>Ga0185342_1000230_pt1 | contig 30965 bp, 31 predicted proteins | sample ConPoolayeEmetaG_FD_128045 | JGI IMG/M metagenome (GOLD analysis project Ga0185342, IMG submission 128045) | Hot spring microbial mat communities from California, USA to study Microbial Dark Matter (Phase II) - Cone Pool mat layer E metaG... ... | reverse complement strand
AGTTAGGGGCAAAGAACCTGAGGAAGTAGCAGAAATCTTTGAGCGACTTAATCGTGCTGGAACGAGGATAAAAGAGACTGATACCCGCTTGGCTCTTATTGCAGCAAGTAATCCCGGATGGAAAAGAGACACATTCGACCTCTTTATCGATGAATTAGATGACAAAGGCTGGAACATACCACCAGGGTACTTGCTTCAAGCAATGACGGTGTTTCATCTTGGAAAGGCGCGAATGAAGGATGCAGATGCAACCAGGACTTTTTGGACTGAAGATGTCGTAAGAATTTGGGGCACGTTCAGAGAAGTGGTTGATGAAGTAATAACTTTCTTATGGGATAAAGGTATCCCCGCAATCGACCTAATTCCATCAGAATATACCTTGATTCCACTTTTTGCTGCACATGCTAAATTTAGGGGTAAACCCGGATATTCTTTCGATGACCTTTATCGATGGTTTCTTGTTGCCAACATGGAGGGTCGTTATAGTGGTGCTCCTCTAGAGAACTTAACGAATGACGCTTCTTCAATATACCAAAGCACGACTTGTGACGAAGCTATAAGTAAGATGCCCCCAGAAGAAGAAATAACTATTCCTCGTTTGGAATCCATTTTTAAGGAACCGTTCAGAAAGGGTGAGTTTGCTAGCTTATTGATTCATCTTCTGCTGTGGCAAAAAGGTGCGCGTGACTGGTTGCAATCATTAACTCTACGTGCTGCAGGGACCAACAATGGTGTTTTACGACCTCATTGGCATCACATCATGCCTAAGGCTTGGGCAAAGAGAAACAGTTTTGAGAACACTGACTGGGCAGCAAATGTGACTATCCTGACCGAAAGCACTAACGTCCGTAGACTAGGTTCAAGACCACCCTGGGAGTATGTACCACGAAATGGCATAGCGCAGCAGGCGTTGGAGGAGCACTTCATTCCTGAAGAATTTGCTCAGAAGTTCGTAAACGGTAGACCCCTTGGCCAAGAAGAATTTACTAATTTCTTACAGGCGCGCGCTAGTTTGCTCGCCGCGGAGGCGTTAACATATCTCAAGTGAATTGGAGGTTGCTATGCCTGACAAAGAGGTTGTCGTTAACAGGAAAGCAGCTAAGGAGTTTCTTTCTGATCGGCTCGAAGATTTAGAAATCCCCAAAGATGTTCCCTTTGATGGACTAGTTGAAGTATTTTGTCAGTATACGGAAAGCGACTGGTATGAATGGCTGAGAGATAATTTTAAATGCTTCTTCCGTTATGACGAGATTGATTGGGACTGGATAAAAGACAGAATAAAGCATTATGCAGAACAGTGAAATCTCTCAAATCTTCTCAGAAATTGCGGACCGGCTCATGAAGAAAAGAGAGGACATCTTTAAAATCAGAGCCTATCAGAAGGTGGCGCGCACCATCGCGGAGTGCCCTGAGCCGGTGGAGAAGCTGGCAGCGGAGGGCAGGTTAAGGGAGATTGAAGGGGTGGGGGAGGCTATTGAGAAGAAAATCAAAGAGCTGGTCACCACCGGGAAGCTCACCTTCCTGGAAAAGCTCAGGGCAGAGATGAAGGAGGAGGGGTAGATGGGGTCAGGAAAAGCACAGTCAGCTTCACAGTCGCTCACCATCAAAGACGCGGAGGCGATTGCCTATCTACGGACGTCAATTGAGAGCGGCGTGCACTGGTATAAAGCCCTTCTCGGCGCGATGGGGCGCTGGACTTCTGCGGAAGAACTGCATGACGGCCGCTTCTACCGCTACCTCATTGAAGGAGAGGCTTTTGACTGGCTCCTCCTCGCCGAGCGATTGTGCGCCGAGGTGGACAGCTTACTGCCTGCAGAGGAGAAAGAAGCCCTGCTTTTCTACGGCAAGCCGCCTATCACCCTGACGGTGGAACAGGTCAAAGAGCTCATCGGAACAACTAAATATACCCAGTACCTCAACTATTTCTACGGCATCGCCGTGGAAACTGCCCTCATCCTGGCGGTGGAGGAGGAGGTGCACAAAGAATGGCGCTCATTGTGCTGTCGGCATGATGCTGACGTCACGGACGAAGCCTACCGCCGCATCTATGGAGAGACCAGGTCAGCCCTGCTCAGGAAGTTCCGCCGCCGGAAGGGCTACCCGCATCTGAAATCAATCACCCTCACCGAGCTAAAAGAGTTCACTTACTACCTGTTCAAATACCGCCTTGAGCACTGTGAGAAGCCCAAGGTGGCGTCTGATACGCGCAAAGCGCTGGAGAGATTGAGCCAGCACTGGACTATCAGCGGGCTGGCGGGCATCCCGGCGGGGAATTGTGCGCCGTCATGATTGCGCTGACCTGAGCTCTTTTGGCACCCTCACCACGAGCATCGGCACCTGAGATTCCCTGAGCACTTTGTCTGTGACGCTCCCGAACGCCCAGCGGCTCAGCCCATGCCGGCCGTGCGTGGACATGGCGATTAGTCCGGCTTTTGTTTCCTCAGCCACTCTCAGGATTTCCTCCGCGGCATTGGTGGCAGTGGTTACCATGGTTTCAACGTCAATGCCTTTTTTCTTGAGTCGGTTGGCGGTCTCGTCAAGATAGTCCTGTGCCTTCTTTTTGATTTGAGCCACCTCTTTTTCAGTGTAGGGCACGGTGGTGCTGACCTCCCCGGCGATGACGTAATGCGTGAGCTGAGTGATGACCTGGAGCAGGATTACCTTCACCTTTGTGGCAGGCAATAGCTTCTGCACCAGGTCTTCCACCATGGGCAGGGCAGTCTCACCCACCTGAGAGCCATCCAGCGGCACCAGTATCTTCTCAAGCATGCGCACCTCCTTACAGCTTTTCCATTTGCTCTTTGAGTCTCTTGAGCCTATCGCCCACTGTCAGCAGTTTCTGCCGTTCCTTAGCCACCACTGCGGCGGGCGCTTTCGCCAGGAAGTCAGGGTCGTCAAGGCGGGCTTTCAGCCTGCCAATCTCCGCCTCGCTTCCCTCTATCTCTTTCTGCAATCGCTTGCTCTCCGCTTCCCGGTCAATCATGCTCGCCATGGGGATGGCAACTTCAGCATCATTGAGCACCATGATGACCGAGTTGTCTTTTTTCTCCGGTCGGCTGGTTAAGAAGGTAACCGGCTTTGCCTTTGCCAGCGTCTGGATGGTCTCAGTATACGGCGCAATAAACGCCGTCAGCCCGGCGGCGGCGTAAATCTGGGCTTCCACCCACCTGTTTTCAGCCACTTTGTACTCTGCGCGGGTGTTACGGATGGCACGTATGATGTCAATGAATGACGTCATGACACGCTCCGCCTCATCATCAAAGGTGGACGCATCAGCCTCAGGATACGCCGCAATCATGATGGATTCCGTCCTCTGCCAGTCCGGCGGGAGCCGTTTCCTCAGGTTCTGCCACAGCTCCTCGGTGATAAAGGGCATAAAGGGATGGAGTAGGCGCAGTGATGTCTCCAGCACGTGGATGAGGACAGGGAGTGGCGATATTTCTTCTGAAGCTCGCAATCTCACCTTCGCCAGCTCAATGTACCAGTCGCAGTACTCACCCCAGAGGAAGTCGTGGACGGTGCGTTCCGCCTCGCCCAGCTGGTATTCTTCCATAAGCCTTGCCACCTCGGCGATGGTGCGGTTCAGCCGTGACAGAATCCAGCGGTCTTCCAGAGGTAGCTGTTTCTTCGGCTTGATGGTGAGGCTGGTCTTGCCCGGTTCAATGCTCCGCACCAAGAAGCGGGTGGCGTTCCACAGCTTGTTGGCAAAGTTGCGGCCTGCCTCCATCTTGGTCATGGAGAGCTTGAGGTCATTGCCGGGAGAAGTGCCGGTGGTGATGGCAAAGCGCAATGCATCCGTGCCGTATTTCTCCAGCGTCTCCAGCGGGTCAACCACATTGCCGCGGGTTTTGCTCATCTTCTCGCCTTTTTCATCGCGGATAAGCCCGTGGAGATAGACGAAGCGGAAAGGTATTTCGCCAGTGTCTTCAATGCCCATCACAATCATGCGGGCGACCCAGAAAAAGAGGATGTCATAGCCGGTCTCCATGAGGGTGGTGGGGTAAAAGTAGCGGAAGTCCGCCGTGTCATCGGGCCAGCCGAGCGTTGAGTGGGGCCAGAGCCCGGAGCTGAACCAGGTATCCAGGACATCAGGGTCCTGGTCCAGCTTCTTTGAGCCACACCTGGCGCAAATCTTCGCGTCCTCAATGGACACGGTAAGCTCGCCGCAGTCCAGGCAGTACCACACCGGGATGCGGTGCCCCCACCAGAGCTGGCGGCTGATGCACCAGTCACGGATGTTCTCCATCCAGTTGAGGTAGACCTTGGTAAAACGCTCCGGGACGATTTTTATGCGGCCGCTCAAGACAGCATCTATTGCCGGCCCGGCGAGCGGCGCCATTTTGACGAACCACTGCTTGCTGGCTATTGGTTCCACCATGGTACGACAGCGGATGCAATGTCCCACCGAGTGCCCATAGTCCTCAATCTTTACCAGCAGTCCCTCCTTCTCCAGGTCTGCCACGATGGCTTTGCGGCAGGCGAAGCGCTCCATGCCCTTGTAAGGACCGGCGTTTTCATTCATCGTGGCGTCAGGGTTAAGGATATTGATGGAGGGAAGATTATGGCGTGCGGCGATTTCAAAGTCAACCGGGTCGTGCGCCGGGGTGATTTTTACCGCGCCGGTGCCGAAGGCAGGGTCAACAGCATCATCGGCAATGATGGGGACAGGGCGCTTCAGGACGGGCAGAACAGCTTTCCTGCTCACGAGCTTTTTGAACCGGTCATCATCCGGGTTGACGGCGACGGCGGTATCGCCGAGAATGGTCTCAGGGCGCGTGGTCGCCACAGTGATGTATTCGTTCGGATTATCTTCCAGCGGGTAGCGGACATACCACAGGTGCCCAGCGATGTCTTTGTGTTCGGTCTCAAGGTCAGATAGGGCGGTGGAGCAACGCGGACACCAGTTGATGATGCGCACGCCGCGGTAGATGAGCCCTTTGTTGTAGAGGCGGACGAAGGCGGTGCGCACCGCCTTGCTCGGTCCGGGGTCAAGCGTAAAACGCTCCCGCGTCCAGTCACAGGAGATGCCGAGTCGCTGGTTCTGTTTGCGGATGGTCTCGCGGCACTGCTGTGCCCACTCCCACATGACTTCCAGGAATTTCTCTCTGCCCAGCGCGTGGCGGTTCTGCCCTTTCTTTGCCAGCTCCCGCTCCACGACCACCTGTGCGGCGATGCCGGCGTGGTCTTCACCGGGGAGGTAGAGGGATGGCTCGCCCTTCATGCGGTGCCAGCGGATGAAGATGTCCTCCAGGGTATGGGTGAGCGCATGACCGATGTGCAGACCGCCGGTGACATTGGGCGGAGGCATGATGATGGTGAAGGGCTGTTTTTGCGGGTCAATTTTGGGTGTGAAGTAACCCTTCTCCATCCAGAAGGAATACCACTTCTGCTCAACCTTGCCTGGCTCATAGGCTTTGGGCATTTCTGATTCAGCTAAAGGCGTATCAGTCATCAAGAAACCTCTTTTCTAGAGTTAACCTTCACAAAGTACTATTGACAAATAGTCAAGCTTACAGTATATTTATGTATGTATCACGATGTAAGAAGCACGCTGTGAGGTTTCGTCCTCATGGGGTGCTTCCTCCCTTTCTGAGCTCAAGTTTTCCTTTTAGATTATCAAAATAGTCCATTCTGACACCGGCAGCTCTTCTTAGCAATACGGAACACCCAGCTCTGCATGGAGACAAAACACGCTCTAGTTTTCCCAATTGAAGCAAGTGTTCAACAAGGCATCCGAAATCACCATCGCTGGTTACGATTACCGCTTTATCATAATCATTTAGGCGCTTCATTGCTTCTAACACCAGTTCGGCATCACAATTACCTTTGTATCCCTTGCCTGGGATGCAAAGCGTTGGTTTGAATACCAGGTTATATCCGTAAGATTCTAAATTTGAATAAAGCTGTTCGTTTCCAATAACCTTTCCTATGAAGTAATATGCTTCCGTTACATGGTATTTGTCTTTAAGATATACCCGGAATCTTCTATAATCTAAAGCCCAGCCTAAATTCACCATAGTTAGATGCAGGTTAGTCCCGTCAATAAAAGCATAGTTAGTTTGAGGTTTTCCCATATTTTAGCTTTTTGTCTTCTCTATCCGGCTTCCCCGCCACCCACTCCAGAATCCTCTCCGCCACCGCGCGTTTGCTCATGAGGGGCAGATTTTCTATTTTACCACTGTGGTCAATCAGCGTTACCCTGTTCGTGTCCACGGAAAAACCGCTGTCTGCGGCGGTAATATCGTTCGCCACGATGAGGTCAAGCCCTTTTTTCTTGAGCTTTGCTTTGGCATTGGAGATGACGTCATCGCTCTCTGCGGCGAAGCCCACTTTGATAAAATCCCCTTTCACCTCGCTTAAAATGTCCGGCGTGCGCACCAGCTCAAGCGTGAGAGTGGGGCTGTCCTTTTTTATCTTTGACTTGGCGGTGGTCTTCGGCTGGTAGTCAGCCACTGCCGCCGCCATGATGAGGGCGTCAGCTTTTTTCACTGCCTTGACCACGGCATCCTTCATCTCTTTTGCTGTCCTGACGTGGATGACCTCCATGTCTGCGGGGTCGGGGAGGGAGGTGGGGGCAGTGATGAGCGTGACCTGCGCACCCCTGTCCCGCGCCGCCTCTGCCACGGCATAGCCCATCTTGCCGGAGGACCGGTTGCCAATGTGCCTCACCGGGTCTATCGGCTCCTGCGTGCCCCCCGCCGTCACCACGATGCGTTTCCCCGCCAGGTCCTCTTTAATACCGAGCGTCTGCTTCACCGCGGCGATGATGGTCTCCGTATCCGCCAGCCGTCCCCAGCCCGTTTTCCCGGAAGCCAGCCTGCCATACCCGGCGTCAACGATGGTGAAACCCATCGCCTTGAGCTTTTTAAGGTTTTCCTGGGTAACCGGGTTCTGGTACATGTTATCGTTCATCGCCGGGGCGATGATGACCGGCGCTTTTGTCGCCAGGACGAGGCAGGTGAGCATATTATCGGCAATGCCGCTGGCGAGCTTGGCGATGGTGTTCGCCGTCGCCGGGGCGATGAGCACCACGTCTGCCGCCTCAGCGAGGGCGATGTGCTCAACGCTGTGTTTGGTCACCGGCGCAAACATATCAGTGACGACTGCCCGGCTGGTGAGACTGCGGAAAACAATAGGAGAGACCAGCCTGGTCGCCGCCTCGGTCATGACTACCTGCACCTGTGCGCCTGCCTGCACCAGCTTGCTGGCAATGTCTGCCGCCTTGTAAGCGGCGATGCCTCCCGTTACGCCCAGGATGACCGTCTTATTGTGCCACATGGTTCATCTTATCCCCTGTTCATCTCATGAATCAACCTTAATCCGATGAGCACCAGGTGCGGATTGACGACGTCAAAGATTTTTGTTTCTTTAGCCATGAGGCTGGCATAGCCTCCGGTGGCAATGACCGTTGCTTTATCCCCCAGCTCCTGCTGAATGCGGGCGATGATGCCTTCAATCAGTCCCACGTAGCCGAAGATAAGTCCGGATTGCATGGCGGAGATGGTGTTCGTGCCGATGGCTTGCTTGGGACGAACCAGCTCCACGCGGGGCAACATCGCCGTCTGGGCAAAGAGCGCTTCAGCAGCGATGCCAATGCCCGGCGCAATCACCCCACCAAGGTAATCTCCCTCTTTTGAGACAGCATCAAAGGTGGTTGCCGTGCCCATGTCTACGATGATTGCCGGCCTGCCGTAAAGATGGTGCGCGGCGGCGGCATGGACGATGCGGTCGGCACCCACTTCTCTTGGGTTATCTGTGCGGATACGGACGCCGGTTTTCACTCCGGCGCCGACGATAAGCGGCATGGTTTTCAGGTACTTTTCAGACATCTCGGTGAACGTGGCAATGAGCGGCGGCACCACACTGCACAGGACGGTATCTTTAATGTCCGCCGGCTTCAATCCCTGGTTCTGGAGCAAATTCAAGAAGAGCGCGGCGTACTCGTCAGTCTTGCGGTGGACATCGCTCGCAATCTGCCAGGTGGCACACAGGTCCCTGTCTTTGAATATGCCCATATGGACGGTGGTATTACCTATGTCTATGGCTAAGAGCATGCTATCTCTCCTTGAGCTGTTTTATCATCAGCGGTAACTCAGGCAGAAGGTCGCTCGCCATCATGCCGGCGTCCCCCAGCCTGCACCTGACCGCCTCCCCCGCTTTGCCGTGCAGATATACGCCCAGGGATGCGGCATCAAAAAGTGAAAGCCCCTGCGCCACCAGCCCGGCAATGGCTCCGCCGAGGACATCTCCCGTCCCGGCTGACGCCAGCCCCGGGTTGGCAAAAGGACTGATTTTCACCCGTCCGCCCGGCTCGGCGATGATAGTATACGCTCCTTTTAAGACTACCACTTTCTGCCATTTCTGCGCCATCTTGATGGCGGTGCCCATCCGGTCAGATTGCACGGCGTCCATAGTCATTCCAGCCAGTCGGCACATTTCACCGGGATGGGGCGTGAGTATGGCATCTGCCACTACCCCCCTCCACCAGTCTTGAGTCCGGGCGAGGATATTGAGCGCATCAGCGTCAAGGACGAGCGGGGGCAGCTTCTTTTCCGAAGTGAGAGTGTTCACGAAATCAATGGTTGGCGGGTGCTGACCCAGCCCACAGCCGATGAGCAAAACATTATAGTCTGCGCAGTGGTTGCTGATGATTTTGCCAGCCTGAAGGGAAATCACCCCGGGCTGGATTTCAGCCAGAGGCAGATAGGTGGTCTCGGTGAGCTTGGCAGCAAGGACGGGCTGAAGGCTTGCGGCGGTGGCTAACGTGACCAGCCCGGCGCCTACCCTCAGCGCGCCACTGCAGGCAAGATACGCCGCGCCGATATAGTTGATTGAGCCTGCCACAACCAGCACTTTGCCGAAGGTGCCCTTATTGGCGCTGAGCGGTCGCCCGGGCAGTACCGTTTTCGCCCACTCATCTGTGAGCAGTTCAGCGGTGATAGAATCGGCAAGGCGTGCCGGAATGCCGATGTCAACGATGCTCAGCGCACCCACGCGCTCCGCTCCCGGAAAGAGAAACAATCCGGGTTTTGGGAAGCCAAGCGTGATGGTGAAATCGGCGTAAGGAGTGTGGGGGTCAATCGCACCACTATTTGCATCCAGCCCTGAGGGCAGGTCAAGGGAGATAATTGCTAGATTACGGTTCTTGTTTTTTGTTTCAGAAACCCTGTCCAGCACCTGCTGATAGATGTCTTTGAGCGGTCTGACCTTTCCCGTGCCGAAGAGGGCGTCAATGACGATGGTGGCAGAAGCAAGCTCTTGGCTGAATCTGCTCAAGTCTTTGTCACCGGTACCGTCAATGCAGGCAATAGCTCGTTCTTTGACCCGCGCAAGGTTCTTATCATCATCGGAGCGTTTAGCGCAGAGATAGACGCTGGTCTTTGTGCCCCACTCCTGAAAATAGCGCGCCGCCACCAGCCCGTCCCCACCGTTGTTCCCCGGACCGATGAGGCACAGGATGTGTTGTTTTTCCAGTGCACCGGCAATTCTCTTGACCTCCTCAGCGAAGGCTTTGCCTGCGTTTTCCATGAGCACATCAGGCGGTAGCCCCGCTTTAGCACATTCCTGCTCAATTTGCCGCATCTGTTCCGCAGTAACAATCTTCATCGCGTTAGCCCACTCGTGCCGTTTTGAGTGTAGCAGTATCGTGAGCTACGGTCAAGAGAGAATGCTCAGGCGCAGAGTGACTCTTAGACGTCAAAAATCTTGCCCGGGTTGAGGATGTTATTTGGGTCAAAGGCGAGCTTGATGCGCTTCATCAGTTCCAGCCTGCTTTGCTCCATGATGAGTGGCAGGTATCTTTTCTTGGCGAAGCCCACGCCGTGTTCGCCTGAGATGTTCCCGCCCATGGCTAGCCCCACCTTATAGATTTCTGCCATGATTTCTTTGACTGTCTTTTCATCTATCACGCTGTCCGGCTGCATGGGGTGAATATGGACATTGCCATCTCCGGCATGTCCCAGGATGACGATGCGCACGCCGTATTTACCGCCGATTTTCTTGACCTCCTCAACAAAGTCAGCGATGCGGCTTCGCGGCACGACGACATCCGCCATGTCCATCATACCGAAGTGCTGGCAGGCAGGGTAAAACTTTTCCCGTGAATCAATGAGATTCTGTTTGGCGGCGTCCGTGTTCGGAATGTAGATATCCACCGCATTGTGTTTGCGGCAGACGGCGTCCACCTGCTCGGCGAGGCGGAAAAACTCCTCCTCATCTCTGGACTCAAGGAAAATCATGAGAAAAGCCTCATGCTCGTGCATGGGCATCTCCCGCTGGGTGAACTTTTCGCTGAGAGTGATGATGTCTTTGTCCATGAACTCAATGCCCACCGGGATAATGCCTGATTTGAAGATGTCCGGCACGGTATGGATGGCGTCATGGAGATTGCGGAAGGGGATGAATAAAAGGTCAATTCTGCCCGGAGAAGCCGCCACTTTCAGGGTGATGCTAGTGATGACGGCCAGCGTCCCCTCTGAACCGGTGATAAGCTGGGTAAGGTCATAGGCAGTGGAGCATTTGACGAACTTGCCGCCGGTCTTGATAAGTTCTCCAGTTGGCAACAATGCCTCCAGACCGAGCACGGACTGGCGGGTAACACCGTATTTCACCGCTCTCATGCCGCCGGCATTGGTGGCTACCGTCCCACCGATGGTGGCGCTCGTTTCCCCGGGATGGACCGGGTAGTAAAACCCGTGCTTGGCGAGAGCCTGGTAGAAGTTAGCCAGCGTCAGTCCCGGCTCAACGGTGGCAGTGAAATTGGCGTCATCAATCTCCAGCACCCTGGTCATCCGTTCCAGCGAGAGGACAATGCCGCCATAAATGGGCGTTGCCCCACCCACCAGCCCCGTCCTGGCACCGCAGGGTGTTACTGGAATTATCTTATCATTTGCCAGCTTCAGTATTTTGGTGATGGCGTCAACACTATCAGGCTTGACGACCACTTCCGGCAGATAGGGCACGGCGTGGGGTGCTTCATCGTGGGAGTAGTCCTGCATACCCTCCCCTCTGATGATGTTCTTTTCCCCCACTATTTCCGTCAGGAACCTCACCACCTCATCTGTGACTTTACTGTAGCGACTCTGCTTTTCCATTCTCATTTCTCCTCTCGTTCCAGGCAATCAATGAATTTTTTCAGGGTGTCAGTCATGGCAGTCCAGTGCGTTCCGCGCCAGTAGATACGGTGGCATATCGGGCATTCCATGTACTGGTTCTGCGTCTGGAAGACGTATGGCGGCACGCGGTCCTTTATTTCCGCTTTGCTCCTCTCCACGAGCGGCTCATTGCATTCCAGGCAGATGGTGAAAGGCTTTGATTTACATTCCAGCTTCAGTGTGTCAATCAGTTGTTCCATCTGGGCTTCAGGCTCCTCGCTGGTGAGCAAAATCGCTTTCACCTTTCCGCTGGTTACTATCCTTCTCTGCATAATCTGGGTGTCCCTGGTGAGCAGAATCCTGTTCTCATTTAAGGCTTTCTCCACCATGAGAGAGTCATCCGCTCCTTCAAAAAATACCGTGTCATAGCCCATGATTCTCAGCCACTTGACCAGCTTGCCCACGTTATGGTCAACAATGAACTTGAGGTTAACTGTCATCGCTTTATTTCAGCGTGGCACTGCGGGCAGGTGAGGCTGAACCAGTAAAGACGCTTCCCGCACTGCGGGCACCGCCCGGTCTTTTCTTTTATCTCCGCCCAGGCGTCAATGCCGTGCTTTTTCATATAGTTTAGCTCATCTATCACGTGAGCGTGATGTGAGATGCCGTTGACGATGTGGACATCTCTGAACTTTTCAAGTCGCTCGCAGGGGAAGTCAGCGCACTCAAAGCACCAGGTCACGTGTTTTTCGCGGGCGCACCGGCGGAAGCCGTGTCGGCACTCTTGGCAGTGGGCGATTGGATGATCGGAGAGACAGCCATCACAGCGGACTTCATCCACCGGGATGCCGGTCTCGCGGGAGATTTTCTCCATTTGCTCCCGGTCGTTTTCCCGCACGGCGAGGTAGCTGGGACAGGTGCCGCAGTAAATCCCGCAGATGCCTGACAGTTTCTGTGCCGCTGTCTTCTTCATACCTTCTCCTTAAAGCGCAATCCTCATGCCCTCGTAGCCGAGGGTGATGGAAGCGTTAAGCTCCTGCGCCAGCGCGGTGATTTCCTCCGCCAGCTGTTTTTCCTGCTCCGGGTTGGGATTCATGTGGACTAACACCACCTGCGGCAGATAGCCTTTCATTTTTCTGAAGTCAAGAAGCTCAGCTTTGAGCAGGCTGGGGGTCAGGTGCCGGTTCTTTTTCCCGAACTCTTCATAGCGATTCGGCGCAGTGGTCTCAATAATAAGGAGCTGTGGCGAAATATACTGCCAGCACTCGCTCAGACCCGGTCCGGTGTCACCGGTGTAGAAAAGCGTTTTGCCATCAGAGGAAGTTACCAGATAGCCCACGGCAGGCAGAGAGTGGGCAACAGGGACAGGCAGGACATCATATCCGGCAATGGCTATTTTCTGGAGGGGCTTAATCAAAGTGAATTTGATGACCGGATTGTCCACCGGTTTCTTGAAAAATTCGGCATAGACCGTGCCGTTTAAAATGTGCGTGGCGAGGGCATCATAGACTTCCTGCGTGGCATAGACGTGCATGCGCTTCTCGTGGAGCAGGGAGTTCATAGCGAGGGTGGGAATATCACGGATGTGGTCGTAATGGGCATGAGTAATCAAGATGGCTTTAATCTTCTGCTGGGCTTTGAAGGTGAGGGAAGAGGTAAGCCCGCCGGCATCAAGGGCAAGCACATCGTCAATAAGGAGCGTGACGAGCCGGGTCTTTTTTGATTCGCAGTTATGCGCGCCGAGCACTCTGAGTTTCATCAGTTATCCCTGAGCCTATTTTTCGGTGACAAGGAAAGGATTGAAGTTAGTCTGGTAGTCATAAGTGTCAATGCCCTCTTTCTGTTTGAGGCGGTTCACCACAAAATAGGTGAACGGTGTTGCCGCCGCTTCTATCAGCACTTTCCCCAGCCAGTGATAGAGGATTATGACAGGCAGAAAAGAAGGGGTGCCGATGAAAGCCAGGGTGATGAAAATTGATGTATCCAAGCCCTGACCGATGATAGTTGACCCGATGGTACGGCTCCACAGGAATCGCCCCCGGGTGAGGATTTTCATTCTGGCTAAAACGAACGAGTTGGTGAACTCACCGGCGAGGTAGCCGGCAAATGAGGCGCTGAGAAGCCTGGGCGCATAGCCGAGGATGCTCCGGTAAGCCTCCTGTCCCTGCCAGAAAGGAGCGGGCGGCAGAATTTGCCCCACCCAGGCGAAGAAGACGAAGACGAGGTTACACAGGAAACCAAGCCAGATGACCCGCCGCGCCCAGCGGTAGCCATAGACCTCAGTCAGCACATCGCCCACAATGTAGCTTAGCGGGAAGACAAAGATTGCCGCCGGCAGGATAAACGGTCCCAGACTGACCATCTTCACGGCGATAACGTTTGCCGTAATGAGGCAGGTGACAAAAAGCGCTGTAATAATGAGCAACCGGTGCGATATATTCATAGTACTAATCGGAGGAAACCGTCTGGCTAGAGCCAACCTTTACGGCGGAAGTAGAGTAGTAACACTGCCATGCTAAGCACCATTGAGATAAGCACCATCAGCCATGAGAAGGGGTGCCCGCCCGGGTCAGACCCTCCGGGGAGAGGCACATTCATTCCGTAGAAGCTGGGGACAATGATGAGCACGCTAGCTATAACGGTCAAAATGGTCAGGACACGGAGGACGTCATTGATGCGGTTGGATGATAAGATATATTGAGTATCGCTGAGCCCCTCCACGATTTCCTTGTATTCATCCAGGGCGTCCCAGATTTTGTCCACGTGGTCAATAGTGTCACCAAAGTAGTCCGTCAGGTCAATATCAGAAAAGCGGCTTATCTTCGGCTCAAGGCTGGAGATGACCGCACGCATGGGCCAGATGATGCGCCGGAAGGTGATGATGTCCCGCCGGATGAGGGACATGTCTTTTACCACAGTATGGACACGCTCTGAGAAAATCCTGTCCTCAATCTTTTCTACGTTGTCAGCGAGCCTATCTATCACCGGGAAACAATCGTCCACCAGCTTATCAATGATGCGGTAGAGCAGGTACCCTGTGCCGTGCCTGAGATTGCCCCGCCGCGCCTCCTCGTTTTCCTGGCAGAGCTTGAAGAAATCAGCCAGCGTGGTGAGGTTGCCCGGGCAATCAATGGAGACGATAAAGTCTTTCCCGATGAATATATCAAGCTCGTTAAACGTGGTTACGTGTTCGCACATGAAGCAGGGAAAATGAAGCACGACGAAGAGGTGGTCATCATATTCGTCAATTTTGGGGCGCTGTACCACGCTCAGGATATCTTCTAGATTGAGCGGATGGAAAGGAAAGTGCTGTGCCAGATAGTCAGTCTCTGCTTTGGTGGGGCGCTGGATATGAATCCACTGGAGCCTGCCCCAATTAAGGGACTCCAGTTTTGGCTCCTTGCTATTGACCTGAGTTGCGCTCATCCTTAAGTTCCCGGCTATAGTTATTTTACCACAGTCTCCTTGTTTCTAGCACCGCTAAAATGTAAAAAGACCCGCTCCGCCGCTTACCTCTATTGCCTCGCCGGTCAGATAGCTTGACTCTTCAGAAGCAAGGAAGACAAGCACGTTGCTGATTTCCTGCGGGTTGCCCAATCGGCGCATGGCGATACGCCTGGTGATGCGGTCGCGGAACTCTGGGGGTACCTTGTCAAAGGCACCGCCGTCCACCGAGCCGAGCACCAGAGCATTGCAGGTGACCCCTTTCCGTGAGGCTTCCAGCGCCACGGTCTTGGTCAGCCCGATGAGTCCTGCTTTTGAGGTGGCATAGCTACACTGCCCGAAGCCGCCCATAGTGCCGGCGATGGAGGAGATATTGATAATGCGTCCCCAGCCGCGCTCTATCATCCCGGGCAGACAGCTTCTGATGGTGTTAAAAGCCCCGCCCAGATTGACGCTCAGGTCACGGTCCCAATCCTTCTTCTTCATATTGACAATTGTCACTGCCCTGATGATGCCGGAGGCGGCGTTATTGACCAGAATGCTGATTGGTCCCAATGCCTGTTCAATTTTCTTTACCGCATCCTGTACCTGCTTCAGATTGGCGACGTCAATTTTAATGGCGATGGCTTTTCTGCCCAGCTTCTGGATTTCTTTTGCCACTGCCTTTGCCTTTTCCAGCTGGCTGTGACAGAGCACGGCGACGTGGCAACCTGCTTTGGCGAGAGAAAGGCAGTGAAACCTGCCCAATCCCCCGGAGCCACCGGTAACTACGGCAACTTTATCTTTGATGCTCATATGTCCTCCCCTTATTGATTAGGATAATCGTAAAATCCCTTCCCCTTCTTGCGTCCCAGCCAGCCGGCGCTAACCATGCGCGCCAGCATTACCGGCGGGGCATACTGGGGCTCTTTATATTCAGCATACAGGGTATTTGCCAGAGAATAGAGCGTGTCCAGCCCAATCAGGTCAGCCAGTGCCAGTGGACCGATGGGGTGGTTTAAGCCCAGGGTGAGAGCGGTATCAATGTCCTCGCGGGTCGCCACGCCTGACTCAAGCATCCTGATGGCGTTCAGCACCTGCGGCAGCATGAGGCGGTTCACAATGAAGCCGGGCATGTCCCGGGCGACGACGACTGTCTTACCGATGGACGCGCCGAAAGCCTTCGCCGTTTCAAGCGTCTCAGCGCTGGTGGCGATGCTCCTCACGATTTCCAGCAGTTTCATCACCGGTGCCGGGTTAAAGAAATGGATGCCCAGCACCTTATCAGGTCGGCCTGTTGCCATTGCCATTTCAATGATGGGGAAACCAGATGTGTTTGAGGCGATGATGGTATGAGGTGGACAGATTTTGTCTAGCTCCGCAAAGACCTTTTTCTTGGCGTCAAGGTTTTCCACCACTGCCTCAATGACCAGGTCACACTGGCTGAAGTCCTTGAAGGTTGTGGTGCCTTTAACACGCGATAGTATGGCATTCCTCTCCGGCTCCGTGAGCTTGCCTTTTGCCACTGCCCGGCTGAGGGAAGCGCCAATTGATTCCAGCCCTTTTTTCAGCAGGTCAGCGCTGATTTCAGAGACGGTGACCTGATAGCCTACCTGAGCGCAGACCTGGGCAATCCCTGAGCCCATCTGCCCACAGCCCGCCACGCCTATCTTTTTAATTGCCGTTGACATTATTTCCCTTTGAAATCCGGTTTTCTTTTCTCCAGAAACGCTTTTGTTCCCTCAATGAAGTCCTCCGTCTGCATCACAGAAACTTCCAGGTTATTTTCCAGCGCCAAGCCGTCTTCCAGCGTCATGCTCATTCCCATCAGCATCGCTTTTTTGGCGGCGCGCACGGCTAGGGGACCATTCTGGCAGATGATTTGAGCCCACTCTTTGGACGTCGTCATCACTGTCTCTGACGGAACAACGCAATTGACCAGTCCGATGCGGTAAGCCTCCTGAGCGTCAACGGGTTTGCCGGTGAAGAGCATTTCCGCCGCTTTACACTGCGGAATGAGGCGGGGGAGCCTCTGTGTACCTCCCCACCCCGGGATGAGTCCCAGAGTGACCTCAGGCAGGGCAAACCTGGCTTTTTCTGAGGCGATGCGTAAATCGCAGGCAAGGGCAATCTCCAGTCCGCCCCCGAACGCCAGCCCATTGATGGCGGCGATGAGTGGTTTCCACAGCTCCAGACCGCGCATGTGGCTGGTGGGGACTGCCTGGGGGTTCGCCTGCAGGTGCTCTTTCAAGAATGGTAGCATATCTTTAACATCCGCTCCGGCGCAGAAAGCCCGCTCGCCGGCACCGGTGATGATGCCCACCCACAGGGCCGGGTCATCGCGGAAATCAATCAGGGCATCATGTAACTCTCGCAGTGCCTGAACATTGATGGCATTGAGCGCTTCCGGGCGATTGATGGTGAAGATGGCAATCCGGTTTTCTTTTTTATAATCTATCGCCATAGCATCTGCCTCTATTTCACTGGCAATGAACGGATTTTAACAGAAGGTCTGGACAGCGTCAAGATGTAGAACGAGTTATTTGCGTGCCTCATACAGGTATGTTATAATGCACCCCGGTTACGGTTTCTCCGAGCCTGCTTTCCTAAATCCTCATAAAGGACATGGAGACAGGCCGATAGGTAGCGAGGGAAACGGCGCTGCCCCCCGTACTTGGAAAGGAGATTCAGCATGCTTCTGGTTATTGCGGGCAACCACAGACAGGGTCTCACTGTTTTCTCCGTCCGCCGCTGTGCACGCGCGCCCGAATGATGCCGCATGGGTTTCCTTTTCAAAGAAGCTATGGTGAAGAAAAACAATCAGCATATGGGCAAACATTTGTCTATAAAAGCTAGCGGTGTCTGTATGGTACTTGCAGCGGTGCTGGCGCTTACTTTCGGCTGTGCTCAACCGACTCCGGCACCTGCACCGGCACCCGCAGTCACAGTAACCGGCCATCCTGTGCCATCGCCCACACCGGTCACTGGTGCGCCGCTTGCGCCGCGCCCGCGGCTCAGGGTTGCCACCACCACCAGCCTCTATGACACCGGTCTCTGGAGCTACCTTGAGCCGATTTTTGAGCAGAAGTACAATATTGAGGTGGATATCATCTATGCCGGCACCGGCATCGCCATTGAATATGGCAAACGCGGCGATGTGGATGCCATCACTGTCCATGATAAAGCCGCTGAGGAAGCTTTCGTGAAAAATGGCTATGGCGTTGCGCGCGTGCCTTTCGCTTTCAATCATTTTCTCATCGTCGGTCCTCCCGCTGACCCGGCGGGCATAAAAGGCAAAACCCCTGAAGAGGCTTTTAAAATCCTGAAAGAGTCCGGCAAAGGGGCGTTCATTTCCCGCGGCGATAACTCCGGCACGCATTCCAGAGAAAAAGCCGTCTGGAAAGCTTCCGGATACGATTACGAGACTCAGATACGTAAGGCTGGTGCCTGGTATATTGAGGCGGGAAAAGGAATGGGTCCCACCCTGCTTATGGCGAGTGAAAAACAGGGCTACACCATCACGGACATCAGCACTTTCAGTTCCTATAAAGGCAAGCTGGCCCTGGAGTCCATGGTGGAGAACGGGAGCATCTTGCTCAATGTTTATTCCGTCATCGCCGTCAATCCGCAGAAAGTCACCACCGCCAGGAACCCGGAGATGGCGCAGAACATGGTGGCTTTTCTGACCTCTCCTGAAATCCAGAAGCTCATCGGCGAATACGGCACTGCAGAGTACGGCATGCGGTTGTTCACGCCGTGCGCCGGCAATGAGCCAACGCAGTAATCAAATAGAGGAGGTGCCAGATGCCAGTCATTGCGTTAGTAGTCAAATGTAAAAAGTGCGGAGGCGAGATAAGGTCGGACTGGAAACACTGTCCCAAATGCGGCGATACCATCGTCTGCGCTGGCAAATATAAAGCCCTTTTCGGAAAGAAATAGCGCATCGCATGGAAGAAATCTGGTACGGTCTGAGCCGGGCAGTTCAGCTCATTGTTACGCTTGACCCGGAGGTGATGGAGATTACGGGGAGGTCACTGGGGATATCGGTGACTGCCACCCTCCTTGCCGCTGTTTTGTGCATGCCTCTGGGCACTATTATTCATTTCTACCGCTTTCCTGGCAGGCGGGTGCTCATCAATCTCATCCAGACTTTTTACAGTATGCCTACCGTGGTTGTGGGCTTGCTGGTCTTCATTCTGTTCTCCCGCGCGGGACCACTGGGCGGATTAGGACTGCTCTTCACGCCCACAGTGATGGTCATCGGTCAGGTAATCCTCATTACGCCGGTCCTTCTGGGGCTTATCATCTCCGGATTGAGCGGAGTTGACCGGGTCATCGCAGATACCGCTCGCTCACTGGGTGCCAGCGGTTTTCAGACCGCCTGGGTGATTGTCAGAGAAGCCCGTTTTGCCGTGATGGCGGCGGTCATTCTGGCGTTTGGCAGGGCAATATCAGAGGTGGGACTTGCCATCATGGTGGGCGGCAATATCAGAGGTTTCACCCGCGTCCTGACCACGGCGATTTCTCTGGAAACATCCAAAGGGGATATTGAGCTTTCCCTGGCGCTGGGCATCATCCTTGTCTTCATCGCACTTATCATCAATCTGGCGCTGAACCGGATACAGCAGAGGTAGCTATGGCGTTCATAGAAGCAATCAATCTGGGCAAGAGGGTAGATGGCAGAGATATCCTGAAAGATATCAATCTCAGCATTGAAAGAGGCGAAGTTATTGCCTTCATCGGGCCCACCGGCGCCGGCAAGACCACTCTCCTCCGACTCATTGACCTGCTTGATGTGCCCACCACCGGGAAGGTCTATATTGACGGCACGGACACTGCGGCTTCTGCCAGAGTAAGGCTGGAACTGAGGCGGCGCATGTCTTTTGTCCTTCAGAAGCCGGTGGTTTTCACCGCGAGTGTTTATGAGAACATTGTTTACGGGTTGAGATGGCGGGGCTTCGGTGGGGACAGGCTCAGGGAGAAAGTGAACCGGGCGCTAGAGATGGTGGGAATGACGGCTTACCGTGCCCGCAACGCCCGGACGCTTTCCGGCGGCGAGGCACAGAGGATTGCCATTGCACGGGCGGTGGCTCTTGAGCCTGAAGTCCTGCTTTTAGATGAGCCCACTGCTAATTTGGACCCGGTTTCCGCCGCCCATGTTGAGCGGCTCATCCTGGGCATCATTCAGCAGGGGAAGACGACTGTCATCCTGTCCACCCATGACCGGGCGCAGGGACAACGGCTGGCGGGCAGGATTGGTGTGCTGATGAACGGGGAACTGGTCCAGGTGGGCGGTCCCTGGGACGTCTTCTCTGCACCGAGGAACCAAGAGGTGGCGGCGTTTGTGGGGGTGGAAAACATGATTGATGGGACGGTCTTGGCGAGCCGGGACGGCATGGTGACCATTGCCGCCGGGGGCAAGACCATTGAGGCTATCGGCACTTATGCCATAGGTGATTCAGTGTGTGCCTGCATCAGACCGGAAGACATCACTCTTTCACTTGCAAAATCGCCCAGCAGCGCCCGCAACGCGTTTGAGGGAACCATCAGCCGGGTGGTGGTGTCAGGACCACTGGCGCGGGTGGAGCTTGACTGCGGGTTTCCGCTGGTGGCGCTGGTGACGAAGCAGTCAGCAGAGGGGATGGGGCTGGATAAAGAGAAAAAGGTCTATGCCAGCTTCAAGGCGACCGGCGTCCACATTCTCAAAAGAAATTGACAGTCTCAGCCTGTTAATGCTAAAGTATCTTTTGTCTGGTAGCGTAGCTCAGTGGTAGAGCAGGGGACTCATAAGCCCTTGGTCGGCGGTTCGAATCCACCCGCTACCATTAATATTTTCTCTGGCAGGTTTTTATGAAAAGGCTAATACTGCTGGTGCTATTGCTTGCCACCTTGCTGACGCTCAATAGCTGTCTGGGACTTTCACCCCACATCGGCATCTGGGAAATTGGCACTCTTTTCTTCATTTTGCCCGGTCTTGCGCTCTATTTCCTGCCGACCATTATTGCCGCCGCCAGGCATAAGAGAAATATGCTGGGCATCACGTTGCTCAATGTTTTAGCGGGCTGGAGCCTGATTGGCTGGGTAATAGCGCTGGTCTGGGCTTTTTCCCGGGATAGCTAGGCGGGTGCAGTCAGACTCCTTTTACTGATTCAAAATCATCTCATTGACGCATCACGCCTGTGGCTGCTCTCCCGCTTTATACGTATAGTAAATGCCATCAATTATCCACCACACTCCACCGGCGCCGAGGGTGATGAGCTTCAGCATTCCCCATAGAACCTGTCCCTGGTAAAAGCGGTCTGCCCCAAAGTAGCCCAGTGCCCATGATAGTACCATGATGATGTGTTTCCTCAGATTCTTATCCATGATGCTGACCCCCTTAAACGATTTGGACATAACTAAAGAGACTATGGCACATTCACTCCATCCGGTCAATATGCTGAAAAAGACTGATAATGCTTCCTGCGGGAAATGTGCGGTTTTGGCTGGTGCTGTCAATGCCCTTCACCAGCCCAGTCTGTGGAAAATGACAATCTCAGAAAGCTGACAGAAATTGCTTTGCCCTTCCGCCAAAGACCGTAATGACAAAATGAACCCCTGTTTTCAGCCTTGACATGCGTGTCATAATCTGGTATTGTCTTTTAGCTCACACTGGTATTGCAGATATCTATTTTTCTATCAGAAGGAGGTGAGAGCGGCTAAAGTATAAGGTCACAAACAGGTATCCTTTTATCAATTTCATTTGGAGGAAGAAAGGATAAATGAATAAAAAAATCTTTATTTCCGTATTGATGGTTGTCATTTTACTCACCAGCATTCTGGTCGCCTGCGCTAAACCGGCGCCTGCTCCCGCACCTGCGCCTGCACCGGCTCCTGCACCCGCACCAGCCCCAGCCCCTGCTCCTGCACCAGCACCAGCCCCAGCGCCTGCACCCGCTCCTTCACCAGCGCCCTCGCCGGCACAGCCCGCACAGGCGATTAAATGGCGCATGTGTTCCTGGGCGCCGGCCGGAGACCGCGGCTATACCCAGACCACGAACTTTGCCAAACTGGTAAACAGCATGGCAGGTGGACGCCTGGTCATTGATACCCAGCCTGCCGGGGGCTACGTGCCGGTAAAGTCTGAGCATGAAGCACTTATGAAAGGTAGCATTGAGATAGGCCACGTGGGCGGCGGCTGGCTTGAATCTTACAACCGGGCAGGACCTCTCTTCGCCCAGTGGGTCAATGGTCTTACCGGCACCCAGCTCATGCTATGGTACTATCAGGGTGAAGGGTTGAAGCTCGCTAATGAGATGGTTGCCGGCTCTGGTGAACGCTTTGTTTCACCATTTACTCTCTATACCGCTGAGGTCTGGGTTCAATCCAAGAAAGAGATTAAGTCCCTGGCAGACCTCAAGGGATTGAAGATGAGGGTCGGCGTGCCGGTCCTGGTGGAAATCCTGGGCAAGATGGGGGTATCAGCCGTGGTTCTCTCCGGTGCTGAGGTGTATGACGCGTTAAAACGCGGTGTCATTGATGCCTTTGAGTATGTTACCCCCGCCGTCAACTATTCTAATTCTTTCCATGAAGTGGCGAAGTACGTTTATCTTTCGCCCACGCGTGCCCCGTCAGATAGCCAGGAGCTTTGGGTGAACGAGAAGGCGTGGAATGCCATCGGTCCGGAGCTTCAGCAACTGGTCACTACCTGTGCTAACTCTCTGGTAGCACCCTACTTTGCTGAGGGGGTGGTTCAGGACATCGCGGCAATCCAGAAAATGAAAGATTACGGCTGCGTGGTCGCTCCTCTGCCCAAAGACATTGATGCTGAAATCATCAAAGTCTCTCCGGCAACATACGATAAAATTGCCGCGGAAAACCCCTTCTACAAGAAGGTCCTGGAGTCACAGCGCGCCTGGAAGGCGGCATGTCTGGAAATGGGCATTCAGTAAAACAGTAACTTACACCTTGCTATCAAATGCCCAATGAGACCCCACCCCGGGAGGTATTCTCGGGGTGGGGTTATTAAAGATGGGGAAAGCTATGAGGACACTACTAAAGATTATTGATACCATTAGTGAGTACACCGGAAGAATTTTCCTCTGGCTGGTCATTGCACTTATATTTGTACTTGCTTTTGAAACCATTGCCAGATACGTTTTCAATGCGCCCACCCGCTGGGTATATGAGACCTCATACATGATTGGTGGTGCACTGGCCGTGCTGGCATGGTCTTACGTACACAAACATCACAGCCATGTCCGGGTGGACCTGTTATATTCTCACCTGTCACCGCGGGGTAAGGCAGTTATTGATGTGGTGTGCTCTGTTATTTTTCTCTTTCCTTTTCTCTTCGTCCTTATCTACGGGGGCTATTCCGGGGTGAGCTTTGCCTGGAGAGTGCATGAGAAGCTCATTGAGAGCAGTTGGCTACCTCCCGCCGGACCGATAAAGACCACAATTTATGTGGGTTTCTGCCTCTTTGCCCTGCAGGCAATGGCTCAATTTGTACGCGATGTCTACACGCTCGTGAGGAGTAAACCGTATGATTAATCTGAGTCCAGAGATACTGACCGTTATCATGCTGGGCGGTATTTTCCTGGGGGTCATCACCGGCTTCCCCCTGGCAATTCCTATTGGCGGTGTGGCAGTCGTCATGGGTTATTTGCTGTATGGTAGCACCTCATTTGATTTGATATTCTCCCGTATTTATGGACTGGTTACGAACTACACTCTGCTCGCAGTGCCCCTCTTTGTCTTCATGGGCGGGATGCTGGAGCGCTCTGGTATTGCGGAAAAGATGTATGACTCACTCTATCTGTGGCTTGGTGGTCTCCGGGGTGGCCTGGCAATTGTTACCGTGGTGATTGGCACAGTTCTTGCCGCCTGCGTGGGTATTATCGCGGCTTCCATCACCATGCTCGCCCTTGTCGCTCTGCCGGCAATGGTCAAGCGCGGCTATGACAAAAGCCTGGCGACAGGCACCATTGTCGCCGCGGGCTGTCTGGGCATCCTTATCCCACCAAGTATTATGCTCATCGTCTACGGTCCCATGGCGATGATATCTGTGGGCAAACTCTTCATGGCGGCTTTTATGCCCGGCTTTTTGCTTTCCGGGCTTTATATTTTTTACATCGCGGTGCGTTGCTGGCTAAACCCCTCAGATGGACCCCCCATACCGACTGAGGAAAGAAACGTGCCTTTTATGAAAAGAACGGTCTTGCTTCTCACCTCTATTGTGCCCACGGTGGTACTCGTCCTGGCGGTGCTCGGCGTTATTTTCCTTGGTGTTGCCGCACCCACTGAAGCGGCGGCATCCGGCGCAGTGGTCGCCACTTTGCTGGCTCTCTCCTACCGCAAATTGACTTTCAAGGTGTTCACCGGTACGGCGCTGGAGACGCTGAGGCTGACCGGTATGATTCTGCTCATCGGTGCCTGTGCTTATGCCTTTGTCGGCATTTTCCTCAGCGCCGGCTGTGGCAAGGTGATAGAAGAGCTCATTCTCACCATGCCGGGCGGGAAATGGGGGGCATTTATCATCATACAAGCCATTATTTTCCTGCTCGGTTTTTTCCTGGACTGGATTGGGATTCTCTTCATCATCATCCCCATCATTTCACCGATGGTGCCGGCGCTAGGCTTTGACCCGCTGTGGTTTGCTCTGATGGTGTGTGTCAATTTGCAGACGTCATTCATGACGCCGCCGTTTGCGCCGGGCATCTTTTTCCTGAGGGGGACTGCCAGCCCGGAGCTGGGCATTACCATGGCAGATATCGTGCGTGGAGTGATGCCCTTTATTGCGCTGGTGCTTGTTGGCGTGACGCTTTGTGTCCTGTTTCCGGAGATAATCCTGTGGCTTCCCGGAAAAATGATAAAATAGTTTTGTGTCATGGAATTAAGGAGGTTTGATAAAATGGACATAAATATGGTGGCAGATTACCTGGTTAACAGCCGGCTGGTTGACCTTTCCCTCAAGGTGAATCCCGGCGGAGCGGAGAGCCCGTTCGGCGCGCCTCCCCGGCGTTATGAAATCAAGCAGTTTGACTATGCCCCGGTAAAACCGTGGTCTGGACCGGGAGAGACCATGCATTACATTGACATGGAAAACCATATCTCCACCCACGTGGAATGCCCCTCTCACTTCATCCCGGCGCGCCATGGCAGAAGCGCTCCAGACTTGAGCGAGGTGCCGCTTTCAAGCTTCTTCGGCATGGCGACTTTTGTGAACGGCAAAGATTTCAAGCCGAAAACTGCCATTGATACCGCAGTGCTGAAAAGATTTCCCATCCAGGAGCGTGACATCGTGCTCTTCGGGAACTGCCGTACCGGGTTGAAAGGAGAGGAGCGGAGCTATATGACTAAAGATGCCGCAGAATATCTTCTGACGAAGAAAGTCAAACTTGTCGGCTTTGATGATACCGTCATTCCGGAAAATCCCCTCATCCTGAAAGACCTGAAGACGGCATTTACCCATGACCTCATGCTTTCAAATGGAATCCCCATCATTGAGCGACTTGCCAATATGGATAAGCTGACCAAACCGAGGTTCCTCTTTTTCTGCTTTCCGGCAAAGATGGGTGGTCTGGACTCTTTTCCCATCAGGGCGGTGGCGATAGAGGGCAGGGATTAAGCCGTAAAGACTATTAGACATTTGACCACTGAGCATATCAGGCGGCTTTTCAAAAAATAAGAAGCGGCGTTGCTTTTCAGTTCAGGTAGGCATCAAACCTTCTGTACTGAGGGTTAAATGGCGAGGGAGAAAGTCTGTCCACCGCCGGACTACCGGTGTGAGGTCACCCTGCTGGATGGCAGGAAAGCCCTCATCCGCCCAATCCGCCCTGATGACCAGGTTGCTCTGCTGACGCTGTTTCACCGGCTCAGCCCGGAAACCCGCTTCCTGCGCTTCCACTGTGTCAAGACAGAATTGACGGGAGAGGAACTGGAGCGTTTCTGTAAGGTGGACTATGAGGAACAATCAGCGCTGGTGGCTGAAATGTGCCGGGAAGGGAAAACAGACATCGTGGGGGTGGGGCGTTACTACCGCCTGCCTGACCGTAGAAGGGCAGAGGTTGCCTTTGTGGTTGAAGACAGGGAGCAGATGAAAGGGCTGGGAACTCACCTGCTTAAGGAGCTTGCCTCAATCGCCAGGGCAAAAGGGATAATCACCTTTGTGGCTGAACTGAGTGCGGATAACGTGGTTATGCTCAGCATTTTCCGCAAATATGACCCTGCGCTGAAGCTGACAGTTGAAGGCAGTAACTACTACGTGAGCTTTTCAGTTTAGGAGCAGGCTGGCAAACTAGCTAGTTGTGGCGGATGACGTAATGCACGGTGCCGCCCGTGGTGGTCTCACTGCGCATGGAGAGGATAATGTATATCAGGTTCCAGTTATCTGTCCCGGAAGGCAAATCAATATGAGCTGTGGTATCTCCCGGTTCAAGCAAGTTGCTTGCCCAGGTGATATAAAAGGTATCCACATCCACGCCGTCCTCATTCATCCCAATTGACCTTCCGTTCCAGACATTGCTGGTGCTATAGCCGTCAGAGAGGTTGGTGCCATTGAACCTCAGATAGTCACCGGTATAACAGTTGTCCCCCTCCCCGACGAAGACGGTCAACGTTGCCGCAATCGTTTCACCCTGAATGGGCTCGGGGATGAAGAAGCCTTTGATATCGCCGCCCGGCTGACCATCATTGTCAAAGTCAAGGTTCTCATTCCCATGGTTGAAGGCAAACGTGTCCCAGAGATAGAGCATATGCCCCGCCGTCTCAGGACTGGAGTAAATGATGACCAGAGACCAGCCGGCGTAAGACCATTCTGAGCCAGTATCTCCGTCCACCCCGCCGACCTCATATTTGCCATTGCCGGTGCGGTTTTCACCCTCGCCCAGGTCAGAGTAAGCCTTGACCAGCCGGGTAACATCACGGTGGCAGGCATAAGAATACTCACCGGGCTGGTTTTCCAGCGTTTCCGCTTCACCGGCGGTCAGCTCCTGGGCGCCCTGCTGGGGCTCACCATTTTCGTCAAGATAGACCTGGACGTCATTGATTTTGAAGACAACGGAGGTATCCGGGGTATAGGCTAATAGTTTGATATTGTCAAGGTACACATATTCGGCGGTGTCATTGAAGTTGAAATAAAACCGCATCTTAAAATTGCTGGTGAGATAAGCATCAGGAATGACGACAGTTATAGGATTGGTAGGCGTAGAATTGCCTTGAAATGCCACGAAATCACTGCTCCATCCACTGCTGTTGTAAAAAGCGTAGTAAAGGGCATCACCAGATTCCAGAGTCCCGCTCTTGGTCTGGTTCCAATAGGCTCTGACTGTCCCTGAAGCATAGGAACTCAGGTCCACGCTGTTTTTCATGGTGATAGTTCTCTGTTCCGTGGTGGCTGAACTGGTGCCCTGCCCCTGGAAGCGGTCAGAATTAATGCTCCAGCGGCTAGTATCAGCAAAATAATGTACCTCGGCATAGACCATTGATATCTGGATATCAGGGTTCAGGTCACTGCTGTAAACGCCAAACTGCTGGAGTGGGCGGCTGCCCGTCCCGTTGATGTCCGCCACCGTCCAGGCTGCCCCGGTGCTGGGATTGGTAGTGTATGAATAGCTATAAGTGGTGAAGCTGGTCCCCGGGTTGTTGCTTGTGGCAGTGGTATTATAGCGGGTCCCGTACACCTTGATAGAAGGGCGGATGTTATTGGTGCCACTGCTGACATCTTTGGCTCGGACATACACTGTGAGGTCAATAATAGTGGAGCCGGGGGGCACTGAAAATGGGGAAAAGCTAAACAGCATGTAACCACCTGAATCAGTCGTGCCGGTCATGTAATCGGCGTCGTTTGGCGTCGTTTCGTCCACCTTATCCCAGCGCGTTGAAGGGTTTGAGGGATAGGGGTTCCAGGTGCCGCTGATGTCGCCATCAGCCGTTGGGACTCTTGTCTGGCTTAAATCACCTCTGTCCCAGTTATTAAAGTTGGTACATGTGTCTGAGAATATGCTTTGCCCGTTTTTCCACCCGGACCAGTAAAGGTAAGCGGCAATAACCTGAGCGCTGGCGGGTATGGCGTCAATCTCCCGGTAGCTGGATGAAAGGAGCAGGTCACGGACGCCATGCCAGTCATGGTTGGTATCTATCATCAGAGAGTCACCTACGGCATAATAGTCTCCGGAAATGGCGCTGCCCATCTTGCGTAGCTCACACTTGGCGGAGTAGGCTTCAATCTGAGTATTGTTAACGGTTGAGGTGATGCGGAAAATGCGGGTGTCAATGTCCCAGGACATGGGCAGGTCAGGCACGCCGGTGACCACCATCCAGGCGATGGCGACAGGAGTAGTATCCGGCTTGCTGGCGGTATATTGAAAGGTGATTTCAGTCATCATGGGCTCTTCCATGGGGTTCACGCCGGGGAAAGAGGTAAATGGCACTGATTCAAACTCCCAGATGACCGCCTCGCCGCCGGCATGAGGTTCAACCGTGGGCACAGAGTAATAGGGGTCAAGCGGGTTCTCTTCCAGGTTGCTGGAGCCCATATTGTATGTGAAGCCGAGCGGTAACCATATGCCAATGGTCTGGACGATTAAATCATCTTCTTCACCTTCCGCGGGGAGGAAATTTATCTTTATCTTATAGTTTGCGCCATCAATAGCAGTGCCCGCTACCATCAATTTATTGCCCTCAGCAATGGCTCTTGCCTCAGACGGGCTTAGCGGTCCGGCGTCCTTGGGAATCCAGATGTTCTGGATGGTGATATCCGGCGTCAAACCATTGACGGGCTCTTCCATGGTGTATGAGTAAACGGTGCTGTAGTCATAAGGGTCATAGAGCGGGTCAGTAAAGATTGCCTGCAGGCGGTCATATTTAATCTGCCAGATGGCATCTTCAATTCCAGAATCAGCGGCATAAAGCTCATCAGCCTTGTCCCGGTAGATGCGCTCGGTCCTGAGAGCAGTAGCGAGGTGGGACAGTACGGGGGGCAGTGTGAGACTGCCGATAACCAGCAGGACAAGCACTGTGACCAGTGCCTGCCCGCTCTCTCCGTGCAGACATGTCCTCATGCGGTTACGTATCTTTTTAAACATCGTTACAAACTCGGTCTCGGGGTGATTTTGCGCACTTTGCTTACGGTCACGGCATGACCGCCCTGCCCCACAGTGGCGGTTACTTTTATGGTGAGCACATCGCCATTAAGCTCACACATGGTGTTCAGTCCGGTTGAGTTAATATACTGAGCTATCATGACCTCTTCTGGGTCTCCACCGTTAACTGAGTAGCTCCGCCTGATGGTATCACCAGAGATAGAATAAATGATTTGGTGCACGGAGTTATCCCACTCCACCCAGCTCAGCGTAAGCGGGAAACCGGTGGTGCCACTATCTGGCGTGACCGTCTGGGTCATCTGGGCATCCCGGCTAATCCAGTGTATGGCATTCATCGTGTTCCGGCTGGCGGTGGTGTAAAGATTATTTCTCTGGTTCTGTGTTACCACCTGAAATGTGGCGGTGGCTGCTCCGAAGCCGATGATGCTGGTCAGCGCGGCAGCCACGAGTAGCTCAATCAGGGTGAAGCCAAGCTGTCTGTTACTTAACAACCTCACGATGCGGCGTATCATCGGTTCACCTTGTAGCTTTCCAGCCGGGTGACGTCCTTATTGTGATGCCGTATGGTTATCGTTATTTTCTGTATCTGTCCGTTGCGGAGGCTCTCAGTGTCAACCACCGCGAAGTAACCCGGATATTCATCAGGAATTGGCACCGGGTCATAGGAGAGGGAATAGCTCTGCTTTTTGATATCCTCCATCTGGGATTCAGCCAGGATTCTGCCGGTGGCATGTTCATCAGCGGTCACGCGGGAGGTTGAAGAAGTCGCCAGGGCGCTCAAAAACGCCGTGCCGACAATTCCCAGCAAGACCAGGGCAACTGCCGTTTCCAGAAAAAGCGCTCCTTTTTCACTGCGGAGCGCTCGCTTCAAGCTGAAATGAGCAATAGCCCGTGACATCCAGTTCTCCCTTAATGCCCCTGTTGATAACACTTTCTGACCGAGAGACAGATACACTCTTACCTTTATCATCATTACGGAATACAAGGGACAAGTAAATAGTTAATTGGTTCAAGGGTGTTAGGTACTTAAGTAATGCTTCTGAAAAGGGAAGCAGGCTCAGCTTATTTTTACCTGATTAGCTGAAGGTGTTATAATACTGGTGAATTGCTCTGCCTGTGTCGCTGATTCAGGATTGAAAACGCTACGTGCTGACACGTTGTAAACCCTCAAAAGTCTTCTACGGGTGGTGGATTGTTGCCGCATGTTTTTTCATTTCCCTCTATACTTCCGGCGTGGTCTTTTACGGCTTCACCGCCATCTTCAGGCCAATTGCTGAGGAGTTTGGCTGGAGCTATGTGGAAGTCTCGCTCGCCGCATCTATACGTGGCATGGAAGCCGGGCTCCTGGCGCCTATCCTGGGGCTGATAGTTGACCGCTGGGGCGCCCGCAAGCTCATGTTCGCAGGAGCCGTCTCAACGGCGCTCGGTCTGCTGATGATGAGCCAGATGCGGTCGCTGGGCATGTTTTATTTTGCCTCTATCCTGATGGCGCTGGGGAGCAGCAGTGCCGGCATCTCAATCACCACGACGGTTATCGGGCGGTGGTTCCGCAGAAATCTCGGGCTTGCCACCGGCCTCATGATTTGCGGTCATGGCGCCAGCGGTGTGCTGGTGCCGCTCATCGTCAGACTGGTGGCGCTGTATGGGTGGCGCATGGCAGTTCTGATACTTGGCGTCAGCATGTTCGTCCTGATGGTGCCGCTGACACTGGTGGTGCGGAGCCGGCCGGAGCCTTATGGCTACCTGCCTGATGGCACTGAGAGCGTCTCAATCCTGAACAGCAGCCCGATTCAGCCGATGCCTGATGCAGATGGTATAAGCGCAAGGGCGGCACTGAGAAGCCGCACCATGTGGCATATCGTCTTGGGTCTGTTTCCGCACTTCATTGCCGTAGGCGCGGTGTTTACCCACATCATGCCATACCTTTCCAGTGTGGGCATTTCCCGCTCTTTGTCCGGTCTGGTGACCACGGCTCTGCCTCTTATCAGCATCGGAGGGAGGTTTGGCTTCGGGGTGCTGGGCGACCGACTTAATAAAAAGCTCCTTTCCGCAAGTGCTCTCCTGGGGCTGGCGGTCAGCATGCTCTTATTTGAGTTCACCACCGCCGCCACCGCCTGGCTGCTTGTTTTCTTTTCTCTGCTCTTCGGCATCAGCTACGGCGGCAACCTGAGCATGCTCGGTATCTTACTGAGGGACTACTTCGGGAGCCGGAGCTATGGCACAATCATCGGCTTTGCCTGGGGCATGCTTTTGCTGGGCAACGTGGTAGGACCGCCGTTTGCGGGGTGGTTCTTTGATACTTGGGGGCGCTATACTTATGCCTGGCTGTCACAGGCGGGGCTTTTGGTCATAGGCGCCGTGCTGA
>Ga0185342_1000226_pt1 | contig 31189 bp, 46 predicted proteins | sample ConPoolayeEmetaG_FD_128045 | JGI IMG/M metagenome (GOLD analysis project Ga0185342, IMG submission 128045) | Hot spring microbial mat communities from California, USA to study Microbial Dark Matter (Phase II) - Cone Pool mat layer E metaG... ... | reverse complement strand
TATTGTGCCGGTGTCCTCCGGCACCAATAATGTTTTCCCGGTGCTCATTGACCCGGCATCCGCCGGCATTGCGGCGGGGATTATCGCTTTGAACTTCCTGAAGGACGGCAAAACCATCAGAAACCACAAGCGCCTGGTCATCATTAAAAACGGACAAGAGGTTGACATGGCTCTGGTGGATGCGGTAGTTTTAGACAGGCAATTCGTTGGCTCACGTGCCTTCTGGGACCTGGCGGAGGTGAAGCAGGCAGTGTGCACCCGCGCCGAGCCGCACAACCTGGGGATGACCCGCGTGGGTGGAAATTTGCACCCCATCGGGACGGATGAAGAGCGCGGTATTTATGTCAAGCTGGGAGAGGGAAACGTGAAAGTGAAAGCATCAGTCCTTCCCGGCTTAATCAGTGAAGTCTCACTGGCAGAACTGAAAATCCTGAAAATCGGCGAGTCTGTGAAGGTGGAACATAAGCCATCGGTGATTGCTCTTGACGGGGAACGGGAGCTCCTGGTCAAATCTTCTGATGATGCCCTAATCAGACTGCAGAAGGATGGACCGCCGGTGGTCAATATTGCGGAAACACTGCGTGAGGCAGTTAAAAAAGGCTTTTTCAAAAACTAGCTTGAGGAGGAAAGTATGGCAGTCAATGTTCCGGTACCACGTATAGGCATGGCAGTGGCTGATGCCACCATCATTGAGTGGAAAGTAAAAGAAGGTGATAAGGTTGAAAAGGGTCAGGTTATCGCCGTGGTGGAGACAGAGAAGGTAAGGTCTGATGTGGAGTCACCGGATGCGGGTCTTATCCACATCATAGCCGCAGAAGGCACCACGGCGCCGGTAGGCGCTCTCCTTGCCCAGCTAGCGGCAACAAAGGAGGAGCTGGTGGCATTACAGAAAGGCGGCGCACCAGCACCAATGCCAGCCACCGCGTCCACAGCGGCAACCGGGGCAGAGGCACCGGCACCAAAGGCAGAACCCGCGCCAGCTAAAGCGTCAGCACCGGCAGGTGGTGAGGAGCGCATTAAAATCACGCCGGTGGCGCGCAAGATGGCAGAGGAACACGCCATTGATATTACCAGGGTGACCGGCACCGGACCCGGCGGCAGAATCACCCGCGAGGATATTGAGAAGGCGATTGCGGCAAAAGCCGCCGCACCCAAAGCAGTGCCGACAGCCGCACCAGCACCCGCCCCAGCCGCCGCGGTCTCAATCGCCGGCAGAAAGGTCAAAGAAACAAAGCCTCTGAGTGGCATGAGAAAATCAATCGCCGACCATATGGTGCGCAGTCTCGCCACCGCCGCCCAGCTGACCAGAATGGGCGAGATTGACATGACTGAGTTGGTCAAGATGCGCAAAACCCTGGTTGAGCAGGAGAGCATGCTGGGCACCAGAATCACCTATACTGACATCCTCGTCCTGGCGCTGGCGAAAGCCCTCAAGATTTACCCCAATGTCAACGCCAGCATCATTGATAATGAAATCAAAATCTGGGAGGACATCAATATCGGTGTGGCAGTGGCTCTGGACGATGGGCTGATTGTCCCGGTGGTGAAGAACGCTGACAAGAAGTCGCTCACGGAAATCAGCAAGTCGGTTAAACAACTTGTGGAGAAGGCGCGCGCCAATAAACTGACTGCAGATGAAATCACCGGCGGCACTTTCACCGTAAGCAATGTGGGTGCGCTCGGCGGCGGCTACAGCTTTGAGACGCCCATCATCAACCAGCCGGAGTCAGCCATCATCCTGACCGGTGCAATAGTTGACCGGGCGGTGGTCAAAGACGGACAGATTTGCGTCAGACCCATCATGACTTACAGCTTCACCTACGACCATCGGGTGATTGATGGCGCCGTGGCGGCGCGGTTCATGGCTGATGTCATCAAGCTCCTTGAGAACCCCGGACTGCTCCTAGCGTAACGGAGGCTAATCGTGGAAGAAAGAGAACTGGTCATCATCGGCGGGGGACCGGCGGGATATGTCGCCGCCATCAGAGCGGCTCAGCTCGGCGGGAAGGTAACCGTCATTGAGGAAGACGCTCTGGGCGGGACGTGCCTCAATCGTGGCTGTATCCCTTCCAAAGCATTGCTCCATACGGTGGAGCTTTATCATGCCATCAAGTCTGCCGGACAGTACGGCATAATGGTAGGCGAACCTTCCATTGACTTGGCTAAAATGCAGGCGTACAAAAATAAAGTCATCGCCACTCTGGTGGGAGGTGTAGGCGGTCTGCTCAGTGGGAATAAAGTGGAGGTTATCAGAGGCAAAGCCAGGCTCAATGCCTCCAGACAAGTAGAGGTTGCCACCAGAGAAGGACAGAAGCTGACCATCCAGGCTAAGAAAATCATCATCGCCACCGGCGCCAAGCCCATTAAACTGCCCATACCTGGCGCAGACAGCCCGAAAGGCGTCATCGGCGCGGAGACCATCCTCAATATCACTTCTGTTCCCAGGAGCCTGCTGATGATTGGCGGGGGTGTGGTGGGCCTGGAGATGACCACCGTCTTAGCCCGGCTGGGCTGTAAGGTGACTGTGGTGGAAATGCTACCCCACATCCTCCCGGCGGAAGATTCAGAGCTTGCCGCCGTCCTGCACAAGGCGCTACAGGATGAGGGTGTCCAGATTTACGCCAATGCCAGAGTAACCAGGATTGAAGATACGTCAGCCGGCAAATTGGCAATTGTCATGGCGAGCGACGGCGAAAAGAAGATTGAAGCGGAACAGGTGGCGATTGCCGTGGGATATAGACCCAATACGGAAGGTCTGGGTCTTGAGGAAGCCGGCATCATCCTGAACAGGGGCAGAATCCAGGTGAACGAACACATGGAGACAAATGTGCCGGGCATCTATGCCGCTGGCGATTGCGTGGGCAGAATCATGCTCGCCTATGTGGCGATGGCGGAAGGCGAAGTTGCCGCGGAGAACGCAGTCGGCAAACAGTCAACGATGAGCTATGCCGCTGTGCCGCGCTGTGTCTATACCCAGCCGGAGCTGGGCGCCGTGGGTATCACAGAAGATGAAGCGAGAGCCAAGAACCTGCAAATCAAGATAGGCAAGTTCCCCTTCGTGGCTAACGGCATGGCGACCATCCTCGGCGAGCGGCGCGGGCTGGTGAAATTCATCGTGGATGCGCAGTACAATGCCATCCTCGGGGTGCACATCATCGGTCCCCATGCCACCGAGCTTATTGCTGAGGCGACATTAGCCATGAAGATGGACTTCACGCCGCAGGAAATCATCGCCACCATCCACTCGCACCCCAGCCTCTCCGAGGCAGTGCGCGAGGCGGCGCTGGACGTCTCCGGCGAGACGATACACTTTATATCCAGGAAAAAGTGAGGGAGATTTGAAATCCCCTACGTCCTCTTTTTCAGAAGAGAGTTTGAGAGAGGGGTTCCATCCCCTCTCTTTTTATTCCCCTTCCCTGCACTGATTTCACAGGGAAGGGGTCAGGGGATAGGTCACAAAAATGAGGTGTCCCAGTCATCCTTCACCTGTAAGTCAAACCCCTTCCTCCCCGAGCTTCTTCTTCACTCCGTTCCCCAGCATGACATCCTTCCAGTCTTGAATCCTCTCAAAGTAACCAATTTTCCCTCCCTTCCCCAAATTTGCTATGATTAAAGCTGGTAATAGCTTATGAAATGCACGGTGCAATGGCTAGGGCTGATTGACTATCAGCCCGCCTATGAAATCCAGAAAAGGCTCCTGGAGGAGCGGCTGGCAGGCAGGATTAATGACGTCCTGCTTTTGCTGGAGCACACGCCCGTCATCACCCTCGGCAAGTCCGGTAAGCTGGAAAACGTCCTCGTTTCACGAGAGGAGCTTGCCGCGCGCGGCGTTTCCCTCGTCTTCATTGACCGCGGCGGAGACGCCACCTATCACGGTCCGGGACAACTCGTCGGCTATCCCATCATGGACCTGAGGCAGAGGGAGAAAGATGCCCACCGCTACCTGCGCCACCTTGAGGAAGTCCTCATCCGCACCCTGAGCGACTACGGCATCAAGGCAGAGCGGGACAGGAGCCATGCCGGCGTCTGGTTTGATAACCATGAGATTGCCGCCATCGGGCTGAGCCTGAAGAAGTGGATAACCATGCACGGCTTTGCCCTCAATGTGAACACCAACATGGAACATTTCTCCCTCATCAATCCCTGCGGCTTCAAGAACCGTAAAGCCATTTCCATGAGGGAGATTCTCGGTCACGAGCTGTCAATGGAGGCTGTGAAAGAGCGGTTGCTGGCTCACTTTGCCGACGTTTTTGACGTTCAATTGGAAACTGAAGAAGTGACTTTAAGCGATGGTAAAAGGAAGACTGCCACCCTGGTTTAATCAGAAAATCGCTGACCCCGCCGTCATGCTCCCCATGAAGGAGCTACTGGACGGGCTTTCCCTCCACACCGTCTGTGAGAATGCCCTCTGCCCGAACATCGGCGGGTGCTTCACGCGAGGCACTGCCACCTTCCTCATCCTGGGCAATGTCTGCACACGGAACTGCACTTTCTGCGCGGTGAGCAAGGGTTTGCCCCTTCCTGTTGACGCCGCTGAGCCTCAGCATCTCCTTGAAGCCGTGGAGAAGCTCAACCTGCGCTATGTAGTCATCACTTCGGTAACGCGGGATGACCTATCAGACGGCGGTGCTTCTCAGTTCGCAGAGACAATCAGGCTCATCCACGCAAAGAGACCGGGAACTCTGGTTGAAGTGCTTATCCCTGATTTCCACGGCTCCCGTGATGCTTTGAAAACGGTAATTGATGCCTGCCCTGATGTCCTCAACCACAATGTTGAGACCGTACCCCGCCTTTATCCGGAGGTAAGACCACAGGCAGACTACCATCGCTCTATTGAACTGCTGGCGATGGCGAAGCGGCTAAACCCGCAGATTGTCACCAAGTCAGGCTTGATGCTCGGGCTGGGAGAAGCGAAAGGTGAAGTCATCACAGTGATGCAAGACCTCAGAAAAGCCGCCTGCGACCTCCTCACCATCGGACAGTATCTTCAGCCCTCTCCGTCTCACCACCCGGTCGTCCGCTTTATTCCGCCTGAAGAGTTTGGGGAGTATGAGGGACTGGGCAGGGAAATGGGATTCAGTGCCGTTGCCTCAGCGCCGCTGGTGAGAAGCTCATTCAAAGCGGCAGAACTCTACAAACAGGCAAAAGCACACTGAACCTCACAGGTGTCCTTCTTTCAGAATAGATAAATTCCAGGAATTTTTCCTTTATCAGGTGTATCCTTCCTGTCAGTAGAAAACATGAAGATAAATAAAGGTTCAGAGCGTATTGACAACCGCTATTCGTTATGATATCATTAAGTTTTAGTTTCTCAGCCAAAACGATTGCGTATTCCCGATTAGAGAGTTAGGGAATACTCAGCGGAATGCTGGGTTTATGGATGAGCAGAAGCTCATCCATTAAAATTGTGATACAGGAGAACAGGGTTGCCGACAATTAATCAGTTAATACGTAAAGGACGCAAAAAGTTAACGAAGCGGATAAAGGCTCCGGCACTGCGCTATACCTTCAATACGCTCAGAAATCGCCAAAATGAAGGGAAGGGCGCTCCGCAGAAACGCGGCGTCTGCACTCAGGTGAGAACAATGACGCCCAAAAAGCCGAACTCCGGTCTGCGCAAAATAGCCAGAGTGCGCCTCTCCAATGGCATTGAGGTCACCGCATATATTCCGGGAGAGGGACATGAACTGCAGGAGCACTCAGTGGTCTTAATCCGCGGCGGCAGGGTAAAAGACCTGCCTGGCGTCCGTTATCATATCATCCGCGGCACCCTGGATACTACCGGGGTCGCTAACCGCAAGCAGGGTCGCAGCAAATATGGAGCAAAAGCTGGCAAAGGTGGCAAGGCAGAAGAAGCGCCTGCATCTGCTCCTGCGGCACCCCCCGCCTCAGCATAGGAGTGAGCCATGGCAAGACGAGCTGTCAATGTTAAGAGAGAAGTCATGCCTGACGCCAAGTACAATAGCGTCATCGTGGCTAAACTGATTAACAAGATAATGAAGTGCGGCAAGAAGCAGACCGCAGAGCGCATCACCTATGACGCACTGGAAATTTTGAGCAAGCAGGTAAATAAAGATGCGGTTACCGCTCTGGAACAGGCAATAAAGAATGCCACTCCCCTGCTGGAAGTCAAACCCCGCCGCGTGGGCGGCGCCACTTACCAGGTGCCGGTGGAGGTCCCGCCTGAGCGCGGCCTTTTCCTGGCACTGCAATGGCTCCTTGACTCAGCCCGTGCCAGAAAAGGTAAACCGATGAGAGAGAGGCTGGCGGCAGAGTTGGCGGATGCCTTCCAGGGTCAGGGCACCACCATCAAGAAAAAGGAAGATACGCATAAAATGGCAGAGGCAAACCGAGCTTTTGCCCACTATAGATGGTAAGAGGTTTTTCCAATCGTTACGTCTTTTAAAGCTAAAAATCTAATATCAAAGGAAAAGGTCGTGCCGAGAAGCTATCCCTTAGAGCGAGTGAGAAACATCGGCATCATTGCTCATATTGATGCCGGGAAGACCACGACCACTGAGCGCATCCTCTACTACACCGGACGCACGTACAAGATTGGCAATGTAGATGAGGGCACCACGGTCATGGACTTCATGCAACAGGAGCGGGAGCGGGGCATCACCATCAAAGCCGCCGCCACCACCGCCTATTGGCGCGACCACCGCATCAACATCATTGACACACCGGGACACGTGGACTTCACTGCTGAGGTTGAGCGCAGTCTGCGCGTCCTTGATGGCGGCGTGGTTATTTTTGATGGCGTCGCCGGGGTGGAAGCACAATCTGAGACCGTCTGGCGCCAGGCGCACCGCTATGGCGTCCCCCGCATCTGCTACATCAACAAGATGGACAGAGTGGGTGCCAACTTCAAGCGGACCGTCTCCATGATTGAAAAGCGGCTCAGCGCCCGCGCCCTGCCGGTACAACTGCCGCTCGGCAGTGAAGAGAGCTTCTCAGGCGTGATTGACCTTATCAGCATGAAAGCCTGGCAATTTGACGGCAATCCGGATTCAGAACCAAAAGAAATCCCTATTCCTGAGTCTGAAAAAGCAGATGCCAGCGAATTCCGCCACCTCCTCATTGAACGGCTGGCTGATGCTGATGACACCATGATGGAAGCCTATCTTGAAGGAAAAGAAATCACCCCCGAACTGATTAAACAGTCGCTCAGGCGGGTAACCCTGGCTAACAAGGGGGTGCCTATTATCTGCGGCAGTTCTTTTAGAAACAAAGGCATTGAATTTCTGCTTGATGCCGTGCTGGACTATCTCCCCTCCCCCCTTGATATGCCGCCGGTGCATGCAATTGATATTAAAACGGGAGCAGATGTCACCTGCCCTGTTGATGATGAGGCACCTTTTGCCGCGCTGGCGTTCAAAGTAGTCTCAGACCCGTTTGTGGGCAGGTTGGTCTATTTCCGTATTTATTCCGGCAGGATTGAGGTGGGAGACCAGGTGCTCAATACCACCAGAGGCAAAAGAGAGCGCATCGGGCGGCTTCTCCTGATGCATGCCAACCACCGTGAAGAGATTACCTATGCCGATACCGGGTCAATTGTCGCCACCCTGGGACTTAAGAACACCTTTACTGGAGATACCCTGTGTGATGCCACCCAGCCGGTACTGCTTGAATCCATCCGTTTCCCTGAGCCGGTGGTCTCCATCGCCATTGAGCCCAAGACACGGGCAGACCAGGATAAGCTTGGTGAAGCCCTCCAGAAGCTGACAGAGGAAGACCCCACCTTTAAAGTAAGCTATAACCAAGAGACGGGACAGACTGTCATTTCAGGCATGGGCGAGCTTCACCTTGACGTCATTGTCAGCCGCCTGACCACGGAGCATGGCGTCATGGCAAAAGTGGGACAGCCGCAGGTAGCCTACAAAGAGACAATCACCCTCCCGGCGCGGGCTGAAGGCAGGTTTGTCCGCCAGAGCGGTGGACACGGCCAGTATGGGCATGTCCTCATTGAGTTTGAACCCCTGCCCCGCGGCAGTGGCTTCAAGTTTGAAGAGAAGCTGAAAGGTGCCACCATACCCAGGTCGTTTGTCCCTGCTATTGAAGCCGGCGTGAGAGAAGCCATGGAAACCGGCGTTATTGCCGGCTATCCCGTGGTTGACATTAAGGCAGTGCTCTATGACGGAAGCTACCATGAGGTTGACTCGTCTGAGCTGGCTTTCAAGACTGCCGCCTCTCTCGCCCTGCGCCAGGGGCTGGAAAAGGGCAAGCCGGTCCTGCTGGAACCAATTATGAAGATGGAGGTGGTCACGCCGGAACAGTTCCTCGGTGATGTCATCGGCGATATTAACGCCCGCAGAGGGCACATCACCGTGATAGATACCCAGGGTGAAATGTATGCCATTCACGCCCTGGTACCGCTGGCGGAGACTTTCGGCTATGCCACCAGCCTCCGCTCAATCACCCAGGGCAGGGCTACTTATACCATGGAATTCTCCAAGTATCAGGAGGTCCCGGCAGAAATCACAGCGCAAATTACAGAAAGAATAGTGGGAAAGAGACATGGCTAAACAGAAAATTCGCATCAAGCTCAAGGGTTTTGACCATAGGCTCGTTGACCAGTCTGCGGCTCAGATTGTGGATGCGGTAGAGCGCACCGGGGCAGTGGTGGCGGGACCAATCCCTCTACCCACCCGTATTCAGAAATTCAGCGTTATCCGCTCCCCTTTCATTGATAAGGACTCTCAGGAACAATTTGAAATCAGGACCCACAAGCGCATTATTGACATTATAGAGACTACCTCAAAGACGATTGAAGCTCTCACCAAGCTCAATCTGCCTTCCGGGGTGGAAATTGATATTAAGCTTTAAGGATTAAGATATGGTTCAGGGTATTATCGGCAAAAAGCTGGGCATGACCCAGGTCTATGGAGAAGGTGGCAAGGTCACCGCGGTAACCGCCATTGAAGCGGGACCGTGCGTCGTCGCCCAGGTGAAAACGGCAGAGAAAGACGGCTATAATGCCATTCAGCTTGCCTTCGGACCGGCTAAGAAGCTCAACGCGGCGGAGAAAGGTCACCTTAAGAATCTGGGACAGTTCAAGCACCTCAGAGAGGTGCGCACTGATGAGAAAGAGACCTACCAGGTGGGACAGAAGATAGATGTCAGCCTGTTCAAGCCGGGTGACAGGGTCAATATCACCGGCACTTCACGCGGCCGCGGGTTCGCCGGCGTGGTCAAGCGCTACCATTTCAAAGGTGGACCCAAGACCCACGGTCAATCTGACCGCCTGCGCGCGCCGGGGTCAGTTGGTCCGGACCGCCCTGCCCGCGTTATCCCGGGATACCGCATGGCGGGGCACATGGGCAACCACAGAGTCACCGTGCGTAATCTTGAAGTTATCCAGGCGGACCCCGCTCGCAACCTGCTCTTAGTGAAAGGAGCAGTGCCTGGTGGAGAAGACAGCTTAGTCATTGTGAAAAAAACGGGAAAAGGGAAATAAGCCATGCAGATTCCAGTATATGACCTTGCTGGTAAAGTAGTGGAGAATATTGAAGTGAATGACCAGGTCTTCGCCGTGCCCTTCAATGAGGGCGTGGTGCACCAGGTAATGGTCGCCCAGCGAGCTAACGCCCGCCACGGCAACGCGTCAACAAAAACGCGCGGCGAGGTTGACGGTAGCAGTAAAAAGCTCTACCGGCAGAAGCACACCGGCTACGCGCGCATGGGCAGCAAGCGCTCACCACTGCGCCGCAAGGGTGGCGTGGTCGGCGGTCCCAAGCCCAAGGACTGGAGCATGGACCTGCCCAAGAAGATGCGCCAGCTTGCCATCCGCTGTGTCCTTTCCGCAAAAGCGAGTGATGGTGAACTGAAAGTGCTTAAAGAGCTCAAGCTGGATGAGCCTAAAACAAAACAGATGGTGCAAATTTTGAGTGCGCTGGGCGTGGCTACTTCAGCGCTGGTGATTGATACCCAGCCCGGGGACAATGTGATTAAATCAGCACGGAACCTGAAGGGAATCAAGACCATGCCCGCCAGCTTGCTCAATGTGGTTGACCTTCTCTCCCACAAAACGCTCTTGATGACGGTGGACGCCGTCCGCAAGGCAGAGGAGCTGTGGGGGGAGAAACACGCGTCAGAGGTGAAACATGCAGCCTAATGATATTCTGCGCCGCCCCCTTATCACGGAAAAGAATACCATCCTCCAGGCACAGAACAAGTATGCCTTTGAGGTAGCCAGGAAAGCCAATAAACCTCAGATTAAAGAGGCGGTGGAGAAGGCGTTCAAAGTGACGGTGAAGGAAGTCAACGTGATTACTGTGCCGGGCAAAACTAGAAGAGCAGGGAGACGCCTGATTCAGACCTCTCCAATGAAAAAAGCGGTGGTCACCCTGAAACAGGGTGATAAGATACAATTATTTGAAGGCGTGTAGTGCGTAAAGGAAGAACACATGGCAGTTAAGATTTACAAACCCACTTCTCCCGGCAGACGGGGCATGACCGGCTACACTTTTGAGGAAATCACCAGAGATGAGCCGGAGAAGTCCCTGGTATTGCCGCTGAAAAAGAAGGCGGGGCGCAGTCATGGCAAAATCACCGTCCGCCACCGCGGCGGCGGAGCGAAGCGTAAACTGCGCATCATTGATTTCCGCAGGGACAAAATTAATGTTCCGGGCAGAGTGGCGGCAATAGAATATGACCCTAACCGTACCGCCCGTATCGCCCTCATCTACTACGCTGACGGCGAGAAGCGCTATATTTTAGCGCCGCAGGAACTCAAAGTCGGTGACACGGTAATGTCTGGTGAAAAAGCAGAACCTAAGCCGGGGAATGCGCTACCCATGAAGCTCATCCCCACCGGCACGTTCATCCATAATATTGAACTGACCATCGGCAGAGGCGGACAGATTGTGCGCAGTGCTGGCACCTCCGCCCAGCTTATGGTCAGAGAAGGAGATTATGTTCTGGTCAGGCTGCCCTCCGGTGAGATGCGCCGCATTCACGGGGACTGCATGGCGACCATCGGGCAGGTGGGCAACATTGAGCACCAGAACATCAGCATCGGGAAGGCAGGAAGGAAACGTCTCATGGGATGGCGTCCTGACGTCAGAGGCGGCGCCATGTCTCCGCGCGACCATCCACATGGCGGCGGCAGAGACAAGTGTCCTATCGGCTTCCCGAACCCGAAGACACCTTGGGGCAAGGTGGCTTATGGCCTGAAGACCCGCAAACCCAAGGCTTCAGACAAACTGATTGTCAAGCGGAGAGGAAAGTAAAAGGGGTAACCTATGTCAAGGTCAATTAAAAAAGGACCGTTTATTGACGTTAAACTGCAGAAAAAAGTGGAGGCAGTGATTAAGTCTGGCGAGAAGACGGTCATCAAGACCTGGTCGCGCGCTTCCACCATTCTGCCACAGATGGTAGGTTTAACCATCGGCGTGCATGACGGCAGGAAACACGTCCCCATCTTTATCACGGAGAACATGGTGGGGCACAGGCTGGGTGAGTTCGCCCCCACCCGCATCTTCAGAGGGCATTCATCCAGAGTGGAGAAGGCGCCTACAGCGGCGGCGGGACCATCACCATCAGCCGGAGCACCGTCTGCACCACCGAAAAAAGAAGGTGCCTAACAGGTAGGATACTATGCAAGTGAAAGCTGTAGCTAAAGATACCGGGATATCAGCCCAGAAATTGCGCCTGATTGCCAACATGGTACGGGGCAAGAAGGTGGAGGAGGCTTTGAACATCCTCAAATTCACCCCTACCCCCAATGCCATCGCAATCGCCAAGGTCATCAAATCAGCGGCGTCAAACGCAGAGAATAATTACCAGCTGGCGCCATCAGATTTGAGAATCACGCGCATTCTGGTGGACAAGGGACCTCATCTGAAGAGATTCCGGGCGAAAGCCCGTGGACAGGCTGGTCCCATATTGAAGGGGTCAAGCCATATTACAGTAATCGTTGCCGACCAGGAGGGATAATTGGGACGCAAGGTTCATCCAATAGGGTTCAGACTCGGCTTTATTCAGGACTGGCAAGCCAAGTGGTACGCTGAAAGGCCGCATTATGCTGAAGCTCTGCATGAGGACATCAAAATCAGGCAGGCTATCCGGTCTGCGTATGCTGACGCTGCGGTCTCGCGCATTGATATTGAGCGGCAGGCAAAAGAGGTGACCGTTGCCATTCACACTGCCAGACCGGGCATCGTCATCGGACGCGGTGGGCAGAGAGTGGAAGAACTCAATAGCCATCTGGAAAAGATGTTCGGCAAGAAAGTAAGACTCAATATCCAGGAAATCAGACAGCCGGAGCTGGATGCCTTCCTCGTGGCGCGGACGGTTGCTGAGCAGATTGAGCGGCGCATTGCCTACCGCCGGGCTATGAAACAGGCGCTCTTCCGCACCATGCAGGCTGGCGCAAAGGGCGTAAAAGTCCACTGCTCAGGCAGGCTGGGCGATGCTGAAATCGCCCGCCGTCAGACCATGAGCCAGGGAAGGGTGCCTCTGGCAACCATGCGCGCTGATATTGATTATGCCGTCACTGAAGCACATACCCAGATGGGACGCATCGGCATCAAGGTCTGGATATATAAAGGTGAAATCCTGCCAGAAGCCAAGATACCGGAAATGGCTGTCCCGTCAGAAGCCGCAGTGAGCAAAGCCGCGGAAACTGTTCCCAGCACGCCATCGCCGGTAGCGGAAAAGCTGGCGGAACTGGTAAAAGCAGAGGGCGCCAAAGAGGCACAACTGATCAAGGAGGCGCTTATGCCTGCGGCGGAAGAGACATCCGCCAAACCGGCGCCCCGCAGGGCAAAAACAACCGCCGCGGCTGAACCTGAGGAAAAGCCAGAGCAAGCGGTTAAAGAAGAGAAGGCTGAAGCAAAGAAAAAACCAGCCAGACCGAGGGCGAAGAAAGCTGAAGCCGTGCCTGCGGTAGCAGAAGAGAAACCAGCCCAGCCAGAGGCAAAAGCCAGTGAGGCTAAACCTGAGGCTGTTGAGGAAAAGCCGCTTGAGCCTAAGGCAAAGAAAAAGGCAAAGGCAGAAGCCGAAGCTCCATTAGCCGAGGAGCAACCAGCCAAGCCAGCCCGCAAGAGCAAAAAGTCAACAGAGTCTAAAGAGGACAAGTAACCATGTTACAACCTAAGCGTGTTAAATACCGAAAAGCGCACCGCGGACGCTGTGTAGGAAAAGCCCAGTCAGGCAATGTCATTAGCTTTGGCGATTTTGGCATGCAGGCGCTGGAGTCAGCGTGGCTTACCGCCGCCCAGATTGAAGCGGCGCGCCGTGCCATCACTCGCTACATCCGCCGCGGCGGCAAAGTGTGGATACGCGTTTTCCCGGACAAACCGGTAACCAAGAAGCCGGCGGAAACCCGCATGGGCGGTGGGAAAGGGTCACCAGACCACTGGGTCTGCCCAACCAAGACGGGCAGAATCCTCTTTGAGATGGCAGGAGTGACAGAGAAGACCGCCAAAGAGGCAATGCGCCTGGCGTCTTACAAATTGCCTATCCGCACCAAGTTCGTAGCAAAGGAGACCACCATCGCCGCTGGTGCTGGCTCTGAAAAGCAGGAGGAAAGCTCGCGGTGAAGATTGATGAATTAAGAGCCTTAAAACCAGAGGATTTGACCAAACAGCTGGATGAAGCCCGCCAGGAACTCCTTAACCTGCGCTTCCGCCTGGAGACCAGACAGCTGGTAAATCACCGTGAGATTGTCAGGGTGAAAAAGAACATCGCCCGGCTCCAGACGATATTGAAAGAAAAAGAGCTGGGAATAAGGTAAGCTTATGGAAAAGAAACAGAAGACCAGAATCGGGCGCGTCATCAGTCATAAGATGGATAAGACCGCCATCGTAGCGGTGGATACCATGAAGCTCTTCCCACTCTACCGCAAGGCGCTGAAGAGGACAAAAAAGGTAAAAGCCCATGACGCAAAGAATCAGGCTAAACCGGGTGACATAGTGCGCCTGGTGGAGACCCGCCCCCTCTCTAAAGAGAAGCGCTGGCGCATTGCAGAGATAGTTACCAAGGGCGAGGTAGCTGAAGTCAAACCAGAGGAAATAACATAGTACGTAGGGTATAAGATAATGATTCAGATTTATACCAGACTAAAGGTAGCTGATAACACCGGTGCCAGGGAAATCATGTGCTTCACCGTGCTGGGCGGGAGTATGCGCCGCTATGCCACCATTGGTGACGTAATAGTTGCCGCGGTGAAAAAGGCTATACCTAACGGGCAGGTGAAGAAGGGAGAGGTAGTGAGGGCGGTTATTGTGCGCATTGCCAAGCCGTTCCGTCGCCCGGATGGCTCATACATCAGGTTTGATGAGAACGCGGCAGTCATCCTGACAGACAAAAACAATCCCAAAGGCACCCGCATCTTCGGTCCGGTGGCGCGGGAACTGCGTGAGAAGAACTTCACCAAGATTATTTCGCTGGCACCAGAGGTATTGTGAGAGCAAGCTATGAAAATCAGGAAAAATGATACAGTACTGGTGATTGCCGGTAAAGAGAAGGGTAAAAAGGGGAAGGTGCGTTTTGCCTACCCCAAGGATAACCGCATCATTGTGGAAGGGGTCAACTTCATTAAAAAGCACTCACGGGCAAGGGGTCAGGTGAGGCAGGCGGGCATCATTGAGCTGGAGGCACCCTTACCCGTCTCAAATGTGATGCTTATCTGCAGTAAATGCAATAAGCCTGCCCGTATCGGATACCGCTTCCTGGAAGATGGCAGAAAGGTGAGAATCTGCCGCGTGTGTAAAGAGGTAATTGATTAACCATGTCTAGATTGCAGGATAAATACCGTAAAGAGGTCATCCCGGCACTGGTAAAGCGCTTCAAATATAAGAACGTGATGCAGGCGCCCAAGCTGACCAAGGTGGTGCTCAATATCGGTCTGGGGGAAGCTATCACCAACGCCAAGGCGATTGAAGCGGCGGAAAATGACCTCGCCACCATCACCGGCCAGCACCCGGTCATTACTCGCTCGCGGAAATCAATCTCCGTATGGCGGCTGAGAGAGGGTATGCCCATCGGCATCAAGGTCACCCTGCGCGGCGAACGCATGTACCAGTTCCTGGATAAGCTTATGAATGCGGTACTGCCCCGCGTCCGCGAATTTCAGGGAGTCCCGCCAAACTCCTTTGATGGGAGAGGTAATTACAGCTTGGGGTTGAAGGAGCAAACTTTCTTCCCCGAAATTGAATATGAAAAGATTGATAAAATCAGAGGGTTAGAAATATCAATCGCCACCACGGCGAAGAGCGATGAGGAAGGCAAAGCTTTACTTGAGCTTATGGGTATGCCCTTCGCCAAGGAGTAACGGAGTTTAGGAAACGATGGCAAAAGTATCAGAGATTGTCAAATCCCAGCGACCAGCCAAGTACCGGGTCCAGCAGCACAACCGGTGCAAGCTTTGCGGGCGCCCCCGGGCTTACATGCGCAAATTCGGCGTCTGCCGCATTTGCTTCCGCAGACTTGCCCTCAGTGGACAACTGCCCGGCGTTAGGAAGTCCAGCTGGTAAAATAGAGAGAGCCGAGGAACTAGTATGGTTGTAATTGACCCAATTGCTGATATGCTCAATAGAATACGGAATGCCACCATGGCGCGGCATGCCACCACACTCGTGCCGGCGTCAAAGATGAAGATTGGCATTGCTAAAATCCTGAAGGAAGAAGGCTTCATCAAGGACTTTGAAATACTCAAAGACAAGCCTTCCCGTATGATAAAAGTCCACCTGAAATATGAGAACAATACGCCGTTCATTATGGGCATGAAGAGGGTCAGTAAACCCGGTCTCAGGGTGTACGTACAGAAGCAGGAAATCCCGCGAGTGTACGGTGGCGCCGGCGTGGCCATCCTTTCCACGTCTAAAGGCTTAAAAACGGGCAAACAGGCGTGGCGCATGGGCATCGGCGGGGAACTTTTATGTTATATCTGGTAAACCATCTTTGGAGTAGTTAAGATGTCAAGAATTGGAAAACTGCCAATACCGCTACCACCAAACGTGAAGGCGATTGTGAACGGGAATACGGTTACCATCACCGGTCCCAAAGGAGAGCTTACCCGCACCTTTGACGCGGCGATGGCGGTGACCATCAAGGATAACCAGCTCATCGTGACTCGTCCCAGTGACAGCAAGGAGCACCGCTCCCTGCACGGGTTAACCCGGGCTCTCCTTGCCAACATGGTGGAAGGGGTCAGCAAGGGGTTTGAAAAAAGCCTGGAAATAGTGGGCGTGGGCTACCGTGCGGAGAAAGCCGGGGATAAGCTGGTGATGCGCCTGGGACTTTCCCATCCGGTGGAAGTGGTCCCGCCAAAAGGGCTCACCTTCACCCTGGAGGGAGCTAACCGTATCAAAGTGATTGGCGCGGACAAGGAAGCAGTGGGTCTGATGGCGGCGAAACTGAGAGCCACCCGCCCCCCTGACGCCTATAAGGGCAAAGGCATCCGCTATGTGGGTGAATATGTCCGCCTTAAACCCGGTAAAGCTGGAAAAGTGGTAGGAAAGAAATAGCCATGAAGAAGAGCAATAGTCGTGAAGCACGCTTAAGAAGGCACATCCGCGTTAGAGAGAAAATCAAGGGCACCCCTGACCGACCGCGCCTGTGCGTTTTCCGCAGTCTGAACCATATTTACGCGCAGGTAATAGATGACACTAAAGGACAGACTCTAGCCGCGGCGTCAACCCTTGATGCCGATGTTAAAGCACAGCTGGACGGCAAGAAAAAATCTGAACAGGCGGGCGTGGTGGGAGAGGCACTGGCAAAAAAAGCCCTGGAAAAAGGCGTTACTACTGTGGTCTTTGACCGTGGCGGCTATCAATATCATGGCAGGGTGAAAGCCCTGGCGGAAGCCGCCCGTAAAGGTGGACTAAAATTTTAAGAGAGACAGGCTTTATGGAAGAAGTACGCAGTAAGATTGACCCGACTGAACTAACGCTCACTGATAAGCTCATCTACATCAACCGTGTCGCCAAGGTGATGAAAGGTGGTAAACGTCTGAGATTCAGCGCTCTGGTGACCACCGGAGACGGCGCGGGACATGTGGGGCTGGGATTGGGCAAAGCAAACGAGGTGCCAATAGCCATCAGCAAAGCCGGGCTTGTCGCCCGCAAGAGCCTGATTAAGGTACCCCTTGTCGGGACGACTATCCCCCACCAGATTGTCGCCAAATATGGCGCGGCGCGGGTCATGCTTAAGCCAGCAGCGCCGGGCACCGGTGTTATCGCCGGAAGCAGTGTGCGTGCGGTGCTTGAAGCCGCCGGCATTAAAGACATCCTTACCAAATCCCTGGGCACTAAGAACCATATCAATGTCGCCAAGGCGACATTGCTTGCCCTGAGCCTGCTGGTTGACCCCAAAGCCATGGTTGACCGGCGTAAGGGCGTCAAAACAGCGCAAACAGAGGAGACTGTAACCAGTGGCTAAACTGCGGATTACCTGGATAAAAAGTGAAATCGGCCACCCCGCGGACCAGCGGAGGGCGCTTGATGCCCTCGGGCTACACAAGCTTAATCATAGCGTGGTGAAAGAAGACTCCGCATCCCTCCGCGGCATGGTCAAGAAAGTAAGACACCTGGTGAAGGTGGAGGTAGTAAAGTGATAAGACAGGATACCCTTTCTCCGCCACCCGGCTCCAGAAAGGAAAGGAAAAGGGTGGGGCGGGGAATTGGCAGCGGTCACGGCGTTTTTTCCACGCGTGGCTCAAAAGGACAGAAGGTGCGCTCCGGCGGCACGAAAGTCCGCCCCGGCTTTGAGGGAGGCCAACTGCCCTTAGTTAAGAGACTGCCGGAAAAACGCGGCTTTTTCAATATCTTCCGGACTGAATACACCCCGGTCAACCTGGAAAAGCTCAATGTTTTCAGGTCTGGAAGCCAGGTCACGCCAGAGAAAATGGCTGAAGCTGGATTGGTCAAGTCACTCAAACAGCCAATTAAAATTCTGGCAGGTGGCGAGCTGAAACATAAGCTCACCGTCAAAGCACACAAGTTCTCAGCGACCGCCAAAGCCAAGATAGAAGCGGCCGGCGGTAAAGCTGAGGAGGTTGAGTATGCGTCCCCGTCAGAGTAAGCCCAGACTGCTTCAGGCAATGATTGATGCCTTCAGCCTGCCTGACCTGAGACGGCGCATCCTGTTCACTCTGGGCATCCTGGTCATCTTCCGCTTTGTTGCCCATGTGCCTCTTCCCGGCGTTGACCTTGATGCTCTGCGGGACCTCTTTGAACGGAACGCCCTGCTCGGTATGCTTGACCTGTTCAGCGGCGGCGCCATGAGGCGTCTGAGCGTGGCGGCGATGGGCGTTTACCCTTACATAACCTCGTCCATTATTATGATGTTGCTGGTGCCAGTCATCCCCCGTCTTCAGGAAATTTCCCGTGAGGGCGAAGGCGGCAGAAATAAAATCAATCTGATTACGCACTGGCTGACCGTGCCATTGGCGGGCATTCAGGGCTACGGCGAGCTGGTCTACCTCCAGCGTGAGGGGGTGGTGAGCAGTTTCGCTCCCCTGCCTATGATTGCCATGGTCCTCTCCCTCATCGCCGGCACCATCTTTCTGGTCTGGCTGGGAGAGCTGATAACGGAAATCGGCATTGGCAATGGCATCTCCATTATCATCTTCGGCGGCATCGTTGCCCGCCTGCCGGAGCTTGTGGGACAGGGCTTTCTGGCGCGGGAGAACTTCACCGGACTGGTGGTCTATATCCTCATCGTCATCGCCACGGTTGCCGTCATCATCATCTTCACTGAGGCGCACCGCCGTATACCGGTGCAGTATGCCCGCAGTGTTTTCAAAGGCGGGCGCATGTACCGCCAGGCTGGCTCCACCCATATCCCGCTGAGGGTAAACAGCGCCGGCATGATACCGCTCATCTTCGCCATGTCAATCGTCCTTTTCCCGGGCATTGTTGCCAGCTACTTTTCCAACCCCGCTGAGCCGAATTTTGCTGACAGCATCATGAAGCTGTTTAACCCCAATACCGAACTACCGCTGGGCTTTTTCTACTGGGGACTTTATTTCCTGATGTCTGTCGCCTTCACTTTCTTCTATACCAGCGTCATTTTCCAGCAGCAGGATTTGCCCGGCGTGTTGCAGAAACAGGGTGGCTTTATCCCGGGCATCCGTCCCGGCAAGGCGACCTCTCAGTATTTGAACGGGGTCATCAACCGCATCACCTGGGGCGGCGCGCTGTTCCTCGCTTTCGTTGCCGTGATGCCCTTCCTCGCCAAGCTGATTACCGGCATTCAGGTGATTCAACTCTCCAGTCTGGGACTGCTTATCATGGTCGGCGTTATTCTGGACACGATGAAACAGCTAGAAGCACAGCTCGTCATGAGACGTTATGAGGGCTTCATTAAGTAGGGAATAAGGAGGTGTACGTTATACTTCTGGGGGCTCCCGGAGCTGGCAAAGGGACACAGGCAGCCATTCTGGCACAGGAAACAGGACTAGTCCATGTGGCATCCGGTGACCTGTTCCGCCAGGCTCTGGAGAAAGGCACAGAGCTGGGACTTAAGGCTAAATCTTACATGGAAAAGGGAGCGCTCGTTCCAGATGAAATCACCACCCAGATGGTGCTGGACAGAATTGCCGCCCCGGATTGCCAGAAGGGAGCAATTCTGGATGGTTTCCCGCGCACACTGGGACAGGCAAAAGCGCTGGACCAAACCCTGAAACAGCAGAAGAAAGCCATAGATAAGGTAGTCTATATAAAAGTGTCTGAAGACGAGCTTCTGAAAAGGCTGAGCGGGCGCTGGATTTGTCGCAATTGCCAGGCGGTTTATCATATAATAAGTTCGCCCCCAAAAGTAAAGGGTAAATGTGACCGGTGCGGCGGTGAGCTTTACCAGCGCCCGGATGATACGGTAGAGACGGTTAAGAAGCGGCTTGAGGTTTACTTTGCGCAGACTGCACCGCTTATTGATTATTATGAAAAGCAGGGCAAATTGCGGGAAATTAACGGGGAAGGAAACGCTAGCGAGGTGACGCGTAGAATCGTGTCCGCCCTCAAAAACTAGAAACAGATGGGCATTATTATCAAAACTGACGCAGAAATTGCCATCATGCGTCAGGCAGGCAGGATTACTGCGGAGGTACTGGAAATACTGGTAAAGGCAATCAGACCCGGCATGGAGACTAAGGAACTGGATATCATAGCGGAAAGAGAGACGAGAAAACGCGGGGCGGTGCCCTCTTTCAAAGGCTACCGCGGCTATCCGGCGAGCGTCTGCGTGTCCGTGAATGATGAAATCGTCCACGGCATCCCGGGGAGGCGCGTGCTCCGTGAGGGAGACATCGTTTCCCTTGACTTTGGCGTGATTTATAAAGGCTATCAGGGTGATGCCGCGGTGACCGCAGGTGCCGGCGATATTAGCCCGGAAGCTAAGCGCCTTATTGAAGCCACCAGAGGCGCCCTGGAGGCTGGCATTAATGCGGCACGGGCCGGAAACAGGCTGGGTGACATTTCTGCGGCAATACAGGCATATGCGGAAACGAAAGGCTACTCCGTGGTACGGGAATATACCGGTCATGGCATCGGGCGGGAGATGCATGAAGACCCGCTGGTGCCTAACTTCGGCGTGCCCGGCACTGGACCGGAGTTAAAAAAAGGAATGACGCTGGCATTGGAGCCAATGCTGAATATGGGTGATTGGCGCACTAAGACTGATGAAGACCGATGGACGGTGCGGACGGCTGATGGTAGTTTGTCCGCCCACTTTGAACACACCATCGCCATCACTGATGGCGCCGCGGAGGTGCTGACCAGGTAAACCTATGCCTAAAAAGGAGACTATTGAGGTTGAGGGGACAGTGAAAGAGGCTCTGCCCAATGCCATGTTCCGGGTGGAACTGCCCAATGGGCATATGGTACTTGCCCACGTATCAGGTAAAATCAGAATGCACTATATCAGAATCCTGCCCGGGGACAAGGTTCTTATTGAACTGTCTCCTTATGACCTCTCCAGGGGCAGAATTACTTATAGACTTAAGTAACGCGAGGACTCACTATGAAAGTAAAAGCTTCAGTTAAAACAAGGTGTGAGAAATGCAAAATCGTGAAACGACGTGGCGTCGTCCGGGTGATTTGTTCCAACCCCAAGCATAAGCAGAGGCAAGGCTAGCCGGGAGTGAGGAGGACATAAATGGCGCGTATCGCAGGAGTGGACATACCCAGAAATAAACAGGTATGGGTATCTTTACAGTACATTTACGGCATCGGTCCAGCCACCAGCAAGAAAGTATTAGCCCAGGCTAACATCAAGCCTGAAACCAAGGTAAGTGACCTTACTGAAGAAGAGGTCAACCGCATTCGCGATATCATAGATAAGCAGTACACGGTGGAGGGTGACCTTAAAAAGGAAGTCACTTTCAATATCAAACGGCTTATTGAAATCGGCAGTTACCGCGGTCTGAGGCATCGCCGCAGTTTGCCGGTGCGGGGACAGCGCACCAGGACCAACGCCCGCACCAGGCGTGGCGCACGCAAGACGGTTGCCGGCAGAGGTCAGAAGCGCGGTATCGCCAAGAAGTAGTGTTGCAAGGAGATAATACAAGATGGCGGAAAAAGAAAGAAAGAAAGTCAGAGGCAAGCGGAAAGAACGTAAGGCAATTGCCATAGGCAGAGCTTACATCCAATCCACGTTTAATAATACCATCGTCACGCTCACCGACTCTGAAGGGAACGTCCTTTCCTGGGGCAGCGCCGGGTCTGCCGGCTTCAAAGGCTCCCGCAAAGGCACTCCTTATGCTGCCCAGATGGCAGCCAGAGATGCGGTAAGAAAAGCACAGGCGTACGGTCTCAGGCAAGTTGACGTCTTTGTCCGGGGTCCGGGCAGTGGGCGTGAGGCGGCAATTCGTTCATTGCAGAGCTCAGGCCTTTACATCACCAGCATCAGAGATGTCACTCCCATCCCCCACAATGGATGCCGCCCGCCGAAAAAGAGACGTGTGTAAAGTGAGGAAAGATGGCTAGGTACATTGAAGCAGTATGCCGCATTTGCCGGCGCAATGATGATAAGCTCTTCTTGAAAGGCATCAAGTGCGTCACCAAATGCACCTTTGATAAGCGTCCCAAGGTGCCGGGACCGCATGCAGGCAGGCGGCGCCCCAAGCTCTCTGACCGCGGACTGCAATTGCGCGAAAAGCAGAAAGCCCGCTATACCTATGGACTCCTTGAGCGAAGCTTCCGCCGTTTCTTCAACATGGCAGAACAGCAAGGCGGCGTCACCGGTGACAACCTCATCGTCCTTCTTGAGAGAAGACTGGACAACGTGGTTTACCGGCTCGGCTTTGCTGAATCAAGGGCACAGGCCCGCCAGCTTGTGCGCCACGGACATTTTTTGCTTAACGACCACAAGACCAACGTGCCCTCCCGCCTGGTGAAAGAGGGGGACAAGATAAGCTGGCGCGAAGGGAGCAAGAAGACCGAGGTCTACAAGCAGGTTGTCCAGACTATTCAGTCCAAAACCATCCCGGGCTGGCTGACTCTGGACCGGGAAAACCTTATTGGACAGGTGGCTACTTTGCCTACCCCTGGCGACCTTGAAGTGAAATTTGACGCAAAGGCGATTGTTGAGTATTACTCGCGATAAAAGGAGGTAGAATCCTTTGTCCCATTTGGCGGTTCCAAGAATTGAGAGTGTTGAGAGTGCGGAGAACTACGAGCGGTTCAAGATTGAGCCGCTGGAAAAGGGTTTTGGCGTCACTTTAGGCAACTCCTTGCGTCGCGTACTGCTCAGCCATCTCCCCGGTGCCGCAGTGACCCGGGTGAAAATTGACGGCGTGCTCCATGAATTCACTACCATCCCCCACGCCAAAGAAGATGTCACTGAGTTCTTGCTCAACGTAAAGGCGCTACGCATTAAACCGCTCGCTAAGCGCCCCGGTAAGCTGGTGCTAGAAGCGCAGGGAGAGGGTAAAATCTGCGCCGCGGACATCAAGCCCACCACTGATTTTGAGATTGTTAATCCTGAGCAGTGCCTTCTCACACTGGACTCTGCTGACGCCAGGCTTTACATTGAGTTTGATGTGGAAATTGGTGAGGGATACCGCAATGCGGAGTCAGGAGAACATACTCCTGCCGGCACCATCCCCATTGACGCTATCTTCACGCCGGTGCAGAAGGTAAATTTCACCATTGAGCCCGTCATGGTAGGCAGAGAGGCCAATCAGGAACGTCTTTACCTTGAAGTCTGGACTGATGGGACCATATCCCCTGCTGATGCGGTAAGCCAGGCAGCGGGCATACTTATTGAGCAGTTCACACCGTTCGCTGAGTTTGCTAAAGTCTCCCAGACAAGGGCAGAGGAGCAGGCTATCCGCCTCACTATCCCTGATGAGAAGTACAATATGCCTGTGGAACAGCTTGACCTTTCCGTAAGGACTATGAACTGCCTCAGACGCGGCGGCATTACCACGGTGGGTGAGCTCGTCAGCAAGAAACCAAAAGACCTGCTCAAACTGCGCAACTTCGGGCAGAAATCATTCCAGGAGATACAGGAGAAACTCAGCGTGCTGGGGCTCTCTCTGGCTCCGGAAGAGGAACCTAAAAAGGAAAGAAAACCCGGCAAAGATAAGGCTGAAACGGCTGAGTCGGAAGCTGAGGAAAATACAGAAGAATCAGAGTAAGCAAAATGAGACATAACATCGCAGGTAGAAAATTTGATAGACCATCAGGAGAGCGCCGGGCGCTTTACCGCAGTCTGGTGACGGAGCTCCTGAAACATGAGAAAATCATCACTACGGAACCAAAGGCAAAGGAAATCCGCGGCATGGCGGAGAAGATGATTACCCTGGGCAAAAAAGGCGGATTGCCGGCTTTCCGGCAGGCGCTCACCTTCATCTTTGAGGAAGACGTGGCGAAAAAGGTCTTCTCTGAACTTGCCACGCGGTACGCCAACCGTCCGGGCGGCTATACCCGCATCGTCAAAATTGGACCCAGGCGGGGTGATGGTGCGCCCATGGTGCAGATTTCGCTCGTGGAGTAGTCATTGAAAATCACGTGGTGAGAAAAGCCGTCAGCCTGATGGCAGGCAGGAAAATAGCGCTTGTTCTGGAATATGACGGCACAAACTATGCCGGATTTCAATGGCAGGCTAACTCACCAACGATTCAGGCAGAAATAGAAGAAGCTATTCTGAAACTAACAGGAGAAAGGAGGAGGGTACTATCGGCAAGCAGGACTGATGCTGGAGTCCACGCCAGGGGACAGGTGGTGAGCTTCCATACCAATTCTTCACTACCGCTCTCAAGCTTCGTGAAGGGTCTAAACTACTACCTTCCTGAAGACATCGCCGTGAAAGAGGCGTACCGGATAAAGGACTCTTTCAGCATCAGACGGGATGCGGTCAGCCGGGAGTATCACTACGCTATCATCAATAGCCCCACCCGCTCCCCGCTCAGACAGCGGTTTGCCCACCAGGTGAAACAGAGACTGAACCATAAGGCAATGCACCGGGCGTGTCAGGCGCTCATCGGAGAACATGACTTCACCTCATTTATCAGCCGCCTTGAGCCTTACGTGAAGAGCACAATCAAAAATGTTTATCAGGCAGAAGTCAGCAGAGAAGAAGACCTAGTCACTTTCCGGATAACCGCCAATTCATTTCTGCCGCACCAGGTACGAAACACGGTGGGACCGCTCATCAAAGTGGGGCTGGGCAAAATGACGGCGGAGGAATTTCAGAGCCTTGTGGAGGCGAAAAAAATCGGGCTCGCTGGACCCACTGCTCCAGCCTGCGGACTGTGCCTGATAAAGATAAGCTACCCGATTCCTCTGGAGGAGATATGCAAGTAAAGACCTACGCAACGAAAAGAAAAGATATCAAGCGAGAACAGCACATCATTGATGCCGCGGGTAAAACCCTGGGCAGGCTGGCTTCACAGGTCGCCGGCATGCTCATGGGCAAGCACAAGCCGCTTTACAGCCCTAATGTGGATATCGGCGACAAGGTGATTGTCATCAATGCGGCTAAGGTGCAGGTTACCGGCAAAAAGGCAAAGGATAAGGTCTATTATCACCATTCCGGGTTTCATGGCGGTCTGAAGAGCATCACGTTTGAAGATATGATGAAAAAAGACCCCACCCTGGTCATCACCCATGCCGTTTATGGTATGTTACCTCATACCAGGCTCGGAAATGTGATGAGAACAAGGCTGAGGGTCTACGCTGGTGATACCTATCCCCACCAGCCTGAAAAGAAAGCGGAGAAACCCGAGCTGAAAGAGAAGAAGTAAGGAGGGGATGTTTACTTGGCAAAGCAGACGTATTTTCATGGTACAGGAAGAAGAAAGACCGCAGTAGCACAGGTAAAGCTGAACCCGGGAAATGGCACCATCATTATTGACGGCGACCCGCTGGAGCAACGCTTTCCAGCTACTGACCACCAGAAAACGATTCTTCAGCCGCTCATTGTTACTGAGAATATGGGCAAATATAATGTCATAGTGAAGACCGCCGGCGGCGGCGTCAGCGGGCAGAGCGGTGCCATATCACATGGCATTGCCCGGGCTCTGGTTCAGGTAAGTGAAAACTTCAAACCTGTCCTCCGCGAACATGGCTTGCTCACCCGCGACCCGCGCGTGAAGGAGCGTAAGAAAGCCGGCCTCAAGCGTGCCCGCAAAGCCCCGCAGTACACCAAGCGTTAAATCCACTGCAACCTGTTGCCACCTGCCCCCCTCCCCACAAAAATGGAGAGGGGGTTTTCTTTTAGCGCGGCTTCTTATTCGGCGTAGACTCTTACCGTCTCGTCGTCTGTGTCCACGTTAATGTGGCTGTCACGCAGGGCGATTATCAGCTCCTCAATGTCCTCGTATTTCAGCCGGCGCAGGTCAAAGTCCATGCCTTTTTCCCTCATTGCCGCATTCACCTTTTCCGCCGCTTCCGCCGGCATAAGGGCGGTCAGTTTCATCCCTGCCTTAATCAACCCGAAAGGGACGCGGACATTAACGCGGCTGTGTTTGCGCTCTGATGAAGCGCCGGGCTTTGGCTCCACCACCACGTAGAGATAGCGCGGCGCAGATTTAGAAGCAGAGCTGTCTGCGCCGACACTATTGCCTCTGCCGGAGTCCACTAGGGAAAGCAGGCGTTGCGCCTCGTCAACTTTGATTTTGCCCTCCGCAAGCATCTCCAGGATTTTCCGCTGATTATCACTCATCTAAGTACCTCCATTTACTAAAAGAATTCACTAAAAGAATATGATGGCAAATTGTCTGCCATTATCCCGAACGTCAATTTTGAAACCGGGCAGTGAGCACACAATGCGCAAGAACGCCGGCACAGAGAGAAAGACCGGGCGCCACCAGCCCCAGCGCCAGGTGAAAAGAAGCGAAAGGAAGACGAAAGGCAAGACAATCAGGCATAGCGCCAGCAAAAACACCAGGAATACCGGTCCCAGGATGAAGAGGGGAAGCCACAGCCCGAACGAGTGGCGGCTATCCCGAAACCTTAATTTCAAAAGATAAGGCGGCCTTTTCATGATGATAACCTCTCAATCGCTTCCTGTGCGGTGATTTCACCACGTTCCAGCGCGGCAATGACTTCATCCTGCCGTGGCACTGCGGCAACTGTCTCCACCATCTGGAACTGCGCGGCGATGCGGCTCAGCCGATTTTTGACCGTGGGGTAGCTGATGCCGAAGGCGCGCTCCATCTCTTTAATGCTCCCATCAGCGCGGACGAACGCCATGATGAAGACCTGGTCTTCTGCCGGGAGGCGGGCGAGAGGCGGGAGCTCAAAAGCACCTTCAACTGCGATGCCGCTATCCACCAGCCGCACCCGCTCCACGATGACGGGAGCGCCGCCGGTGAGGCGGGTGAGCTCCTGCCAGTCTTTAGGTTTCATTTCATTCACCCCCTTTTTTTATTAATTAAATCAATTTAACTATTAATTTTTATAATATATTATATGCTTAAGATTGCATTTTGTCAATACCATCATTCAAAATATTTTTGGTTCGTTAAATTTTCTCAGCCTTAGAATCTGATTCGCAGGTATTGACAGAAGCGCTATAATAAGTATGAACTAACTATTTGCTCGGACGACAGTTATGTTTTGAGAATACGAAACAAGGAGGTGAGAGCATTAAGCACGGAGAGCACATTACAATAGTACAGTATTTCAGGCAAAGGAGAGGAAAATGAGCAAAAAGCTACTATTTATACTAACTGTGGTTCTATTGCTAATCTCCAGCAGTTTTATTGTAAGCTGTGCGCCAAAGCCAGCCCCAGCACCAGCTCCAGCGCCAGCTCCAGCGCCCACGCCTGCACCAGCACCCGCACCTGCTCCTGCCCCAGCACCCACGCCCTCCCCAACACCTGCCCAGCCCGCCGCGGCAATCACGCTCACCGGACAGGGGCACACTGCCGCCGCAAGCGAAATGTATAAATCGGTTGAAAGGTTCAGCGCGCGGGTGACCCTTGCCAGCGGGGGACGTCTGGTATTAAAACCTCAGCCCGCCGGCGGTATTGTCCCGGCAACTAAAGAGTTTGATGGCATTCATGGCGGTAGTCTTGACTACGCGCAGACCGCCTTCGCTTACTGGAAAGACAAATTCCCCGCCGCGGCTCTCTTCACTTTCACCGTAGCCGGTCTATCTCCAGTAGAGCAAATGCTCTACCACCTCCAGGGCGGCGGCAAAGAGCTTGCGCAAAAAATGGTTCAGGACTATAACGTCATCCTTGTCCCTGGCTGGATAGGCTCTGCAGAAATCTTCCTCAGCACGACGAAACCACTCAAGTCCGTGGCTGACATCAAGGGGCTGAAAATCCGCACTGCGGGTGATGATGGTGTCCTGTTCTCCAGGATGGGTGCCGCCGTGGTCTCCATGGCAAGCGGTGAGGTCTATGAAGCCATGAAGCGCGGCGTCATTGACTCATTCCAGCTCAGTTCTCCCGCCGTTGACTACTCCATGGCAATGCATGAGGTCGCCAAATACATCTATATCTCCCCGGTGCGCCAGCCGTCAGAGTACCATGCCTGGCTCTTCAACAAGAATGTCTGGAACAATAAGCTCACTAATGACCTCAGAGCCCTGATTGAAGATGAAGCTCTTGCCGAGGCGTGGCGTTACTATGCCCTCATCACCAAGATGGATACTGAAGCTCTGGAAAAATACAAAGCTTATGGCTGTGTGGTCGCACCGATTCCAAAAGACATTGAAGATGAGATGGTAAAGCAGGCGGAGACCTTCTATAAAGAGGAAGCCGCCAAGAACCCGCTCTTTAATGAAATCTATACTTCAATAACTACCTTCCAGAAGAAGATGAGAGAAGGGTTCCCCAGACTCTAATCACTGCGTCCCCCTCGGGAGCACCCCTCCCGAGGGGGATTGAGTATAATTCAAAGTCATGAAAAGGTTCGTAAGGTTCATTGACTCTACAAGCACGTGGAGCGGGAAAATCGTGCTCTGGTTGAGTGTTATCCTCGTCATCGTTATGACCTACGAGGTCTTCATGCGCTACGCTCTGAATTCACCTACCATGTGGGCGTATGAGACTTCAATCATGATTGGTGCCGCCATGTACGCCTTGTCCTGGGCTTATGTTCACCGCGAGCGGGCACACATCCGGGTGGACCTCATTTACTCCCGTCTCTCAGCACGGGGAAAAGCCATCATTGATACCGTATGCACTTTTATCCTGTTCTTTCCCCTTATCAGCCTCCTGGGCTACATGGCTTTCTCCTGGATGGCGCGCGCCTGGAAAATCAATGAAAAATCCGTGGAAACGTACTGGTATCCCCCCATCGCCCCACTGCGCACGGTGGTTTTCATCGGGCTGGTCCTCTTCGGACTTCAGGGACTGGTGCAGTTCATCCGCGACGTCTATCTGCTGGTAAGGAATAGAAGCTATGATTGAAATCAGCCCGGAAATCGCCACGTTCATCATGCTGGGCGGGGTAGTCATCGGGATTCTGATTGGCTATCCTCTTGCGCTTCCGATTGGCGCACTCGGTCTCATCATGGGAATCCTTGTCATCGGGCCAAAAGCAACGTTTGATTTGTATTATACCCGTGTCTTCAGTATTTTAACCAACTATATCCTATTGGCTGTCCCGCTCTTCGTCTTCATGGGTGCCATGCTGGAGCGCTCTGGCATTGCGGAAAGCCTGTATAACGCGTTATACCTGTGGCTCGGCGGTCTCAGGGGTGGGCTGGCGCTGGTGACCGTGCTGGTGGGCACCGTCATGGCAGCCTGCGTGGGCATTATCGCCGCCTCCGTCACCATGCTCGCCATGGTTGCTATACCATCCATGGTAAAACGCGGCTACAATAAGGGTTTAGCCTGTGGCGCAGTGTGTGCCGGCGGCACCTTGGGTATTCTAATCCCGCCTTCCATCATGCTTGTCGTCTATGGACCAATGTCCGGGCTTTCCGTGGGGAAACTCTTCATGGGGGCTTTCATGCCCGGCTTTCTGCTGTCCGCCCTCTACTGCGCATACATCCTGGTGCGCGCCGCCATTGAACCTGAAATCGGTCCGCCGGTGCCGATAGAAGAAAGGAAAATCCCGCTCTTAAAGAAGACAGCGATGCTCCTTACCTCGCTTATGCCGCCAGCGATTCTGGTCATGTCAGTGCTGGGTGTTATCTACCTGGGTGTTGCCGCGCCCACTGAAGCGGCTGGCGTGGGCGCCTTTGCCGCTACCCTGTTAGCGGTCATCTATCGCAAATTCAGCCTTAACGTGCTTATCTCTTCAGCCAGAGAGACCATGAAGCTCAGCGGCATGATATTTCTCATCTCATCGCTTAGCTTTGCTTTCGTGGGCATATTCATCAGGATTGGCGGCGGCAATGTGGTTTCAGAGTTGCTCCTCGCTATGCCGGGCGGGCACTGGGTAATCTTTGCGGTCATCATGTTCATGGTATTCCTGCTCGGCTTCTTCATAGACTGGCTGGGAATCGTCTTCATCATGGTGCCCATCATCACCCCAATCGGACAGACGCTGGGGTTTGACCCGCTCTGGTTCGGGCTGATGGTCTGTATCAATCTCCAGACCTCTTTCATGACGCCTCCCTTCGCCTATGCCATCTTTATCGTGAAAGGAGTGGCACCTGCAGAGCTGGGCATCACCATGGCGGATATTATCCGCGGCGTTATTCCCTTTGTCGTCTGCATTCTGGTAGCTATCGCGCTGTGCATCGCCTTCCCGCAGATTATTACCTGGCTACCCGGCAAAATGATAAGATAAGAAAGGAATAGACGGTACTAAGGAGGAATTAAAGAATGTCCATACTCATCACCGGCGGGACGGGGTTTATCGGGGTGGGACTGGCGCGCAGACTGCTGGAAAAAGGCGAAGACGTGGTGCTGTTTGACATTGCCATCGCCCACCAGCGCATCGCTGATATCAAAGATAAGGTCAAGGTGATACAGGGCGACCTCAAAGTCTGGAACGAAGTGCTCAATGCCGTGAAGGACAATAAAGTGCACGGCATCTTTCACCTGGGCTCTATGCTCAGCCTGCCATCAGAAGAGAATCCCTGGGCGGCGTTCCAGACCAATGTCTGCGGCACGTTCTATGTTTTTGAGGCGGCGCGACTTTTCGGGGTGGAGAAAGTGGTCTTCGCCAGCACTGCCGCCACCTATGGCTCCGGCACTGGTGAAGTTATCGGCGACGATACTCTCCAGCGCCCCATCACCATGTATGGCTCCTGCAAGCTCTACGGCGAGCTTCTGGGCAGGTTCTACCGCCGGAAGTTCGGGCTTGATTTCCGCTCCTTGCGCTACTGCGCCGTCATGGGTCCCGGGGTGAAGACCATCGCCGTCACCCAGTTCTACCCATGGATGGTGGAGAATGCGGCGCTGGGCAAGCCTTTTGAGTGCTTTGCCGCTGAGGATGCGGCGGTGCCAGTCACTTATTTCAAAGACGCCATCCGCGCTATTGAGATGCTCTACTATGCACCGAAAGAGAACATCAAGACAGTGGTCTATAACATCGCCGGCGTTTCCCCTGCACGCACCGCCAAAGAGCTGGAAATGTCAATCAGGAAATTCATCCCGGACGCCAAAATCACTTACAAGCCTGATAAAGTGACGATGGAGTTCTTCCGCAGTCAGACAATGAAAGCTTTTGATGATACTAACGCCCGCAAGGAGTGGGGCTGGAAGGCGGAGTACACTGACTTTGACAAGGTGGTGGAAGACTTCATCAAAGAAGTCAAGACGCGCCCCAAGTTTTACGGGCTGTCTTAACGGTCAACCCCGGCAGGCAAGGCGGGAGTGGACAGCTCACAC
>Ga0185342_1000223_pt1 | contig 31252 bp, 23 predicted proteins | sample ConPoolayeEmetaG_FD_128045 | JGI IMG/M metagenome (GOLD analysis project Ga0185342, IMG submission 128045) | Hot spring microbial mat communities from California, USA to study Microbial Dark Matter (Phase II) - Cone Pool mat layer E metaG... ... | reverse complement strand
TTGGAAATTTTAATGATTTTAACAAATCAGATGTTTTACCAGCAATACCTTTTGTACCAACTCCATTTAAAACAATTAGACTTGCTGTTTTGTCTGTTCGTACATCTGTTGCGCTGCTTTCCTGAGTAGCTTCCTCTTTATTAAATATAGTACTGATTCTAGAAATATCAGGAACAAATACTATTGTATTTTCATCAAATGGCTCAAATCTTCCATCAAGCCCATAAGTTTTATTATTTTGGCTGCTAAGGCTTGCAAATGTTAATATTACTTCTGATAGTTCTTCTAAATTTAAATCTGTTTCAATGTAATCATTAATTATTGAAAGATTTTTTGTTAAATCTCCTTCCTTAGTTCCAATAATCTTTTTTAATATTCCATCAATTAAAATCTTCTGCATGATAATATCAGATTTTTCTATATCTTCTTTAGTTCCATTAAAATTACTTAAAAAACTTAAAGCAGTTTCACCATTTAAAATATTGTCACCTTCTTTTAATTTAAAAGATGCATTATCCTGGCCGACAATAGTTATTTCTTTTTCAAGATTAATCTTTATACCTTCAAGCTTATTAACTATATTTAAAACATCAAGTAAAATATAGTTTTGCACATCCATCCCAATATTGTTTTTTAATGTCAATTTCATTAAATCCATTCCGCCATATTCAACTGTTTTATCAACCGTATCAAGTCCAAATCCAGGTATTTCAAATATTGTATTAACAGGGATACACAGAGAAATTAGTTCTTCATTCTTTGAATTATAGCTTGAAAATATAACAGTGTTAATTTCAGGTTCTGTTAGATTATCATTTGCACATGCAAATAAAATATTTATGTCTTTTCCAAGCTTAATATTTCCTGGAACTACAATAGACTCCTCTACTGTATCAGTTGTAGAAGTCTTAGAAAAATACTTATTTTTTATAAATCTATAACCAAAGACAATACCAATAGCAACTAAAACTAAAATTACCATTATGGCTATAGAAGAAAAAATCATTTTCCTTTTTCTTTTTTTTGCTTTAATTTTAGCAATCCTTGCACCCTTAATATCTTCTATGCCATACTCATATTCCTCAAAATCTTTTAATTCAAAATCTTCATCACTAAAAAAGCTTTCCACCTCTTCTTCTTCAATTTCTTCTCCTTCTAATTTATCACTTTTGCTTTCTTCATCATATTTTTCAGAATTCCTTTTGAGAAAATCTTCTAAATTTTCATCATCACTATCATCATACTTTCCATGCTTATAGAATCTTTCATATTTTTCTTCATCATTATTTTTTGATTCATCATCTAGTGGCATTTTTAAAACCTCCACAGATATTATTCCAAATTTTACTTGTATCTGGATGTAATAAATAATTTTTACTTATTACATATATTATATTACTTTTATAAACTTCCAGTAAACATAAATTAAAATCTTCTTTAGATAATTTCCTTAAATAATCAATGTCGTCATAATTTCTTGTAGGCTCAAGCTTATCAGAAATATAAATAATCTTGTCCACTATATTCATTTCTCTTGCGCCAATAGTGTGCTTTTTAACTGCACTAAGAACAACATTATCGTAAATATTAAAATCCCTTTTTAAAAGAAAAGGTGCTATAAAACTATGAATAATTTTTGGATTATTTTTTTCAAAACTGGGTATTTTTAAGTTATTCTTTTCAATAATTTTTAAAATTTCATTGTATGAAAATATCTTGCCATAATCATGAAGTAATGCTGCAGCTAAAGTTTTATTAAAAACTTTATTAACATCAATTCCTCTAATATTTTTTTTAAAATCATCAATATTTTTAATATTATTAATATTATTTATGTTCACTTTTTTCTTTTTAGGATTTTCTTCGGGATTTTCTTTCTGCTCTTTTACATTTTCTCCACTTATGTGGGTATTTAGCAGCATTAAAGAATAATTATAAGTGGCAACTGAATGTTCAAACAAATCTTTCGGCATACTCTTTTTTAAAATTTTCATTATACTTTCTAAATCAATACCTTCTTTAAGCGTTGTTTCCATGTTTTAAAAAAATAAAAAATATTTACATATTTTTATATATTTTTATATAACTTGTGCTTTAACAAGTAATTGCAAACTCCTTCAGGCAATAAATAGTTAATTGGTCTATTTTCTTTAATTCTTTTTCTAATGTCTGTAGATGAAATAGCAAGTGCAGGTATTTCCATTAAGTAAATATAATTTTGCTTAGCAGGAGTTAAATTAAAATCTTTTGCTATTTTTTTCTTTAAATCTTCTATTTTGGCTATATCATATCCAGGCCTTGTTGCAGCAATAAACCTACAAAGTTTTAAAATTTCATCAGTATCTTTCCAGGTCAATATTTCAAGAATTGCATCAGCTCCAGTTATAAAATACAAAGTGGCTTTATCGCCAAAAAAACTTTTCAAATGCCTTAAAGTATCAATGGTATATGATTTTTCTTTTCTGTCTATCTCAATTCTTGAAACAAAAAAATCTTTATTTGATGCTGTTGCAATAACTGTCATTAAATATCTATCTTCTGCACTGGCTAAAATCCCTTCTGTTTTATGAGGCGGTATTCCAGTAGGTATAAAAATTACTTTATCCAACTTAAATTGCTTTAAAGCTTCTTCAGCTGTAACTAAATGCCCATAATGAATAGGGTTAAATGTCCCACCCATAATGCCAATTTTTAGGTGCTTTTTTTTGCTTAATTTTAGAAGTTTTTCCTCCAACTAGATACCTTTCTTAGTTTTCTTAGCTTTCTTAGTTTTCTTAGTTATCTTAAAAAATATTTTTATTATTAAAATTTTTTTATATTTTACTATTCTCTTATCTGTCCATTTCCGAAAACTACAAATTTATTTGTAGTAATCTGTTCAAGACCCATTGGTCCTCTCCAGTGAAGCTTTTGAGTACTTATGCCAATTTCTGCTCCCATCCCAAATTGACCGCCATCTGTAAATCTTGTCGAGGCATTTACAAACACAGTTGATGAATCACAAGCATTAGTAAAATAAATTGAATTATCATAGTCTGAAGTAATAATAGTTTCAGTATGATGCGAGCCATATTTATTTATATGTTCTACGGCTTCTTGAATATTATTAACTATTTTTATTGCAATTATTAAATCTAAATATTCTTCATACCAGTCATCTTCTTGTGCTAATACAATATCAGCAAAAATTTCTTTTGTTCTTAAACATCCTTTTATTGTAACGCCTTTATCCTTTAAAGAATTAACAATTGAAGGCAGAATTTTACCAGCAATATCTTTATGCACTAATAATTTTTCTGCAGCATTGCAAACACTAGGCCTTTGAGTTTTAGAATTTATTACTATTTTTATAATCGTATCTAGATTCAAGTTCTCGATTTTATTATCTATATACACATGACAATTACCTGCACCTGTTTCTATTACTGGAACTTTTGAATTATTAACCACACTGTCAATTAAACTTTTTCCACCTCTTGGTATTAAAACGTCTATATATTGCCTTAACTGCATAAGTTTTTCAGCATCTTCTCTTTTTTCAGAGGGAATTATTGAAATTATATCTTCAGGAAATCCATTTTTTCTTAAAGAATCTCGCATTATTTCAACAATTTTGATATTTGTATTAAGAGCATGAGAACTTCCTCTTAATATAACACAGCTTCCTGCTTTAATGCAAAGAACTGCTGAATCTACAGTAACATTAGGTCTTGCCTCATAAATAATACCTATAACCCCAAAAGGAACCCTTATATTTTTTAGAATTAGTCCATTTGGTAAGTTATATCCAAAAATTACCTGCCCAACTGGATCTTTGAGCATTATCACCTCATTTATGCTATCTGCAATTTTTTGAATCCTATCTTTATCTAAAGCTAATCTATCAAGAAGGCTTTTAGAAATGCCAAGCTTTTTTGAATACTCTATATCTTTTAAATTTTCAGAAATAATAGCATTAGAATATTTTATTAAATTGTTTGCAATGTCTGCTAAAATTTTATTTTTTTCATCAGTTTTTGCTGAAGCAATTATATATGAGCACTCTTTTGCTTTTCTTGCAATTTCAGTAACATCTGTTTGTAAATCAATTCCATTTATTTTATTTTTTAGCTTATTTTCATTAATTATTTCATTACTTATTTTTATCACCCCTTAATTAAAACTTACTTAAATTTTACTGCTACTAATTTTACTAATACTATTTTTCTATTCTTCGCATTCATTTTCGTTAAATATAACAAGACTGTCCCTGTGTATTACTTCAGAGCACATTTTTTTTCCAAAAGTATCTTTTATCTGATTTTCATTTTTACCCATAATCTTTAAAAGCTCTTCATACTCAAAGTTACTTATCCCTTTTGCAAAAACCTTGCCGTTAGTATCATAAACTTTCAGAATGTCACCTTTATTAAAATTGCCCTCCACTCTTATAACTCCAACTGGTAAAATACTTTTACCTTTTTTTTCGATAGCTTCAACAGCTCCACTATCAAGGTAAATGCTTCCCTTCGCTTTAACGCCAAAAGCAATCCATCTTTTTATACCCTTAATTTTTTTATTTGTTTGAGGTGCAAAAAAAGTACCCACAGGTTCAAAATTTATGATTTTTTCTAGAACATTCTCTTTCTGACTATTTGCTATTACCATAGGTATGCCCGAAAATGAACAGATTTTTGCTGCTTTTATTTTTGAAGCCATGCCACCAAGGCTATATATGGATCCCGCCTTACCAGCAAGATTTTCTATAGCAGGGGTAATTTTATCCACAAAGGAAACAAGTTCAGAATTTTTATTTTTTTGCGGATCCTGCTTATATAAACCCTCTATATCTGAAAGAATTATTAATATATCAGCCTCAATTAAAGTAGAAACCATTGCTGCAAGCCTGTCATTATCACCAAACTTAATTTCTTCTACAGCTACGCTATCATTTTCATTTATAATAGGAATCACTTTTAAATCAATTAATTTTTCAATTGTATTCTTAATATTTAAATACTGAACTCTTTTAATCATATCTTCCCTTGTAAGCAAAATTTGGCCAACTTTTAAATTAAAATCTTCAAAAATATTTTTATAAAGCCTCATAAGCTCAACTTGTCCAACTGATGCTGAAGCTTGTAGAATTGAAATCTCAGTGGGTCTTTTATCAAAACCTAAAACTCCCAAACCTGCAGCAATTGCACCGCTTGTTACAATAATCGGCTTTACTCCACTCAAAACAATTAGATAAATTTCTTTAGCAAATTTCTTTATTTTTTCTTTATCAAGCATTCCATTTGAGCCAGCTAAACTGCTTGTTCCAATTTTTATAACAGCTTTTTTTATTTCTTTTAAATATTTTTTTCTTTCCATTAAGTTTTTTTATAGTTAATTTTATATTATTTAATTTTATATCTTTTTATATTATTAAGTAGTTTTATATTATTATAATATCTTTTGTTAATTAATGTTATCATCATATAGTTCAAAAACCAAATCACCTATTATTACAGTACTTCCAATTGGCACACCCATTTTCTTTAGCTTATCACCGATTCCCATTTTTTTAAGCCTATCCTTTAAATAATCAAGTGCCTCTTCATTTTCTAAATCAGTCATTGAAACAAGTCTTTCAAGTTCTTTGTCTTTTACAATATATTCATTTTCACTTTTTACAATCTGAAGTTCTTTTAAATTAAATTTATTTTTCAAATTAAAACCGCTTTTAACAAAATCTTCTATATTATCCACTGAGTAAACTTTAAAAGATGAGTAATCTTCTTTCACTTCTTCAGTTCTAATTTGACTTTCTCTAACAGCTGACAGCTTTTCATGCATAAGTTTTACAAGCTCTACAACTCCTTTACCTGTAACAGCAGAAATAAGCAAAACTTCATTTGTGCTTTTAGACTTTAATTTTTTAATAGCTTTCTCTAATTCATTATTAAGTTTCAAATCTTGCATGGAAATTAAATCCGTTTTATTTATTACTATAAAAAAAGGCTTTTTATACAATGATTCATTATAAAGCTTAAGCTCGCTTCTTAAGATATTAAAAGTATTTAGAAACTCATCCTTTCCTTTAATTAACAATATAGAAGCATCTAAGACAAAAACAATTAATTTAGAACGTAAAACATGTCTTAAGAACTTATCACCCAGACCAACTCCTTTGTGAGCACCTTCAATGAGTCCAGGAACATCAGCTACAACAAAAGAATCTTCATTAAAAGTAACCACACCTAAATTAGGAACTAGTGTTGTAAATGGATAATCAGCAATTTTTGGCTTTGATGCTGAGATTTTACTTATAATTGTTGATTTACCTACATTAGGGAAGCCTACTAAGGCAATATCAGCCAATACTCGAAGTTCAAGTTCAACCCACTTATCTGATACTTTTTCACCTTTTTCAGCAAAACCTGGAAATCTTCTTTGTTGAGAAACAAAACTAGCATTTCCTCTACCACCTATGCCACCAATTGCGGCCACATACTCTGCTCCCTCATAATTTAAATCTGCACATATTATTCCCTCATATCTAATAATTGTGCCTACTGGAACATAGATGATGCAGTCTTTGCCTCTTCTTCCTTGCCTGTTATTTGGCATTCCCTGCTGGCCATTTTCAGCTTTAAAATGAATTTTTTTCTTAAAGCTGTAAAGTGTCGACATACTGCTTGTAGCCTTAAAAACAACATCACCGCCCTTGCCGCCACTTCCGCCACTGGCAATCTTTTTATGGCTCCCTTTTAAAACAAAAAAGCTTACAATTCCTGCTCCGCCATCCCCTGCTTTTATATTAATTTTTGCTTCGTCTAAAAATAAACTTGTATCGTTTTTCATTTTTTATCTATTTATATTATAATTTTCAAAAATTGTCTAACAAACTAAAGTGTGAAATTTATAAACAAAATAAAATAAAATAAATAAAATTAAATAATATAACAAAATAAATTAAAAATTAGAAAAAATAGAAATAATTATAAAAAAAAGTTAATAAGAAAATAAAATAAAAAGGTTATAAAATAAAAAATAACAAATTAAAATAATTTAAATGCTTATATTATTATACTTAATAATTATTGGAATACTAGCAGGACTGGTTGGCTCCATTATAGGAATAGGCGGCGGTGTATTAATTGTTCCTGCATTAACACTGATATTAAAAGTTCCTATTAAATATGCTCTTGGCACAAGTATAATTTGTGTAATGGTAACTTCCCTTTCTACCTCATCTCGATTCCTTAGAAAAAACTTAGTAAATATACCGCTTGGTTTAACCTTAGAAATACCAACAACTATTGGTGGTATAATAGGAAGTTTTTCTGTAGCATTTTTAAATAACAAAATTTTATTTATAATTTTTGCAAGTTTTACTGCAGCTGCAGGAATTTTTGTCTATGTTAAAAACAGATTATCATTACTACAAAAAAAATTCCCTGTTAACTTAAAAGACAACAATAGCAACAATAACAACAATAACAATAACTACAACAGTAGTAGCAATAATTATAACAATAAAAATAATAATATTAATGCTAATAATAAAACAGGGCTATCAATGTTTTCTTCAAAATACTATGATGAAAATTTAAGAAACGAGATGAATTATAAAGTTGGACACACATTTTACGGTGGAATTGTTTCTTTTTTTGCAGGTATATTTTCCGGCTTATTAGGAATAGGCGGAGGTGTTTTAAAGGTTCCTGCTATGAATATTATTATGGGTGTTCCTCTTAAGGTAGCAACTGCAACGAGCAACTATATGATAGGTATTACTGCAGTTGTCTCAAGTATTATTTATTTTTTTAATGGTTATATAAATACAGGTTTAACAATCCCTGTATTAGTTGGAGTTGTAGGAGGTGCAACTATAGGTTCATATTTAGCAGTCAAATTAAAAAACATTTATATTTCAATAATAATACTATTAATATTTATTTTAATTTCTATAACAATGTTTTTAAGGGCATTTGGGATTTTATCCTATTAAATATCTTATTAAATATCTCATTAAAATTATAAAAATAAATCTATAAAAAGTATAAATAGCAAAACTATAAAAGATAATGGTAAAAAACAATATAAAAATAAAAACCAATAATAAAAAAATTAACAAAAATTTACTTTCTAAAATATTTTTTATTGGTCTTTTAGTTTCGCTTGCTATCTTAGTTAGTGCAATACTGCTTAAAACAATTACATTAAAACTAAATAATTATCAATCAGATAATACTACAAACTTTAATTATAGTTATAATTTTAGCTACAATGTAACTAGTGAAGAATTTTTAAAAGAAAATTCGCTAAGCTTTAAGCAGTTAATCAAACTTTTCAAAAAATTTGGCGAACTTAAACTTAATAACAATAATTTTAAACACATATATTATTTAAACAATTTAGCAGATTTTCTTAGTTTTTTAGGAATTACAATTTTAATTTTAATTCCTGTTATCGGGGTATTCTATACTTTGTTTTATTATTTAAGAAAAAGAAATCTAAAAATAACCACAATTACAATAATTGTAATATTGCTTCTTATAATAAGTTTCCTTGTAGGATTTTTTAAGTAAATTATATAAATTTAATATAAATTACAATAATTATATAAATTATATAAGTTACTTTATAATGATCTTCTATAAATTGATTTTAATTAGTTTTCAGTTTTAATTAGTTTTCAGGTATTACGTTTACTAATTTCCCCTTTTTGCTTTTACCAACAAACTCCACAATACCATTAGCTGTTGCAAAAATAGTATAATCTTTACCAAGCCCTACATTTTTGCCTGGTTTAAATTTTGTACCTCTTTGTCTTACTATTATATTTCCAGCAACAACTTTTTGACCTCCAAATACTTTTATTCCAAGGTATTGAGCATTGCTGTCACGTCCATTTCTGGAACTTCCAACACCTTTTTTACTTGACATGTCAATTCCCCCTAAAAATTTAAAAATTAATTAGCCAAAAACCCTAAAAAAACTTTATATTACTTTACAACAATTTTATCTAGATGAAGCAGTGTTAAAGGCATCCTGTAGCCAACTTTTCTCCTATACCTTTTTTTTGGCTTATATTTAAAAGCAATAACCTTATCACCTTTAAACTGTTTTTTTATTGTTGCTTCAACAACTACTTTTTCAAGCAAGGGACTTCCAACTTCGACTTTTTCACCATCACTAAAAAGAACAACTTCAGAAAATTGAATTTTATCTCCTTCTTTTCCCTCTATTGCCTCAATTACAATATTTTCATTTTCTTTAACTTTATATTGTTTTCCACCACTAGTAATTACAGCGTAAATTTTGGGCCTCCTTTATAAATTTATCTAAATCTCTATATTTATTATCTTTATTTATTATCTTTATTATCCAAATATCTATATTTATTATCCAAATATATATGTTAAGCTTGAAATTTAGATTTAAACTCTTAATTATTCCATTGACAAATTATTACTTTTAAATTGCAAATGTGTAATTTATCACACACTTAAAGAAAAAGCAACACTTTGTAAACTACAAGTTTTTAAAAAAATTAATATTTTCATATATTTTCACAATAAATACTTAAAAACTATTTTATTGCTTTTGCAAAATCCTAGCAACTGCACTTGTCTTTGCCATTGTAATAATTTCAACTCTTACCCGCTGGCCTAAATATTTTCTGCCGTCCAAAATATGTATTAAATTGCCATTAATCCTAGAAATTGCATCAACTCTATTATGAGAATAAGGTTCTTCAATTATTAAATCAATTATATCACCTACTTTAAAAGGCTTTGAAGCTTCAGTTATTTCCTGAATTGAACCTTCTGCTTCAACAACAAATGCATCCATAGCAAGACTATCATCACTTTTAATAGCAATAAATTTTTTTGTTGCTGCTTCTAAGTTTTTTAAATTCTTTCCGCCTTTACCTATAGTTAAAGATGCAACACTCGGATGAAGCCTTATTAAGAAAGCTTTTGAACTAGAGCTTCTTGCTAATTTCTTAATTTTTCTTTCAATTTCCAGCCTTATAGTTTCCTCAGATTTCACAAACCCTGAACCGTTACAACATGGGCATGTTTTACATAAAGTCCCAACTATTCCATCAGAGACATTTTTTCTTGTCATTTCAATAAGACCAAATTTTGAAAAATTTAATACTTCTGTTTTTGTTTTATCTTTCTCTAAGAGCTGTTTAAATCTTGATAGAACTCTTTGCCTGTCATCTTCACTGCTCATGTCAATAAAATCTATAACTATTATCCCTCCAATATCTCTTAAGCGAAGCTGGGCAGTAATAATTTCTGCTGCTTCTAAATTAGTCTTTAAAATAGTTTGTGCAGAAGACCTACCTGAAGTAAATTTTCCAGTATTTACATCTATTGCTGTTAAAGCTTCACCATAATCAATAACAATAAAACCTCCAGATTTTAACCAGACCTTCTTTTCAAGTGCGCTATCTATTACTTCATTTACACTAAATTCCTCAAAAAGATCATTTTCACCATGATGAACAATTATATTATTGAAGTTCAAGCCGATACTTTTTAAATATCTTAAAATTTCTTTTTTAATATCTTTTTTATCAACATAAATTGCGTCAAAATCCTCAGAAAATATATCCCTTAAAAGTCTTATAACAAGCGGCTGCTCTTCATATATCAGCCCAGGTTCTCTTAAAGTTGATGCTTTCTTTTTTACATAATTTAGAATTTTTAAAAGATTATTTAATTCTTTTTTCAGCTTAGATTTTGAAGCATTTTTAGATGCCGTTCTTGCAATTAACCCACAATCTTTTGGTTTAATTTCCTTTAAAACATCTTTAATTGCTTGGCGCTGTTCAGGGTCAATTTTTCTTGAAACACCTATCCCATCATTAAAAGGAGCAAGCACGAGATAACGCCCAGGAATTGAAATAAATGTTGTTAACCTTGCACCTTTCCCCTTCATAGGATCTTTAGTTACCTGAACAATAATCATTTGATTAGGTTTTAATATGTGTTGAATTTTTCTTGTTATTTCCTCTCTCTCTTCTAATTCATAATCATAAGCAACCTCATTTATATAAAGAAATGCATTTTTTTCTTCACCAATATCAACAAATGCTGCATCAAGGCCTGAAAGAACATTTTCAATTCTCCCAAGATAAATATTACCTACTAAAGACTTATTCCTTTTTCTATCAAAAAAAAGTTGAGTTACTTGTTTTGATTCCAAAATAGCAACTCTAGTCTCATTTTTATCTGAACTGACTAACATTTCTATACTCAATTTTTACCTCACAATGTTATAAAAATTTAAAAAATTAAAAACACTCCAGTGGTGTTAAAAGTTTTCCATTTCTTATAATAAACATCTCAATCTTTTTTACATCAAAAATTTTTAAATTTTTTAAATTTAAAAAATCACTTAATTTCTCTAAAAATTCCTTTAATTTAAATATTTTATTAGACTTTTTTTTATCTTCATTTTGAATTATTTTTAAAAACCCATAGACTTTTAGACTAGTATCTATTTCAATTTTATATATTGACTCTTTAATGTCACTATTATTTTCCAGAAATACAGCAAAAAATTTTTCAAAATCCTCTTTTAAATAATTTTTTAAATCATATTTTACAGCATATTTTAAATCATGCTTATTATTATCATTATTATCATTTTCTATATTAATATCATTTATATTTAAAATACCCAAATCATATAATATCAAATCTGCCTGAGACATTACACTTAAATATTTATTATTACTGCTTTGTTTTACAGCTTTATCAACAATAATTCTATCAGGCAATTTAGAATTTAAGAGGTCTTTAAATTCACCAATATCTATATCTTCTTCAAGCTCAATGTCACAATATTCTGCAAAACTTTCAAAACCAAGTGGAATAGGATTAGAAAGAATTATTTTCGGTTTTGGGTTAAAACCCTTACTGTATTTTAATTTTAAACCTGCCCGTAGTAATGCTTTTATCAAAATGTTTAAAACATCTAAATGCGATAGATATTTAAACTCCTTCACTTTAAAAAATTTAAATCTTATATAATAACTAGAATAATAATTAGAGTTACCATAACCTAAAATATTATATTTATTATATTGTTTACTATTGTAAGTATTATTACTAGTATTATTGCTAGAATGATTGCTAGTATTATCGCAAGTATGATTATTAGTATGATTGTTGGTATTATTGCTAGAATGATTGGTAAAATGACTGGTAAAATGATTAGTAAAATGACTGTCAGAGTGATTTTTAAAATGATTGTCAGAGTGGAATTTTTCAGCATTGCTTTTAGTTTCTTTTCTACCTTTAAGCTTTACGATATTTTTAATAATATCCACTTTCATATCTTCTTTTGTTGCCGCTATATCTGCTGCTGCCTTATTAGTTAAGACTTTATTATTTGCCGCTTTATTAGCCAATTCATACTCTTTTAAAAAAAATTCTTTTTTAATTCCAATATCAATTACATCCCAAGGAAGTATCTCATTTAATAAATACTGCCTTTCACTGTAAAAAAAAGGATCTATTTTTAGTTCTTTAAAACTCTCTGCCCAAAGCTCATAATTAAAAAAATCAGTCCAATTTTCAAATTTTGCACCTTTCTTATGCAGGATTTCAATAACGTTACATATTTTGTCATCTCCTCGAGAAAGGATACACTCAATATGACTTTTGTAAGGAGATGTCCAGTTAATCTTTACATACTTCTTCATTGGTCTGAAATCTTCATTAATTAAAGAATTTATGAGAGAAATTTTTCTTTTTATTCCTTGTATACTATCTTGACTTACCCATTGAAAAGGAGTAAAAGGTTTAGGGCAAAAAGCATTAATACTAACATTTATCTGAATCCTGGAAAATTTTTCTTTTGGTAAAACTTGTTTTGCTAAAGTAATGATTTTATTTAAAAGAAAGACAATAGACTTAATATCATCTTCTGTCTCTGTAGGAAGGCCAATCATAAAATATAGTTTTATTTTTGTCCATCCTTTCAAAAAAGCAAGCTTAATGCTTCCAAGCAGGTCTTCTTCATGTAAATCTTTTTTAATAACCTCTCTTAATCTCTGACTTCCTGCTTCTGGCGCAAAAGTTAATCCTGTTTTTCTTCCAGAAATTAGTTTTTCAATAATTTCTATATTAAGACTATCAAGCCTTATTGAAGGAAGTGATACCGAAATTTTTCTAAATTCTGGCTGTGAAGTGATTGAAATTATTAAATCTGCAAGACTCTTATAATCAGTCGAAGATAGTGATGTAAATGAAATTTCATCATATCCAGTATTTCTTAGTCCGCTTACACTCTGTAAAATTAAATTATCAATCTTTTTTTGCCTAACTGGTCTGTAAAGAAATCCAGCCTGGCAAAACCTGCATCCCCTAAAACAACCCCGCATTATTTCAACATTTAACCTGTCATGAATTGTTTTTATGTTTGGAACTACAATATCGGTAAGATTTTGAAAACTATCTAAATTTTTTAACACTGCTTTTTTTACTGGAATTTGTTTAGCATCTTTTTGACATACTTTAAATTCTTTTATTGTGGAATCAAAGTTATAAATTGTTTTGTAATATGCTGGAACAAAAACACCATCAATTAAGCTAATTTTTTTTAAAATGTAATTTTTTTTATTTTTTGAAATTCCACTAAAATCAAAAGTCTTTTTCTTTTTTCCTTTAGACAGAATAAAATCAGATAAAATTAATTTAAATTCCTTAATTTCTTTTAATATAGAAATAATTACCTCTTCGCCATCACCAATTACAAAAAAATCCATAAATTTTGACATAGGCCATGGATTTACACAGCTTGCTCCTCCAGAACATATAAGGGGAAAAATGCTGTTTCTTTTAGATGAACTGGTTTCAATTTCTGAAAGGTTTAATATGTTTAATATATTTGTGTACAGCATTTCATGTGCAGCATTAAAACCAATTAAGTCAAAGCAATCTAAAAAAATCCGATTTTCTAAAGAAAAAAGTTTTATCTTTTCTTTTCTTAAGTTATTTTCAAAGTCAATCCATGGAGAAAAAACTCTTTCTGCTGAAAAGTCAGGATTTCTGTTTATTACATCATATAAAATTTGAATTCCAAGGTTAGACATTCCTACTTCATAAATATCAGGAAAAACAAGTGCTGCAATAACAGGTGCTTTAAGACTTGATAAAAACTCTAAGCTTTTACTTTTAATACCATATTCATGTCCTATGTACCTGCCAGGTTTTTCAACACCTACAAGTAATTTTTCTAACTTTGAAAATGACAAAGTTTTAATATAATTCAAATTATTATTCAAATTAATATTCAAATTAATCAAATTCTTCATAAGCTATCTCATAATCTTTTCTTAATTCTCTTCTTAAGTAAACATTTTCTACAAAAGCAATTCCAATAAAAATAGCTAATAAATTTGAGCCCCCATAGCTTAAAAAAGGAAGAGGTATCCCAATTATAGGCATGATACCCATAGTCATGCCTATGTTAATTAAAACTTGAGAAAGAAGTATAAATCCTATCCCGCTTGCAATTAAAGTTCCAAGGCTGTTACCTGCACGGTTAGCTATAAAAAAACATCGCCAAATTATAAAGCCTAAAATCAAAATAATTGCAACAGCCCCAAAAAACCCTATTTCTTCGCCAATTACTGAGAAAATAAAATCTGTATGATGTTCAGGAACATAGTTTAAATTTGTTTGTTTTCCTAAAAACAAGCCTTTTCCCCAAAGACCGCCTGAGCCTATTGCAAGTTTAGATTGAAATAAATTATAACCAATACCTTGCTTATCAGCTTCTGGCTTTAAAAAAACAAGTATCCTGTCAAGCTGATATTGTTTAATTATTTCAAGTTTTACTGCACCGATAATACCACCAATTGATAAGGCCAGAAGGCCAAAAAAATAAAGTAGGTTTGCACCAGATATAAAAAGCATTCCTAAATAGGTAGTAAAAAAAATAAGAGCTGTGCCATAATCAGGCTCAAGAATTACAAGTACAATAAAAATTAATGTAATAACAAATGAAATTGCTACTTTTTTAAATCCAACTAAATTTGTTTTTTCACGCGGCCATTTAGATAAGACAGCAGCGTTAATAAGAACCATAAAAATTCTAGCAAATTCAGAAGGTTGAGCAGAAGTAAATTTAAGGTCAATCCAGCTTTTTGAACCGTGAACTTCATAACCAAAGAAAAGAACACTTATAAGTATAATTATTGATATTATAAATAAAGCCCACCAATACTTTGAAAGAAACCTATAATTTAAAAACTGAATAGCTGCTAATACAACTACAGCTATAGCTAAAGCAAAACCCTGTTTTTTTAAATAAAACATTGGGTCTGTTACATTATTTGGAAGGCTATACTTAGTAGCACTGTAAATTATCAATACACCAAACCCTGAAACAAGCAAGACTGCTGCTAAAAGCAAAAAGTCAAAATAAAGAATTCTTTTTTTAGGCTTTTCATCTTCAGCCAGCAACGGTTCTTTGAATAAAAAACCATTATTTAGATTATTTAATTTTTTTACATTATTTAAATTATTTGATTTGTTTATATTATTTATATTTTTCATTGTTTATATTATTTATATTTTTATTCGTTACTTTATATAATTTATATTTTTATCCCTTATGTTCCTTTACCTTTTACCTTTACCTTTTACCTTTACCTTTTTCTTTTATCTTATATCTCTTATTTTTTATTTTTTTTATCTTTATTTTTATCTTCATATTTAGTTTTACTTTTGTTTTTTACTTTTATATTTATCTTTAAAATTATTTATTACCCTTAATTATTCTTAAAATTATTATTTTTAATCCTAATCCTGCTTAATCATAATAAGGATGCTTAAGACACTACTAATGCTGAAAACCTTGCTGTTGTAGCCCAAATAAATACTCCAGAATTTTTCTTGCCACTGGCGCAGCCGATGCTGAACCTCCACCGGCTTGTTCAAGCATCACTACTATAAGGTATTGAGGATTTTCCACTGGTGCATAGCACACAAACCAGGCAAAATCCTGCTTTCCGATAACCTCAGCTGTGCCTGTTTTACCTGCCACAGAAATCTGTTTTAAAGGAAAATCCGCAAACCTTCCTGATGCAGTTCCCTGCATTACTACCTGCTGTAGCCCTTTTTCAATTATATCGCAGTAATTTTTATTCAAGTCAAGGTTTAAAGTATTGTTTTGTACACTTAAGGCGGAAATGTCCCCAACAATATTATCTTCAGAGTCCCTTGTCAACAAACCTAAATGAGGTATATACTTTATGCCTCTATTGATTAGTATTGAGTATGCAAGCGCCATTTGTAATGGTGAGGTAAGTACATCTCCTTGGCCAATTGCCATATTTACAGTATCACCAGGAAACCAAATGGTTTTTCCAATTTGTCCCTTAAAATATTCTTTTTTCCAAGCCTTATCAGGAACAATTCCTGGGTCTTCATGAGGCAAATCAACCCCTGTAGGTAGCCCAAAACCAAAAATGTGAGCATATTTTTGCAGCAACTCATCAGCATTATTGTTTTTTAAAAATAACTCAAAACCAACCTGATAAAAAAATATATCACAAGAATTTTGAATTGCACCGTAAATATTTAAACTGCCATGCCCGCTTTTTGCCCAGCACCATTTTGGAAAATCTCTTCCAAGTCCATACCAAACACCACCACAGCTTATATATCTGTTTGTATTTATTATATTCTCATTAAGACCTGCATAAGCTGTAACAATCTTAAAAACTGAACCTGATGGGTAGCCCATTATTGCTCTGTTGTTTAATGGAAATTGATTTTGAGGGTCATTTAAATAATTCCAGTCAGAAGTTGAAATACCACCAATAAAAACTGAAGGATCATATGTAGGATAACTAGCCATTGCTAAAATTTCACCATTTTGGGGGTTTAAAACAACAACTGCACCACCAGGAACTTTGTAATATTCATCAGATTTTGGGACTTTTTTCTGTTTTATCTCTAAAATTGAATTTGCAAGTATTTCCTCTACTGCTTTTTGCAAATCTATATCTAAGGTTAAATATAAATCATTTCCAGGAGTGTAAGGTGTGCTTTCAATAACTTGTTTTGGTCTTCCAATTGGATCAACTTCATAAACAACTTTACCTTTAATTCCTCTTAAAACATCCTCATATGTATCCTCTATTCCAGTAAGACCAATTTGGTCTCCACCTTCATAACCAACGCTGTATCTGTTGCTTTTTAAACGTTGTTCGTCTATTTCACCTGTATAGCCAAGTATATGTGCAGCTACATTCCCATATTCATATTCTCGAAAAAAAATATCTATTATTTCCACACCTGCAAGACTTCCTGCATTCTCTTTTAAATAAATTAAAGTATTATAATCTATATTTTTCTTTAATATTACACGATCAATATAAGAAACATTGCTTTTTTGAAGCTTACTTATTATTTCTTGCTTTGGTATGCCAAGTACTCTACTTAATATACCAATAGTATCTTCATTTTCTAAAACTACTTTTGGCTCAACAGCAACTGAAGGCGCAGGTATACTTTTTACAAGAAGCTTGCCGTTTCTGTCATAAATATCACCTCTCTGAGCAGGGATTGTTTTTGTCCTTAAAATATTTTCAGAAGCTTGCTTTGCAAATAGCTCACCACTCATTACTTGTAAAAAGTAAAGTCTTCCAACCAACACTATAATAGCAATAAAGACAATATATGATATTATCCTAACCCTAATCTTTATAGACAAAACCTATTTCCTCCTTTTTAACTGTTCCTGCTTTAATTAATGGAAATACTAAAAACATAATTAAAATATTGCAAACAGGATTTATAATCATTTCAAGTGCAAGTTTTGCTGAACTTGACTGTAAACTAAACAAATAGTAAATCCCTGAATAAAGTAAAATATCAATTTCAGAAAAAAAGAATATAAGTATTATATAATTTAAGATTGTTTTCTTTAAACCCAGTTCTTTTATTTTAAAGGTTAAATAGCCTATTAAAGAATAAATAAGAGCATTTACACCAACTATTTTTGAAGTAACTAAGTCAAGAAGTAATCCTGCCAAAAATCCATAAAAAATTCCATAAACTCCACCATCAAATAAAGCAACAGCTATAACTACAACAAGTATTAAATCAATACTTATAAAAAATATTCTTAAATGTTCAATAAAAGATATTTGTATTATTACGCATATTAAAACAAATAAAAAGTGGGCAAATTTTAAAAAACTTTTCATTTTTTCATTTTAAAAATTTATTTCTTTAAACCTTTAATTACTAAAACATACTCGACTTCCTTAAAGTCTGCAAATAAGTCAACAACAATTTTTTTATAAGGACTTGTTGGAATAATACTAATTTTACTCACTCTTCCAATTAAAATACCTTCTGGTATTAAATCATTTAATCCAGCTGTAATTAATACATCACCTTTAAATACATCCTCACTTATTTTTATATAATTTAAATAGGCTAATTTATCAATACCGCCTTCAACAACACCAAGTTTTCTTGATGAAAGTATCCTTGCCCCAATGCTACTTTGAGGATCAGTTAATAGCCTCACTTGCGAGCTTTTCTCTGCAGAAGCAATTATAATACCAATTAAGCCTTTTTCGTTTACAACAGCCATACCTTCATAAACTCCACTTGTCTTACCAACATTAATTATAATTTCTGATTGCCATTTTGAATCATAATAACCAATAACTTTAGCTGGCACTGTATCATAATCTTTTCTTATTTCAAGGCCAATTAATTTTCTTAAAGCATTGTTTTCTATTTTTAAATTTATATTTTCTGCATAATCTTTCAAAAGACTAGCATTTTCTTTTTCTAATAGTTCTATTTTTTGATTTAAATCAATATAATTTTTAATACTTAAAAAAAACTTTAAAAGAGGGTTAAAAAAACTATAAACTTTTTCCTGAATTGGATTTAAAAAATCAAGAGAGACTGTTCTTAAACTTTGAAAAATATTGGACTGCTTAAAACTAATTGTAATAATTATTACACATAAAACTACTATTACCAATAAAACTATTAAATTCTTAAAATTTCCATTTTTAAAAGCCATTTAAATAAAATATTAATAGCTAAAATATATTAAATAGCTAAATATATATATTACCTTAAATTACTGATTAGAATATTACTGCTTAGAATACCTAAGGTATTTTTTTAAAGAATTAAAATCCTCCGCACATTTTCCTGCTCCAAGTGCAACTGCTCCTAAAGGATCTTCAGCTAAATAAACAGGGCAATGGGTTTCTCTGCTTATTCTTTCTGCCAATCCTTTAAGCAATGCACCTCCACCGCTTAATACAATTCCTCGCTTCATAATATCCGAAGCTAACTCAGGTGGGGTGTTATCAAGTACCTCTAAGATTGCATTTATTATATCGCTAATAGTCTTTTCAAGTGCTTGTCTTATTTGCTGACTTGTTATTATAATTGTTTTTGGAAGTCCGGTAACCAAGTCCCTACCATTTACTTCCATTTTTCCTTCATTTTCTAATGGAAATGCAGAACCTATCTCCATTTTTATTTTTTCTGCTGTGCTCTCACCTATCAATAAATTATTCTCCTTTTTTAAATAATAGATAATAGCTTCATCCATTTCGTCACCGCCAATTCTTAAAGACTGATAAGCTACTATTCCACCTAATGAAATTATTGCAACCTCAGAAGTTCCACCACCAATATCAACAATCATGCTTCCTGTGGGTTCATCAATAGGCAAGCCAGCTCCAATTGCTGCTGCTAAAGGCTCCTCTATAATATATGCTGCCCTTGCGCCTGCCTGCTCAGTTGCTTCAACTACAGCTTTTTTTTCAACAGCAGTTATACCAGAAGGAACACAAATTACTATTCTTGGTCTTGCAATAACCATATTTTTATGAACTTTTTGAATAAAATACCTTAACATTTTTTCTGTGGTATCAAAATCTGCAATTACTCCATCTTTAAGAGGTCTTATTGCTACTATATTTCCTGGAGTTCTCCCAACCATTTTCTTTGCTTCTATGCCAACTGCAAGAATTTTTTTGTTTTCCTTATCTATTGCTACAATTGATGGTTCGTTTAAAACTATTCCTTTATTTTTAACAAAAACAAGGGTATTGGCGGTTCCAAGGTCTATACCCATATCTCTACCTATTACATTTAAAAAAAACTCGAACATAAAAACTCCTTTGGTTGCCTTCTGTTTTTATAAATATATAATAATATAATAATATATAACAATATTGTATGCTTATTATGTGCTTATTTTTTAAAGGCTATATAATTACTTACTTATGATAACCTTTTATTATTCTTATTTCTTATATTATTCTTAATAATAATAAAATAAAATATGTCTTATTATTACTTTTAACTTATATTATAAGCTCATTTTCAAGCTTATTTCTCTATTTATTACATTTTATATTATTTTATAACCAAGTTCTTCTAGTAACTTTAAAAATTTAGAAACAGGAAAACCTGCAATATTGTAAAAACATCCACAAATTTTTTCAACTAAAATACTCCCAAAACCACTTATATCGTAAGCGCCTGCTTTATCAAAAACGTTTTCTATTTTTAAATAATTATTTATTTCATCATCATTTAAATTTTTAAATTTTACCTTTGTTTTTTCATAATCTCTAACAATTTTGTTGGTGTAAACATCGATTAAAGCTACACCTGTTATTACAAAATGATATTTATCCGATAATTTTTTTAAAATTTCTTCAGCCTCATACTTATTCTTTGGTTTTCCTAATATTTCCCTATCTAAATAAACCACAGTGTCAAAACCAGCAATAACAGCTTTTTTATATTTTATTTTATTTAAATTATTAATTATAACACGATTGTAAACATTTTGTGCTTTTAGATTTGCATTAAATAAAACAGTTGTATATGGGCTTTTAAATTTTTTTTCAGAAACATTTTCAGGGGTTACAATAAAAAAATCCAGTTTTAATTTCTCAATTATTGCTTTTCTTCTTGGAGAGGCTGTAGCAAGTATAATTTTAAAATTGTTATTTTGTTTTATATTATTTTTTTTTATGCTTAAATTATTTCCTTCTTCTTCCAAGGTCAGCAATTAAAAAAGCTATTAAAATTCCTAAAACAGCGGCTAATGTTATATTTACATGAATACTAAAACTTGCATCAATTAAATAAAGATTAAAGCTTAACTGGTCAGTTCCTACTTTTAAACCTCTGTCAAGAATTGGGATAATATCACGTAACACATGGCCAACAATAGCGCCAATTACTCCACCAGCTAACACTATAAAAAATGTAATTATTCCTCTTATTTTATTCATAATAATAATTTTAATTAAAAAACTTTACTGGGTGTAAACCCATCTTGTAAATAGTTAAGTTAATTTAATTACTTGATTACTCGCTTAATTTTTTAAATTTATTTTATTTTTTTATATTACTTTGTTTATTAATTTTTACTAATTTTATTATTATTTATTATTATATATTATTATAATTATTGTTGTTAGTGTTATTTATTGTTCTGTTTTACAATAAGGGCAAATTTTCCAATCCAATTTTAATGGCTTTTCACAAGAAATGCAGCTCTTTTTTAGTTTTTTTCTACAGTTAGGACAGATTATAAAATCTTCTTTTACCTCTTTTCCGCAAGATGGGCATCTAATTATGCTTGATGCTAAAAGCATTTCCATTCTTTTTATTTCAAGGTCCCTTTCCATAACATCTTCTATATATTCAGGCGGTCTAAGAATTAAATAAATAATCAGACCTAAGTAATTAAATAAAAATACAATTAAAGCCCAAAAAAGAGCACTTGTATTTCTTAGTTTTGCATCCCTGTATGTCCAGTAAACAAATGAAAGCCATATAATAATTAAAACAAAAACAACTCCATAAATTAAATATCTCCATATAGGAAGTTTAAAAAATAAAAGTATATTTTCAAAATACTTTAAAAAATCCATTTATCCCCCAATATATCATTTAAAATATTAAAAATATTAAATTTTTCAATTAATTAAATAATTGTTTCTAAATTTGTTATAGAACCAGTAATGCATATAATATCACTACTAGCTGCAATTTTTAAAGCAAAATCTAAAGAATCTTTTATATTATTTATCGTATAAACTTGTGAAGGCTTACTTTTTAGTTTCTCAGCAAAAAATTTAAATTTGTTTTCAAGTTCAGAGACAGGCAGGCTTCTTTTAGTATTGCTTGAAGTCAATATTAATATATCAGCGGCAGGTATAACCGAGTTTAACATTTTTTTATAATCTTTATCTTTCAGTACTGAAAATATAATTATTTTTTTTGCAACACTATCTTTTGCAACATAGTCCTTTTCATTAAAGATTTCATTTAAATTGCTAATAAAATTTTGCACACCTTCTGGATTATGCGATGTATCTGCAATAACCAAAGGCCTCTTATTTAGTATTTCAAACCTACCCTTTATATTAATAGAAGCTAATGCTTTTTTTACCCTTTTTTCATTTAAAATCTTGCTTTTGTAGTTTAAATAAAGATCTGAAACAGCTGCAGATAAAGAAAAGTTTAATGGCTGATAATTTCCTAAAAGCGGCAAAAAAACATTATTAAGACTTGTAAAAATAGTTTTTAAAGAAATATGCCAACCATTTAAAAAAACTCTTTCTTTTTCAGTTATGTAGAAATCTTTTCCATATAAATAAAGTATAGAATTTGTTTTTAAAGTTTGTTCTTTTAAAATTTTTAAAACCTTTTCATCCTGAGTTGTAGTTGCAACTAAAGCATTCTCCTTTATAACTTTAGATTTCTCTTCTGTTATTTTTTCAATAGTATCGCCAAGAATTTGGGTATGCTCAAGACTAACTCCAGTTAAACCAACAACCTTTGAATCTACAGCATTTGTAGCATCCCACCTGCCTCCCAAGCCAGCCTCCAAGACCATAACATCAATTTTTTCTTTAAAACATAACCAAAAAGCCATAGCTGCAATTATTTCAAATTGTGTTATAGGTCCCCCTAAATCAGCCTCATTTACTTTTAATATAAAGGGATAAATTTCATTAAACAGCTGAGTAAATTCGTTTTGTCTTATTTGTCTGCCGCAAAACCATAACCTCTCTGTGTATTTTTTTATGTGCGGAGATATATGATAAGCAGAACGAAATCCATGAAAATTTAAAATATGCGCTGTCATTATAGTTGTTGAAGTCTTGCCATTAGTTCCAACAATGTGAATAAAATCTGTATGATTACTTTTATGTGGATTCCCAAGAAGTTCAAGAATTTTATTTATTCTAAGTAGATTTGGTTTTATTCCAAAAATTAATGAATCGTCTAAATATTTCTCAACTTGAGCATAATTAAATTTAGAACTGTAATTTTTTTTCATACTTTATTAATCTCTATATTATCCAATGCTATGCATAATTATCCGATACCCTGTATAATTATCCATCATTCTGTGTAATATCCAACACCTATATAATTATTCAATACTATGCATAATTATCCAACAACCCGAGTAATCATCTTACATTCTGCATACTTTTAATAGTATTTAACTGTTCTTTTAAAACCTTAAGCTCTTCTAAACCCTTTTCTAATTTAATTTTTTCCTTATTAATTATATCTTTAGGCGCTTTACTAACAAATTGAGGATTTGAAAGTTTTTTAGAACTTTTTTCAATTTCTTCATTTAACTTTTCAATTACAGATAAAATTCTTTTAATTTCTGCATCAATGTTTATTACATCAAGTAAATAAATAAAAATTTGACTGTTATTTTTTATAGTCTTAATATAGCCTTTTTTCTCTACTGGTTCAGCAAAATCTAAAACTTCTATTTTTGCAAGATTTTTAATAAATAATTCATTATCTTTTAAAAGCTTAAGGGTATTTTCATCCGAAGGTTTTATACTTGCTTTTATATTAACTCCTGGATTTATTTTTTGTTCTGTTCTAATCCTTCTAATTTCGCTTACTATCTGAATTATTTCATTTACTTTATTCTCAGCTATTTCATCAATGTTATCTAAAATTTTATTGTTATTTTTAGGATAACTGGAAAGCATAATGCTTTCCCCTTCATGAGGTATGTTTTGCCATATTTTTTCAGTTATAAAAGGCATAAAAGGATGAAGTAGTCTTAAATACTTTTCTAAAACATACCATAAAACAAAAAGGGTTGAGTTAATCTTCATTTGTTGATTTAAATTTGAAGAGTTAAAAAGTATCGCCTTTGAAAATACCACTTTTGAAATTTCAATATACCAATCACAAAATTCATTCCAAAAAAAACTTGTAAGAGTTCTACAAGCAAAAGACATGTTATATTTAGATAGATATTTTTCTATTGATTTAACAGCTTTTGAAAGCCTTGATAAAATCCACTTTTCCCACAACCCAAGATCTAAATCTTTATAAGATACTTGGATTGACTTTATAAGTTCTTCTTTAAAATTAAAGTTTTGAAAATTTGAAAGGACAAACTTAGAAGCATTCCAAATTTTATTAGCAAAATTTCTGCTTCCTTCAATTTTCTCTTCTCCAAGCAATAAATTTTTACCAGGAGTTGTTAATGACGCAAGAGTAAACCTTAAAGAATCTGCACCAAATTTTTCAATTATTGAGAGCGGATCAATGACATTTCCCTTTGACTTACTCATTTTCTGCCCATAAATGTCATTAACTAACGGATTTACAAAAACCTCTTTAAAAGGCACATCTTTCATAAAATAAAGGCTCATCATTATCATTCTTGCAACCCAAAAGAAAATAATATCATGACCTGTAACAAGAAGAGTCGTTGGAAAATAATATTCTAGTTCTTTAGTTTTATTTGGCCACCCTAAAGAAGCAAAGGGCCAAAGACATGAAGAAAACCAAGTATCTAATACATCACTATCTTGGATTAAATTCTTGCTTCCGCACTTACATTTTAAGGGCTCATGCTCTGAAACTATCGTTTCATTACAATCACCGCAGTACCAAACAGGTATTCGATGCCCCCACCACAGCTGTCTGGAGATACACCAGTCTTTAATATTTTCAATCCAGTTAAAATATATTTTTTCCCACTTTTTTGGAATAAATTTAACTTTACCGTCTTTAACTGCCTCAATTGCTGGTTTGGCAAGTTTCTTCATTGATACAAACCATTGATTTGAAATTCTTGGTTCAATTACGCTATCACATCTTGAGCAAAAACCAATTGAAGATACATGCTGCCTTACTCTTTCAAGTAAACCCATATTATTTAAATCACTAATAATCTTTTTCCTTGCTTCATATCTTTCCATTCCTTTGTATTTTCCGGCATTCTCATTTAAGACAGCATTGTCATCCATAATATTGATTATCTCAAGATTATGTTTTTTAGAAAGTTCAAAATCGTTTGGGTCATGTGCAGGAGTAACTTTTAAAGCACCTGTTCCAAAGTTCATATCAACATAAGAATCAGCAATTACAGGTATTTTTCTCTCAGCTAAAGGCAGCAAAATAAATCTGCCTATGTATTTTTTATATCTTTTATCTTGGGGATTTACTGCAACTGCAGTATCTCCAAGCATAGTTTCTGGACGAGTGGTAGAAACTGTTATAAATTCATTCTTACTTGCAAGACCAGTTTTTTCGTCAATTAGAGGATATTTTATATCCCAAAGACTGCCTTTTTTTTGTTTATGTTCAACTTCAATATCAGAAATAGCAGTCAGACATCTTGGGCACCAATTTATCATATAATTTCCGCGATAAATTAACCCATTATTATATAGCGTAACAAATTCATGTGTAACTGCCTTGCAGTAATCCTCATCTAATGTAAATCTTAACCTTTGCCAGTCACAAGAGCAACCTAAAGCCTTTAGCTGTGAAATTATCCTTGAACCATAGTTTTCTTTCCATTCCCATACTTTTTTTACAAACTGTTCTCTGCCTAAATCAAATCTTGTAATACCCTGCTTGTTTAACTCTCTTTCGACAACATTTTGAGTAGCAATACCTGCATGATCTGTCCCTGGAATCCAGCAAGCAGAATAACCCTTCATTCTTGCAATTCTTATCATTATATCCTGAAGTGAGTTGTTTAATGCATGGCCAATATGCAAATAACCAGTTACATTTGGAGGAGGTATAACAATACTGTATGGGATTTTATCCGGGTTTATTTCGCCATGAAAATAATTCTTTTCTTGCCAGAACTGGTAAATTTCTTTTTCAAATTCAAATGGATTATATTTACCAAGTGGTGTTTGAATATTTTCTTTTGTTAGTGAATTTTTCTTGCTTGTTTGCGGCATTAAACTTCCCTTTATAATTATAATTTTATTGGTTGTAATGTTAATTTATTGCTTATAATGTTAAGAAAGCTTTTCAAGATTCTTAAGCAAGCTTTTCAAAACTCTGGTTGTCTAAGCTTAAACTTTCCTTATCAGAAAGTAGTAAAGGATTTATTTTACTTTCAACTACCTCTTTTGTAATTACACATCTTTTTATATCTTTTCTTGAAGGAATTTCAAACATTACTTCAAGCATAATTTCTTCCATAATTGAACGCAAGCCCCTAGCACCTGTACCACGCTTTAGTGCAAGCAAAGCAATAGATTCCAATGCATCCTTTTTAAAAATCAACTCAACATTATCCATTGAAAATATTTTCTTATACTGCTTAACCAGTGAATTTTTTGGCTCTGTTAATATTCTTATAAGGTCTTGTTCATTTAGACTTGATAAAGTTGTTATGACTGGAAGCCTTCCAACAAACTCAGGAATCATGCCATACTTTAAAAGATCTTCTGGCAAAATCTGGGGCAGTAAATTATCCATCCTTTCAGTCTTTTTCTGTATTTTTTCAGGAATAAAACCCACAGAATTTTTATTTAATCTTTTCTCAATTATTTTTTCAATACCATCAAATGTTCCTCCACAGATGAATAATATATTTGATGTATTAATCTGAATAAAATCCTGGTGAGGATGTTTTCTTCCTCCATGAGGAGGTACATTAGCTTCTGTTCCTTCCAAAATCTTAAGCAATGCTTGCTGAACACCTTCACCAGATACATCTCTTGTTATTGATGGATTTTCAGACTTCCTGCTTATTTTATCAACTTCATCAAGATAAATTATGCCTGTTTCTGCTCTTTTAATATCAAAATCGGCATTCTGAATAAGTTTTAATAAAATATTTTCTACATCTTCACCAACATATCCAGCTTCAGTTAGAGCAGTTGCATCAGCTATTGCAAAAGGAACATTTAAAATTTTTGCAAGAGTTTGTGCAAGTAAAGTTTTGCCACAACCTGTTGGACCAATTAATAAAATATTGCTTTTTTGTATTTCAACATCATCTTTTAAAGAGTTATATCCATATTTAACTCTTTTGTAATGATTATATACTGCAACTGATAAAACTTTTTTTGCTTTTTCCTGTCCAATTACATAATCATTAAGAATAGAAAAAATTTCATTTGGCTTTGGAAGGTCTTTAAAATCAACTTCTTTTTCTTCTTTTAATTCTTCATCAATTATTTCATTACACAGCTCAATACATTCATCACAAATATAAACACCAGGACCAGCAATAAGCTTTCTTACCTGATTTTGGCTCTTGTTGCAAAAAGAGCATTTGAGAAAATCTGTTCTTTTTTTATCTTCTTGAGACAAATTACCTCATTCCTCTCCTATAATTAAATTAAATAATAAATTTTAATTTGAAAGTATAATCTTAAAATATTAACCAGTATTAGTATTAATTATTATTATTTATTATTTATTATTTATTATTTGTATTATTTTTATTATCTGTATTATTTAATAAATTATATTTTAACTATTCTGTATTTTTTGCTTTTTTAATTCTTGCTATTTTTTACTATTTTTTTATTATATCTTAATTTTATTATATCTTAACTTTTTCTATTATTTTTTCACTATTATTTCATCAATGATGCCATATTCTTTTGCACCTTGAGCGTCTAAGATAAAATCTCTTTCAGTATCTTTTTCTATTTTCTTTATGTCCTGTCCAGTATGTTTTGCAATTATTTCATTTAACAGCCTTCTAAGCCTAACCATTTCTCTTGTCTGAATTTCAACATCCATGGAAGTGCCTTGAACTCCGCCAGATGGCTGGTGCAAAAGTATCCTAGCATGTGGCAAAGAGTATCTTTTGCCCTTTTCCCCTGCAAGCAAGAGAACTGCTGCAGCGCTTGCAGCCTGTCCAATACAAATGGATGATACCGGAGATTTGATAAACTGCATTGTATCGTAAATAGCAAGTGCTGCGGTTACAACACCGCCAGGACTATTTATATATAATTGTATATCTTTTTCAGGATCTTCTGCATCTAAATGAAGCATTTGTGCCATAACAACATTTGCCATATTATCATCTATTTCAGAACCTAAAAAGATAATTCTTTCTTGCAAAAGCCTTGAATAAATATCAAAAGACCTCTCACCTCTATTTGTCTGCTCTATTACCATCGGTATTAAATAATCATTTACAACTCTCATTACTTTTCACCCTTTTTAATTAGTCTAACTTTTCACCCTTTTTAATTAATTTAATTTTAATTTAATCAGTTTGCTTCATCAATTGTCAATTATCTGTATAATTTGCTTAATTACTGTTATTTTACACATAGCTATGATTTTACATATAGCTATGGTGTAATGATTTATTTACTTATTTATTTACTTATTTATTTATTTATTATTTATTTATTTGGAAACCATAATTATATATTTAAAACCTATAACTATTTATTTGGAACCCATAATTTTTTATCACTCAAATTTTCTTTTTTCAAGTCTTTTTCTTCTTTAATCTTTGCATTTTTAATTAATAGGTCAAATAAATTTCGCTGCCTAAGACTTAAAATCAAATCGTCTTTTCCTTTTTCACTATCTAAATATTCTTTTACTTTTGCTTTATCTTCTTCATTTTCATAAGAATTTATAATTTTTTCTTTTTCTTCTAATATTTGTTCGTTAGTTGGCTCAATATTTTTGGCTTCAATTCTACTAATAGCAGAAATAATTAAATATTCTTTAGTTTCATTAATAGCACGCTCCATTATAAGCTGGTTGTGTTTCTCCTCAGTTAAATTAAATGCTTTAAGATAGTCTTCTTTTGAAATTTTATTTTTTTCCAAATAGTTCTGTAAATCCTCCTCAAACATTCTCACTCTGCTATCTATCATTGGCTTAGGAACTTCAAAATTTGCATTTTCAACCAAATATTTCAAAATATCAGCAATCATTCTTTCTCTTCTAGCCTTTTTTTTCTGCTCACCAATTTTTTGTTTAATAAAATCCTTAAACTCCTCTACATTTTTATAATCGCCAAACATACTTAAAAATTCATTATCAAGCTCTGGTAAAACTTTTACTTTTATTTCTTTTAAATCTATAGAAAAGTGCGCAACCTTTCCTGCTATACTTTGATTTGCTATATTTGGTGGAAGAAGCAAGTCAACTTCTTTATGCTCACCCTTTTTCATGCCAATTAGAGTATTTTCAAAATCCTCAAACAATGTTTTTGAACCTATTTCCAGTGTGTAATCCTGAGCGCTATTTCCTTCAAATTCCTGACCATCAATAGTGCCTGTAAAATCAACAATTACAAAATCCCCTGCTTTTGCTGGTCTACCTTCATCTAGTGTTTCAAGAGTCGCATAATTATTTCTTAATTGCTCTATTTGCTTTTCTACTTCTTCATCGCTAACACCTTCGCTAAGACCAACAACCTCAATGCCCTTATATTTTGGAGGCTCAATTTCAGGTTCAACTTCAACTGTTATCTCAAAATCAAGAGGAATATTTTCACCAATGCTGTTAATTTTTATCTTTGGATAATCAATAGGCTTAATTTTTGATTCATCTATAATTTGTGGATAAAGTTCTGATATTGCAATACTTGCAGCTTCATTTAAAACATACTCTTTACCAAAATTTAAATCAATTATATTGTAAGGAATTTTCCCTGGTCTAAATCCTGGAATTTTAGCTTTAGATGAAATTTCTTTATATGCTGTATTTAAGGATTTTTTTAAATAATTATTTGCAATTTCCAAATCAAGCATAACCTTATTTTTTTCAATTTTTTTTATACTTTTAACTTTATAGCTCAAAACTATCTCACTCCAATCTAAATAAAAAAAATTTTATTAATAAATTTATTAAATTTAAAATTTATATGTATTATAAAATTTAAATTTATAATACATTTATGGTGCGAGAGAGGGGATTTGAACCCCTACAGGTTGTTAGCCCACTAGATCCTAAGTCTAGCGCGTCTGCCAGTTCCGCCACTCTCGCAAAAAACTAAGAAAACTATATAAAAACTATGGTGGGTCGTACAGGCTTCGAACCTGTGACCCCCTGATTAAGAGTCAGGTGCTCTGCCAGCTGAGCTAACGACCCATTGCAACCTATAGCAACGCATATTGCTTAAAATATATAATAATTAATACCTAAAATAACCAATGGCACGCCTGGAGGGATTCGAACCCCCGACGCACGGATTCGAAGTCCGACGCTCTATCCAACTGAGCTACAGGCGCTAATCATACAATAAAGTCACAAGCACTAAATAAATTAACAAAATAAAATCATATAATTTATATAATTAAATCATATAATAAAACATATAATAAAAATAAAAATGGGGTGAGAAACGGGATTCGAACCCGCGGCCTCAGGAGCCACAATCCTGCGCTCTAATCCAGCTGAGCTATTCCCACCACAAAATTTAAAATAATTTACTAATTTACTTAATGGCGCGCTTGAAAGGATTCGAACCTTCGACCTACGGATTAGAAGTCCGTCGCTCTATCCAACTGAGCTACAAGCGCATCCAGACAAATAACTTTATAGAACAATTCTATAATCTTATATAATCAAAATAAACCTATCAAAACAAACCTATATTATTATATCAAAACAAAAAAATTTAACAAAATACCAGTATATAATTACTAATTCAAATAAGAATTGTCAATAATAATTTTTTTTGAAATTCAAAATAATAATCTAATATAACTAAAAATACAAGCCTAATTATTTAAAACGTTAGCATCTAAAATTTCGTGATAACAATAAAAGTTAAGCTTAATTGATATGGCTTATAGATATGGCTTTCTATTGAAAAAACCTTTTGAAGGCTTAAAGCGGGCTGGTTCCTCCTTTAGTAGGAGAGCGAATCCTGAAAACTTGAGTTAGCTTTTTCTTGCTGGGAAAATGCTAGCGTGTTTTTGAAATAGAAAGCCATAACTTTT
>Ga0185342_1000222_pt1 | contig 31291 bp, 21 predicted proteins | sample ConPoolayeEmetaG_FD_128045 | JGI IMG/M metagenome (GOLD analysis project Ga0185342, IMG submission 128045) | Hot spring microbial mat communities from California, USA to study Microbial Dark Matter (Phase II) - Cone Pool mat layer E metaG... ... | reverse complement strand
CCCGAAAAACTGGTGATGGTCGTCGGCTGATAGTCACCGAACTGGCCCGTGTTCAAGTTGGTGATCCGCCACCTCGCCTCGCTGGCGAAGGTTCCGGCCAGAATCTTCGTGAGATCACCGACGAAGTCCATGCTATCTGGCTGGAACGACGGCCCGGTGTACGGCACCGTGAAGACCGCGTTATCCGGATCACCGATCGGACCCGCGGAGTTGTATGGCCCCGGCAGCGGCCCGATCACCCACGAGCCCAGCGCGGTGGCACTCAGGATCGCGCACACACTTACTGCTAACTTCTTCATCGCTTAATCTCCTCCTCGAAAGCCCTTACAGTTGCACCCTAGAATCCCTCGCCAATCCTCCATACTCATCATTCGTCCGATCCGGCGCGCCTTGCACGCAGGCGCGCTTCGGATTGGGCTCCGCCTCCTTTACGTGAACATGTACTGCTTAGCTAGTTACCGAAGAGATTCCTCGCCTGCGGTCTTCAAGCCGAAGGACGAAGCTCGGTTTGAAATCCCTCCTTTCCTCCTCAACCAGGGGGGCGCACACCCCCACCTTGGCAAAATTTTACCTCACCGGCAGCCCACGATGCAAGGAAAAATCAGCGCCCGGGGCCCAATTTTGCTCGGCTCCAGTACCGCCGCGTGAGTAGCGTCAAAGAACGTACTGTTGCGGGTGACGGTCGGCCAGAACATTTGTCCGCGGAGCCGCGCGCTTATCGGACGCGGGATTTAAATCGACCATCGCAAGCTCGGCCGTCGCCAAGCTGGTGGGCCAACTCCCACCAAGAACTGGGCAGCCCGCAGGATCTATCAACTGCCAGGCGTCCGGGCCGACCGCCAACACGAAAATCCGGTTCTCGCAAGCTCTGGCCCGCAAAGACGCCGTGGACGCTTCTGCCCCGAAGACAAGGACGATGTGGACTCCCAGCAAAGCGAGGCACCGACACGGCGCAAAACGCGAAGCATCCTCGGCGGCTATAGCCCCGATGCCCACGTCGGCCAGATGCAGCACTCCGTCGGTCGCACCGCGCAGGACCAGCCAGTCGGCGCCGACGGGCGACGGTGGGCCACCCGTAGCATCGTGCCCTACCGGAGCAAAAGCCAGTACTGATTGTCCTATGAATGACTGTTGTGCGGCATACGCCGCGACCTGTTCCTCTGTTGCATCGGCGGGTAAAGGCAATAATCGCGCGGGCCCGGGCGTTTCGGCCATGATGTCTTGCTTCCAAGTGAGCCCCAACGTAGCTCGCTCGGCAGGCGTGACCTTCAGATTAGAGGTCTCACGGATTTCGACGTCAGCGAAGATGACGTGGGTGCCTTCGCTCGGCGCCGCGACAAGCACCTGGCCCAGGCGGTCACAGATAAGGCTTGAACCGACGAAAACTGCCGCCCCCTCCGAACCCCACCGGCTCGCTGAGGCAATTGGAACGCCGAGTTCCCGGGCCCGCTCTGCGATCAGAAACTCTGGCTGCGGGTTCCAAAGCCGCTCCGGCCCACCCACGTTCACCCAAGCGGTCGGCTGGAGCAGAAGGCGCGCGCCGCGCGCTACCAGGGTCGCGGGGATTTCGGGCAGCCGGGCGTCAGCGCAGATCATTATTCCAACCAGGCCGAAAGGCGTCTTGATGGGCGTGACTTGTTCGCCTGGCGCGAACCAGTCATGGTCAAAGTCCCATAGGAACACCTTCCGGTGAGTGCCCAGAAGCTGTCCATCTTGGTCGATTAGGCACGCCGAATTGAAAAGCTTGCGCCCCTGCTCTTCCACATAGCCGGCGCAGACTGCGATCCGCTTGTCGCGCGCCAGGACAGAGATTCTTTCGAGAAACGCCTCGCTCCCGGGCAGGCCCTGTTGTCGAGCCGCGAAGTATGAGATCATCGAGCCCAGGTAGTATGCAGGGAACGCACACTCGGGCAGAACCACCAGCTCCGCCCCGCCCGCAGCGGCGCTGCAAATCAGCTCTTCCACTAGCGCCAGCGTCCGGCGCCACTGCCGCAAGTCGGAACCAGGTGTCTGTGCAACCGCGATGCGCACGGCCCAATTGTAGCAATAGTGGCTAGGCTTGCGACACAGGCCGCGAGCGGCTGGCCAATGCGTAAAAGGCGCTTACTGCCGCTGCCCCAGCCAACAGCAGGGTGAAGATCGACGCCAGCCCGCGCGGCATTAGCGCCAGACTGATGGCTGTGGCAGCCGCCAACGCTGACGAGGCCAGAAATGCCGCGCAAAGCGCCCAACGGACACCACAGCGGATGAGCAGATAAAGCAACACGAAGGCACCACCAGCCAGTACCGGCAGCCCGGCTCGTGCTAACTGACTGACCTCTAGAAAGTGCCCGGCGACGATCCGCTCGATCGCAACCCAGCAAACCGCCCAGATAATCATTCCCGTCCCAAGCAATAGACAGCACACGCCCGCCAATTTTGATCCGGTCGCCACGTCTGCCGCAGGCGAGACCCGCTCTGGCGACAACGCTTTGACCTCGTAAGCGGCACCCGCGGCTGAATTTTGGCTGGGCACGGTCATCACAACCTCCGGTCGCCGCGGCGACTCGCCCTCTTTTCTGGCGAGACGTTATCGGTCCGGTGCCGCGTGCTTCGCCGCCGACCCGACAAATGCAGGCTCTTGCCGGTGCTGTTGTCGTCCGGTTCGAAGCCGTTCGTGAGAAAAGCCCGCCGTCCAAGGTCCGATCATATCGCACAGGCGTGCCGGTTGCGTTAACATGTGCGGCCCACAGCCTGTGGAGGCCATATGAACAAGCTCGGGGTGAATATCGACCACGTGGCGACGGTTCGGCAAGCAAGGCGAACTGACGAACCGGATCCGGTCTGGGCAGCCGTCGAAGCACAGCTAGGGGGTGCAGACGGGATCACCTTTCACCTACGCGAAGACCGCCGACACATTCTGGACCGCGACGTTGAGCTGCTCAAAGCCGTAGTGAACGTCAAGCTCAACATGGAGATGTCCATCGACCCGGAGATTGTCCGGATCGCCCTGGAGATCCGGCCGGATCAGTGCACGCTGGTTCCGGAACGCCGCCAGGAACTCACTACCGAGGGCGGACTGGACGTCAAGCGCCTGGCCCGGCGCATAGGGCCGGTGGTCCAGAAGCTGCACAAGGCCGGCATCGTCGCTAGCGCCTTCATCGAGCCGCTCAAGGATCAGGTCCGAGCCTGCGCCGACTGCGGTTTCGAAGCGATCGAGCTGTGGACGGCACGCTATGCGCACGCCCGCACCGCGCAGGCTCAGGCCGCGGCTTTGGAGGAGCTACGCCGCGCGTACGAGTGGGGACAGGAGAACAACCTGGTGGTGCACGCCGGTCATGGGCTGACCTATCGCAACATCCTCCCCATCGCTTCGCTGCGGCTATTTGAAGAGTTCAACATCGGGCACAGTATCGTGGCCCGGGCGGTTTTCGTCGGTATGCGCCAGGCGGTTCGCGAAATGAAAGACCTTCTGCTCCAGGCAAGCAGCCTGCCAGCCTAATACCAACTACGGTTTTCGCCATGGCAATCCATCCCACCGCCGTTGTCGACCGCAGCGCCGAGATCGACGCCGAAGCAGAGGTTGGAGCGTACGCGGTCATCGAAGGTAACGTTCGCATCGGCGCCGGCACGCGGATCTGGCCCCATGCATATGTCGGCTGGGGAACCACCATCGGCAAGCGCTGCCAGATATATCCATTTGCGGTGGTGGGTCATCACCCGCAGGACCTGAAGTGGACCGCGGCGGCAAGCTATACCATCATCGGCGACGATACGGTGGTGCGCGAGCATGCCACGATCCACCGCGGAACCGCCCCCGGCAGCGCGACAATCGTCGGCGCCCGCTGCTACATCATGTCAATCGGCCACGTGGGCCACAATTGTGTGCTGGAAGACGAGGTCAAAGTCGCCAACAGCGGGCTGCTCTCCGGCCACGTCTATGTCGGCCGCGGGGCATTCGTCAGCGGCAACGTCTCGGTGCATCAGTTCGTACGCATCGGCGAGCTGGCGATCATAGGTGGCGGCCTGCGCGTACCCGCCGACGTGCCCCCGTTTATGATGTTCGCTCCGCCAGGCGTGATTGGGCCGAACGTAGTCGGGATGCGCCGCGCCGGCCTGTCGGCTGCGGAGCGTCAGGAAATCCGCGAGTGCCACCGCCTGCTATATCGCGGCGGACTGCGTTTTCCCGAAGCCCTCGAGCGCGTCGCAGCCCTGGTGCAGACTGAGCCTGGCCGCCGACTCCTTGACTTTCTGCGCGCCCCGAGCAAACGCGGCTACTGCCGACTCCGACGCCGCGGCTACGTGGGTCTTGAGGTTGACGAAGAAACCGGTTGAGAATCCTGATCGCGCCAGACAAATTCAAGGAGGCACTTTCCGCGGAGGAAGTCTGCGCCGCACTTGCCGCCGGCCTGCGCCAGGTGCTGCCTGATGCGGAGGTTGTGACCTGCCCGCTGGCCGACGGCGGCGAAGGAACCGGCCCAGTGCTGGCCAGGTTGACAGGCGCCACGCCACGCCAGCACACGGTACTGGACCCACTGGCAAGGCCACGCAGCGCTTACTGGTGGCTCACCCCGGACGCCGGGACCGCGATCGTCGAGATGGCGCAGGCTTCGGGCCTGTTTCTGCTGAGTCCGCACGAGCGGCACGCCCCCAGCGCTACCAGCTACGGCACAGGACAACTGATCGCGGCCGCTTTGCAGGCCGGCGCCCGCCAAATACTCGTCTGCGTAGGCGGATCCGCAACCGTGGACGGAGGTGCCGGCTGCCTGCAAGCGCTGGGATGGCAACTCCTCGATGCCCGGGAACGCCTGATCACGGCTCCGGCAACGGGAGCCACGCTTAGTCGGATCGCCCGGCTGAGCCCGCCTGCTACGACGCCTGCCGCCGAAGTCCAGGTATTGTGCGATGTAGACAACCCGCTCCTGGGTCCACGCGGCGCGGCCGCGGTGTTCGCGCCGCAGAAGGGCGCGACATCACAAGAAGTGAAAGAGCTTGAAGCCGGTCTGCGCCATTGGGCCGAGCTTTTGTACCGTACAACGGGTCGGCAGGTAGCGGATCTGCCCGGAGCCGGAGCAGCCGGCGGACTGCCGGCAGCGCTGGCCGCCGCACTGCAAGCGCAACTGCGCCGGGGATTCGAAGCCGTGGCAGAATACGCCGCTTTAGATGCCAAGCTGCGCGAATGCGACCTGTGTCTGACCGGCGAGGGCCGGCTGGACGAACAGACCCTCGGCGGCAAAGTCGTGGCCGGCGTAGCCCAACATGCCGCGAGGCTGGGCGTGCCGGTCGTCGCATTCGTCGGCGCCGTTGCCGCAAACAAAAGCAAACTATCGATGCAGCTCGGTCTGACGCAGATCGTGGTGATCACCCCGCCGGATACGCCGCTTACACAGGCACTGGCAGATACCGCACAGAACCTCCAGCGCGCCGCAGCCAAGTACTTTGAAGCGCGCGCCCGAAGCCGCTCGGGTTGATCATTCCCCGCGCCGATAGTTGGCAGCCTGGAGCTTGACGCGGAAGGTCTTGCGCTCACCCTTGCGCAAGACGACCACGTCGACTTCGTCGCCCGGCTTGAAAGTACCGAGGATGCGCATGTAGGCGTAGATGTCGCGGACGTCGTCCTGGCCGATGCGCAGGATGCGGTCGCCCCCCTGAATTCCCGCTGCTTTAGCACAACTGCCGTCCAGAACCTCTTCGACGATCAGCCCGGGCTCACCGTCTCCGACCATGTCCGGAACGATCCCCAGACGAACCTTCATCGTCAGGCGCGTAGGCTGGCTATCGGCGTCGCGCGATAGACGCGTGCTGGCAGCACTAGGTCCTTGCTCCTCCGCGCGGTTCTCCTCGATCCCCGGCCGGACCGGCTCCTCCTCAGGCTCGCCGGTCGGCGGGACAAAAGTCGGCCCCTCGGCAGCACTGGCCAGCTCGACGATCACCCGTTCGCACAGCTTCAGCACCGAAACTGCACCTTCGGCGTCAATAAGCTCCCAGTCGTCTTCGGGGGCGTGATACTCCTTGTGCACACCGGTAAACGCAAAGAGCACCGGAATCTCCCGCCGCAGAAAAGAGGCCTGGTCACTGGCCCCGGCTCCGCTTCCGCGGCCCACTCGATACTGAAGACCTACCTGCGAGGCGGCCTGTTCAACCAGCCCTGCAAACTCGCGCGCCGTGTTGACGCCGTACAGCGTGAACTTGCCAGCCCTGAGCCGCCCGATCATGTCCAGATTGATCATGACCCGAATCTGCGAAAGCTCGATGGGGGGATGCTCAACAAAGTACTTGCTGCCACAAAGCCCCAGCTCTTCCGCGTCAAACGCGACAAGAAGCAGATTGCGCCGCAGCGGGGACCCCTGACCGAGCACGCGCGCCAGCTCCAGCAACCCTGCGGTTCCCGAGGCGTTATCGTCTGCACCATTGTGAATCTGCGGCGTAGGGTCCGGACCACGACGTGACGGCCGCACGCCCAGATGGTCGTAGTGTGCCCCGATGACAATGGTTTCGGCGGTACTGCCATCACCCGGCAGCAGCCCGATCACGTTGCGGGCTGCCAGCCGGTTCGGCTCCACGCCGATGCGCAGCCGAAGCGAAAAACCCAGATCCTGCGACCGGGGCTTTCGCGTCTGATCGAGCTCCCGCGTGAGCGTGTCAAGATCCGCCAGCCCCGCCTTGGCAAGCAGCAGATCCGCTACCGTGCGACGGATGTGCACCATCGGCAGCGGATATGTCTGCCCCGTGGCAAACGGATCCCAGGCATAAAGCTCGTCTTCAGCCGGTTCGCGATTCGGCGGGTTCACGATGATAAGCGCTGCCGCACCGTGCCGGGCGGCCACGCGCGCCTTGTTCCAGAACAGCGCGTGTTCGGAAGGTTCAGCCCCGCCGAACTCTGCCTGTGGATCCTCCGCTTTCGGCTCATACCGCAGGACAAGCAGCGCTTTTCCGGCGGCGTGGAAACCGGCATAGTCGTCGTAATTAAACTCCGGCGCTTCAATGCCGTAGCCTGCAAAAGCCACCGGCGCTTCGACATCCCGCATCTCGGTAAAAGGCAACGGAATCCAGTCGCGCCGGATCACCAGCCTCTCGCTCAGCGTGTCAAAAACCAGCAATGCCTTTTCGTCGATGAGCTTTTTCCCGCTGGTCACCTCAAATGGCTGAAACCAGCCACCGTCCGCACCAGCAGGCCGGCAGCCGGCCGCTTCCAACTGGCGCGCGATGTACTCGGCCGCAAGACTGGCACCTGGCGTGCCCGTCCCGCGCCCCTGGAGTTCGTCGCTGGCAAGGTAGCGCACGTGTTCGAGGTATCTGGCCGGATCGAACGGGGTCTGCCGCCCCTCGCCCGGAACGGCAAATGGCAAACACAGGCAAACAAGAAACGCCGCAATCAACCGACGCGAAAGACGCTTGTTCATGCGCAGCTCCCTTACGGCCCAATCGGTGGGCTTGCATCAGAAGTCTAGTCACCTGCGCGACAGTAGCTACTACTGAAACCCCGGCAGCTTGGGAAAACTCTCTTATCGATCCTTTCTGCGCCTAATTGTCTTCTTGCGTAGCGCGGTGTCCCCGGCCAACCCGGTTGCTGGCGCGGGAGTCTTCGTGGCGCCTGCCTGGCCGCTGGGTCTGCGGGCGGTTCGGTTCGAAGCGGCCGCTTTTGCCGCATCGGCAACCGCCGCACGCAGCGCGCGAATTTCCGCGGCGCTCAGACGCCGGGCGGCTCCGACCGGCAGTCCTTTCAGCGTCAGCGGCCCGATCTGTATCCGCTTGAGGTTCTTCACCACAAATCCCAGCTTGGCAAACATCCTGCGAATCTCACGCCGTCGACCTTCACGCAGCGTCACGTGCAGCACGGACCGCTGACGGCTCACGTGACAAATCTGAACTTCCACCGCCTGCGCGCGACCTTCTGCCAGATGTACGCCGCGCAGCAACCGCGGGACCACCTCCTGCGGCACCGGTCCGCGGACCTCAACCCAGTACTTCTTGGGGACGCCGAAGCGGGGGTGGGTAATCTGGTAGGCCAGCTCGCCGTCGTTAGTCATCAACAGCAGTCCCGAGCTGTCCGCATCGAGCCGGCCCACGGGAAAAAGTCGCCACGGTAGCGGCGGGAGCAGATCGATCGCGCGGCGTCGGCCCGCCGGATCACGCATGGTGCACACCACTCCCTTGGGCTTGTGCACGATGAAGTACTCCAAAGGAGCCGGTCGCACGCGGGTACCATCAAAAACCACCACGTCGCGCTTGGGATCGACAAAGGCCGGCAGCCGATCGACAACTTCACCGTTCACCAGAACCTTGCCGGCCAGAATGTACTCCTCAGCGTGACGGCGCGACGCAACGCCTGCATCGGAAAGAAACTTCTGGAGCCGCACAAAGCCCGCAGGGGGCCCGGAACTCATGGCTGTGCGTCCGAAGGAGCACTGCTCGGAGGCGGCTCGAGCGAGCCTTGAGGACTCGGCTCGTCGGTCTCCGGCCGATAGCGCCGCAGCTCCGGCCCGAACAGCTCGGTCAGCGGGACGCGCTCCGGTTCAAAATGTGCCGCGATAGCGCCATCACGACACAGCGTTGCCACAATATGCACGACCTGCGAGTAGGGCAGACCCAACCCGCGGATCTGGCCGCCCTCGTCCGGCCGCGGCAGCTCCGCCAGGGCGGCAATCAGGTCCGCAACTCTCGTCGCTACTTGCAAAGTCGGAGTCAGCCGCCCGGCACGCTTGCCAAAAACCGTCAGCACCCCGGACTCTTCCGTCCCGTTGATGATGACCGAGTCGTCAGGGGCAGCATAAAAAACCGGCAGCGCAACCGGCATCTGCGCCCCAAAGACCGCAATGCGCGGAACACGGGTCCGCCGCACGTAGATCAGCGGCGGCCCCGAAGCGTCCACCACATCACACACAAGGTTCAACTGCACCGGATCCAGCGCCAGAGGATACTTCGTCGAGCGAATCACCGACTGCGGCTGCCCCAGCAGCGCTTCGTAGGCGGCGATGCGCAGCTCCGGGTCTGCAACCGATAAAAGCGGAATGAGTTTGGAAACCGCCTGCGGGTAGTTGCAGGCTCCAAGTTCCCGAACCGCCAGCAGCGCAAGCGAATGATCGTCAGAGGCGGCCGCCTGCGCGACCACCGGAAGCGCCGTCACGTCCTGGAGACGTAAACCCGCACGGGCCGCGTAAAAGCGCACCGCCGGGTCGGGATCGGTGTACAGCGGCTGGATCTGGGGCAGCGCCGTCCGGCCCACCCCTTCCCAGATAAGCGAAATCGTGTCCAGATCCGCGTTCTTGAGCGCCGCCAGGCGCGTAAGCTCGCGCAAGCGCGCCTCAATGAAAGCGGCGTGGTTTTCCACGTAAAGGTGTGGCAAAAGCCGCAAAAACTCCTCGGGCCGCGCCTGAAACGCCCGCGGCATCTCCAGCTCCAGATAACCGCGGCTGATCGCCTCTGCAATCGGCGGACGCTGGTTGAACCGCTCGTTGATGCGGGTTTCAAGACGCCGCGCGACCGGGTACGAAGGCTCGCGCAGCACCAGGCGGATCTTGCGCGTATAGATCGCTGTGCCCCCGCTGAAGATATACCCTCGGCGCGGATCATAGCCGCCAGAAGCGGGGTCTTCGCCCGCAAAAGGATTGACAAAGACTGGACCGCCGCCCCGGGCAACCACCCGCCGCGCCAGGAGCTGCTCCTCGGTCAACTCGACGTCGTACATGCGCAGCTCGCAGGGCAGCAGCAAGCCGCCGGCAAGAGAACGGGTCGCCGTTCCCGGGATCGCGCGAACCGCCAGATCAAAGTTCTCCCGGGCAACGGCTGCGGCGGGAATAAGCCCAACCACTTCAACCACTGCGGTCGATGGCGAATCAATCAGCTCGGCCGGAGAGAAGCGCCGACGCAGCTCCGTCGAGCCCCAGGCGTCGCGCTCGCGCGTCATGACGTCTACCAGATACTGCCTGACAACCGTGGGGCAATCGCTGCTACCGTTCTGGCCCAGCCCGATAACAATCCCAAAACCGCGCACCGGAAGCGGATCAATTTCGGCATAATACGTGATCGCGCCGATGGTGCCCGCTAGCAGCGGATCAATCGGCGGAGCCGGCGCAGGCGGCGGCTCCGGCGGCGGGGGCTTCTTTGCCGTAAGCTTTTCCCTGAGCCCCTCGCAGCCGCACAGCACCGCCAACACGCAGACGCCTACACTCGCAAGCAATTTGGCCGAGCGACGCATCCACTTGCCCTTGTCCGGGCCGTCCGACAACTACACTCTTTCAAAGGTGTGATAATACGCGGCGCAAGCGTTTTACGCGAATGCAGCACTCGGCCACCTTGACCCGGCACTAGCGGCGCGACATCGTACCCACCAGCAGTCGGAGCGATGGTATGCCAAAAGTTGCGGTGATCGTTGCGGCGGCAGGTGCAGGCAAGCGGTTCGGAGGCGACGTGAAAAAACCCTTCGCCCAGATCGACAACCGCCCGGTATTCATTCGTTCAATCGAGCTGTTTCTGAACCGTCCGGACGTCTGTCAGACGATCCTAACTGTCAGCGCCGCGGATTACGACGTCGTTAAAGAAAAGTACGCAGCAAACATCATGTTTATGGGGCTAAAGCTGGTCCGCGGTGGAGTGGAGCGATTTCAGTCCGTCAAGGCAGCACTTGCTGAGGTGGACCCCCAGGCGGACCTGGTATGCGTGCACGATGCCGTGCGGCCGTGCGTACTGGAAAGCTGGATCGACGCGGTTTTTGCCGAAGCTGCCAAGACCGGCGCTGCCATTCTGGCCGCTCCGTTGGTCGGCACCATCAAACAGGTTGCCGAGTCGGGCTTCATTGACCGGACCGTCCCGCGCGAAGGCCTGTACGAAGCCCAGACCCCACAGGTCTTCAAGCGCGAGCTGCTGGTACGGGCTTACGCGGAGCTGCCCGACGACCTGGTTCCCACAGACGACGCTTCAGTAGTTGAGCGACTGGGCCACCCGATAAAGGTTATAGTGACGGACCACCGCAATCTGAAGATCACGACCGCGGCAGACATGGAGCTGGCGGCAGCTATTTTGAAATCGATGAGCCGTCGACCGAAGGGGCCCGCGCTGGGGGCTTTTGAAGAGGCGCAATGGTAGATTTTGGCGTGGGAATTTGGCCCGGCTGACGCTAAGATACGTTTGGACAAGGGGTTGAGTCAGTCCATCCGGACTTGACGCGGCTAGGGAACCTGGCAAGTTCGAGCATGCGCGGCACAAGAACCGCCGGTAGAACAGGCCGCGCAGCCGCCCTGATTGCGCTGCTGGTTTCCGCAGCCGCGCTTGGCGGCTGCGGCGAAGTGGCACGCGGAGGGCTGCCAATGGGTGATCTCGCCGTAACGAGAGAAACCCCCGCGGAGGCCGAGAGCGTTTTCGCCGCAGGCCGACCCCTGATATTGTCAGCCGCTGAACGGGCACGCGTGCTGCAACTGGACGTGCTGCTTCGCGTGCTGCAAGTCCAGGTTCCGCGCACGGCACACGAGCAGGTCGGCCCGCTGTGGGATTTTCTCCGCGAGGACGAGCTCGACGCCCGCACGCGAAGCCGACTGGAGGCGAACGGGATGCGTGCGGCAGTGGGGCGCACCGACCAGTGGGAAGCAGTGCGTTCAATTCTGAACCAGGTCGAGGGAGCCAGGGCGTATGAGCTTCAGCCCTTGCGGCTGCCGCCCGCAACGCCTTTGTCTTTAGCGATTGATCGTGCGCCAGTGGACCAGACGCTTTTTTTTATTGATGCGGACGGCGTAATAAGCGGCGACACGTGGCCGGCCAGTCAGAAGGTGTTGCGCGTGAGCTACCTGTTGGACGGTCGCGAGCTGGGGCGGTTGCTGATTTCAGTCGTTCCGGCGATCTGGCGGCAATCGCCTGCGGAGTTCCGCTATTCCGAAGAAGAAGGCTGGACCGCCGTCCCACGCGAGGACGGCAGGGTTTACAGCGTGGCGGGATTCGTTCTGCCGATCAGCTCGGAACAGTTCATCTTGCTCGCGCCGGGACCAAACGCCGACCTGCCGGGCATGCTGGGCGGCGCCTTCCTGACCGAGCGCGTCGGCGAAGAGCTTTACGATCTATATGTCTTTGTGCGGCCGGAAGTGAGGAATGTCGGGCAGCGCCGCTGATCAGACTGCTGTGCCCGCCGGGCTGGATGCCGGTTATCTGCACGGGCTGTTCCATAGCGTCGGGCTGGCGATCATTGCCTGCGACGCTGAAGGGCGGGTAATTGCGTGCAACTCGGCGGCCTGTGAACTGTTCGGTCGCGCTAAGGCCAGCACGCCAGGGATTCACGTTGCCGCTCTGTTCCCGGAACAGGATCGCGCGCACATCGAGCAGCTTGTAGCCGACTGTGCCGCGGCTTTGGAGCCGCGGGAGTACCAAACGCGGCTCGGGCAGGATGCCGAGGGACCGTTGGAGTTTGCAGCCCTGGCAACGCCGGTACTCGACTCGGATGGCTCACTTCGCGGGGTATCGCTGTGGCTGCGGGACATCACCAAGCGCCGCCGCCTCCAGCGACAGCTCCGGCGCAACGAACGACTGGCATACCTGGGTCGGCTGGCTGGGGCAGTGGCCCATCACTACAACAACCTGCTCTGTTCAATCGCGACCAGCCTGGAATACGCCATGAACATGGGCACGCTCACCGCGATGCGCCGAGCAGCTCAGCGAACGGCCGAGGCCGTCGGACGTGCCGCCGACATCACACGCCAACTGCTCGCCTTCGCTCAGGCGGACCACCGCCGCGGCGAAATGGGCGACCTGCGAGAGATCCTTCACTACTACTTCCAGTCCGCCCAGCCCCGGCTTCTGGACCGTGGCGTCCGGCTGGAGCTGGATCTCCAGCCGGTGCCCAGCCTCCAGGTGCCACGCGAGCACATGGTCATCATCCTCAACCACCTGGTCAGCAACGCTCTCGATGCGATGCCCAACGGGGGCACACTGTCGGTCAGCCTGCACTCGCTGGGGCCGGAGATCATCCGGCTGTCGCTTACGGACACCGGCCCGGGGATCAGTCCGCAGGACATGGAGCACCTATTCGAACCCTTCTACACCACCAAAGGTGTACTGGGAACGGGCAAGTCGACAAATGCAGGTTTGGGGCTAGCCGTGGTCTACGGGCTGGTCAACGAAATGCATGGGGCGGTAACGGCGGCGAACGTCCCTGGGGCAGGAGCGCAATTCAACATTGTGCTCCCGGTCGAAAAACCTGACGACCGCCTGGCACCCGTCTAGCCGTGTGCTCGGGCTACCCGGGCTGCTAACGGGCCCCCATGGAGCAGCTCGGCCAAAAGCTCCGCCAGGTGCGCCCCCGAAACCCGACCGCCCAGCCGGCGCATCAGATGCCCCATAAGATATCGGAACCGCTTCTCAGTCGTGGCAAAGCCGCGCGAACTGCTGCGCTCCAGTGCCGCCTGGATCTCCGCGCGCAGAACCTGATTATCTGTCAACACCGGTCCCAGGCTCTCCAGTACCCGCTGAACGCGAGATCCGCTTGCAGAATCCGTCGGCAGCCGCAGGACCTTTTCCAAAACCAGCGCAATGCCTTCGCGGGAAATCCGACCCCAGACATAGGCAGCAAAAACCTCGCGGATCTCTTCGTCGGTCAGCCGGTCCGGGTTCAGGCCCTCGCGCCGCAACGCCTTCAGGCGCTGAACGAGCGTTACGGCGGCGAGCTTCGGATCAATTCCCAGCTCGTCCACCAGTCTGTCAAACAGCTCAGCCCGAGGCGATATGGAAAGCGCCGTGACCGTATCCTCCGGCACGCCCAGGCGGCGGTAGCGCTCCTCGCCTTCCCAGACCGGCGTCGACAACCTCGCCCGGATCCGCTCGACCCGCTCGCGCGAAATCTCTACCGGGGGCAGGTCCGTGTCCGGGTACATCCGCTCCGCGCCCGGCAGAACGCGCTCAAAGCCGGTCGTTCCGTCCGGCAGCGGCTGACGTGTGTCCCGCGGGACTCCTTCAGTCGCCTCGCGCGCCCGGATCATGATTTCTTCTGCGGCACAGGCGCTATCCTGCTCATCCCCCCAGACCAGCACCAGCGTATCCTGTATGGTGGCACCGGTCCGCCGACGCAGAAACTTCCAGTCGCGCGCCGGCAGTACGTCGGTCGCCATGTCCGAATGCAGTATGTTCGGCAGCGTGGTAAGGCAGGCGATCACGCGAACCCGGTCGGAAAACTCCTTCCCGAAGGTAGTGTGCTCCTGCGTGATCGTGTTGAGAATCCCGGCAAAGCCCCGCAGCACCACGCACTTGACGCGGTGCCCCGCTGCCAGCGCCGCCTGAATCGGCGCGTACGGCAACCGACCCGCCACCGCGGTGATGTCGTGGATCACATACTGAAAAGTCTGCGGCGTAATTCCGCGCCGATGCAGCTCCTCGCGGATCCTCAGAAGCGTCCATTGCCGGCGGGCCTCGTTGTACACCAGACGGGGGATCCGCCAGATCTGTGGAACCCCCTTGATCTCACACCGCGTGCCGCCCCGGACGCTTACATTCACGTCCTGCCTGGCACTGCCGTAGCCGCGCCGAACTTTGTGCGTACTGCGACAGATGCGCCGAATGAGCTGGGCGACCGCTGCCACCTCCTCCGGCGTGCGCATGTCCGGCTCGGTAACGACCTCAACCAGCGGTGTGCCAAGCCGGTCGGTCAGATAGACGCGGTCGTGGCCGACGTCGGAAACCTCACGGCAGGCATCCTCCTCAATCGAGAGCTGACGGATGCCGATCCGCCTCCCGCGGAAGGGAATCCAGCCGCCGACCCCGACAATCCCGGTCCGCTGAAAGCCCGTCGGAATCGATCCATCAAGGTACTGTTTGCGTGAGATATGCAGCTCGCCGACCAAATTGAGCTGAAACAGGAGGCACAGTTCGATAGTGATATCCAGGGCGCGATCGTCGATCAGGAAGGGCGGCGTGTCATCGAACTCGTAAGTGCAGACCGTGTCGCGGTGGATGCGGTAATAAATGTTCTTGCGGGTCTTCTTCTCCATCAGGGCCGTCCCGTCGTACTCGCCCAGCTCGGACAGGGTCGGCCGCATATGCCGCAGAATCTCCGCGTCGTATTCGCTGCTGTACCTTCCCGCAGGGCAGCGGCAAAACAGTTTTGTCTCGGTCAAGAGCTGCTGGTGGACCTCCAAGCCGCACATGAAACCGATCTCGGCGTAGTCAGCCGGGGTCATCTGCTCAAAAGGTTTGAAGGAAACTTCCATAATCCATTGAGTTTATCCGAAAACCGCGCCGGGCGTCAGCGCGAGATGCCGCGGCGCATGCAAAGCTCGGCGCTGCGCCGCGACGGGCGGATCGGATAAAATCCCTGGCGGTGGACGTTTTCGCCGCCATGCGGACCGACCCGCGGGTGCAAGAGCTGGCCCGGCGGGTGGCCTGTGGAGGGGTGGTCACGGCCGAGGGCCTGTGGGGAAGTAGCGCGCCGCTGCTGGCGGCCTTGGTGGCCCAGCGCTCGCGACGGCCGCTGCTGCTGGTCACTGCTCACGCCGAAGACGCCGACGATTACCGCGACGACATCGAGACGCTCCTGGGCCGTCCGCCCGAACTGCTGCCCCAGCTTGACAGCTTGCCGGGAGAAGCCTTCGACGCCGACGAACTGGCCAGCGAGCGACTGCGCCTTTGCATGCGGCTGGTTCAGGGATCACAGACCCCCGCCGGGCCGGAGGCCATGCCGATCCAGATCGTCAGCTCCGTCCTGGCACTGATGCAGCCAGTACCGAGCGAAGGTGCTATCCGCTCGCGGTGCCTGCACCTGGCGGTGGGACAGAACCTCGGCCCCGAAGCGCTGGTCGGCTGGCTGAGCGAGCATGGCTTCTTGCGCTGCGACGCCGTCGATGTACCGGGGGATTTTGCCCGTCGCGGCGGCATCGTGGACGTCTTCAGTAGCATCACCACCGATCCGGTGCGGATCGAGTTCGCGGGCGACCAGATCGAATCAATCCGACTGTTCGAGCCCGGCACACAGCGGTCATCGCGAGCGATTCCCGCGGTGCAAATACCGGCGATGACGCTGCCGGCGCTGCGGAGCGCGGACCTCCGCGCGGGCCTGGCAACCGGCTTTTTGTCATTGCTGCCCGAAGACACGCTTATCGCGGTGCACGAGCCGGCAGAGGTCCAAGAGATCGGGCGGACGATCTGGGAGCGTCTGGGCGAGCCGGCCGGGATGATACCGGTCGAGGCGCTGTTCCGCAGTGCGGCACGCTTTACGCAACTGCATCTGCATCGTTTTGCCAGCGGCCAAGCTGACGCGATCGACCTTGGCGTGCACAGTCTGCCGCCGTTCGAAGGCCGGCCCGCCGACGCCCTGGCCAGCCTGCGCGAGCTGGCCGCCGAAAGCAGAGTCTTCGTGCTGTGCGACAACCCCGCCGAAAAGCAGCGCTTCGAAGAGCTGCTCTCGCAGGCAGGGCTGGTCGGAGGCGTGCATACCGCGGTCGGCGTCCTGCACCACGGCTTTCGCTGGGCCGATACCGCGTTGCTGCCCCACCACGAACTGTTCGGACGGTATCGCCAGCGTCGCACCCTGCGGCGGGTGGCACCGGCCCGTCCCGTCGACAGCTTCTTCGACCTCGAAAGGGGCGATCTGGTAGTCCACGCGCTGCACGGCATCGGGCGCTTCTTGGGGCTGAAAACTCTCACACGCACCGGGCAGCCGGAGGAATACCTGGCGCTCGAGTTTGCCGGCGGTACGGTGCTGCACGTCGCGGCGAGCCAGATTCACCTGGTACAGAAGTACATCGGTACGCTGCGCCGCAGGCCCGCACTCAGCAAGCTCGGCGGAACGGCGTGGAAAAACGCCAAAGCCCGCGCCCAAGCCGCCGTAACCGACCTGGCCGCCGAGCTGCTCGCAATCCAGGCTCAGCGCGAAACGCAGCCAGGCTATGCCTACCCGCCAGACAGTAAGTGGCAGCGCGATTTCGAGGACTCTTTCCCATACAGCGAAACCGAAGACCAGCTCAAGACCCTGGCTGAGATCAAGGCCGACCTTTCAAGACCGCGGCCCACGGACCGGCTGCTTTGCGGCGACGTCGGCTATGGCAAGACCGAGCTGGCCATCCGGGCGGCGTTCAAGGTAGCCGAATCGGGTAAGCAGGTGGCCGTGCTCGTCCCGACCACCGTGCTAGCGCAGCAGCACTTCCAGACGTTCCGCGAGCGAATGGCAGATTACCCGTTCGTGATCGAGATGCTCTCGCGCTTCCGCAGCCGCGCCGAACAGGACCACATCCTGGAACAGACGCGCCGGGGGATCGTAGACATTCTGATCGGCACCCATCGACTACTCTCCGATGACGTACGCTTTGCCGATCTGGGCCTGGTAATCATTGACGAGGAACAGCGTTTCGGCGTGGAGCACAAGGAGCGGCTCAAGCGGCTGCGCGTAACGGTCGACGTGCTCACCCTCACCGCCACGCCCATCCCGCGGACGCTGCACATGGCGATGCTGGGCTTGCGCGACATCTCGTCGCTGGCAACGCCGCCGCTGGACCGCCGGGCAATCGTCACCCAGATCCGGCTTTGGGATGATGCGCTGATCCGGGAGGCGATTCTGCGCGAGTTGAATCGGGACGGCCAGGTCTACTTCGTTCACAACTACGTACGCGACATTCACGCGGTCGCCAACCACCTGCGGAGTCTGGTGCCCGAAGCCCGGTTTGTGGTGGGCCACGGACAGATGCCCGCCCGCGAACTGGAGGAGGTCATGCTCCGGTTTCTGGGGCGCAAGGCCGACGTGCTGGTCTGCACCAACATCGTCGAATCCGGCCTGGACATTCCGACGGCAAACACGATCTTCATCGACCATGCAGACCATTTCGGTCTGGCAGACCTGCACCAGCTCCGCGGCCGCGTGGGCCGCTCGCACCTTCGCGGTTATGCCTACCTGCTGTTGCGCCCGGGTCGTCCGATCACGGATGCCGCCGCCCGCCGGCTCAAGGCGATTGAACACTACAGCAACCTGGGTGCAGGCTTTCAGATTGCGCTGCGCGACCTGGAGATCCGCGGCGCGGGCAACCTGCTCGGGCCGGAGCAATCTGGCCACATAGAGGCGGTCGGCTACGAGATGTACTGCGAGCTGCTGGCACAAGCCGTCCGCCGCCTGCGAAACGAACCGGTCGAATCCTTTCAGCCGGTAAACCTCGACCTAGGTATCTCCGCACACATTCCGCGCAGCTACATCCGCAGTGACCGGCAACGCATGGAGGTATACCGCCGCGCAACCACGTGCCGACGTCCTGAAGAGCTGGAAAGCCTGCGCGAGGATCTGCGCGACGCCTTCGGCCCGCTGCCGCCTGAAGTAGAGATTCTGCTGGCCCTGGCGGAAATCCGCGTGCTGGCCCGACCCTGGGGAATCCGCTCAATTATCTTGCAACCCCCCGACCTGATCTTCTCCGTTGACGATTTCCAGCGGGTTCAGCCGCTGTTTCAGACCGGCCCCGGCTCACCCCGACTGCCTGACCCGACCACGATCCACTGGCGGCTTCCGAAGCGACTGCTGCAAATGCCGACGCTGCTGTCGGTGCTGCGAAACCAGCTTGCCAGCGTCCCGGCTCCAGCGCCGCGCACGCAAAAGCAGCAGACTCCTGCGACCGAGTCGCACAATTGACGGGTAGCTCAGCGATCAGCGCGGGTCTGGCGCCCGGCGGCGCGGCGCTCTTCGCACTCGCCGGTTCGGACGCCGCCTTCGTCGCTGCTGACGGCGCCGCCCGGCGGCCTTTTGTCCGGCGCGGCTTCCGAAACGCCCGTCCGTTCGGAATGCTCGTCGGCAACCGCCTTTCGCGCCGTGCTCTGAGCCGCGACGCGCCGGGCAGCGTCACGCTGTACCCCCGCGCCACCCCACCCGCCGATCGCGATCGCGCCGCCGCCAAGGTCCGGCAGAACGCGGATCACATCCGGCTGGGGCTCGTAGAACTCAAGCCAGTTGACCGGATCCGGACGCATGCCGATCGCGGCTTTTTCTTCCGGCGTAAGCTCCGGCTCCTTGAACTCGGGAACCAGCCGCACGCGGGCTTCCTCGCCCCGCCCTTCGACCCCGATCGAGGCTGGGATGATCTGCTCGGGCTTTTCTAGCGTGAAGAGTTCCCCCTCGTGTGGCGTCACGACCGCCGGAGCAGGCCGCACGCACCCGCCCGCGGCGCCAAACAACGCCAGCCCAGCTATCTGGAGCCAGACCCTCAAACGCATAGATGCCCCTTAGCCGATCCCGAGAAAATTGGCAAGCAACTTGTGCCCCATCGGCGTCAAAAAGCTTTCAGGGTGAAATTGCACTCCGTCGAGCGGATAGCGCCGATGGCGGATCGCCATGATTTCACTCGGATCGTCGTCGCAGGTCGCACTGATTTCGAACTCGTCTGGCAGCGTAGCCGGATCGATCACCAGCGAATGATAGCGCGCGGCCTGGAAGGGGCTGGCCAGCCCCCGGAAGATGCTGCGACCGTCGTGCCGAATCAGGCTGGTCTTACCATGCATCAGCCGCCGGGCACGCACAATCCGAGCCCCGAAAACATAGCCGATGCACTGATGCCCCAGGCACACCCCCAAAAGCGGCACCCGACCGGCAAAACAGCGGATTACATCGTTGCTGATCCCGCCTTCACGCGGCGTACACGGCCCCGGCGAGATGATGATGTGATCCGGCCCCATCCGCTCAATCTGGTCGACCGTAACCTGGTCATTGCGGAAAACGCGCACCTCCAGCGCCGGATCCAGCGCCCCGATGCACTGAACCAGGTTGTAGGTGAACGAGTCGTAGTTGTCGATCAAAACTACCATCCCGGCGCCCACAGGTACATCAGCTCCGGTGCAGGGCTGCGGAGCCAATCCGGCAATGCAATATTGACAAGGTTAACCTGTGCCGGCGCGACATCAGACCGAGCATACATGTTCGGCCGATGCCCGAACGGGCGGGCGTATTCGACCACCAGCACTTTTTCATCCGCCAGCCCTGCCGCCTGCTTAGCCGCTTGCAACGCCTCTGAAAGCCCCCCGATCTCATCCACCAGACCCCGCTCCTTCGCCTCAGGCCCGGTGAAGACGCGCCCGTCCGAAAGCTCGGCAATCTGCTCGGCGGTGAGGTTCTTGCGGGCTTCCTGCACGACGCTGACGAACCGCGCATACATTTGGCTGACAAGATCGCGGAACAACTCCTGCTCGCGCGGCGACATTTCGCGGAACATCGATCCGGCATCCTTGAGCTCGCCGCTCTTGAAAATGCGCACGCGTATACCCAGCTTGTCCATGGTGCCGGTAAACTCCGGCAGCAGCAGCACGACGCCAATACCGCCGGTCAGCGTAGTCGGCAGCGCGTAGATGCGGTCCGCACCACAGGCAAGGTAATATCCGCCCGAAGCACCCACATCCAGCAGGCTCGCGACCACCGGCTTTTTCGCCCGCAAGCGAAAATCCCGCAGCTCCGCATGCATCAGATCGCTGGCAGTGACCGTACCGCCGGGCGAGTTGACCCGCAGAATTACCGCCTTGACGCGATGGTCCTTAGCGGCCCGATCGAGCTTTTCCTTGAAAAGCGAGACTGGATTTTCGCCCGGTACACCGGTAAGCAACGGCTCGCGCGCATTTCGCAAAACGCCGTCGACATCAATGAGCGCGACTTTCTTTACTGCCAGCAGGCTTTCGCGCAGAACGACGTGCTCCTCCAGCTCTTTGGTCGCAGGCACGGGGGTAACGAGAAAAGATGTCGGCGCGCAACCCGCGCCAGCAAACCCCAGCAGGCCTGCCAAGGCCGCCAGTACGCAGGCCCAACCAGATTTGCAAATTGGAGCGCCTGAAACCATCTTCTTATACTCCTACGGTTCCAAAACATCCGACGCACGGCGCACGACTTGCCGCGCCGCAACGGAAAAATGATACGCGTTTCGCAGGCCGAGTTCGAGCAGGCTGTCAGCGAGGCCCTGGCCGGGATCCCGGCGCAGTTTGCCCCTTATCTTGAAAACGTCGTGATCGAAGTGCGCAGGCGGCCTGACCGCCAGCTCCAGAAACAGTACGATGTCCCGCCGGATCTGCTCGGCTTGTACGTCGGCCAGCCGCTGCAAGAGAAAGGGCCCGCCAGCGGCCCCGCGCCGCTGCCTGATCGCATCCTGATCTTTAAAGACAACCTCTGCGACATGTGCGATTCGCCGGAAGAGCTCATCGAGGAGATCCGTATCACAATCCTGCACGAAGTGGGCCACCACTTCGGCCTGGACGAAGACCGCCTGGAGGAACTGGGATACGGGTAACCGCGGGGGCTTTCAGCAACGCCAGGGAGACGAGCATGCCTGGGCATTTGCGACAGCGTGCAAACCTGATCTGCGTCCGCATGATTTTCGGAACATTCCTGGTCGGCTGGCGACCCGCCACCGCGGCAGACGATACCCAGCTCCACCAGCAGGCCCGCGAGCTGATCCGCCGCGGTGCGGCTTTCCTGCTCTCGGTTCAGGAGCCAGACGGCGGCTGGGCAGCCGACACCGGCCCCGGAATCACTTGCCTGGCGCTCAAAGCCCTGATCCAGGAACCCACGGTCGGCCCAGACCATCCGGCAGTCAAACGCGGCGTCGAATTTGTACGCCGCTTTGCACGCGAAGATGGCGGCATCTACTCAGCCGAAGGACTGCTGAAAAACTACGAGTCGAGCGTCGCACTTTCGATGTTCGCGGCGTTGGAGCAGGCCATCGCCCATACCGCCTCAGCCCCGTCCCAACCGTCGGCCTATGCTGAAGACATCGCCCGGCTCCAGCGATTCCTCAAAGACAACCAATGGGACGAAGGCGAAGGCAAAACGCCGCAGGACCCCTGGTATGGCGGCGCGGGGTACGGGCGCGGCCGCCGCCCCGACCTGTCGAACACGCAGATGATGCTCGAGGCTCTGCACGACAGCGGGCTACCACAAGACGATCCCGTATACCGCAAGGCCCTGGTCTTCATCCAGCGCTGCCACATGCTCGGCGAACACAACGACCAGCCTTTCGCGCGCGGCTCATCGCAGGGCGGCTTCATCTATTCCCCGGCCGGCGGCGGCGAAAGCAAGGCCGAAACCGTCGACGTCAACGGCAAACCCGAGCTGCGCTGCTACGGCTCCATGACCTATGCCGGCTTCAAAAGCATGCTCTACGCAGGACTTTCGCGCGACGACCCGCGTGTCCAGGCGGCGCTGCGGTGGATAAAACGCTACTGGACACTCGACTCCAACCCCAACATGCCGGAAAAACGCTCGCAAGAGGGGCTTTTCTACTATTATCACGTTTTCGCGCGGGCACTTTCGGCGTTCGGCGAAAACGTGATCACTGATGCGGCCGGGCGCGAGCACAACTGGCGGCGTGAACTGGTCGAGAAACTCATCGCCAGACAGCGCCCGGACGGCAGTTGGATCAATGACGCCGACCGCTGGATGGAAGGCATCCCCGCGCTGACCACCACCTACTCGATGCTGGCCCTCCAGGCCGCCTTTCCGGCGCAATCTGCACCCACCCCGTAGTCACCACGTGGCCGCCTGCGACGCAATCTGGCGCCGCGTAGCGCAGGCCCATCCGTAGCGGCGGCCCAGTCACGCCGGTTCCGTACCGCCGGCCCCGCCCGTGACCGCCAAAAAATGAAAAAAATCTGACCTTCCTTGCGCCCGCCAAGCGCAATTGACGCATGAGTAAGTGGGAAGCCGGCGGTCGGTTTCATGAACAGCATTTGGAATGCGAGGAGCACGACCATGAAAGCGCGCACGAACGTATTGGGTCTGACTTTCAGCTACTGCCTGGCTCTTGTCGGCGTCGGGCTGTCCGCCAGCGCCGCGCTAGGCCAGGCCGGTGCCCTGATCGAAGCGGAACCGGCGGCCGCGATTTCCGATGAATCATCGCGGAGCGGCGTCGCCGTGTCCTTGCTGCCGCCGGAGCTGCTTGACGCGATTGATGAATTGGTCGACCCGGTCGAGGGAGACGCACCTGACGTATTCGCGATCGAAGCATCGGTGTCGGGCGGCATTCAGGTCGCCTTTTTGCCTGAGGAGCTGCTTGAAGGCTTTGATTGGGGGTCGTTCCTGGAAGACGCTGAGCTTCTGGCCGGTCGTCTGGAAGAATTCCGGATCGCCATCTGCCACGGCCTTGGTCCTGAAATGCTAGACGGGCAATGGCACGAGATTCCCGGCGGGCAAGTTCGGCTGCTCGACCCCTCGCTCGCCGATGCCTTGGTCGCTGCCCTGGGGCCTGACTACGAACTCCCCCTGCTTGATGGCGCCCTTGTAGTTTATGCGGCGCGCGAATGCGACCCCTCGGCGGAAATGCCGGATCTTTTTGATGGCGCGGGTGACAACCAGGCATTCCACGGGGAGGAGACACCCGAAGAGCCCTTTGCAAAAACTGAACTTGTTCCTGAGGATGCCGGCATTGCCCCCGAGGACGAGGTCGCAATGGCCGCTGAGCAAGTTGCGGCCATCAACAACGCTTTGAGCAATTTGTCGGCAGTAGATACGGTGCTACTGCCTCCCTTTGACATCGAGGCAGCTCGGCAAGAGGACGCGGTACGCCGCGCAGAAAATTTGCCGCCTCGTTTTGCTCTGCCCTATCCGGTTTCGATCTCCCCTTTTACCGGTGGCACCTGGGAGATGCTGGATGATGAAACTGCGGTCTGGCGCTTGCGCATCGTGTCGCCGGGCGCGTTGTCACTTAATCTGGGCTTCGGCGCTTACCGCATGCCTGCCGGCGGTCGAATGTACATCCATGCAACCGACCAAAGTTACGTGTTGCGGGCTTTCTCCGACGCTGATAATCAGGACCATGGACAACTGTGGACACCGGTTATTCTCTCGGACGACATCGTTCTGATGGCGGTAGTTCCGGTAGACGCGCTCGATAAAGTACAGCTTGAGCTGATAACAATCAATCATGGTTACCGATTCTTTGGCGAGGACAGCGGAGGCCGCGCCGGCTCCTGCCACGTGGACGTGGTTTGCGACGAAGGCAACCGTTGGCGGTCCGAGATTCCTGCTGTGGGAGTGTATACCGTCGGTGGCGTGTGGAGGTGCACCGGGTGTATGGTCGACAATACGTCGCACGATCAGACGCCCTACTTCCTGACTGCGCGCCACTGCGGAGTAACGGCTGAGAATGCCGGCACCGTGGTGGTGTACTGGAATTTCGAGAGTCCGACGTGTGGACAGCACGGCGGCGGGTCGCTGAGCCAGTTTACCAGCGGCAGCACTTTTCGCGCCAGCAACGCAGCTTCAGACTTCACGTTGTTACAACTGAACGCTAGGCCGAACGCGGCGTGGGGCGTCACATACGCCGGCTGGGACCGCGGTACCGGAAATCCGAGCAGCGCCGTTTGCATCCATCATCCTGACTGCGACGAGAAGAGCATTAGCATCGAGAACGACCCCCTCACCACTACCAGTTACCGAGGCACGACTAGTCCGGGTGACGGAAATTACTTACGCGTTGCGGACTGGGATATTGGGAGCACGGAGGGCGGATCTTCCGGCGCACCACTCTTTAACTCGGCCCGGCGGATCGTTGGACAGCTGAGGGGAGGCGACGCCGCGTGTGGAAACGACTTGTCGGATTGGTTTGGGCGTTTTTCGCGCTCATGGACCGGCGGCGGTACCAACGCCACCCGTCTCAGCAACTGGTTGGATCCGGGTAACACGGGCGCTACGACCTGCGGTCCACCTCCCGTACCCCCGACGGGGGTCAGCGCATCTGACGGCACGTACTGCAACTACGTACGGGTCTCGTGGAATTCGGTTACGGGTGCTACAGGCTACTCGGTCTGGAGGAGCAGAAGCTGGAACGGCACATACACCATGATTGGCGCTGTGTACTCTACAACGTATGACGATCTAGAAGCGACTCCAGGCGCGGTCTACTGGTACAAGGTGCGCGCGCACCACCAGTCGTTTAGCATGCCAAGTGGCTTCAGCAATATCGATAGCGGTTATCGTCCAGCGCGGCCAGCGACACCGACGGGCGTATCGGCCTCGGATGGGACATATTGCGGTTACGTACGGATCGCGTGGAACCATGCTTCGGGCGCGACGCGCTACAAGATTTTCCGAAGCACCAGCGCTCATGGCACGTACGCGCTAATCGCCACGGATAATGCCAGCCCCTACGATGACACCACCGCGAGCGCCGGCATGACCTACTACTACATGGTACAAGCAGACGCCCTCTGCCCCAGCGACTTCAGCTCGTATGACAGCGGCTACCGACCAAGTGGAGTACCGGCCGCGTTGACAGGCGTGACAGCGTCCGATGGTACCTATTGCAGCTATGTCCGCGTGTCGTGGAACAGCGCAAGTGGGGCCACCGCCTACGAGATCTGGCGGAGCACCAGCCCCGACGGCGTATACTTGCAGATCGGCACCGACACGGCGAGCCCGTACGACGACACGACGGCCGTGGCGAACAGGTACTACTACTACAGGGTTACGGCCACGAATGCCTGCGGTAGGAGTAGCTTCAGTTCGTATGACAGGGGTCACCGCCCAGACCTGCCAGCCGCGCCCACGGGCGTGTCGGCGTCGGACAGCTCGTATTGCGGATACGTGCGGATCACGTGGAATGCGGTGAGCGGTGCGACGTCGTACAAGATTTACCGGAGCACCAGTGCGACGGGCACTTACACGCAGATCGGCACCGACATGGCGAGCCCGTACGACGACACGACGGCGGTGCCAGGAACGCAGTATTACTACAAGCTTAAAGCCACGAACGCATGCGGCGATAGCGCTTTTAGTAACTACGACGCCGGAAGACGGAGGGTGTGCGACTGATTTCCCAAGGAATGGTACGAGGCGGGCCTTTATCGCCGTAATTCCACACCTTGCGACGCAAGTCGACGCAGAAGTATCGACGAGACCGAAGGCCGCCCACTTGGGCGGCCTTCTCTACATCGTTAAAGATACTTCTGCTTCCCCTACGTTAACTTCTTGTAGCAACGCCAGCGTGAACTCCAGGGAGACAGCGCCCTCGAAGTCCTGGTTGAACACTATGAAGCTCAAGTCGCCTCGCTCTATGGCCGCCCGGCTCGTGCCGCCACACAAAGGCTGGCGCTGTTCAAAATGACTGACCCCCATCTGCGCCGCCGGTGAGCCGCGCCAGTCTGACAGCCTGCCCGCGAGCTCGTCTGACGCACGCAGCGAATCTCGGTTTTTTGGTTGTGGCGCGAGGCTGAATACCAGGGTACACCTGTCCCGGCCGGCACGGAGCTTGTGGTGGGGCAGTTGTTGGGTCCGCCGTGCCACGCAATTTAGCGCCGTGACCCCATTCCCGGCGCGACAATCAACGCCACGGCTGGCAGTGCACCGAAGCCGCAAAAACCAATGGGCCTGTCGCGTCCGCACACCTTGGCCGCACCAGCGCAACGGCTCAAACAAGAAAATGCCTCGCTCTTTTGAAACGCCTACGCATAAATGGGTAGGTCTGCTCAATTTTTTGAAGCCCGCGGGCCACCGCGGGCCGCCTAACGTCCAGCTTCCGTAAAGCTCGCAACGCTTGAGCGCACGACCTGGACTGAGCATGCGCACCGAGCTGACAAGATGCAGCCGAACCCGAAAAGCCGAGAGACACGCGTCCCAGCCTCCGCGCGCCTAGCCGGGGCACCCTCAACCCTTGACGAAACGCGCGTCACCGCAGCCGCCGAGAGCTCGCCCAGTCTTGTCTTTCATTTGACACCACAAGACAACCACCGCTGCCGGTGAACTGAAAACACCAGCACCAGGCGTAGCTACAGCGACTGCTTACTTGATCAAGTGACTATCGGAAGGACGGGTCGGCCCTTCGGTCCCGCGATACTCGTCGACGCCCTGAAGTGTCCAGATGTTGTCACCATCAATGCCCGCGCTGGGCATAACAGCGTCTGACGTGAAGGACGAGACTCAGCGCCGTCTGACCACCCGCACAGTCGCGAGCCCGATCACGCCGAGCAGCGCCGCGCTGGGGGCCGGGATGACGGTCACTTCGTAGTCCGTCCCCACGTCGGGGACGAACTCTTCGTAATCACCGTCACCCCAAATTAGGTCCAGCAACGAAATGCTCAGCCTGTACATACCAGCAAGGGCACCCGGGGCCACCCGAAATGTCAGCTCCACGAACTCGTCGGGCCACGCGGGTCGGGCGTCCAACGTGATTGTGCTGATCAGCCCGCTGACCCTGTCCAACGGATTGGGCAGTGACGGTATTTTCGTTTCCTCTGCATCCGGATCCCACGGATCCCTGAAAGTGACGGCTTCGAGTGTGAAGATCCCTGCCATGTCGGCCTCGATGTGCAACTGACCCGCTGTTAGGCCGATGTCGGGAAGGTCTGTTAGATCTACGAACACGTCAAAAAACGACCCCGGCGCTACGCGGGTCGAATGCCAGGAACCAGGACCGTCGAGGCCACGATCGCTCAGCCAGAGCGTCAACGCGCCCCGGGCTGGGGACCCCAGCACCATAACCGCGGCGGCCACAGCGACTAGTCGCGAAATCCGATATGTTTGCATCTTCTAAACCCTCACTTTCTTCCCGGCCCCCTCGCGGACAGACGGGCCTTCTCTGTCTTGCGTTATCCTCGTGCCCTGCTCTTTCTGCGCCTCTCCCGTCAAGTGAGTTACGCGGCCGTGCCGGCGTGTCGGCGAGTTCATCGCCTGATGTTACACGCGCACGGAACTCACTGGTAAAATAGCTCGCGCAACCATGCCTGTCAATCAGAAACACCAAAATCGGCGGCGCTCTCCGGTTGCCACACCGACGCGCCTGTCGTGTTCGGCACTGTGGAGTCTATGGCATGTAGCGAACTCCTATACCGGATCGCCGTAGAGGAAACACTACACGTTACATGCAACAGGCGGCCGGTAACTACGGCGGGCCGGGCCGTGCGGCCGCCAAGTGCGATTCGTCACTGCGTGTGTCTAGTGCTTACCCGTACCCAGGCGGCCGTCCTGGTTACGCCCCGTCCGCCACCTGGCTCGCCCAAGCCTAACGGCACCCGGCAGGAAGCTGGTCAGCTCTCACTGCTCGGGCCCCGTGCACCGGCCGGCCCGGGAAGCGAAGCCGTCTCGGTCTGCTTGTCGCACCGCCCGCCCTGGTGCAGTTGGCGGGCTCGGCGTCTCGGCCGCCTGGGGCTCAGACCGGCCCTTTTCTCTCTCGGTTTACGTTCGCGTCCTTCTCTCGCTGCGCCTCCGAAACGGGTCGACTCACGGAGCCGTGTTGCCGAGGCGGCTCTTGGTCAGGGCCTGGTCCGTGCTTGTGATCGTGCCGCTGGCGTTCACGTCGTACGGGGCCGTCGATTCATTGACAGGCTTGCCGATGTGGGCCTTGACCGTCTGGACGTCGGTGTTGTCTACGAGTCCAGAACTGTCCACGTCGGCGACCAGGGCCCGGATGTCGCAGGTCGTGTCGCCGCCCAGCAGCACGCCGGCGCCGTTCTGGAACTTGCCGGCCAGATCGAACGTGTAGCGGCGCAGGTTCGGCAGCGTCCCGACGTTGAAGCCGATGATCAGCCGCGTGCCGTCATTCTCCAGGGCCACCGTGTTGGGGAGGAACTGTGTCAGGTTGTGGTCTTGGATGCTGACGTCAGTCGGATCCAGCACGCCATCCGCCGGTTGCACTGGCTCGTCGAAATCAACGACGACCTTCAGAATGCCGGAATCCGCGACATTCGTGGTTGCCCGCCGCGGCTCGGTCACGCATCGTCCGTCTGTTGGGTCGAGCGTGATCGGCCACTCGCTCAACCCGTGCGTGCGGACACTTCGCCAAGCCGCGATACGTGCGCGGTCGCAAGGATCTCCGACGCCGTCGCCGTCCGCGTCCTCCTGAGCAGGATTAAACGCGTCAGGACAGTTATCCATGCCGTCAGGAACGCAGTCGTGATCCCGATCGCCCAGGCCAGTAACGGCAACCGTGATAGGCAACAAACGAACGCCTCCGTCGGACACGATGGTCACGGTTCCCTGGTACCAGCCAAGTGGCACGTCGGGTACCCGTACGGAGATGTCGAGCCGCGCCGACCCGCTGGGGGGGACGGTCGCCGGCAGCCCTGTAATGGCAACTCTGTCTGCTGGAATGCGAGCCGCGCCCGCCACCAAATCCGTCGAAGAAGCTGTCCAGACGCGTAGCGCCGAGCCACCGCCCGCCTCGAGGAGCATGAGACTAGCGGTCGTTTCATTGTTCGGTGTTGCGTGGCACCCGATTGGGCTCCGGATGACACCGAGGGTGGGAGGCAAAGCTGCATGCGTCACGGCGACGACCGAGAACGGTACCCGGCCGATTGCAGAAGGCGCGACAACTCTCACTATGAGGTCGCGCGGTGCGCCGCGGTCCAAGCGGATAACCTCATGCGGGACCTCAGCACCGCTGTATGATGATCCTGGGATCAGGGCCTCGTTAGTGTTTCTGAAATAGTCCTTACCGACATGTCGGCCATACGCATCGTACAAGTGGAGGTCAAGATCACCGGCTGGGTACGACAGGTGCAGGTCAACGAAGCAGTTGGGGGCGACAGTGAATGCCCATTGGCTGGTCTCGCCGTTGGCGAGCGCTCCCTCGGCGACCGTACTCGCGCTGAGCTGTTGGCCATTAGCCGTTATCACCGCGTTGATAGGTCCCAGCTCATAAGCGGGTCCAACCATAACGTAGGTCTCAGCAAGGTAGTATGTCCGCCCCAGGTCCACCGCAGCTGGAGCAGCCATACGGTACTCAAGCACCCCCTGTGCCCCGGACTCGATCGCAAGCGCTGTTTGCAGCACACTCGCCGTCACTGGCCAACGCATTTGTCCAAGGCGAGGGTCCGTAGCCGTCGAGGCGAGCCAGAGATTAGTTCGCGACGTAACAGCTGCGGGGTGCGAATCGTTGTTCCTCACTGTGACACTTCCGCTTACATCCCAGTGCCCATTAGCCGCGAAAGGTAGCGCGTTCACGTTGCAGCCAACGACGCTCAGATCCGTCGCGGGCCGCCACGTACTCAGTGTGCTAGCGAACCGGGCGGGCAATTGCCCCGTGACCAATGTCTCGTTTGCGTAGGCCGTCACCGCACTGACTGCCAACTTCACGAGGAATTCCTTCGCGGTCATATCGCCCACACTGGACGTGACCAATGCCAACGTACAGGTGGGCCTAATCCAAGTCCAGTAAAATGTCTCATAAGCTGCCGCCGGCACAGTTCCTACACCTGTGAAAATAGCAACCGCAGAAATGAGCTTGATGATATCGGCTCCGGCACAGGATATCACAACGCCGTCATTGACCCTTGTGACGGTCTCGACGATCCCTTCGAAGTCATGCCAGCAGCGCACCGCTCCCACCATGCTCCCGAGGAGTACTACCTCGCACGCATCGCCTGTGCGACTGGCGACTTTTAGTGCTGTCTCGGAGGTTTCCGAACCCCGCACGGCGAGAGCCTGGCGTCGCACATAATCGGCTATGGCTGCCGCTGGATACTCAGGAGGAAAAGGATCCGGAATACCTGCGCGCAGATCGGCGAAGACCTGGGTCACGTGCTGCTTCAGCTCCTGCAAGCCGGTGAACTGATCAAAGACCGCGCGGTTATAAAGTCCTACGATGATATGGTCGCGCCATTCCTCCCAGGGCCGGTTCCAGAGCTGATCCGGGCCCACCCATTGATAGAACCATAGCAGGAACCTCCCGGCGAGCAGTCCCGTAGGTACGTCTTTTAGCGCTGTACCAGCGAGCGCGACATAGTGCTGCAAAGCCGGGTTATAGACTGGTCCGACCAAACCGCCGGGGTCCGGAGGCACAAGGGCCTGGTTGATCTGCCCCAAAAGGAGCCGAAGAAGTCCCAGGGCCAGTTTCCACTCGGCCACGTCAAACTTCTTGATTGTCCGGGCCCACACTTCCGCGATCACGTTGGCATCGTGGTCCAGCTTGTCCTTCAGGGCCTGCTCCAGGGAATCGAGCGCGCTGATTACCTCCGATCGCCCGGAAACGCCCATGAAATAGTATTCTCCCAAGGGCGGAGATAGCCCAGTCACCCCCAAATCGTCCACTGCTTCGATGTAGTACTGCATGGCCGGCGGGGCAAGCTCGCTGGCCGGCACGGTGACGGTGACGTCAACGCTCGTGGGCCCTGGCGCGGTGTATTCGACATACCGGGTCGCCCAAAGCAAGGCCCCCAACCGCCGGTAGCGCACCGCTACCCGTGAGAGATAATGGGTGCTGTCCGTGACGCGAATTTTCAGCTCCAAATCCTGGCCGCCGTTCCAGGAAGCCGGCGGTGTGTGCTCGATGCGCGGGGCCACGTTGGGCAACACGGCAAGCTGATACGGCCTCGTCTCCGGGTCCGTAGTAGGATCGGACGAGGTGACCTGACCGTCCGTCGCGCGAATGTAGTAGTCAAGGCCAGGCATCTGCACGTGGGCGCC
>Ga0185342_1000221_pt1 | contig 31319 bp, 32 predicted proteins | sample ConPoolayeEmetaG_FD_128045 | JGI IMG/M metagenome (GOLD analysis project Ga0185342, IMG submission 128045) | Hot spring microbial mat communities from California, USA to study Microbial Dark Matter (Phase II) - Cone Pool mat layer E metaG... ... | reverse complement strand
TTAATCCCCTTATAGCGCACCTTTTTGTATTTTCCGCAGTAGCACTCAAAGTCCTTGGTCGGGCCAAATATTCGCTCGCAGAAAAGCCCATCCCTCTCCGGCTTTAGGGTGCGATAGTTTATGGTCTCTGGCTTTGTTACCTCGCCGTAAGACCAGCTTCTAATCTGTTCAGGCGAGGCCAGTGAGATACGAACTGCATTGAAATCATTTACCTCAAGCATTACTCACTCTCCTTAAATCCTAGGAGGCTTATATCGTGGCTGGTGACCTCGGTGGTCAAGCCCTCACTGACGGTTGCCCTCTCCTCTTCACGCAGGAGCTCGACGGCTAGCCCCAGGCTCTGTAGTTCCTTGACCAGAACGTTGAATGATTCGGGCACCCCCGCCGCCACAATATCCTCCCCCTTTATGATGGCTTCGTAGGTTTTTGCTCTCCCGGAGATATCGTCTGATTTCACCGTCAGAAGCTCCTGAAGGATATGAGCGGCACCGTAGGCTTCGAGAGCCCACACTTCCATCTCACCGAAGCGTTGCCCCCCAAACTGGGCCTTTCCCCCTACAGGCTGTTGGGTAATCAGGGAGTAAGGGCCGGTGGAGCGGGCGTGTATCTTGTCCTCAGCAAGGTGGATCAGCTTCATCATGTAGATATAGCCAACAGTCACCGGCTGGTCGAAGGGCTCACCGGTTCGTCCATCGTATATAGTCATCTTGCCGAAGGTTGGTGGGGGGAGCCTCCTTTCCAATAACACTCTTTCTGCCTCCTCTTCAACCTGCTGGTCGGTGAGGGAAGTGGTGGCTATTCCAAGGTCTTCAAGCCAGAGTCGAAGGCAAGCCCTCTTTGCCTCACCCGTGTTCTTATCACCAAATACCTGCTCGAAATCATAGCCATGCTCAGCAAGCCACCTCCGGGCACGCTCCCAATCAATACAATGCCTGTTTTCCGGAGTGATGCTGAACGCCCCCGAGCGCCGTGCTATCCATGCTTGAGCAAGGGCATCCTCGATAGCTCTATTATCTGCTCCATTGAAGACCGGCGTGAGGGCCTTGAATCCCAAGTTGTATGCTGCCCAGCCAAGGTGGGTCTCCAAAACCTGTCCGAGATTCATCCTGGAGGGAACCCCGAGGGGGTTAAGGATAATGTCAACAGGCGTGCCATCGGGGAGGAAGGGCATGTCCTCGACGGGCAGGATACGGGCAACAACCCCTTTGTTCCCGTGTCTCCCCGCCATCTTGTCCCCCACTACAATCTTCCTCCGTTGAGCAACCCATACTCGCACTAGCTTATTGGCCCCGGCAGGGAGCTCATCACCCCTGTCGCGAGAGAAGACCCTCACTGCAATGACCTTTCCCCTTTCACCATGAGGCATCTTTAGTGAGGTATCTTTTACCTCCCTAGCCTTTTCACCGAAGATGGCGCGCAAGAGTTTCTCCTCCGCGGTCAGCTCTGTCTCCCCCTTGGGAGTAATCTTGCCGACTAGGATATCGTTAGGACCCACCTCGGCGCCGATCCTTATTACCCCATTCTCATCTAGATCGCGCAGGCTTTCTTCACCCACATTGGGTATGTCCCGGGTGATCTCCTCTGCTCCCAGCTTGGTATCTCGCGCCTCCACCTCATATTTCTCGATGTGGATTGAGGTGAATTTGTCCTCTTTGACCAGGTTCTCGGAGATGATAACTGCATCCTCGAAATTGTATCCCTCCCAACTCATAAAGGCACACAGGATATTCTGCCCCAAAGCCAGCTCGCCATGCTCTGTGGAGGAGCTATCAGCTATGATCTGACCCTGTTCCACCCGTTCACCCTTGCTCACAATGGGGTGCTGGTTGATACAGGTCCCCTGATTTGAGCGGGCAAACTTCGTGAGGGGGTAGCAGTGCTCCTTGCCATTCCTATCCCGGATAATGATCCGCTCCCCGGTAACTGAGGTCACCTCCCCATCGGTTTGGGAGAAGACCACCTGCCCGCTATCGTGGGCTACCTGTCGTTCCATCCCGGTTCCCACCAGCGGGGACTGAGGGCGGAGGAGGGGCACCGCTTGGCGTTGCATGTTAGCACCCATCAGGGCGCGATTGGCATCATTGTGCTCCAGGAATGGGATCAGAGAGGCAGCAACGCTGACTATCTGCTTTGGGGAGACGTCCATCAGGTCGATATTCTCAGGCGCCTCTTTATAGAACCTGTTTGCTCTCCTCACCTCTATTCTGTCAGCGACAAATTGCCCCCTTTCATCAAGCTGGGCATTTGCCTGAGCAATGGTATATCTTTCCTCTGCATCGGCGGAAAGATAGATAATCTGGTCAGATACAAAGGGCACCAGCTTGATCACCCTGGGGGATAGGTCTGCCAGTCGTCTTGCTATCTCTGGGGTGATCAGTGTCCCTTTTTCCCCAATAAGGTTTCCCTCATTGTCGAACACTGCTTCTCCAAGTGTCTTGCCGATGATATCTTGGGAGGTGTTTTCAGCCCCCTTGATTACCTTTCGATAGGGGGTCTCAATGAAGCCATACTCATTAACCCGGGCATAGGTTGCCAGTGAACCGATGAGGCCGATGTTGGGACCTTCGGGTGTTTCGATAGGACAGATCCTGCCATAGTGGGAATAGTGGACATCCCTGACCTCAAAGCCAGCCCTCTCTCTGGATAGACCCCCTGGGCCCAACGCTGAGAGGCGACGCTTATGGGTTAACTCTGCCAGGGGATTTGTTTGATCCATGAACTGTGAGAGCTGGGAGCCCCCGAAGAACTCCCTCATGGCAGCAACAACGGGGCGGATGTTAACCAAAGCGCTGGGGGTTGCCAGCTCCGGGTCAATGATGCTCATGCGCTCCTTCACCACTCTCTCCAGGCGCAAAAGACCAATGCGGAACTGATTGTAAATGAGTTCCCCCACAGTGCGTGCACGTCGATTGCCCAGATGGTCGATATCATCGGGGGTATCCATGCCATTGTTCACCATGATAATATGGCGGACTATTTCTACCAGGTCCTGTTTGGTGAGAACACGTTGGGTGAGGGGGAGATTGAGCCCCAGCCGACTATTGAGTTTGTATCGTCCCACCTTGCCCAGGTCATAGCGGCGGGAATTGAAGAACAGGTTTTTTATCAGGCTTTGGGCATTTTCGATGGATGGTGGGTCACCAGGTCGCAGTCTTCGGTAGAATTCAACCAAGGCCTCATCCTCTCCAGTTACCAAGGGATCCCGCTCCATGGTCGTTTTAATGTAGCGGTGGTCGGGGGAGGTATCCACATCCTTAAATAGCTCCAGCAGCTGCTCGTCGCTTCCATAGCCTATAGCGCGAAGGAGGGTGGTAATAGGGATTTTTCGCTTACCATCGACCTTTACCGAGATTACATCCTTGCTTGAGGTCTCAAACTCTAGCCATGCCCCGCGATCGGGGATGAGCTTGGCAAAGCATAACTCCGCCCGCTAGCGATATCTTGTTCCAGGGTGAAGTAAACACCTGGCGAGCGGATGAGCTGGCTTACTACAACCCGCTCTGCCCCGTTAATTATAAAAGTCCCCTTGGTGGTCATTAGGGGGAAGTCGCCCAGGAATAGGTCTTGCTCCTTTACTTCACCGGTCTCTTTAATCAGAAGCTGGACCCTGACATATAGAGGGGCAGAGTAGGTCATATCCCGCTGCTGACACTCCTGCTCTGAGTACTTTGGGCGGTATCTCTGCTTTTCAGCCTCGGTGAGATCCTCTCTCTGCTCGGTTAGGGGGTAAATATAGTAATCGAGAAACCTGAGCTCAAGTCGTGTCCCGATGAAGTCCTGGATGGGTGAGATCTCTTCGAATAACTGCTTTAACCCCTGTTCCTGAAACCAGCGGAAGGAGTTGAGCTGAACCTGGATAAGATTGGGCACCTCTAGGACTTCGGTGATCTTGGCATAGGATTTCTTGGGACTTCGAAGTGTACTTGAAATCATGTTACTGACTCCTCGAAAGCAATATCACACCTAAGCCCAGATAATTACAGGCAAGGAATCTAGTCAGGGGAACCAAACAATAATTACGGGGGTTATTGATAGCCTGGCTTTTTCCAGTTTCATAAAATCAGCAAATTGATATTAAACCACAAAACCTGGGATTTGTCAATAGGTTTTGATTTCTTTTTTAAATAGATTGACCACCCTAACCGTCCCTGAATCGTTTTTCAGCTACTCAGGGTATTGCCCTGGGGAAATAGTGCGCCAGGGTTTATCCCGATCACCTCTAGCTGGTCTGAGGCAGTATCTAGGACATAGTACTCCCGGTTCGCTAGCTCTAGGGAGTAAACCTTACACCCCTTATACTCTGCTTTGTGGAAGAAGTGAGCATGACCGCAGAACATATATCTTGGCCTTACTTCCTCTAATATCTGGCTAATGGCGGGCACACCATGATCTGGCTCCCTGCCGAAGCCAAGCCCTGCCGGGCAACCATGCACTAGGAAAATATCGATATTCCTAAGTTCGAGGCACTTCTTGACGTCGCTCGCTGTAAAGCAGCCCAGTCCCTCCTCCCCGAGTTCCTCCCTATTGTAATCATAGTATATTGGCTCATAGGCACCGTTAAGACCAGAGACGGTGAGTTTTTCACCAGGAGCGAGGAAGGTCAAAACCTCGCCTGTTCTTATATGTATTAGGTTTTTGATATCTACGGTGCCCTTTTCCAGGGCATTTATCATTCTAATAGAATCGCGGTTGCCATAGATCCAGTAGACCGGTTTGGAGAAGGGATTATAGGAGCACATATCGCCAACCTGAAGTATTACATCTACCTCCAGCAAATCAACCACCCTTCTCACGAGGTCTATGGTCAGGATATCAAAGCCAGGGACATAGCCGTGGATATCTCCAAAGATAACTACCCTCATGGTTTCTCCACATAACGGGAGCTGCCATAAAGGGCAGCTCCCGTAACTACCTGGTAGCGCATGGGGGATTCGAACCCCCGATCTCCTCCTTGAGAGGGAGGTGTCCTTGGCCGCTAGACGAATGCGCCCTCAAATCAATAGGAGATTATACAATCAAAGGCTGCTTTGTGCAATCTCAATTGTGGCACTCCTTATAAAATGCCTCAACTAACTCCGGCCTACTCCTGTGCCCTGAACCCGGGGGCAACGCCTATCATATCTATCCACCTGCCTACATCTGTTCCGTACTCTCTCCCCTTATATCGCCGAGCAGAATCCCACCATCACACGGTCTTGTTTACTTGGACTTGGGTTCGTCGCCTGCCTTTCGCAAAGGTGAATTGTCCGCCCACTTTTTGTGTGAAAAACGGTTGTGCGTTGTGAAGTAAAGCCATATACTTGTGTCAATAACTGGAGAATTGTAATACAATACTCGGTCTAGGGCTATGGAGGTGCTAAGTTGGTCAGACACTCGCTTTATAAGTGGTATGTGCTAACCCTTGCCGGTCTAGCCAACTGCGTTGTCATCGGCATGGCGTGGACCTGTATGCCGGTTCTCTTCCAGGAGATTGCCCAGGACCTGAACCTCAGCCTTGTTCAATTGGGGACCATCTGGGGGATGATCCCTTTGGCCGCCATCTTCTGCTCGATACCCGGTGGCGTCGCCGGCGACCGCTTCGGAATTCGATGGGTCATTGGCATCGGATTCATACTTTGCGCCATAGTCGGTGCCATCAGAGGGGCATCCACCGGTTTTGTGACACTGGTCGTCTTCATGCTTCTATTTGGCGTTTCGTTCTCTGTTGCCTTTGTCAATATACCAAAGGCTCTGGCCATTTTCTTTCCCGAAAAACAGCTTGGGCTGGCAAATGGAATCCTATTGGCTTGCTACGGCGTTGGTGGGGCACTGGCCCTCATGATCAGCAGAACTATTCTGTCACCGGCGCTGGGCGGCTGGAGAAACGTCATGTTTCTCTATGGAGGTGTTTCATTAGTGATCGGCATACTATGGCTGCTAACAGTCAAGGAGCGGGCTCCGGTGAGGGTGCCCACCCACGCCAGTAGCCAGGTGATGCGGGTATCGGTGCGTGACTCCTTCTTGGCCGTCATCCGCCTCCGCGACGTGTGGCTCTGTGCCCTGACCTTCTTGGGCTTCATGGGTGGTTATATGGGGTATATCGGCCAACTGCCGATGTACCTCGTGGGCAGAGGGATGAGCGAGACAGCAGCCAGTGCCCTGTGCTCAGGCATTCTGTGGGCGAGTATCCCCGGCGGTATACTCATGCCCTTAATATCTGACCTGGTGGGCTTGAGGAAAGTCTTTGTTATACCCAGTCTTCTCATTTGTGGATTTTGTGTATTTCTGTTTTCTATCCTCCTCGGCGCTCCCCTTTGGATGGCAGCTACTATATGTGGATTCCTTGGCGGGGCAGTCAGCCCGCTGGTTATTGCTAGTGTCCTGACGGTTGAAGGCGTTGGCCCACTACTCGCGGGGAGCGCTATGGGGCTAGCGATGACGGTGTCTAATATGGGGGGCTTTCTCTCCCCCATAATAGGTGCTGCCATAGCGGAGCGGAGCGGCATAGGGGCATTTATCTTCTTCGGCGCACTGTTTGTTCTGGGCGGCCTCGTTTACATCTTTGTTAAAGAGACAGGATTAAGGGCGAAGTCAGCCTAGCCGCCTCGCGGTGGGCTTAGGGGGAAAAGGGGAGGATTGCTTGAGCCTCACCAAAGAAGATCTTACAAGATACAGTCGCCAGCTTCTTTTTCCCTCGCTCGGTGAGGAGGGACAGAGGAGGTTTAAGCAGGCTCATGTAGCAGTCGCCGGCATCGGAGGGCTGGGTTGTCCATCAGCTGTATACCTTGCCTGCGCCGGGATAGGGCGTCTCACCTTGATAGATTGCGACTCGGTTGAGCTTTCTGACCTCAATCGCCAGATCCTCCACTGGGAAGAGGATGTGGGGGAGAAAAAGGTGCTCTCCGCAAGCCGTAAGCTGGGCCGGATAAATTCGAGTGTAGAGATAGTTCCTCTCTCGGTAGAGATAACCCCGGGAAATGTGAGACAGCTTGTTCGTGGGGCCGATCTGGTTATTGATGGAGTGGACAACATGAGGACAAGGTTCATCATGAATGAAGGATGTTACCAGGAGAGAATACCTTTTATCCATGGGGGTATCAACGGTCTTATGGGGGAGATAACCACCATCATTCCTGACAAGACCCCATGTCTTGAGTGTATTTTCCCCCGATTCGTGGAAACGAAAAGGTCCTTCCCTGTATTGGGAGCCACAGCGGCCCTAGTAGCTTCGCTTCAAGTAGTGGAGGCCCTGAAGTTCCTCTCGGGGTTCGGGAGGCTCCTTACGGGGAAAATGCTCTATGTAAACGGTGAAACAATGGAATTCACCCTGGTGGAGTTGCGTAAGAATCCCGATTGCCCGGTCTGCGGAGGCGGAAAATAGGCATAAAGATTCGATTCGATCCCTTTTTTCTCAGTCTTACCGGGGGTCAGGAGGTGGTGGAGGTGGAGGGGGAAACCGTGGGCCAGTGCCTCGACTCATTACATGCTCGCTTCCCTGGTTTCAAGCAACACCTCTTTGATGAGCGGGGGCAATTGCACAGCCATATCTGTATTTACCTCAATGATCACACCACCTATCCTGACGAGCTGAACCACCAAACAGAGAATGGCGATGAACTTTTCATTCTCATGGTGGCAGGGGGAGGATAGGCTAGTGGAAGCCAAGGACCTGGTGGACAGGCCACCCATAGCCGGGGTGATAAGACACCGGATAACGGAGATAGAAAGGCAAGCGGTCCTGGAGATGGCCCAGGAGGAGTGGGCGGATTTGCGCCACAGGAAACTGGCTCACATGCTGGGGCGGCTGAAGAAGGTATTCGTTTCCGAGTCCACCGTGCTTCGGGTGCTGAGGGCGGAAAGCTGGTGGCGCTACCGATACCCCGGCGCAGGCCAGGGAGCCAGAAACCAGAGGTGGAGGCCGACGCACCCAATCAGGTCTGGCGTTGGGACCTCTCCCCGTGTAGCGATGGGCATGGCCTTCTGGCATTTGGTGGCCATCCTGGGTCATTACTCCCGCAAGGGCTCTTGTATCATAGGCTCAGACGCAATCCGTTATACTGCTCCTCCGCTTCCACGGTATTATGCACTGCCGAAAAGCTGAGCCCGGTATCCATAAGACCCCACCGCGATTAGTATTGTAAGCATTAGCGCCTTCTATAAGCCCTTTTCCATGTCTCGTTCCTGAAGGCAAGATAGTCTTTGATTGCTTCCTTCAGCGTGGTGGCCGCCAGCAGCGCGCAGTGCTGGCTTTCCTCGGGCAGCCCTCCCAGGGCATCCAGAATATCCTGCTCAGTTATCTTCAGGGCCTCCGTGATTGCCTTCCCCTTAGCCAGTTCGGTGACCATGCTCCCGGCGGCTATTGTGGTGCCGCAGCCATCAGTCCAGAAAGTGGCATTCTGAATAACGTCGTTTTTCACCCTGAGCCATATCTCCATGGTGTCCCCGCATGGGCCGGTGAAGTGAGCAAAGCCATCGGCATCTTGGATACTGCCCACGTTTCGAGGGTTCATGATGTGGTCAGTGACTGTCTCCGTGTAGGTCTTTCTCATATAGCGGTGATGTCTTCCTCAAGTTTATCAGGGTCTGACACCATCTCTATACCTCTATCGTCTCACCTTGCTTTAGCCGAAATGGCCTGAAGAAAAGCCTCGGCAAAGCTGTTCATGGCTTCAGAGTTATAGCGTTCAATATCGCCTTCGTCGCAGAGTCGGGCAAGCTGCGGGTCGATGGGGAGCTGCCCCAAAAGCGGAGCTCCTGCTGCCTTCACCATCTCCTGCGCTTTGCTACTACCAAAAAGCTCTATCCGCTTCCCCGTATCCGGCACGTAGAGATAGCTCATATTCTCCACCACACCCAGGATGGGGATGTTCATCTTCTGTGCCATCTGCACTGCCTTTCTCACCACCATCGCTGCCAGCTCCTGAGGACTGAAGACGATAACCACGCCCGACAGCGGGAGTGACTGCATCACGGTGAGGGGCGCGTCAGCAGTCCCCGGAGGCAGGTCTACCAGCAGGTAGTCGAGTCTGCCCCAGAGCACCTCCTCCCAGAATTGCTTAATAGCGCCGCCGATGAGAGGTCCTCGCCAGATAATGGCATCGTCCTCATTAGGCAGGAGGAGATTGATGGACATAATCTCTATACCCAGCCGGGAAAGCACAGGCAGGATGCCACTATCGCTTCCGCTGGGGCGGGTGCTGATGCCAAACATCTTGGGGATGCTTGGCCCGGTGATGTCGGCATCCAGGATACCTACCTCGTGACCCCAGCGAGCCAGCGACACCCCGAGGAGGCCGGTTACCAGTGACTTGCCCACCCCGCCCTTACCACTCGCCACAGCGACCACGTGGCGGATTTCGTTGAGGTCCTTAGGCTTGGCCTTGACAAAGCCTATTTCTGCCTCCTTCACCCCGGGTAGCTTTCTAGTGACGTCACGCACCTTCGCCTTAAGCCAGTCCTGGGTGCCTTCGTTTAGGGCTGCGGAGGCGAGGCTAATGTTGACCTCTTGGTCGGAGATAGCCACCTGGCGAACTAGGTTGAGCTTCACCAGGCTGCGCGTGGCTCCAGGCACGAGCACGGCGTCCAGGCTTTCCATTACTTCTTCTTTTGTTGGCATAACATCTCCTCCTGGAACTTCTATCAGGCGAATCTCCTCGCTAGCAGCTTTGTCGCTGGCAAAATCAGAGCCGGAATGAAAACGATGAGAACCAGAATGTCAATAGCGATATTAACCGTTCCGGCGTTGCCGAAAGCCTGCCGTACCCCATCAACGGTATAAGTGAGAGGCAATACATAGGCAAACTGCTGTAGCACCGGTGGCAGGGACGAAACTGGAGTGAAAACGCCGCTCAGGAACACCATCAGGAAGCGGGGCAGGTTAGCCAGAGTCTGTGCCTCAAATATTTCTCTGACCAGAACGCATATCAGGGCGCCTAGGGCAGAGAACAACAGAAGCGATGGCACTAACGTTAGTAGTAAATAGACAAGATTCATGCGGTAAAGCCCTAGGGCAAGAACAGAAACCAGGGTTATTGCCGAGGTTATCATCAGCCCGAAAATGGCGCCTCCCAGTATCTTTCCCAAAAGTACACTTGGTAGGGTAACTGGAGCTAGCAGCAGCCTTTCCAGGGAGCCGAGCCTTAGCTCAAAGTTGATGACCACTGCCTCCATGGCGGTGGTGCTGAAGAGGACGGTCATAGCGATGAGCCCAGGTACAAGGTCACCAAAGTTTTGCTGGTTTCTCAGGTAGAAGGCCAGTATCCAGGCCACAGGGAAAACGATGCCCCAGCTAATCGCCGGCGGCTTCAGATAGTAGGTCTTCATGTCCTTGAGGGCGATGTAGTAGATGCTGCGCAGGCTCTCGTACCGCATTATTGCCCTCCCTTTTCCGCCGCCATCACCAGCGGGCTTAAGCCGGTAAGCTTGACAAAAGCATCTTCCAGAGTTGGCTTAAGGCTGTTTACCGAAGCTACCTCTATTTTCCTCTCCCTAGCATAGCTGAGGATGGTTTCGAGGACGGTGGCAGTATCACCGCCATAGACTCTTATTCTCTCATTGATAGTCATCACCACCGTGCCCGGGAGTCGTTTTCCAAGCTCTTCGCCTGCCTGGGGCGAAGGCTGTCTGAAGGAAACCTCCAGCGCTGGCTCCTCTTCTGCCATACCTTTGAGTCTGACGGGCGTATTCGTGGCGATAACCTTACCCTTGACGAGCAGGGCAATGCGAGAGCACAGCATATCCGCCTCCTCAAGATAGTGGGTGGTGAGAAAGACGGTTGTCCCCTCTTTCTGAAGTCGCTGGATAAGCGTCCGCAAATTGCGAGCTGCGACGACATCCAGCCCAACAGTCGGCTCATCAAGGAAGAGGAGACGGGGTCGGTGAACGAGGGCGGCAGCTATGGTCAGCGCCCGCTTCATCCCGCGCGAGTAAGTGGCAAACCTAGAGTCTTTTCTCTCGTAGAGCCCGAAGGTCTTCAGTAGCTCTTCTGCCCTCGCCCGGCGCTCCCCGGATGGCACACCGTAGAGCTGCCCCATGAAAACCAGATTCTCTAGCCCGCTAAGCTCGTCATACATATTGGACATCTCGGGCACGACACCGAATTCCCTTTTTGCCTTCATAATCTCCGATGCTATGTCGTAGCCGAGGACACGGGCACTGCCAGCGGTGGGTTTTGAGAGACCGGTGAGCAGGCGGATGGTGGTCGTCTTGCCGGCACCATTAGGACCGAGAAAGCCGAAGATCTCGCCCTCTTCAACCGCAAAATCGATTCCGTCTACAGCCGCAAGTCCGTCATAGCATTTGGTCAGTCCTGACACCTCTATTACCTTTGTCATAGCTTGCCACCTAAATCGTTATGCCAAAATAGAGGAATATGTACTTCAGTGACACATAGAAAAATATGAAGCCGAACGCTGCCTTCAGGGTAGCTGGCTTGAACCGAGACACGAGTCTGGCGCCGATGATGGCTCCACCAGCTGCGCCCAACCCCAGGGCAACGGCTGCTGGAATGTCGCAAAAGCCCTGAACCATTTTGATAATGCCACCCACCAGGGCAAACCAGACGAAGGATGCCATAGATGAACCGATGGCAATTCGAAGCGGTGACCGTAACAGGTAAATAAAGGTTGGTACCAGAGCGTAGCCGCCACCGAGACCAATTATGCCGGTGAGAAACCCGACTCCACCACCGACTCCTGCTTTGGCTGGTTTGCTACCCGCTAGTTCTTTTCCGAGTACTTCAGGCATCTTTCTCTTGAGTGTTCCTTCATAGGCCATTCTCAGGGCAACAGGAGTAAAAGCCAAGCCGACAATCAAATCAATGACCTTGCCATAGTCATGAATATAGTAGAAAAGTGCCGACCCAGCTAGCACCCCCGCAACGCCTGCTGGTGCGATATACTTGACAGATTTCCAGTCAACATTGCCCAGCCGCCAGTGCTGAAGTGCACCTGCACCGGCGGTAAAGATTACTGCTGTCAGGGTCGTTCCCACTGCCAGTGTAGGTGAGAAGTCGAATCCAAAGCGAATAGCCGGCATCATAATGACGCAGCCGCCGATTCCTAAAAGCCCACCTAGCCCACCGGCCAGTATTCCGACAACAAGCAGTATGGCGAGTACTCCGATGTCCATACGAACCTCCAGAATCTTAATGCAGCCGCTCCATAAGGTTGGGGAGCCTTCCCTCCAGGTACAACTGCACCGCTTCATCGATGCTCTCCACGTCGGTGACGATGGGCTCAATGTTGAAGGTCTTCATGCTTTCGTAGGCGCCCCAGCCCATCCCCCCGGCGAGGAGCACCTGGCAGTCAGCGATGGTCTCGGCCATGCTGCAGTGCTTTGCCTGTGAGCCTGCATCGTAGCCATGGCGCTGCCCCGGTGCCTGGGGGTGCCATATAGCCGCAAAGGTATGGTGGCCCGCCTTTGGCCTTGTCTCCCTGCCTACTACCTTACCTCCTTCCACAGTGAGCACAACATAAAGGAGGGCCCTGCCAAAGTGCTGGCTGATATTGACCCCGTCGTCTGATATAGCAGCTATTTTCATCTCATCTCCTTTCCCCCTCTGATTTCCTTGGTGAGGAGCATCCCCTCTTTCCAGGAATCTACTATGTTGAAAGTCCACTCTTCATCACAATTCCCTTCTGCTGTGATATGCTCATATGCTCTCGGGCCATAAGGAGTAAGCCATCCCCTTTGAGCACCCGATGAAGCTCACGGAGCAATGCCTCCCGGTCTTGTATCTGGGCAAAGGTGTCAATAAGCAGGACGCGGTCGATGCTCGATTCCCTAATCCCTGTGTAATATCCCTCAACCAGAATCGTCTCAATGTTCTCCAGAGCCTTTCGCGAGGCCTTCCTTTTCACGCTTTCAATGGCCAGGGGATGGATGTCCACAGCAAACACTTTACCCTCTGGCCCTACCAGCTCTGTCGCCGGGATGGTAAATCCGCCTGGCCCACAGCCATAGTCAACAACATACATCCCTCTCTCCAGGCGTGCTTTCCTCAAGAGCCGTTGAGGTGGTCGGAGCAGGTCCCGGAACTTGAGGGCAAACGCCATTAACCTGAAATGGAGATTGCTCTTGGGTTTGACCATTCCCTTACCTCCAGGGGCAGACATCATCTGTAGAGCATGGCAGCGTTTCACCGCGCCCTGTCCGGCCACAGCAGGTAGTACCGGGTGCCTGAGTGCTCGTTCTGACTGTGTAAGATGAGGACATTAGCTTCTTCAGGCTATCGCTGCCTATCCCTCCTCCTTTCGAAGCTTGCTTCGCATGAGACAGACCGTCTCACGATTTGATGCTTCAGGTAGGGTTGCTCGGAGCACAAGAACCGCCAGAAGTTGTAGCAAAGGCCGAGAAGACGAGGCGTGGACTCTCTGCCCCACACCAGGGACATCTTACTTGCCGGTCGCTCTCGCTCATGCTCCGCCGCACCTCGAAGCGCTCACCACATTTAAGACACTCGTATTCATAGATTGGCATGACCTCCTCCTTTTAAGGCAATTTGGTCAAAGCCTGCTTCCCGTGCTGGCACTGCATTTCCGTTTATCACCCCTTATCCCCGCTCATGGAGCTTTTCTTCAGCTTTGGCACAAAGATCCTCGGTCCTCACTGCAGACCAGTTGCAGACAGTGCGGTAATAACTCCACTATCGTCATGTTCAACCCCAACTTGCGGCACTCGTCGGCAAACTCAACTCCGATAAAGCCACTACTGATAACCACTAGGTCTTGAGCTCCACTAAGGCCTCTTGGAGCTAACGAAGATAGCCCACCTCCTTCTTGAAGGCAATGTATGCTGGCAACCATGGCTACCTGAACCCCAGCGGCGCTACTACTAGGTCAGTATTCTTCATATTCAACCTCTTCTTTTATTTTCTATTTACATGCCCCGGCCAAAACTGCGGAAACCCTTTGCCATAGCATCTCAATATCTCGGGCAATCCCATCCTTGCAGTATTCCACTACTGGTAGCCCCTGAACCAAAGCCTCGGTGACTGCATTGTCGAAGGGTAGCTTTGAAATAACCTCTATCCCCTGGCGTTGGCAGAAGTCCTCGATCTGGCGGGTATTCTCCTCGTTGAGGTCATACTTATTGATGCACACCGAGGCGGGAATGCCGAAGTGGCGGCAGACGCCCAGTATACGGTCGAGGTCGTGCATCCCCGGTAGGGTCGGCTCTGTGACCAAAAGAGCCAGGTTCGACCCAGATAGCGAGGATATGACGGGACAGCCGATCCCAGGCGGACCATCGCTGATGATATAGTCGAAACCATACTCTTGGGCGATGGCCTTGGCGTTCTGCCTGACCATGGCCACTAGCTTGCCCGAGTTCTCTTGGGCAGTCCCCAGCCTGGCGTGGACCAGAGGCCCGTATCTGGTATCGGAGATGAACCAGTGCCCGGCAAGATTATCCTTCATTATGATTGTATTCTCAGGACAAACATGGAAGCAGAGACCGCAGCCCTCACATGAGGTGCGGTCAACCTTGAACTCTCTTATTGCTCCAAACCGGCACAGGTCCTGACACAGGCCGCACTTTGTGCATTTGCTCTCATCAATAACGGCAACCTGCCCGCCCCAGAACTCGTGTTCCTGCCGAATAGCCGGCTTGAGCAAGAGGTGAAGGTCGGCAGCATCAACATCGCAATCAGTCAGCACGGCACCTTTAGCTAAGACGGCAAAGGAGCCAACAATGCTGGTCTTACCCGTGCCTCCCTTACCGCTTAAGACCACGACTTCTCTCATTTATTATCTCCAGAACATGGTCAAAAAGCCTGAGGAAGCTCTCCCTCCAATGCGGCATACCCTCGACCAGAGGTACTCCTCTTGAGTAGAGACGTGCAATCTCCATATCCAGGGGAATGCTAAGAAGCACAGGTATGTTTTCTTTTTGACAGTATTCTTCTACCCTCCCGTCTGCTCTCCCGGCGCGATTGATAATAACGGCGCAGGGTATCTTGAGCTCTCTCACCATGTCTACTGCCAGAACCAGGTCGCTAAGACCGAAGGGGGTTGGCTCAGTCACAAGCAAACAGCAGTCACTGCCCCTAACCGCCTGGACTACCGGGCATGACGTTCCCGGGGAGACATCAATGACGACTATCCCTTCAGCGCTGGCCTTTTCCTTTACTCTCCTGATTACAGGGGTGGGCATGGCCTCACCAACAATAAGTCTCCCTTGGGCAAAGTGCAGTCCGTTTGAGTGCCCGGTCTCAACCACGCCGATTTCTCTTGCCTCCTCCAAGATAGCCCTTTCCGGGCAGAGGTAAGAGCAAGCGCCACAGCCATGGCAAAGTTGAGGGAAGACAAGAACGTTCTTAGGGAGAACAGCAATGGCGTGGTAGGCGCAGACCTCAGCACATCTGCCGCAGTAGGTGCACCTGGTCTCATCTACCCTGGGAACCGGAATGGAGACCACTTCTTTGTGGGTAATGACTGGTCTTAAGAAGATATGGTCGTCCGGCTCCTCTACATCGCAATCAAGAAGCTGCACCCTGTATCTATCTTTCAAGGAAAGGGCGAGGCTGGTAGCTACCAATGTCTTGCCCGTTCCCCCTTTGCCACTGGCTACCGAGATAATCACTTCTATTCCCGCACCATCCTGGTTCTACACTTCGGACAGCTAATGCTGTAACATGGTGTGCCCTGCTGGTGCGGCACCCTTGTCCCACAACTGGGACAGATACAGTTCCCGCCGGGTCCAGCGCGGTTACCGCCCATCCTGCCACCTCTCATCATACGCCCTGTAGGCGGCCCGGTTCCATCTCCTCTGGGCATCATTGCACCTCCGAAAGTCCCTTTTTTTTATCCCCCGCCGCCCATACCCCGACGCATCCCTCTGCCCCTGCCACAACCCATACCTCGTCCCATACCGCGACCCGTTCCCATTCCACTACCCATCCCCATTCCGGGGGTAGATCCCATGCCGAAATGAGCAGGTACACCGGGCTGAGCAGATGCCTGAAATCGTCCACTCTTAAACCCTTGAATAGCCTCCCGGATTTTCCCTGAGACCCCGGAAATTATCTGGATGCCAGCGGCGGATAGGGTCTGGTAAGCATTAGGACCGCAGTTGCTGGTGAGCACTACCTGAACCCCTTTATTGGCAATCATCCGGGCTGTGGCAATCCCTGCTCCTCCCCCAGCCATCATATTGGGGTTTTCCAAGGCTTCAAACTCTAGGGTATCTGGGTCAGCAATGATGAAATACTGACACCTGCCAAAGCGGGGGTCTACCTCGGCGTCAAAGGTTGGACCTGTGGCTGAAATCGCGATTTTCATAGCGCTCCTTTCCTCCAGCTGAGGGCAGTGAATAGTGACAACAGACACCGCCCCCGGCCGGAATTACGGGCCTACCCCTCTTTGCTTTCAAGTTCTTTGATTCTGGTTTCTACCTCCTCAAGGTATTGTTTTATTGCCTCTGCTTCCTCTTTCAGGAAGTTCAACTCTGCTTCTTTGGTTGGCGGGGGCGCGTAGGGAGTTGGCCCATAAAAGGGATAAGGCAGTGGGCCATAAGCTGCTCTCCAGAGTCCTGGATACCAGCACCGAGGAAGTCCCCCCCGTCCTCTTCCCACATAGGGCCAGGGTGGAGAAGCACCCCTGAAGCCAAATCCATATCCGTAATACATGTCTGTCACCTCCTTTTCCTGCTTATACCTTGCTTAACCCTTACCACCATCGGTAGGGCCTGAACGCCGGGCTGTAGAGAGGTGCTATTTGCGGGTAAGCACCCCAACCATAGGCCCACCATCTCCGGGGTAGCCAAGGATAGAACCGGCAGAAGGGATAGGGATTGCCCCTTCCCCAGCCTGGATATCCCCAACCAAACCAGCCTCTTCCTCTCATGCTATCACCCCCTTTCCCTGATTTTGCATACACCGGCTCCAGGACACAGATAGCGCCAGTGGGACACATCTCAGCGCAGCTTCCGCATTGGCTACAGATTCGGTGGTCTATCACTGCTATGTTGTCCTGGACGCTGATAGCTCTCTGTGGGCAAACACCAATACAGGCGCCACATCCCGTACATTTATTGCTGTCAACGGTGAACATCGTTTGCCCCTCTCATAGTAATGACCGGCTATGGCTACTCTCTTGCCTTGCCCCTCTAAAGCAAGAAGGTCGCCAGCGTTAAGCTCGACACAACGTTGCTCATCAACCTCAATAAGTGAGTTAATAGCTGCCATGCCGATTGCTGCCTCGTGAGGGACTGAAGAGCGAGCCATGCTAGCAAGTGTCAGGGCGTTCTTATCCATCAACAGCCCGACCTCCTTTACTGGAGTTTCTGCTGTGATGAGGGCCCGGGTCATGAGGGGTTGAGGCCAGACCACAGTTACGCGTCAATACCACTGTTTGGAAGGGCCCCTGATGTACATCTATTACCGGTGCCTCGTAATTTGATGTGTAGAGCAAGTTGTCAATAATCTTCATATTGCTACCCGACCTATTCTCCGACATGGTTCTATCTCATGGGTCTTCCGCGATGTCTCCCCCAGCCTCTTCCACCCCAGCCAAATATTCCCGGCAACAGCGGCTCAATGCCTGCTGTGTTGCAGGTCGGACAGGACTGGGGAGGCGTGCTAATCATCAGTTCAAAGGGTACTTCCCATTGGTGACCATTCAGGCATCTGAATCGCCGATAAGCCATCTCAAAACTACCGCCCTCAATCCTTATCGCCTTTCCGTTAAGTAGAGCATCGGCTATCTTCTGGCGCGCAGAAGCTAATACCCTCTGAAAGGTGGGGCGAGAGATATTCATCTTCTCCGCACCCTGCTCCTGCTCCAGGCCCTCCAGGTCTTTGAGGCGTATGGCCTCAGCCTCTTCTACCGAAAGGCGTACCTCTTCCACAGCCTTTAGCGGTATGCCTGCTGGCTTGAAGTAGGTCACCTCCGGCAAAAAGGCTACCCTGCGACATTTCGGCGGTCTCGGCATCCCAGTACGTTCCCTACCAGCATAGTGAGCATATGCTCATAATTTATGATAACACTTGGTCAACAAACAGTCAAGAGGGTTTTTCGTTGCTTATTCTCAGTTCTACTGAGGCCGTTGTGAGCAAGCAGCCTGCCAATCTCAGCACCTGACGGGTTTCGAGCTGGGTTCTCAATTCAGAGTTTCAGGATGGTGAAGCGCTTACTGGGTGTTTCGCAATACCAGTTAAAAGAATTGCTTATCCAAGGAAGGTAGGCAAAGGTTTTTTTATGTTACACTTACCTGTTGGCCGTCTGCAGAGTGAGAAGCCACCTCTCTATCTAAAGCTCTACGTGAGCTTTACTTTGTACCAGTCCAGATTCATACCGGCGCCTTCTCCTCTTCAAACATAAGGGCCAGTCTCCCTTGTCTGGGGTCAACGGCGGCCCTGGGGTGCTGGCCTATGGACTTCCTCAAAATGCAGTCGGCGCCACGCCAGGACGATATTCGCCTCATCTGAATTGCCGCCTTTGCTAAAAGGCGTACGGTGATCAAAATGGAACGGGCGCCATACTCATCATAGGCTCGCCAGCCACCGCCTCCGGCCTCCATGCCTACCACTCTTGCTAACGTCAGACCACAGTAGACGCAGGCTTTGTCTCTCTCCAGACAGCCCTCCTCACCTTCCACTTAACGGACCTCGCTGGGTTGTACTTGGTCACCTTTCTTCTCCCATTGCCACGCTGTGCAGCCCACCCCTCCGGACTTTTTATAGAGGTGATAAGGTCGCGCCAGCACCTGGTCAGGGGCGACTTTGAAATCGCGCTCCAACTGGCCAGTGAAGTCGGCTTCCTGTGCAGCGGGGGAAGCTTTGACGAGAGACGTCTTCTGTGCGAAACTGTGCTCAGGCATCTCTACCTGAAGGTAGAGCCGAACCTACCCTTAGGCCTTATTGCCTCACGGGCTGAAGGTTCGGAATCCTTCCTGAGTGGGGAGCCATTCTTTATATGTGAACTGCCGGACTAACGGCGGAAAGCATGGGCAGTTTTGGGTTGCCCCCCCTATATCAAGACGCCCCATGAAGCAAGTGACCTCAGGGTCGTGGGGGCTCATCCCTTCGTCCGGACATGGAAAGAGGCGATTTCCTATCTCAAAGATATAGCTTTTCTAGGATAACATCCTCCAACTCAAATACAGGTCCATCCTTGCACACAAGTTTGAAGCCCCTTTTTGTCTCCATCCCGCAGCCAAGGCATGCCCCGAGCCCGCAACCCATCCTTACCTCCAGCGACACCTGAATACTTTTCCCTTTGAGTTCCTTCAAATCCATCATGGCTCGATACATGGAGGCGGGGCCGCAGGCGAAGAGCTGGTCGGCGTGACCTGCTAAATCGGGCAAGAGTTCGGTTACCATCCCCTTTCTGCCATGGGAGCCATCCTCAGTGGTGATGATAGTCTCAACACCTGCAGGCAGCAAGTCCTTTGGGTAGAGCTTAGCCTTTGTTTCTGCCCCTAGAATTAGGGTTACCGAGCGCCCCTCGGCGATTGCCCTTTCGGCGAGAAAAACCAGGGGGGCAATCCCCATGCCTCCAGCAACTAGGAGTAGATTCTGGCTTTTGGCATGGATGGAGAAGCCGTTGCCTAAGGGTCCCAGAAGGTCGAGCATCTCCCCTTCCTTTCGGTGGGCCAGCCACTGGGTCCCTCTCCCTACCACGGAGAAGAGAAGGGCAAGCTGTGTTGGCGAGGGGCTCGGGGCGAGGCGATGAATGCTCAGGGGGCGGCGTAGGAGGGGGTCAAGGCTTTCGCCACAGCGCACCATGACGAACTGCCCTGGCTGGGACAGTGCTGAGACCGCCTCAGCTTGCAACCAGGTGAGATAGACGCCGGGTAAGAGCTCGATATGGTAGATGATTTTGCCATGAACCTGCTTCAGTTAGCCACCTTCTCTTCGAGGTTTTACTAGATATTCCTTTAGTGGCTGGATACTATAGATCTGGTTTCTACTCACTAGTGCTTCTATAGCGGCGTTGGCGGTATCTAGGGAGGTGAAACAAGGGATGCGCTTCTCGGCAGCGGCACGGCGGATCTCAAAGCCATCCCTTAGCGGGGTGGTCTCTCCACCCAAAGTATTTATTACCCCATCAACGGTGCCATCGAGAATAATGTCAACGACATTGGGGTGACCCTCGCTCAGCTTCTTGCTCACCGCTTTAACCGGAATTCCCACTGCCTGGATCATCCGCGCTGTCCCCTCAGTGGCATAGAGTTTGTAGCCAATCGAGAATAGTTTCTTGATGATTGGAAGGGCTTCAGGCTTATCCTTGTCGGCGATGCTAAGGAGGATGGCTCCCTTGCGTAGCAGCATCAAGCCAGCGGCTGACAATGCCTTGGCCAGGGCGGCGGCGAAGGTGTAATCGATCCCCATCACCTCCCCGGTGGACTTCATCTCAGGCCCAAGATAGGTATCCACCCCTATAAGCTTGGACATGGAGAATACCGGCGCCTTGATGGCTACCAGCTTCTGTCTTTTCCAAAGCCCCGACTCATAGCCCAACTCCTTTAGGCTTTTCCCAAGCATGACCTGGGTGGCGATGCGCACCATGGGCACGCCAGTAACCTTTGAGATGAAGGGGACGGTTCGGCTGGCGCGGGGGTTTGCCTCTAGAACGTAGACCGTGGAGCCTTCAGCCTCATTGTGCATGATCACATACTGGATATTCACTAGCCCCTTTACCTTGAGGCCGAGTCCGATTTTTATGGCGTAATCAACAAGGGTTTTCACCTCTTGCTCGCTGAGGTTCAGGCCGGGGTAAATTGCCATGGAATCCCCGCTATGCACCCCAGCCCTTTCAATGTGCTCCATGATCCCGGGGATGAGCACCCTCTCCCCATCGCAGATGGCATCAACCTCCACCTCCTTTCCCTCGAGGTATTTATCGATGAGGATGGGGCGCCCGTTGCCCACCTCTACGGCCATGGTCATATAGCGGATTAGCTCGCTGGGGTTGTGAACGATCTCCATAGCCCTTCCCCCAAGCACATAGCTTGGGCGAACCAGCACTGGGTAGCCTATGGCTTTGGCTACAGTGAGGGCATCCTCAACGGAGGTTACCGCGGCCCCCGGTGGCTGAGGGATGCCCAGTCGGTCAAGGAAGTCCTCAAATCGACGGCGGTTCTCTGCCAGGTCAATCACCTCGGCGCTGGAGCCAAGGATGGGGAGGCCGCTGCGCGAGATGGGCTCGGTCAGGTTTATCGCTGTCTGCCCCCCAAATTGCACGATCGAGGGTGGCACTTTTTCGGGCAGTCTACTCTCGTTCTCTATAATATCCCTCAGGCTTTCCTCATCAAGGGGCTCGAAGTAGAGCCGATCGCTGGTATCGAAGTCGGTGGAGACCGTCTCCGGGTTGGAGTTGACCATGATGCTCTTTATCCCAGCCTCACGGAGCGCCCAGGCGGAATGAACACTACAGTAATCGAACTCGATCCCCTGGCCGATGCGAATCGGGCCACTGCCGATGACAACAGCGCTCGGCTCCGCGATCGGCTCGGCCTCATTCTCCTCCTCATAGGTGCTATAGAAATAGGGGGTCTCGGCGGCGAACTCAGCGGCGCAGGTGTCCACCATCTTGTAGACAGGGCGAATCCGCCAATCATGGCGGAGTTTTCTCACCTGCTCCGGGAGCCTGTCGGCCAGGATCCCGATCTGCTCATCGGAGAATCCAAGGCACTTCGCCTGTCGGAGGAGTGACGGGGTAAGCGGCTCGGAGAGGAGGCGCTTTTCCATCTCCACGATGTTCTGAAACTTATAGATGAACCAAGGATCGATGCCGGTGCGCCTTGAGACTTCCTCAGGGCTTATCCCTCGCCTCAGTGTCGCCATTATCGCCCACAGCCTCAGAGCGTTTGGCTCAAGGGGATAGGAGCCATCACCCCACTTCTGATCCTCCCACAGGATGGACTTGCCGCCCATCTCCAGGGATCTCACCGCTTTTTGGAAGGCTGCCTCGAAAGAGCGATCGATAGCCATCACCTCACCGGTCGCCTTCATCTGGGTGCCAATACTGCGGTCGCCGAAGGGGAACTTGTCAAACGGCCACCGCGGTATCTTGACCACGCAGTAGTCCAGCGCTGGCTCAAAGGCGGCGACTGTTTTTCCGGTTACCCGGTTGGCAATCTCATCGAGCCTCTTGCCGACAGCGATCTTGGCGGCGACACGGGCAATCGGGTATCCGGTGGCTTTTGAAGCTAGTGCCGAGCTCCGGCTCACCCTAGGGTTGACCTCAATGACATAATATGGGCTCGAATTCTCCCGGTTCCTTTTCAACGACCATGCCTCAGCGACAACCGGTCCTGGGGGGAGGGCGAACTGGATATTGCACCCCCCCTCAATCCCCAGGGCGCGGATGATCTTGAGGCTGGCTGAGCGCAGTATCTGGTACTCTTTATTGGTTAGCGTCTGGCTAGGGGCGACTACAATCGAATCCCCGGTGTGCACCCCCATGGGGTCTATGTTCTCCATGTTGCAGACGGTGATGCAGTTATCAGCCCCATCGCGCATCACCTCATACTCGATCTCCTTCCACCCCAGAACGCAACTTTCGATGAGAACCTGCCCTATCGGGCTGGTTCGAAGCCCTCCGGATACAATCCTCTCCAGCTCCTCCATGTTTTTGGCGATACCACTGCCGGTTCCGCCCAGGGTGTAGGCGGGGCGTACCACCACGGGAAAGCCGATCTTTTTGGCCGCCTCTCGCGCCTCCCCAACGGTGGTGACCGTCTCGCTCTCAGGCACTGGCTCGCCGATCTCCAGGAGGGTCTTTTTGAAGTAGGCCCGATCCTCAGCCTTTCTGATGGTCTCAATGGGCGTTCCTAGGGAGCGCACATTGTATTTATCGAGGACGCCGGCATCGGCGAGCTCAACGGCTAAATTTAACCCCGTCTGACCGCCGAGGGTGGGAAGGAGACCATCGGGGCGCTCGCGGGCGATGATGCGCTCCAGAACCTCAACGGTTAATGGCTCGATATAGACGATATCGGCGATTCCCTCGTCGGTCATGATGGTGGCGGGGTTGGAGTTGACCAGCACGCTGGTAACCCCCTCCTCGCGGAGTGCCTTGCACGCCTGGGTTCCGGCGTAGTCGAACTCCGCCGCCTGCCCGATTACGATCGGCCCCGAGCCGATGACTAGGACTTTAGATGGTTTAGCCAACGGTCACCTCACCCCCTGCCCCCTTACGCCGAAGATTCTAGGGATGGCACTATCCGCATCATAAATGCTGAGGTCATCCTCGCGCAACGACTTTTTCGACTTTGGCCCCGGCTCGATTAACCACCACAAGTGTGAATTGCCGCGATTATGCTGTTGGGCCTTTTGTCTGAATTCTGCACTACTTATAGGCCGGAACTTCTCCCTCGTTAGATCAACACAGGCTATAAAGTCGGCTGGGCAGTCGTCCCGCACAGTCCACCTGATTGCAATCTTTCCTTTCTCAGAAGGTTCCTGGGCAAGATTCGAAGTAGACATGTCGCTTAGGGCTCTCTTGTGTTTTCTTTGCTTGTGCTTGCTTTATAAGCTCTATGATTTCAGGCTTCGGTCATCATATGTTCACCCCCCTCACCATCTCCAGAAATCTCTCAAATAGACAAACATTGTCCAGCGGTCCCGGAGATGCCTCGGGGTGATATTGAATCGAGAATATCGGAAGCTCGCGGTGGCGGAGCCCCTCCACTGTGCCATCGTTTAAGTTTATATGGCTTACCTCTAAGCCCCCTTTAACGCTATCGGCATCAACGGCATAGCCATGATTCTGGGCAGTGATGTAAACCCGACCTGTCACAAGGTCACGGACGGGGTGATTTCCGCCCCTATGCCCGAACTTGAGCTTGAAGGTCTGGGCGCCAAAGGCGCGCCCAATTAGCTGATGCCCGAGACATATCCCCATGATGGGCTTTTTGCCGATGAGCTTTCTAACCGTCTCCTCAAGGTAGGGAAGTGCCGGGTTGCCCGGCCCCGAGGAGAGGAGGATGCCATCGGGATTCAAGTCGAGTATCTCCTCCGCCGGGGTGATGCTGGGAACAACGGTGAGAAGACAGCCCATGCTGCTCAGGATGCGCAGGGTGCTGTATTTAACCCCGCAATCAACAACAACTATATGATAGCTGGGGGGCGGGTCGCACTCCCGGGGCTTCCACCGGTAAATGGTCTCGGTCGTGACCTGCCTTGCAAAGTCAATGTTATCATACCGGGGAAGTTTCTTCAGCCGCTCCAGCGCCTCCTCTGGTGATTCCTCAGAGGTGATGGTTCCCATCATCACCCCAGCCGAGCGAAGGCGCCTGGTTATGGCGCGGGTATCAACCCCGCTTATCCCGGGGATTCCGCTTGCGGCGAGGTATTCATGCAGGGTGGTGATGCTCTGCCAGTGGCTGGGCATGGGGCAATTCTCCCTGACCACAAAGCCGCTTACCTGAATCCGCCCTGATTCAACATCTTCGCTATTTATACCGTAATTTCCGATGATGGGGTAGGTGGGAACCACGATCTGACCGGCATATGATGGGTCGGTGAGCATCTCCTGATAGCCGGTCATGCTGGTATTGAAAACAACCTCTCCGTAAGCGCTACGGTCGGCGCCAAAGGAATCCCCTTCATATACTGACCCATCCCCAAGTACCAGAATCGCCTTTTTCACTCGCGGACTCTTTCCTTAATGTCGTGGCTTTTCTCCAGCCGAAGATGCTTGTCCTGAAACACAATCTTCCCGCCACAAACAGTAGCCATCACCCTGCCCTTGAGGATGCGCCCGGCGAGGGGGGTGTTTTTGCCTTTGGAGGCGAAAGCCTTTGGATCGACCACCCACTCCGCCTCGGGGTCAAAGATAGTTACATCGCCTGGGGCACCCATCCTCAAAGTGCCAATTTCCTTTCCGATGATCCTTGCTGGCTCTATGGTGAGCTTTGAGATAAGCAGTGGCAGATCAAGCTCTCCACTATGGACAAGGCCCATGAGCGCCCCCAGTGCCGTCTCCAGACCGCTGATGCCGAAGGCGGCGAGTCCGAACTCACACCTCTTGTCGACCTCAGTATGGGGGGCGTGATCTGTGGCGATGGCATCGATGACGCCCTCCTTCAGCCCCAGAATCAGCGCCTCGATTTCCCTCCTTGTCCGCAGTGGCGGTTTCACCTTGGCATTGGTATCATAAGAGAGGAGTGACAGGGGTTGGGGTGCCGCCTCGTTGCCCATCACCCTTTCCTCGGTCAGGGTCAGGTGATGGGGCGTAACCTCGGCGGTGATGGCGACCCCCTTCTCCTTGGCGCGGCGGATGAGCTCAACCGAGCCCCGGGTGCTCACATGAGCGATATGAAGTCTTCCTTTGGTTAGTTCAGCAAGGGCAATATCCCGGGCAACCATAATCTCCTCAGCGATGGTTGGCATCCCTCTGAGCCCGAGCCTTGTTGCCACCCAGCCTTCGTTCATCACCCCGTCTTCGGTGAGTGTGGTATCCTCGCAGTGGTCGATAATGGGCAAGCCGAAATTGCGGCTATACTCGAGGGCGTGACGCATAAGCCGGGAGTCCCTTACCGGGTCGCTATCATCACTATATGCCACCACCCCGGCTTGGGCGAGCTCGCCCATCTCAGCGAGCTCCTCCCCCCTTCGCCCCTTGCTGATGCAGCCTATAGGGAGAACCCGAATAATCCCCCTCTTCCTGGCCTTGTCCTTCACATAATCCACCACCGCCTTATTGTCGATAGGAGGATTGGTGTTTGGCATGCAGCAGACGGTGGTGAACCCACCCCTTGCTGCTGCCTCGGTGCCGGTGGCGATGGTTTCCTTCTCCTCGAAGCCCGGTTCTCGGAGGTGGCAGTGAAGATCGATAAATCCAGGGCAGACCACAAGGCGGTGGGCATCGAGCACTAGGCAATGCTCAGGAAGGCAGGTTTCCTGCCCTTCATCCCTGAGTAGCCAGGCAATCGTGCCATCTTTGATGAGGATGTTGCCGGAATGGTCGATCCCTTGGCTGGGGTCAATAATACGACCACCCTTAATCAACAGGGGCTGTATCATTTGCCACCCCTTGCCAGTATATAAAGCAGAGCCATGCGCACTGCTACCCCGTTGGTCACCTGCTGCTCGATCACTGACTGTGCCCCATGGGCAACATCAGGGGCGATCTCCACCCCCTCGTTCATGGGTCCTGGGTGGAGGACAAGAGCGGAGGGTTTTGCCATCTTAAGCCGCCTCCCATTGAGCTGGTAAAGCTCGGCATACTCGCGAATGCTTGGGATTAGCCCTCGTTTTTGCCTTTCAAGTTGCAGGCGAAGTGGCATCACCACATCAGCCTCCCGAATAGCATGATCCAGGTTTGTCTCAATCAAAACCCTAGGAAGGGCAGCCTCGCTGTCCAGCCCGATTGGCAGAAGGGTGGGGGGGCCGCAGAGGACTACCTCGGCACCCATAAGGGTCAGGCCCCAGATATTGGAGCGAGCCACCCGGCTGTGCATAATATCTCCAATAATGACCACCTTCAGTCCTTCGACCCTCCCTATTCTCTGCTGGATTGTGTAGAGGTCGAGGAGGGCTTGGGTGGGGTGGGCATGCCAGCCATCTCCAGCATTGATCACGCTCACCCCAAGGTGCTGAGCCACGAGGTAAGGGGCGCCCGATTGGGGGTGGCGCATCACAATAATGTCAGCGCCCAGCGCCTGTAGGGCGGAGACAGTATCAATGAGAGATTCCCCTTTGACCACACTGCTTGCCGAGGCGATGAGTGAGGCTACATCAGCACCTAGGTTCTTTGCTGCCAGTTCAAAGGAGACCCTGGTCCTGGTGCTCGGCTCATAAAAAAGGGTGATAATGGTTTTGCCGCGCAGGGTGGGCACCCTCTTGATCTCGCGGGATAGAATCTCTTTCATAGCATCTGTTGTCTTAAAGACAAGCTCTATTTCCTGGCGGGAGAAGTCATCCAGGTCGAGGATATGGCGATGCCGCCAGGGTGGCGCTAAGGAGGCCCCAGAGAGAGTTTCTTGTTGCTCTGTAGTCTTCATGATGTTCCCTCGCCCTTGATAATAGCCACCTCGTCCCTGCCGTCGATTTCCTTTACCCGCACTGCGACCTCCTCATATCTTGAGGTGGGTATGTTCCTTCCTATATAATCGGCGCGGATGGGGAGCTCGCGATGTCCGCGGTCAACAAGCACTGCTAGCTGGATGGATTGTGGTCGCCCAAAATCGATGATGGCATCCATAGCGGCTCGTATGCTTCGCCCGGTATACAGGACATCATCAACCAGGATAACTCGTTTACCAGCGATATCGGTGGGGATATTAGTGGGGCGGATATGAGGCTTTAAGGCTAGGGCGGGGAGATCGTCTCGGTATAGGTTGATGTCCAACTCACCGACAGGCACCGCGGCGTGCTCAAATTCCTCTATTTTGGCTGTTATTCTTCTGGCTAGAGGCACCCCACGGGTCTGCATGCCGATAAAGACCAATTGGCTACAGCCCTTGTTCCTCTCCACAATCTCATGGGCAATGCGAACGAGGGCTCGTCGGATATCCTCCTCATTCATTATGGTCTTTTCAGGCATTAAAAACCCCTTGCCTTTTTGCTGGCAAGGGGTTTTTTGAACCCGTTTTTCCTCTTCTCTCCCCTTACCAGCCTCTCGGGACTGATTTAAAGGTTTGAACAATAATATACTATTTAGTTAGATTACTATACCACAGTCGTGGTCCTTTTTCAACCCCCTTTAGCTTGACAACATAGCAGGCTCTTGATAGAATGAGCAAGGTGGTTTATCTCTGGCCCCGTAGTGTAGCGGACTAACATGCCACCCTGTCACGGTGGAGATCGGGGGTTCGAATCCCCTCGGGGTCGTGTTTCCCCTTTAAGCGAAGATACTTATCCCTTCTAGGGCAGTTGACCTACTCCTCTGTATTGTCACCCCGCACAAATCCCTAGGAAACCAACAAAGCTTTTTAGGCTTATTGCTCGCCGGAGCATAGGCTGGCCAGCGGATGTGTTCATACATCGTGGATGGTAAGCTATGCTCAGAAGGAGGAGGTAGCCGATGGGAAGCGCTCTAGTGATTCTATTAGTTTTGGTTATTTACATCGGCATCCCCGCTGCAATTGGGTTTGCCATTGTCGGCGGGGTAGTCTTGGCAACGCGCCCCCAAGGACTAGGGTCGGCCGGGAGAAGCGAGCTGGGGCGGGGCTGGGGGCTGAGCCTGCCGGAGAGGAGCGCGAACTTGTGGCTAGGGGCCAAAAAGCGCGGTTAGTGTTGCGCAGTTCGGTTTTCGCCCGTCTGAGGTGACGAGAAGGCCGGGGCCACCTATGCGATCGGTTCTCCTCAGCGTCATCTGTGGGAAATCGTAGCTCATATAGATGGGGGCTGGTATGAGCTTGAATACATTGGAAGTCGAGCAAACACAATCGCTGAAGACACAGCAGGGGTTTAAACTAATCGCCCGCTTGGAACAGGCGAACCTACTGGAAATGTCCGAAGGGGAGTTTCAGCGTCTCATCGCTGAGATAGAGAAGAACCCTCTCTTCAGGCTCTGCCAGAGGGAAAGGATTATCCGCTACCAGAGATTCCCCAGAACCGATGTTTCATCCCATTTTTATGAGCTTAAAGAAGAGATCGCAGCCGATAAAGGCTCTTTGGATCTGGAATCCATCTTGCTGAACAGGGAAGCCGTGGTAGGCTGGATAAACAATTTGGGGTTGGAGAAATTCAAGCGATATTTCCTATTCCCCGAAGCGGGGATGACCGTGGACGAAATCGCTCGGGAGTGTGATTTGGAGCCCTCTCAGGTAGAGCGGATAAACGAGCTCATTAACGACTTCGCTATCTCGAGCGAGTTCTATCACCCTTTAACCATCGCCCCAGGGCTGACCCATTACTCCAAGGTGGCATCGGTGGAGAGGGGTCCGGAGGGCTTTTTGATTGGCTACTCCTCGCCCTCCGTTGCCCGTGGGAGATATGTGATCGATTATGAAAGGTTTGAAGGCTTAAAAGGTGAAGGCTTTTTCAGCGAGACCGAGGCCAGGGAAATCAGGCGGTTATTTAAGAAGTTGGAATTAATTAATAGCCGCAAGGACACAATGTATCAAATATTGAAGAATATCGTGGCAAAACAGAGCCTGTACCTGGAATCGGCTGACCCGAAGGCCCTTTTGCCTTTAAGCCAAAAGGAACTGGCCAAGATGATCGGAGTCGCCCCAAGCACAATCAGCCGGGCTATCTGGGGCAAGAGCATCGATACCCCTTGGGGGGAGGAGAAACCTATTAAGGACTTTTTCCCCCGACCGAAGAGGTTCAAGAAGGAATTGCTCATCAAACTCCTTGAAGCTGAGGAGGAGCCTCTCACTGACCAGGCAATTAAGGCCAAGCTGGAGGAATTGGGTGTCTCACTTTCCCGGCGCTCGGTGGCGAAGCTCAGGAGTGAACTTAAGATACCTGCGTCTTGGATGAGAAAAGGAAAGGGTGTCAGATGAGCATTGTGTTCACGTCGCGAGACAAATGTAAACGGTGCTATGCCTGCATCCGCAGTTGCCCGGTGAAGGCCATCAGGGTCAGGGATGGGCTGGCTGAGGTGATGAAGGAGCGCTGCATTGCCTGTGGCACCTGTGTTCGGGTCTGCGCCGTCGGCGCCAAGCAAGTGGAGAATGATGTTGGCATCGTTTGGCAGCTCTTGGGGCAATATCCAGTAATTGCCATCCTGTCTTCCTCGTTCCCTGCCGCCTGGGCTGAGGTGCGCCCGCGGCAGATGGCGACTGCCCTCGAGAAACTGGGGTTCAGCGAGGTGATGGAGGTTGCCTTTGGTGCCGAACTGGTGGCCCGAGAATATCAGCGACTGATGGAGCAAAATGGGGATAAGCCTATCATCTCCTCCACCTGCCCTGCTGTCGTCTTGGTCATTGAAAAATTCTATCCCCAGCTAATCGGCAACCTGGTGCCTCTCGTTTCGCCCATGGTAGCGATGGGCCGGTTGATTAAGTGGCGGTATAATCCCAGGGCCAAGGTAGTCTTCATTGGCCCCTGTGTCGCCAAGAAAGTTGAGAGGGTGGACGAAAAGGTTGCCGGTGTCATTGATGCTGTGTTGACCTTTGCTGAACTTAAGGAAATGCTCGCTGCCAGAGGGATCGACCCTGGTCATGAGGAGGAGGGGCAATTCGCTGGCCCCAAGTCGCACCTTGGGCGCCTGTACGCTATTCCAGGGGGTTTACTCAAAGTGGCCGGGCTCACCAGCGACATCTCGTCAAACGATATCGTCATCGGTGAGGGCAAGGAGCGCGTGGTCAAGTGCCTTCGAGACTTCGCCAAGGGCAAGATCAGGACTAGATTCCTGGATCTTTTCTTCTGCGAAGGTTGCGTTGGTGGGCCAGCGATTTATAACGACTTATCAATTAGCGGACGGAGGGAGCTCATCGTCGATTATGCGCTGAGGGAGGCTGATCCTGCTCAAGCAGAGAGAGACGCCAAGGAATATGCTGACCTTGACCTGAGTCGGAGGTTCACCAATCGATTCACGGCGCTCGATGCCCCGCGCGAAGAGGAAATCAGCCGCGCCTTAGCCCATATCAAAAAGGCAGCCCCTGAAGACCAGCTTAATTGCGGCGCTTGCGGCTATTCCTCTTGCCGGGAGTTGGCCATTGCTGTCTGTCAGGGCTTGGCTGAAAGTGAGATGTGCTGGCCCTACCTGATTCAACGGTTACAGACTGCTCAAGAGGAGCTTATTCAAGCGGAGAAGCTGACCTCGCTGGGCCAGATGGCTGCTGCCATTGCCCACGAAATTAATAATCCTTTAGCCGGTGTCTTGGTCTACACCAAATTATTGATGAAAAAGACCGAGGGCGACACCCTGACAAAGGAAGAGGCCCTGCGCTACCTCTCGAAGATAGAGGCTGAGATCAGCCATAGTTCGAAGGTAATCCGCAATCTTCTGGATTTCGCCAGGCAATCAGAGCCACTTTTAAGGGAGACGGATGTCAATCAGGCTATAGAAAAAGCCATATCCCTAGTAGCTCATCAGGCCCAGATGCAGGGCGTTAAGGTGATAAAGGAGCTAAGCCCGTCGCTGCCACTGATCACCGCTGATTTCGACCAGCTACAACAGGTATTCACCAATCTCATATTGAATGCCATTCAGGCAATGCCACAGGGAGGGGAGTTGACCATTCGCACCAGGCTTGTTGGTGATGGTCAGCTCAGGGTCGATGTTCAGGATACAGGCTGTGGCATCTCCAAGGAGAACCTGCGCAAGCTGTTTACCCCCTTTTTCACCACCAAGGAGAAGGGGAAGGGTGTCGGCTTGGGGCTGGCTGTGACTCACGGCATTATCGAGCGACACAAAGGAAGAATCGAGGTTCAAAGCGAGGTGGGAAAGGGAACGACGTTTAGTGTCTATTTGAGGGTCGGGCGTGAATAGGAA
>Ga0185342_1000220_pt1 | contig 31340 bp, 35 predicted proteins | sample ConPoolayeEmetaG_FD_128045 | JGI IMG/M metagenome (GOLD analysis project Ga0185342, IMG submission 128045) | Hot spring microbial mat communities from California, USA to study Microbial Dark Matter (Phase II) - Cone Pool mat layer E metaG... ... | reverse complement strand
GACTTCAAAAATCCGTATAAAATCATCGCAAATGCCGAGCCCGAGCGTAGCGAGGGCGAGGCAATACCTTCTCAAAACTCCAAAATCGTAAATTGGCGGAAGGGGTGGGATTCGAACCCACGGTAACCTTGCGGCTACGCACGCTCTCCAAGCGTGTCCGATCGACCACTCCGGCACCCTTCCTTAAATTACCAAGATTTGCTCTTGCCTATTTTAATTTTTTAATTTCTTAAAGACAAGCATTCAACTGCTTATCCTCTTTTGAGAAAATGATAAGCCTTTTTCAGGGCTGCTTTTTCACCTTCAAATGCCATTAATTTGATGGCTTCAGGATAAAGAAACCAACCGGCCTCTTCCATCTCCCAACCATGTTCTTCTGGCTGACCACTGACATACTCCATCAAGTAAAAAACTACCTTTTTAAAAACCCTAGTTTTTCTCCCACCTTCTTCCTGGTATTTAATTATGCGCCGCGTTGTTTTGTCTAATTTTGGGTTTTGCACGCTGGTTTTATCTTTTGTGTTTTGAATCTTGAATTTTTTTAGATCAGCCACATAAAAATAGGTTTCTTCATGAATTGGCTCTGGTTTAATTAAACGCGCTTCTATCCCCATTTCTTCTTTTGTTTCTCTCACGGCTGTCTGCCAGCTTTTCTCGCCCGGCTCGATCAAACCTTTAGGTAAAACCCACTTATGGTAACCAGAGTGTTTACCCAGTAAAAAAAAGATTTGGGAATTTTGATCTTGGGTTTTTTTATAAACCACACCGCCCGCGGAAAATTCTCTTTTAAAGTTCATGATACAATTATACTCGATGCTTGAACTAAAAACGATGCTACTTGCCCTTGTTTCTTTATTTTCCTCGCTTCTTTTCCCTGCCGAAAATTTAGCGATAAAAATTTCTTCAGACAAACCCTCAATGCCAGCAAAAACTTCCACTTTAAGCCAAAATAAAGAACAAGAAATATCAATTAAAAAAATTGATTATGAATCTATTTTTTTGACGGATCATCGCTGGACTCAAGCCTTGCCCAAAAGTGAAACAATAACTTTGATTACTACCGGTGATGTCATTCCTGCCCGCACTGTTAACTGGCTGATGACAAAATATCAAAACTTTATTTATCCTTTTCAAAAAACCGCCTCCTTTTTAAAGACTGCCGACTTAACTTTAATCAACCTCGAAGCGCCGCTGATTGCCAACTGTCCCCCCACCAATGAAGGCATGGTTTTTTGCGGCAACCAAAAATTTATTGAGGGCTTAATTTTTGCCGGGATTGACGTTGCCAATCTTGCCAATAACCACAGTCTTAATTGGGGTCCTGAAGGTTTATGTCAAACCGTCAACTTGCTTTCTCAAAATGAAATTTTAATCAGTGGCCTGCCGCCAAATTTTCACTGTCAGGAAAAAATTTTCGAACCCCTAACCGTCAAAACACTCAAAAATCTCAAAATTGGTTTTCTGGGTTTTAATTTTTTAGAAGAAGACTGGTCAAAGGATTTTCTGGTTACCATCAGCAAAGCTAAAAAGCAAGTTGATTTTCTCATTGTCTCTAGTCACTGGGGCAGTGAGTACCAACGCCTACCTTCTTCAACGACGATTAGGCTTGCTCATCAAATGATTGAAGCCGGCGCCGATTTGCTGGTCGGCAATCATCCCCATTGGTATCAACCCTTAGAAATTTATCAAGAAGGTTTGATTATTTATGCCCATGGCAATTTTATTTTTGACCAAGAATGGAGTTTAGCTACCAAAACTGGTTTTATCGCTAAACATACCTTGTATAAAGGTAAGCTGGTGGACACCCAAATTTTCCCAATTTTTATTCAAAACTACTCCCAACCTTATTTTTTAGAAGGGGAAGAAAAAGAAGCCGTGCTTAAAAATTTAAAAGAGATTTCGCAAAACCTGCAAGTCAATCCTTAAATCCACCAAAATCTTCGGGTTTTATAATCCCGAAGACTTGGTATTAACAATACTAAAGCAAGTTAAGCCTTCTTCAGGACGGGCATGCCGGTCCTTTTGGTTTCCACCACTTTATAACCTGAAGGTACAGAATCTAAAGCATTACTGCGAATTTCTCTCGCGAAGTAATAAATTCTTTGATTACGGCCTCCACGCAGCGTCACGTCTCGATAGTGAAGGTAATATTTTTGCCCCTTGGCATTCGTGTAAGAATAGGCCATTTTTTTCACCCCCTTTCCTTTTCCAGATTTCTTAAAAACTTTACTGGCTATACCTCATATAGTAGGTATTCTCCTTTCCTTTGTCAAGAGTTAAATAGGAGAAAATAAAAGCAGTTTTAAAAAGCAGAACTTTATGATTCCCGAAGAACTACTTCTCCTTGTCTTAATACTTTAAAAGGAGTCACAGTGGTATCTAAAACCGTTGACGGCGGTTTGGCACCCGCCTCTCCTTCAAGTACCATTGCCGCCTGAGCGATTAAATTTTGGTTAATTGATTTTCGGTCAAGCGGCGCGGCTTCACCACTAAAATTAGCGGAAGTGGCCACCAAACCCGTGTCCAGTTTAGCTAACAATTTTAAAATTAATTGGTGGTCAGGTTGTCTTAAACCCACGGTTCCGCCTGGACCTAAAATCTCCTTGGGTAGGCCGGGTTTGGCTTTCACCACCAAAGTTAAACCACCGGGCCAGTAACGAGCCATCAATTTTTTGGCCTGAGGGTTAATTTCCCCTAATTGACAGGCCATCTGTTTATCTTTCACTAAAATGGCGGTGGGTTTATTTTTCTCTCTTTTTTTAATTTGATAAAGTTTTTTAATTGCCTCTGGTCGCTGCAAACTTACACCAATTCCCCAAACAGTATCGGTGGGAAAAATGAGCACGCCTCCCTTTCTCAAAACCGCTAGGGCCTTAACTAGTTTTCCTTCCATAAATCATATAATAACATATCAGACTTATAAAACATAAAAAGCTGATTGTCTGGGCAACATTAATACCGGCGATTTGCCAGTGTTCAACTCGGAGGTATTCAAGCCAGAATCGACCAAAACCATACAAGCCTAAATAAATAAAAAAATAACTGCCCGGTTTTGAAAAATTTTGTTTTTTAAGTCTTGAAAATCTTTTAAGAAGAATAAAAAAGATGATTACATCCCAAATCGCTTCGTAGGCAAACAGAGGGTGAAAATAACCTTTTTTGGCTTCAATATAAATTGCCCAGGGCAGGTTTGTGGCTAAACCATATAACTCTTGATTAAAATAATTGCCTAAGCGACCGATTGCCTGGCCTACGGGCAAACCAAAACTTAAAAAATCCAATAAGGTTAAAAATATTTTTAAATTTTGTCCTTGAGATCGAGACCAAAGCCAAAGACCAAAAATGGCGCCTGCTAATCCCCCATAAATTGCCAAACCGCCTTCCCATACATAAAAAATTTTTAAGAGACTTTGCTGGTAGTAATCCCACTCACTTAAAACATGATAAAGGCGAGCACCAATAATTCCGGGAATTAAACCCCAGGGAAGGAGGCTTTCAAAAGACCATTCGGCCAATTGACTGCCGAAGCCCCTTTTTTTAATTTGCTCAACAATAAGTCCGCCAACAATAATCCCCAAACCAACAAAAAAACCATAAAAATGAAAGTGGTAATTAAAAACCATTGAGGTTATTTTAGATCAACAAGGTGAGGAATAAAAATAAAAGCGTCATTATTCCCAAATAGTATTTTTGTTCCTCTAGACTCACCGTTCTTTTAAGCTGCCAAAAAAGGCGTTTATTTAAAATTAAGGGATTACTTAACTGTAACTGCCATTCTTCAATTAAGAGATGTAACCCTAAGCCCATTACCAGGCCTTTACCCAAAAAGGAAGCCGTAGAAGTGACGGTAAAAATGGCTAAAACCCAAAAGACCAGCTGAAAAAGTAGGCTGCGCAGCGTGAGTTTTTCCTCAACTTTCTCATTAATCATCAGTTTTAACCAAGCCCTCAAACCATGATTTTCCATCACTTTTTTTGCCTGCTGAGTTGAGGGTAATTCCGGATGTAAAAAATAAAAATAAACAATTTTGTCTAAAAATAAAAAATGCCAGCCAAGAAAACCACCAACCAGCCACGTCAAAAACTCTCTTAAGTGCATCAACCAAAGTCCCAAATCGAAATTTAAAAATAGAAAAAACCGCGAGCGCCAGAAAACTGCCAAAAAATAACCCAGAAAAATAAGCTCTGCTAACTTAGGCTGAAAATTTTTAAGAGAGGTTTGAAATTGATGAGCTGGCGGCAAGACCACTTTTGCAAATTTTTGATTAAATTCGCTTGGCGGCGGTGTTGCTCCAGAAATTTCTGTCATCGTTATTTTAGTATAACAGTTTCTCAACCAACAAGTTTAGTATCTGATTTTAAACTCTTTCTCGCCTTGACTTTTTTCCCAAACCATTTCTATTTTTTCTACCTTTGCCCTTGGTGGCCCCTGATAACACCAAGTTAACATCTTCCTTAAAATTGCTGGCTCTCCTTCAATCACCATTTCCACCCGTCCGTCAGGAAGGTTTCTAACCCAACCACTTAAACCCAGCTGGCGTGCCTTTGTCTGACTGTATGCCCGAAAAAAAACACCTTGAACCTGCCCAGTAATAAAAAGGTGAAGGCGTTTAAAATTTTTACCCGACATTTCCTTAAATTTATAAATTTAATCAAGTTGGTACCTGAGTAAATCAACCTTATTCCCTGCCACAAAGATTCCTTCCTTTTCCAGTCTTCTTTTTTGTTCCTGCCAGCCGCCCCAGCCAAAATTCTTGGCTAATTCGCCTTTACGATTAACGACGCGATGACAAGGGATGCGGGAATCCCGATTGGCATGTAAGGCAAAACCCACTTTTCTTGCTTCGCGGGTGCCTAATTTCTTGGCTAACCAACCGTAGGTAACCACTTTCCCAGCAGGAATTTTTTTGGTTAACTGATAAACTCGGCTGAAAAAATTAAGTTTTCTTCTTTTCATTTTTCAGCATTTTCACTTTCCACATAAAAAGCCTGGCTTTGTTTTTTACCTGATGGGCGTCTTTTACAAAAATCCGCGCCTCTTCCAAAATTTTCCGAGCCAAAGTTTTTGCCAATTTAATATAAAGACTTTTATGTTTTTCGTCACCCAGTTCTTGCGCCAATTTCAAACCATAATCCTGAAACTCACGCGTAATATATTTTTTTCTGTCCAAATCGTAACTTCCCAAAATTTCTTTTAAAGACTGAAACTCGCTGGCTTTTCGCTTCATGGCTTTTTAATTTTTATCCCCGGTGTGACAATCAAAGTACACAGCAACAAACCGCTGATACCAAGAGCAAATAAGGCATTCCAAGAGAAATGCCACCGACCCACCAGAACCGCCATCACCACTGCTGTCAAACCGGAAGCAAAATGTAAACTCCACTCTCTTTGAATAAAAAATTCTAATTTATGCATCGCCGCGGCCTTTTTATAAGTAACGGTCATAAAAGGCACCCAAATTAAGATAGAGAGTAATTTATAAACCAAGTCCGATAAAAAAATAAGCAAGCCGGAAATTAAAAATGGGCGAACTAACCAGTTTAAAACATTGCCAACAATGCCAAAATTGAGAATCATCATGCCCTTTTTATCTACCCATTTCCCCACCAGCCAAAGAGTAATAATGGAAATTAAAAAACTCACGCTCTGGATGCCGCCTAAAACTGTATAGGAAGAAACCATCAAAAAAATATAAAGCGGCCAAGCTACCGTGGCAATCTCTGATTCAATTCCCTTGCCAATCATTCCCAACCAAAATTGACGAAGATTCGACCGCAAGAAACGCTTGATAATTTTTCGGAAATCCAAACGCATTTTCTTGCGGTCAAAATCGTCCAAAAAAATCACCACTCCAGAAATTAAAAAAGCAACGATGGCTAAAAAATAAAGGAGGGCAAAGTCAAAGTTAAAGATCACCAAACCGCCTAAAAATGGCCCCAAACCCACCATCAGCTTAGAAATGATATCAAGTCTGCTCACGATCTGTCCAAACTGGTAAGGACTACATCTGCTCACCACGGTATAATGATAAGGCAGCCAGCAAAAAGGGATGGTAACACCCCAAAAGATGGCAGCCGGCCAAATAAAAGCAGGCCAAATTTTGGCCAAGATTAAAGCCAATAAAAAAAGGGTCCGCCAAACTACTGAAATAAACTCCAAAACGTCCAAGCCTACTTTTTGACCGATTCTGCCAGCAAACCAGCTTGCCGGCAAGACCATTAAATGATAAAGGGCATAAAACAAAAAAGTCTTCTCAAGACTGGCCGTGATTTTAAAAAGATAAAGGGGAATAAAAATATCAATTAAGGCTAAACCCAAGTCGCGAAAAGCAATATTAAGATAAATTCCCCATAAACCCTGCAAGCGAAAATGGCTCAGAAAAGGTAAATTAAATTGATGATGGCTCCGTTCCATTTTTGGCTTAATTAACAACTTTTTGATTATATTTATTCATGGCTTTTTCAATGCCTTCGTTAAGCGCATAAACGACCGCCTCGACTCCCTTTTTAATCATCCTTTCAAAGATCTTCTTTTCTTTTCCCTTAAACTCCGCCAAAACCACCTCTTTTCCCTTTTGTTTTTTCATACCTGTTCCCAATCTAAACCTGACAAAATTTTTAGTCCCCAAGGATTTAATAATTGACTCAACACCTTTATGACCGGCCGAGCCCCTGTTTTTAACAATTTTAAGCCTGCCCAAAGCTAAATCCAAGTCATCATGAATCACCCATAAATCATCTTGAAATTTTAAATCTTTAAATTTTGCCAAGAGCTTACCAATAACTTGACCTGATGCGTTCATAAAGGTTTGGGGTTTCACTAAAATTATTTTTTGCTCTTTAGGCAAGAATTGTTCCAAAACGGCCATAATTTTTGTTAACTGCCATTCCTTTTTCCAAGCGCTTGCCAACTCATCAAGCACACTAAAGCCACTATTGTGAGGGGTATTTTTATACTTCTTGCCCGGATTTCCTAAACCAATAATAATTTTCATAGAGAACTTATAATCTTCACAACTTCCTCGTCACTTACTTGTTTAAATTCTTGATAAAACTGAGCCACGCTAAAAAATGGCGTTGGCGTCTCTAAAACTACAATTTTATCGACCTCTTTTGCTAATTTTTGGAGCGTGTCTTTGGGAGCCACCGGTAAAGCCAGAATAACTTTTTTTGGCTGATAGCGCCAAACTTCTCTTGACGCCGCGATCAGCGTGGCGCCGGTGGCTGCCCCATCATCAATAATCACCACCGTTTTGTCTTTAAGTTCTAAAGGTTTTTTCTTTTGGCGATATAATTTTTCCCGACGTAAAATTTCTGCTTGCTGTTTGTAAATTTCTTCCTTAAGATAGTTTTCTTTAACGCCAATTTCCTCAATTAACTTTTCATTTAAATAACAACTTTCTTTGGTTTTCGCCACCGCCCCCAAAGCTAATTCAGGATTGCCGGGCGCACCAATTTTACGCGTTACCAAAATATCCAACGGGCAGTCTAAAATTTTGGCAGCTTCGGCAGCCAAAACCACGCCGCCACGGGCCACACCCAAAATTACTACCTCAGCCAATTCTCCACCTAAGTCGGTTAATAAAAGTTTTTGGGCTAATTTGCGACCAGCATCTTGACGATCAATAAACATCAAAACTTAAGCCAAACTCCTTTCCTTTTCTTATCATAACAAAAGCCCTCAACCTCTCCTAGAGGAAAAGTTGAAAGCTTAAGCGCTGCGCAAATAATTCTTTCAAGTCTAAATTAATGATTTCTGTCGCTAAAACTTCGGTTAGCTCTGTTACCACCAAAATCTCTTCTGGATCTGGGCTGATAGCAATTTTTACAATAAACTGGTCTGCCAGAAGTTGGCTGAAAAGGCACTAAAGCCTCACCACCACACTTAGCACAAACTGCTTTGTAAAGCTGACGGCCGTACTTATCCGTACCGCTGCTTTCAGCGGTTGCCGAAGAAGGGGTATTCGCGACCGTATTTTGATCGTCTACCATTTAATTATTCACCCCCTTTCATCAATTTACCGTCTTTCCCTTTTTGATAAAAGGGCAAGTTAAACGGAATTAAGTTTTTGAAATGGAAAAAATTTAAGGCTAAAATATTTGAAGGATTTGATTACTTGAACTTTTTATGCTTAATGCCTAAGAAGTCAACTAATTACTCCTCAATAAATTAATAACTAAGCTTATTATATTGTTTTTTCTCAATTTGTCCAGTGTCAAATTTTCAAACTTTAACACTTTTTTTCCTTGGCCGGTAAGGGAAGTTTGTTGGGTAATTTAAACTCAAATAGTTTTTGATAAAACGCTCCTTGACTTAAACACCGGCTTTGATAAAGCACCAACTTTTGGATGAACCACTCACTGGCGAAACTTAAAACTCGCAGGCTTTGAAGCTGTCTCCCAATCTCTTGACGTTGCGGCAGAGGGCATTCTTTTTTAATTCTCCCTAAAGTAAGATGAGGAAGAAACGGTTTTTGCTCGAATTTAAAACCCTCTTTCTCTAGCTGGTTTTGCAAACCTTTTTGGAGAGAGGCTAAACTTTTTAAATCCCCTTTTAAGCCTAACCAAATTACCTTAGGAAAAAAATAATTGGGAAAACAACCCAAACCTTTAAAAGCCACCCTAAAGGCAGCCAGCGAAGGTTTAAAGCTACGTAGACATTTTTTAATTTTCTCTAATTCAAAAGCATCTTTTTCGCCTAAAAAGGCCAAGGTTAAATGAAGCTGTTCAGGCGTCTGCCAACGCACCCACCAATGTTTTTCTTTTAATTTTTTAAGCAATTTAGCCACGCTTTTTTCTGCTTGAAGAGAAAGTGGAACAGCCACAAATAAACGCATTTAGCTTAAAAAAATAATTTTATTAATAAGCCATCAATTCCTTTAAAACTTTGGGAATTTCTTCACATAAATCAGAGGCGTTAAAATAAGGACCAACCCTCTTATAGAGCTGATTACCAGCCAAACCTTGGGCAAAAACACCAGCACAGGCAGCCAAAAATAAGTCATTTTTACAAACCAGCCCGGCAATTAAACCGGCTAAAACATCGCCGGTGCCGCCTTTGGTCATTCCCGGATTACCTTGTTTATCATAAGCACACTGGGTCGGCGAGCAAACAATGTCAGTTGGGCCCTTAAGCACAATCGTACAGCCATACTCTTTGGCCTGATTGGAAACTAAGCCTGCTAAAACTGGGAAAGAACCAGCTGGCTTAAGCGCTCTGATTTCTTTTTCAAGTTTAAATAATTTACTAAATTCACCCAAATGAGGAGTAATCACCACGTGTTCAAGTTTTCGCAGCCACTCGGCTGACATCATTTGCAGACTGCCCGCATCAATCACCCATTTTTTCTGAGGAAATTTCATTAATAAGTAGCGCGTAATCTTATAAGTATTTTCCTGCCAATCAGCCTCACTCAACTTTTGAATTTTTTCTGCTGACTTTATTTTTAACCGATAATCTCGGGTAAGTCCCGGCCCAATCAACACCGCGTCCGACTCCATAATATAATTTTCAACCTCTGATCTTGGAATACAAATAAAATCATAAAGCGAGGCTTTTAATTTCTGAACCAATTGCTGATTTTCTGCTACCGGAGCATAAAAGACCATATCCACCAAACGAGAGGCAATTTTTAAAGACCAGAGAGAAGCCCCATGAAAAAGCCTTGAACCGCCAATAATTGTCAATTTACCGTTTTGTCCCTTGTGAGAATTAACCGGTGGCCGGTAAAGCTTTCTAAAAATCTCTTTGCTGATTGGTACCATTTTTGGCCTCAAGATTACCCCTTTAATAATTCTTCGATGGTTATCAATCTATTATATTTTACTAATCTCTCTGGTTTGCTTGGGCCTCCAAATTTCCCTTGGGTGCAACCGGTCCCTACACAAAGATCAGCAATAAAGTCGTCATTAGTTTCGCCGCCACGATGCGAAACCACCGCCTGCCAACCAGCCAGCTTAACGGCTTTGATGGCTTCAAGTGTCTCCGTCAAAGTGCCCACCTGATTAGGTTTAATGATCACGGCATTGCAGGCTTCAAGGGCAGCGGCTTTTTCAATTCGTGCTACCTTGGTGACGGTTAAATCATCAGCCACAATTTCAATTTTTTGCCCTGCTGTTTTTTTCTGCTCAATTTTTTTTATGGTTTTAAAAAATGTTTGCCAACTCTCCCAATCCTCCTCTGCAAAAGGATCTTCAAGCAAATAAAGGGGATAAGCGTCCAGCCAACTTTCTAAAATTTTTGACCACTCGCTTGAAGTCAATCTAAAATTTCCCTGATTTTTTAAAAGATAAGTGCCTTGTTCCCAAAATTCGGAAGCGGCGCAATCAAGACCTAAAATTAAATCCTTCCCCAAATTAAAACCGGTTCGTTTAATTGCTTGAGTGATAAGCTCTAAAGCCTCCTTGTCTGACTTTAACTGAGGACAATAACCGCCTTCAAATCCCAGGTTGGTCGCGTAACCTTTTTCTTTTAAAATCAGCTCTAAAGCATAAAAAACTTCCTTGCCTGCTTCAAAAGCAGCCTTAAAACTGGCAAAACTTTCCTTTTGAGGAATGACAAAATATTCTTGAATATTGGTAGCCCAATGGCCGTGTCTGCCTCCTTCAATTAACAGCATCAAGGGTTGAGGCAAGTCAAAATTTTCTTGCTTAAATAAACTTCCAAGATATTGAAAAAGTTCAAGTTTTTTGGCTTTGGCTGCTGCCCGGCAAACGGCCAAAGAAACGCCAATCATGGCATTGGCACCAATTTTAGCTTTATTCGGCGTTCCGTCAATTTCAAGCATAATTTTATCAATCAAAGCTTGATTATCGGCGGGCTGGTTTTCGAGGGCGGCGGCAATTTTAATATTTACATTTTCTATAGCTTGACTCACGCCTTTGCCGTCAGAATCACGCTTTTCTTGAGCTTCGTTCCTACCGGTGGAAGCGCCGGCAGGCACATCGGCAACCGCTGTTGTTCCATCATCCAACTCAACTTTAACCGATAAAGTTGGATCATTTTTGGAATCAAAAATTTGTCTAGCGTTGAGACTTTTAATTTTCATTAAAATTAACTTTTAATTTCTATTAACTCCATTTTAGCTAAAAATTCCTTTGGTACCAAGCTGGCTTCGGTGGCGGTAATAATCGTTGGCAAACGCTTAATCAAAACTAAAACTTCTGCTCGATGATCTTCATCCAGTTCGGAAAAGATATCATCAAGTAAAAGCAGCGGTTTCTCTCCTGATTTTTGCTCAATAAAAGCCAGCTCTGCCATCTTTAAAGCCAAAATCGCCATCCTTTGTTCACCTCGGCTGCCAAAAAGAGAAAGATCATCGGACTTTGTCATTTTTGCCTTTTTGAGTCTGAATTTTACTTCATCCCTATGAGGACCAACAAGGGTCGCCGCCAAAATCAATTCTGCTTCCTGGTATTTTTTTAATCTTTCTGGAGAGATAGCATTTTTTCTATACTCAATGGTTAAATTTTTGTTGAAAATTGCAAATTGTAAATTGAATTTTGCCAACATTTCTTCCCTTTTGCGGCTGATAATCTCGCCGTTTTTCAGTAAAAGCCGGTTCCAGTATTCCAATTGATTTGGCTGGGCTTCTCCTTTTCTTATTTTTTCTAACAAGCGGTTGCGCTGACGCAAACCTTTATCATAAACCAGATGACATTGGCGGTATAAAGAATCCACTTGTGACAAAACTGAATCAAGATAGACCCGCCTGATTGAAGGACTCCCTAAAATAATCTCAATGTCCTCTGGCCGGAATAAAACAACTTTTAAATGACCGACAAAATCCCGCCAGCGCCGGCCAACACCGTTAACTTTAAAAATTTTACTGGCTGTTTTTTTGCCTTGGACCTCGCCGTTGGTTAAAATCACTTCTAAGTCTGTAAGCTGAAGCTTATTTAGGAAAGCATCTTGAGCAACCTTAGCCTTAACCCTTGCCAGTGTTTCACCATCGCTAATCATCTGTCTGTCTAAATCCGCCCGAAAGCTTTTCCCCCAAGCTAAAAGACAAATTGCTTCCAAAATATTAGTCTTTCCTGAAGCATTCGGCCCCACAAGCAGAATTGTTTGCCTGCTGAAGTTAAAAGTTTTTTCTCTATAATTACGAAAATTTTGTAAGGATAAACTTTGGATTATCAAGTGCCTCCAAGTAAATCTTTATATCTTCAATAAATTTATTTTTGGCATTGGGGACAAAAATAAGTACCTCTGCCAGCAAGTTGAATTTTTTTAATAGGCGTTTGACAGCGCCAACAGGGCTCATTTTCTCTTTGGTAAACCAAAAAATGTTCCTGATATTTACCACCCAAACCAGACAGCTGGCGATAGGTGTTTTCCGAGGCGCCGCCATATTTAATACCTAAACGCAAAACTTTTTCCAAGCCCTTTTTTAAGTTTTTAATCTCTGCCGCGCTTAATTTTTTTGCTGGTTTTTGAGGATTAATGCTTGCCTCCCAAAGCGCCTCATTGGCATAAATATTACCTACACCGGCAATTTTTGTCTGGTCCATTAAAACTAACTTAATTGGTTTACCGCTGCTTTGAAGTTGTTGAGTAAAATTTGCCAAAGTAAATGTCGCGGTCAAGGGTTCAAGTCCCTGAAAACCCTTCAGCTCTTTCTCTAGCTCCTCTCGATTCTCTATTACTTTCAGCCAGCCGAAAACCCGCAAATCATTAAAAAATAATTTTGAGTTGTCGTCAAAACCAATAATCACCCGGGTGTGAACACTGGGCAATTTCGCCACCCAGTCAGGAGTAGGATGACCACCAAAAACCCGTTTTTCTCTTTCAAGATAAACCAACTGGCCCGTAAGTTTAAGATGAATTAATAAATAAATTAAATTTTTTAATTTTAGATTTTGAATCACGATTAACTTTGCCACTCGCGCCACCTTGCTTATCTTGCTGCCAAGAAGCACTTTCGGCTCACCTTTAAAGCTTTTGGCTCTTAAAACTTCTATTTTGGTAATGGTCTTGCCCACAAGAGCCTTCTGTAATTGTAATTTTAAAGTTTCTACTTCAGGCAATTCAGGCATTAACCCTCCTTAATTTATTTAGCTTCAAGTTGGTGAATTTTGCTGGCCACAAAACTCACCAATTCTTTTTTAAACCTTTCTTTGCTAAATTTTTGCGCTTGTCTCAAACAAGCTGCCGGTTTAATTTTGGAAAAATTTAAATTAAATTTTTTCAAGGCCTCAATTAACTCATCTAAATTTGGTCTCTCAATAAAAAAACCGGTTTTTCCGTCAACTACCGATTCGGTAATCCCACCGGAACGCAAGGCAATTACCGGTTTACCAAAGCTCATTGCCTCCACCGGTGTGATGCCAAAATCTTCCTCTTCCGCAAGATATAAAACCGCCCGGCAATTTTGATAAAGCGCGGCTAATTGCTGATCATCAAGATAACCCAAAAACTCAATGTGGGGGTCGCTGCTCGCTAAAGCTTTTAAGGCTGACTCGGCTTTACCTTCGCCCACAATTTTTAAATTTAAAGCCAATTTTTTACAGGCTTCAATTGCCAAATCCACTCTTTTGGGCCCAACCAATCTATTTACCATTAAATAATAATCAATTTTTGGCTTTTGTGTTTTTAAAGGCGGCTTTGTTATCGTTACTGGCGGATAAATCACCTTGGCTTCTCTTTGATAAAATTTTTTGATCCTCTGCTGAACGTTGCGGCTGTTACAAATAAAATAATCAACCCTTTTACTGGTTAAAAAATCATAGCGACGCATAAAAGGATTAACCAGTCGGCCGTAAAATCTGGTCAAACAGTTCTGTCTTCCTGATTCTGGATAGCCGTATAAATAACGCGGTGGTGTGTGACAATAACAAAAATGAAGGGCACCGGGGTGAACAATCACTCCTTTACAAATAAACCAAGCAGAAGAACTGATTACTAAATCGTAGGCTCGCAAGTCAAAGTTCTCCCAGATCCAAGGTGCCAAAAAGCGCAAGGGCGAGCAAAGCTGTTTATGGGCCGGCACCCGGCTGAACCAAGATTCTTTAATGGACCAGCGCAGCCACGACTTCTTATTTTTTCTTACCCATGCCCAATCAACAAAGGCAGTGTAAAGCCTAGCCTTGGGCCAAATTTCGTGAATTGCTTCCAAAACCCGTTCCGCCCCGCCGTACTCAAAAAGATAGTCATGAATTAAGGCTATTTTCAATGATGTCAGCTGGTTCATTTTTAAAAAATTCTAACCAATTTTTAACTATTAAAAAGTTCCATCTGTTTCCCTGTTTTTATTTTTTCCTTCAAAGATTTTCTTCCGCTAAAAACCTCCTCTAACTGCTTTTCCCAACCATTCTCCGGCAGTTTTTTCAGCAGGCTCTTAAATTCCAATTCTGCAAATAAATTTAAGACTTTCTGTTTATCATAATCTTTCAGACGACAGTCAGTTAAAACCAATTTTATCGGCACCTGTTTATCAATCGTAGCTAATTCCCTTGATAAGTAAGCATTCTGACGATCAATTTTTAATTTTTGGGCGAGAGTTGACGGTAAAAATTTTAAATGACGATAAATATTCTCAAGGGTTTGATATTGATTAATCAGTTGGGCGGCGGTCTTATCACCAATACCTTTGACACCTGGAATACCATCTGAAGCATCGCCTGCTAAAGCCTTTAAAACAATAATTTGCTCCGGCGTGACACCATATTTCAAGCGCACGCTCTGAGGATCAAAAAGCTGGGCCGGCTGTTTGCCCCGGCCGGGCATATAAACTTTTACTTTTTCTTCAACCAACTGAAGCGCATCTTGATCACCGGTCACAATGATCATTTCTAAATTTTTGACCTTAAGGGTTTTAGCCTGCTCAACTAGGGTACCAATCACATCATCGGCTTCGTAACCTTCTACCTCAAAAACAGGAATGTTAAAGGCGGCGACAACCTCATGAACTCGTGGCAATTGAGCTGCCAATTCTTCTGGCATCGGTTTGCGGCCAATTTTATAAGCCTTAAATTTTTGATGACGAAAAGTTGGTCCCTTCTTATCAAAAGCCACGACCACATACTCTGGTTTTAACTTTTCTAAAACCGTCAGTAAGATATTAGTAAAACCGTAAACCGCACCGGTAAGTTCACCTTTGGCGGTGCTCAAAGGAGGGTAAGCATGATAGGCCCGATGAAGAATCGCATGACCATCAATAAGAACCAAGCGCATAAAAACTCAAAGGCTATTTGTCATTCTGATTTTTAAGCTTTAAGGTTCGCATTAATTTTTCAAACTCTTCTCCTTCTAAAGTTTCCTGAGTGATAAGTTTTTGAGCCACCGTATCTAATTTTTCTTTATTTTTCTGAAGAATGCTTAAAGCCCTTTGGTATGCTTCATCAACAATTTTTTTCACCTGCTGGTCAATTTTTGCCGCCATTGCTGGTGAAACCGGTGAAGGCTCATAAAAACTTTGCCCCCATTCAGTTACATCCATCTGAGGGCCGAGGTTAATCGGACCAAGTTCACTCATTCCAAATTCAATTACCATTTGGCGGGCAATTTTGGTCGCTTGGGTAATATCCGAAGCTGCTCCGGTCGTAAATTCTTGAAAGATTAATTCCTCGGCCGCCCGGCCACCCAGCATTGAAGTGATCATGGCCAATAAATGGCTTTTGGTTTCATGAAGTCTATCCTTTCGCGGAGGAATAAGCGTATAACCCAAAGCTAGTCCTCGGGAGACAATGGAAATTCGATGAACCATATCCATATTAGGCAAGTAATAAGTAACCACTGCGTGACCGGCTTCATGATAGGCAGTCATTTTCTTATCAAAATCTGTCTGAAGTCTCTTTTTTTCCGGGCCCAACTTCACTTTAGTGGCTGCTTCCTCGATATCAGCCATATCGATGGCTTTTTTATTTTTGCGGGCAGCCTCAATTGCCGCCTCGTTAAGCATGTTTTCTAAATCTGCGCCGGAGAAACCCACGGTTCGTTTGGCCACCTTCTCCCAATCAACCTCGTTGTCGAAAGGTTTACCCTTCGCGTGAATGGCTAAAATTGCCTTTCTGCCGTCAAAGTCAGGCATATCAACAACGATGCGCCGGTCAAAACGACCAGGTCTTACTAAAGCCGGATCAAGTAATTCTGGCCTGTTGGTGGCAGCAATCACCACTACGTGATCGCTGGAAGTAAAACCATCCATCTCTACCAAAATTTGATTCAGGGTTTGCTCGCGTTCATCATGACCGCCAGCTACGCCTAAACCGCGGATTCTGCCAATGGCATCAATTTCATCAATAAAAATGATTGAGGGTGCTGCCCTTTTCGCATTTTCAAAAAGATCTCTTGTTCTTGAAGCTCCCACACCTACCAACATTTCCATAAATTCGCTCCCTGCCATGGCAAAAAAGGGCACATTAGCCTCACCGGCCACCGCTTTAGCCAATAAAGTCTTCCCGCAACCGCTGGGCCCCACCAACAAAACGCCTTTGGGTGTTCGAGCACCCAAAGCTTGATATTTTTTGGGATGTTTAAGAAAATCAACCACTTCTTCTAACTCTTTCTTAGCCTCATCTACACCAGCCACGTCTTTGAAAGTCACCTGTTGTTTACCCTTGGCAAAAAGTCTCGCCCGCGACTTACCAAAAGAAAAAATTGAGTCTTGGGCACCACGCATCTGGCGAAAAATCCATAAAAAAATTACCGCCGTAATAACAATTGGCAAAACCACTTCCAAAAGGCCACTCCAGGCTTTAGCTAATGATTGATCTTTAACTTTAAAATTAACCTTTGTTGGATCAATCTCGGCATTTTTCAAAAGCTCTGTAAAAGCCGCCTGAGTTTCCTTACGGCTAAGAAAAGGGTTGGTTTCAGTTTTGTAATAAACGTAGAGATTGTCGCCTTCAATTTCGATTTTCTCCACTTTTTCAGCCTTAATGTCCGCTAAAACTTCAGAAAGTTTTTTTTCGCCCACCGGCAGCGGTCCTCGCAAAGAAAGTAAAAAAGAAATCAGGAAAAAACCAATCACCAACCAAAGAAAAATTTTTTTGGGGTTTAAAGAAATCATAACTTCAAAACGGCGAATCATTTTTTTTGGTAAGCCGTTTTTTTGCTTTAAGCTTAGCGGTTGATTTTCTTTAAGTTTCTTTTTCTGATTACTCATACTCACTTTCTTTTTAAATCATTAAATCAACAAGTTTAATCATCATTATATCAATTTTCTCTCTTTTGTGAAAGAGAATTGCTCTCCAAAAGTTACGCCAACTCTTCTTTCTCTTTTTCTCTTCTCCCCAAAAAATTACTACAATAAACGAAAGCACGTGCGTTGATTTATGTAATAATTCTCCTTAAACTCGGAAGTGAACGGAGGCGGAAACGAGCAAAAGGGTTGAAAAAATGGAACCAAAAGCAAACTTTGTTCCTTAACACCTTGGTTCTTAACATCTTGGAAGTGATATGATCTAAAACCTTAAGCATAAAAAAAAGATTTTAAAAGAAAAAGACAAGCGGAAGCGCTTTTACCGCTGTGACTTTTTCCTTCTTGATTTCAAAAATTTTAAAAGTATGATAGAAGTTGTATGAACAATCCTGAAACCTGTCCCGAAGAAATAACTTTAAGTCTTTTAAAAACAAAACTTCCTCCCCAAATGATAGAATTACTCCTTGCTCTTTTATGCAAGTATTATAACTCTAACCATCGCGAAAGTGGAATTGACGTTTCAGATGGTCAATTTTCTATTAATGTTAAAAATTCTCCGGAAGAAAAAACCTTAAGAGTTATCAAATTTGATGAAAATGGTGTACCGGCAGCCACTTTAAACGTTAAAAGGGAAGCTCAAACATATAATGTCGTTTATCAAACCCTGCCTCGACGTTTTCCTGATAATTTTACTTTTAATCCTTGTGAAGTGGAGAAATAAAGGTTTCGCCCTAAAGGCCAAAAGCTTTGAAAAATTCAAGAAAGCCCATTTTTTCTTTTACTTCTTTTAGAGTTTCTTTGGCTAAGATGCGCGCTTGGCTGGCACCTGTTTTCATTACCTCCTCAACATATCTCGGTCTAGCCAGTAAAGCTTGATAGTTTTCTTGAATTGGTTTTAAGCGCTCATAAATAGCATAAGCCAACTCTGTTTTTAATTGAGCGTAGCCAATTCCCTTGCCTAAATATTCATTTTCATAAAATTTCCTTTTGGCTTTACCTTCAAAAATTTCAACCAAGGTCAAGAGATTAACCAGGTTACCACTTTTAGGCAAAAAATTGCCTTGACCGCTATCAGTAGGCACAGCAGCCAGTTTTTGTTTAATTACCGCTAAGCTATCAGTAAGATTAATGTAGCTACCTTCTTTGCTCTTACTCATTTTGCCTTCACCCAAAAGACTAGGAACCGCCTCAGTGGTGGTCACAAAACGTTTAACTAAAGGAAAATCCGTTCCATATTCAAGATTCATTTTTCTAGCAATTTCCCGGGCTATTTCCAAATGTGGTTCTTGATCGAGACCAGCGGGTACCAACTCGGCTTTATACAAAAGAATATCGGCAGCCATAAGCACCGGATAAGCCAAAAGAGCCAAGGTTACATGCTTTGGATACTGTTTTACCTTATCTTTAAAAGTAGGTAAATGCTGTAAGCGGGCCACGTTTATCACTGAAGAAAATAAATAAGCCAAATAAACATGCTCGGGCACCAAAGACTGGGCAGTAATAATAGCCTTTTTGGGATCCAAACCTGCCGCCAAATAACTTAAAACAATTTCCTTGGTCATCGAAGCCAATTTAGTTTTTTCATAAGGAGTAGTAATCGCATGGAGGTCCATTACCATATAAAGACATTCATATTCTGCCCTTTCTTGCAAAGCTAGATAACCCTTAACTGCTCCCAAGTAGTTGCCAAGGTGTAATTTGCCCGTTGGCCGAGTGCCAGAAAAAACACGCTTTTTAGGCATGGCTCAATTTTAGCAAAGATGTTATAATAATTTTATAAACAGCGGGTGGGGGGTAAGTATCCCGTGAGGCTCATAACCTCATTTAATCTAGGAGCGTTACCTAGAACCCGCTACCAACCTAACAATTCAAAGCTAAATTATAATAAGCTAAATTATAAACTTAAAATATAAACCAAGGCAAGATTAAGCTTCAAATTTTGCCGTTTGAGTTTATGAGCAGAAATTGGCCTATTTTTTGTCAGGGTAGCTCAGTTGGTTAGAGCACCGGATTCATAACCCGGAGGTCGTGGGTTCAAATCCCACCTCTGACACCCTTCAAAAATCTCAATTAAAAAGCTCCCACCATTGCCGCCACGCTGGCTTCTCGGTTTTTTCTTCTTGATTAACAGAAGCAGAAGCCACTTTGGGAAAAATTTCCTCTGGTAACACCACGATTGTTTCTCCTTCTTTGGTCATCAATAACTTGTTGCGAATCTCCTCCTCAATAAACTCTGGGCTCTCACGCCGCTTTTTTTCTTGCTGCAGCTGCCAATTTTTTAATTTAAGCGCTTGAAGTTTTTTTTGGGTTTCCTCAAGTCTTTTTCTTGCCTGTGGCCATTGCCACAAATTTTTACTAAAATTAAAAATCAAAAATAAACTCAGTGCTAGAAGTAAAAACCGCCAACTTTTTTTCATTGACTTTCTGCTTACCTCCTTTATAATTTCTTTTTGGATAATTAATATAATAAAAACTTATCTGAATTAATTATTTATTAACATCTTAAGCTTTATGATTGCTGCAGAAGGTCTTGAACTTGAACAAACATATAATTTTTTTAAAGAGGTTCTGGGACGCCAAAAATTATCTCAAGCTACCATTGTAGCATATCTAACCGATCTTAAACAATTGCTCCAGTTTTTAAAAACCCAAAAAATCAAAAATTGGACGCAAGTTAATTCGCAGCATTTTCTTGATTTTCAAAAAAAACTCCAACATCATGGTTACTCGGCGATCTCTTTAGCCAGAAAATTTAATGCCTTCAGAAGTTTTTTCCGTTTCCTTGAAGCGCAAAAGTTAATAAATTCTAATCCTTTAAAAGATATTCAAAGCCCTAAAATTTCAAAAAAGCAGCCAAGGATTCTTTCCCGGATGGAGTATCGCGCCTTACGCGATACCTGCCGCCATAATCCCCGTACGGCAGCGCTTGTGGAAATTTTTTTACAAACTGGCTTGAAGGTAAGTGAAGTGGCTAAGCTGACGTTAAACGATATTAAAAAAGATAAACTGATCATTCGTGCCAATCAACAACTTCCCCAAAGAGAAATCCCTTTAACTCCTTCACTTAAACTGGCTTTAACCCGTTATCTTAAAACAAGACCAAAAAGTAAACATACCAATCTATTTATCACCAAAAATGACACGCCTTTATTAATCCGCAACCTCACGATGATCCTCATGCGTTGTTTTCAAAAGGCAGAAGTCAAAAATGCTTCCTTAAACAGCCTGCGCCATACCTGGATTTATTATCAGCTGCTTGCCGGTGTTCCCCTAGAAAAAGTGGCGCAATTGGCTGGCCATAAACGCCTCAACACGACGGCTAATTACCTTGCTTTAATCAAGAAAAAACCCAGCGTGGTCAAAAATCAAATTAAAGAACTCTAATTTTCATCTTTTAAAACCGCCAAAAAAGCCTCTTGAGGGATAAAAACTCTGCCCACGGCCTTCATTCGCTTTTTACCTTTTTTCTGCTTCTCCAAAAGTTTATCTTTACGCGTCTGGTCGCCGCCATAAAGTTTAGCGGTAACATCTTTACGCCAAGCCTTTTTGACAAGGCGGGCAATAACGCGTTTGCCCACCGCAGCCTGAATGGTAAATTCAAACATTTGCTTCGGAATAACCTTAAATAATTTTTCCACCAGCGTCCTACCAATTTCGTAGGCTTTATTTTTGGGCACCAGTCGGGAAAGCGCCTCAATCATTTTGCCGCCAATATAAATATCGAGTCTCACCCCATCAAAAAGAGCATAATCAATTACTTGATAATCAAATGAAGCATAGCCAGAAGAAAAACTCTTGAGCTTCGCAAAAAAGTCAGAAAGAATTTCGGCTAAAGGTAAACGATACTCCAATTTCACCTGCCAACCTAAATATTCTATATTTAATTGTTTCCCCCGATGTTCCTGACAAAGTTCTATAATTCTTCCTAAGGCTGCCGGCGGTGTCAAAATGGTACCCTTAACCATCGGTTCTAAAATTGCTTCATAATTTTGAGGAATTTCACTGATATTTCTGATTTTTAGGGTTTGTTTGCTTGAATCACGGCCTTTTTTGACGACTACTTGATATTCCACATTTGGAGCAGTCATCAGTAAAGCCAAACCAAACTCTCTTTCTAATCTTTGTTTTACGACTTCGGCGTGCAATGGTCCTAAAAACCCCATGCGAAAACCTTTACCCAAAGCCAAAGAACTTTCCGGTTGATAACTGAAGGAGGCATCATTCAAACTCAATTTAGCCAAACTCTCTTCAAGATTATGAAAATCCGTCTGCGCCAGCGGATAAACCGCCACAAAAACCATCGGTTTTGGAGGCTGATAACCTGGTAAAGGTGTGATCAACTCTGCCTTTTGAGTTTTGAGGTTGACAGAAGTAAGCGTATCACCAACTCTGGCTAAATTTAGTTCTTTTAAACCGGTAGCCAAATAACCAACATTGCCGTTTTCAATCACCGGGGAGGCTTGAGGTTCAGGTTGAAAATAACCAATCTCCAGCGGTTTGAATATCGCACCGCTGGCCAGTAAAGACAAGGTCTCGCCAATTTTTATTTCGCCGTCAAAAACCCGCACCATCACGACTACACCTTTATGTTGATCATAAAAGGAATCAAAAACCAAAGCCCGCAGCGGAAAATGCTTTCTGGTTGGTGGCGGCGGTAAACGTTCAATTACCGCCTTCATCAACTCTCTTACTCCTTCTCCGGTTTTTGCCGAAATAAAAAGAATTTCTTCTTGAGAAAAAGCAAATGTTTGGCTCATCGCCAAGGCAACTTCCTCAGGTAAAGCCGCCGCTAAGTCAATTTTATTCACCACCGGAATCAGTTTTAAACCTTGGGCTTTGGCTTTTTGCCAGTAGGAGAAAGTCTGTGCCTGAATGCCTTGGGTGGCATCAACCAGAAAAATTGCTCCCTCACAAGCCGCCAGCGAACGAGAAACCTCATAGGCAAAATCCACGTGTCCGGGAGTATCAATTAAGTTAAAAATAAAAAAATCAAAATTAAAAATTTGCCTAAGCGCCGCGGGTAATTGGTACTTTATTCTCACCGGCGCCAATTTAATCGTAATTCCCCTTTCTCTTGAAATTGGGTTAACATCCAAATACTGGGGCTTCATCGCCGAAGGTTTCACCGTCCCGGTAATTTCTAAAAAGCGGTCGCAAAGGGTAGATTTACCGTGATCAACATGGGCAAGAATGCAGAAGTTGCGAATATTGAGCACTTGTTTATTCCTTTCCTGTAAGCAAATCGCCACTGGTCTTGGCACCATCTAAATATTCCTCAGAACGACCTAAAATTTCCCGCCAAGCACCAAAGCGATGCCAAAGCTGCAGAAAACGCCCAAGTTCTTCAATTTTCAACCAGTAAGAAAAAAGCAGGTAAACGCTTAAACCAAAAAAACTTACCGCCAAAGTGAGAACAATAAGATTGATGGTTCTGGTGGTGTCCAAAATAAAACGATCAAGGAAGCGCATGGGCAACCATAAAGCCAAAGCAGTTAAAAAAGTCCCTAAAATAATTTTAAGTGAAGGTTTAAAAAAGTTCTCCCAGGTCACAAAAGGATTTTTTCTTTGTAAAAATATTAGTAAACTTAAAGCGTGGCAAATACTCGCCAAACTGATGGCTGTTGCCAAGCCTAAAATCGCCAAATTTAAACGAAAAGTTAGGAAAAAGGAAAAACAAACATTGATTAAGACTGCCATTGTTGCCAAATAAAAAGGGGTTTTCGTATCCTGTAAAGCATAAAAAGCTCGCACCAATACTTGAATCATTGCTTGGGCAAAGATTGATAAAGAAAACAAAGCCACCACTTTACCGGTTAAAAGCGTCGCTTCCCAAGGAAAGCTGCGCGCGCCAAAAGCCAGTCTTACCACCGGAATGCGCAAAACCAACAAAAGCACTGAAGCCGGTAAGGCTAAATAAAGAATTTGTCGCAAGGAATTGACTAAAAGTTTGTTAAAATTAGCTTTATTTTTCACTGCCTCAACGGCCAAAACTGGCAAAGCAGCCTGACCGATGGTTAAACCAAAAAGGCCCACCGGCAGATCATTTAAATGTTGGGCAAAATAAAAAATCGCCAATGAACCAGCAGAGAGTGAAGTCGCAATAAAAACCGCCACCGTTAATTCAATTTGGGAGACCGCCAAAGCCAAAGTTCTGGGCAACATCAATTTACCAATCCGCCGCACATAAGGATCTTTAAATGACAAAATTGGCTGATAAACAAAACCCAAATGTAAAACCAAAGGCAGTTGAACAATAAAGTGGAGAAAGGCACCGATAACCACCCCAAGGGTCGGACCATAAATACCTAACGGACCTGAAAGAAAAATAATCCCTAAAATAATGCCCAGATTGTAAACTACCGGAGCCAAGGCCGGAATAAGAAAGCGTTGATAGGATTGAAGGATACCGGTCAAAATATTGGAAACAATAAAAAAGAATTGGGCTAAAAGCATCAAGCGCGTAAGACTAACCATGAGCGTAAACTCAGCCAAGGAAAAATTGGGCGCAATCAGACGACAAAAAATTGGCATCCAAATAAAAATAATCAAAGCCAAAACCAAAAACACAAGACTGCTGAGATTTATCACCAAAGAAGCTAGCTTCCACGCATAAGATTCATCTTCAACCAATAAACGACTAAAGACGGGAATGAAAGCCGCAGAAAGCGCCCCTAAAACCAGCAACTGAAAAAGCATATCGGGAATTCTGAAAGCCGCAAAATAAACGTCCAGCTGCCACTCCTGACCAGATTTAAAGAAAGTTCCGGCCAAAAGTCGATCACGCACCAAACCGAGGAACCGTGAAGCCAAAATCGCCACCATCAAAACCACTGCCGCTGATAAAATACTTGACTGTTTTCTTATTAAAAATTCTCGACCGTTCTTAAAAAAGTTGCCAACCACAAAGCAATCATATAAAAAGAGACTTGAGTTTTAAAGGGGGAAAAGCTATAATGCCTCCATGCCGATTCTTAAGTCCGCCAAAAAAGCCCTCCGCTCTGCCAAAAGAAAAAGAGCGGTAAATTTAAAAATCAAAAAAAATCTTAAAGAGGTTTTAAGAAATTTTAAAAAAAACCCAACGGCAAAAAAGTTAAGTTTGGTTTTTAAGGTTTTAGATAAGGCTGCCAAAAAAAGGGTCATTGCCAAAAATAAAGCCAGCCGCCTCAAATCCAGATTGAGTAAGCGTTTAAAAAAAGAAATTAAAACTCCTGCCAAAAACCTTAAAAAGTAAACTCCTTATTTTTTATTTAATCTTCCTCTTTACAGCAAACTTCTCACTTTTCTATACTAGAACTAGCATATGGGCGGTCAAACGATTCAACTTAACTTGTTACCAACTTCTGCTTTTGAAAAAAGTAGCGCCGGAAAAATTATTGCCTGGTTTCTCAACATCGGCAAATATCTTCTCATTGCCGTTGAGGTGATTGTGATTGTTGCTTTTATTTTCCGCTTTTTTTTGGATAAAAAATTAAGTGACATCAATGAAGAAATCAAACAAAGGCAGCAACAGCTTCATTCTTTTGGAAATTTAGAAGAAGAGTTTTTGGCCCTTCAAAAAAAAATCAATACCCTTAAAGCTTTAGCCGCTGAACAATTACCCACTGATCAGGCTTTAACCACCATCGCCCGCCTCCTTCCTTCGGATATCTACCTAACTAAATTTTCTTTAAAACCAGAAACTCTTTCTTTAGAGGCTGTTTCTTTTTCTGAAGCCTCTTTGGCCACCTTTTTATTAAGCCTCCAGGAAAGTAAACAATTTGAAGATATTAACCTAACCAGTTTAAGTGCCGAAGGTTCAGGTAAACCGGGAATTAAATTTGCTCTTAGCGCCATTCTAAAAAAGGAATAGCTTAGCTTTATGGTTTTTGATTACCGTCAACAATACCAGCTTTACCGACAATATTATTTTAGGGGCGTGCAAAAATTATCAACCTCGCCTCTTGCAAAATCCACTCTTAATTTAATTCTTTTTTTAGTAACGACGATTTTTTTGTCTATTTTTGCCCTAAAACCAACTATCAATACCATTTTAAACCTCTCCCAAGAAATAAAAATCAAAGAAGAATTTAGTCAAAAGTTAGCAAAAAAGATTCAAGATTTAGAAAAAGCCAAAACCCTGATGAATCAAAATCAAGAATTACTTTTCCTTCTCAATAAAGCCATCCCCCAAGCAGTTGAATTCAACCGCTTTGAGAGGGAAATCCATTATTTAGCTTTACAAAATCAAACCTCTCTTCTCAACCTCAACTTTGAAAAATTTACTCTTTTAGGCGAAAGTCAAAGCAGTAACCAAGACCAGCCCATACCGCTAGCTTTTCAAGCTAAAACCAAAGGTGTGTATCTCAATTTAAAAAATCTTTTACGCGATTTGATCAGGCTTGATCGTTTTTTGGTTCTTGAAGAAGCCTCATTTAATGCGGAAAATAATCTTGGTGGTTCAGACTTAGAAGTAAGTTTTAAAGGAAAAGCTTTTTATTTACCAAGAAAATTAAATAAATAAATCAGCGTCAACTTATGGCAAAAAGGGCATCCGGTCAAAATTGGGTAACCTTTATGATTTTTACCTTAATCACCGTGGTGATTTGGATAGGTTTTGATGTTTACCGGACTTTAAATAAAAAAAGCTTACCGGATATCTCTGAAAAAGAAGTCTCGCCCTTCAATCCCAGTCTAGACACGACGATTATTGATCTTTTAAAAGACAGACTAAGTCCTCCTGATGAGGCATTAAATAATCTTTCTGAAACTAAAGTTTTAAGACAAGAAGAAGCAACTTCGCCCGCCGCCAGTCTCAAACCCAAAATACCATGATCAAAAGAGGTATTTTAACCAAAACCATACCCACGCTTTTGGGCATTTTGCTTTTAGCCGCTGGGCTTATTGTAGGTTTTTTCTTGGTAAAAAATCAACCCTTGCTAACTTTTAAAGAAGGCGGCCAAATTTTACCTAAAAATGTCACCTTGACCAACATCACTGCCAACGGTTTTACCGTTTCCTGGCTAACGCAAGAGGCGACATTGGGTTTTCTTCAATATGGTGAGGAAGAAAAAAAACTTAACCAAAAAGCCAGTGACTATCGCGATAAAATCAGTGGGGAAAATAAAAATTATTTCACCCACTATGTGAATGTTGAAGGTCTTGAACCCCAGAAAAAATATTATTTTAAAATTGGTTCAGGTAGTAAAAACTTTCTTTATGATAATTTAGGCAAACCTTATGAAGTGACTACCGGCCCAAACTTAGGCAGCCAACCTCCTCAAGATATTATTTACGGCAAGGTGGTAACCAAACAGCAACAACCTGTTGAAGGCGCCATTGTTTACCTAACGCTCGCTAACGGCTCGCCGCTTTCGGCTTTAACCGGTAAAGATGGTATGTGGGCCAAATCCCTCCAGACAATGCGCACCAGTAATCTCGATGCTTATCTTGCTTATGATCGGGAAAAAGGCCTGCTTAACCTTAAGGCAACAGCGGGCCTGAAAGATGAAGACAATGCCACGGTGGTACTGCTTACCAAAAGTGATAAGCCCACCCCCACCATTGTTTTGGGAAAAAACGAAGATTATTCTCAGGAAGTTAAAAAAGAAGAAACAGCACTGATAGAAAATCAGAACTCTCTGCCAGCCCAATTTCCGCTTTCACCTGAAGCCACCCCTAGCAATTCAGAAAAAGTAAGTTTTTCAAATCTGGCCGAGCTGGAAAATCTGCCGCCTGCCCAACCAAAAGTCAGCATTAATAACCCCAGCCGGGAAGATGAAAAACTCAATACTTTAAAACCTCAATTTTTTGGTCAAGGCCCGGCCGGAAAAACCCTTACTCTGGAAATTCAATCAAGTAAGAAGTACAGCGCCACAGTGATTATTAACAAAGAAGGTTATTGGCAATACACACCACCGGAAGAACTCACGCCCGGTAATCATTTACTTACCCTCAGTTTTATTGATGAAAACGGCCGGGAACAAAAACTCAGCCGTCATTTCACGATTGTGGCCCAAGGCTTGGAACAATATCCGGCTTTTGAGGCTTCGCCTTCGGCAAGCACCTCTCCTTCTCCCACGCCTAACGGTAGTCCGCTAAGCCGGGTCACCATTCCCGCCACTGAAGGTGGCATCCCTAAGCCAGGTAGCGTCGGACCGACCTTTTTGGTTTTCCTCAGCGGTCTGCTTTTCTTGATTGTTGGTTTCTTCTGGCAAAGGGAAAAAAAGTGTTAAATTTAGCCTCTTATTTCTTATACCTCCTGGTTTTTTTTCTGCCAATTATCACCTTGCCTTATTTTGCTGATCCTTATGATTTACCAAAAGTTTTATTTTTCTATGGCACCAGTTTCCTGCTGGGTCTCATCGTCGGTTTAAGTTTGCTTTTTAAAAAAACCTGCTTTTTACCTCAAAAAATCTTTCTTGGTTTAGCGGGGTTAATAATCGTCGCTTTTAGTCTTAGCTTTAAATTTTCCTTGGCTCGATTTAGCAGTTTCATGGGTCTCTGGGATTTAACGCATGCCACTTATACTGGTGGCCTCCTTCAGCTTTTAACTTTAATTTTACTTTTTGGCGCAACCAGCCAGCTGGTTAAAAAAATAAACTTGCTTTTCTTCTTAAGTCTTTATCTTACTGCCAGTGCCCTACTTATTAGTCTTAACGGCTTTTTTCAATATCTTCAGGGCTTTGAACGTATCCGCGCCAGCTTTGGTGAAGCCAACCGCCTCGCTTTGTTTTTAATAATGGTCTTGCCTTTGAGCTTAGCTTTGTTTTTAAATGAGAAAAAATCGCTTTATAAAATTCCTGTCTTTTTGAGTTTTCTTTTTATCCTACTAGCCATTATCTTAACTTTCTCCCGGACAGCTTGGCTGACACTGGCCTTAGTTTCGCTTTTAGCCATTTTAAATTCTTCAATTAATTTAAACTTCTTAAGAGAGCTAAAAAAATTCTTAGTGATTTTTTGCCTTTTTCTTTTGGGTCTCTGCTTTTTTTTGGGCCAGCCGATTTTTAAGCGTCTAACAGCGAGTATAGCTGATCTGCAACAAGGTCAAGGTAGCACTTGGGTACGGCTTGGAGAATGGCAGGCTGGCTGGCAAATCTGGCAAAATCAGCCCTTGTGGCGCCAGCTGGTGGGGACCGGTCCGGAAACCCTCAAGTATACCTTTCCGCGTTACCGACCGGCCTTTTTCAACCAATTCTTCCCCGACAAATTTTGGCAGGTTTTTGTTCTGCGGCAACAATACCTTCATTGGTTAAATACCGTGGGGCTAATGGGTCTGCTTGCTTACCTTCTTTTAATTGGCTGGACAGTTTTTTGCTATTGGCAACAACCAAAGAAAACCCTTTTTCAAAAAGCTTTTTTTTACAGCTGGTTGCTGATTGTCATTGGTGGTTTTTTTTATTACTGGACAATCACTTCTTACACCTATTTTTGGCTTTTTCTGGCAGTAATTTTAAAAGAAAAAACTTTAAAATTCAGACTAAAGTTTAAGTTCAAAATTGCTTTAAGCTTCGCCATCTTTTGCTGTTTTTTGGGCTTAGTCTTTTTTGGTCTCATCACTGCTGCCTTTTTTCAGGCTTATCAAGGTAACTGGCAAAAAGCAAAAAAATTAACTCCTTTTTTTGACTTCTGGTGGCGCGAAGACTGTCGCCAAAAACAAAATGAAGCTCTTGAACAAAATAAAACTGAGCTTATCCTTGAAGCCATTAAAAGTTGTCAACAGGCTTATCAACTTAATCCTCAAGAATTAACCAATCTTGAATTTCTCCAAGCCGCTTATTACAAAGCAGCCGCTTATCTAAATCTGCCTAAAACCTACCAAAATGAGGCTCAAAAATTAGGTCAAAGGTGGCTTGAACTTGACCCTACTAATCCTGTAGCCGCTGACGCTTTGGGGCTATCTTTCTGGAATTTAGGTGAACTTGAAAAAGCCAAAGAGCAATTTCAAAAAGCTTTAAGGCTGGATCCTGCTTATTTTCCCGCCAAAAGACATTTAACTGAGCTTTTAAGTCAACTTGACAAAAAAAATTAGATGTAAGATATTAATTAGAGTTACCCAAAAGGGTAAAGTTGAGGCGGATCTTTAAATGGACAACGCAAAACCTGCTCAAAACTCAAATAAAACTTTACCTCAAACCGAACCGGTTTATATAACACCGCCGAACCCAGCCAACTTTTCCGCAACACCCCAAGCCAAATTCACGCCTTTAACCGCGCTCACTTCAACCCCTGATTTGGCTAATCTCCCTCAATCTTCCCCAGTCAACCCGTCGCCTCCAGCCAAAGTTCCAGTAGAAACACCTAATGTTAAAATTGATAATTTTTCTAAAGCCTCAACCCCTTCACTTAAAAAAGTCTCAGCAACCAAAGGTTTGTTGGTGGCTGGTCCTTTGCTGATGTTTTTAATGATCGGCTTTTCTTTTTATCGCTTAAAGCTGTCATCCCCTCAAACCCAACCCTCACCGCCACAAATTTTGGTAGAAATCAAAAGTCCTGAAGATTATGAACGTTACGCACCTGATAATCCTCTGAGCGTCAAAGCTTATAGTGACGAAACTAAACAAGTTGAGCTGGTCTCTGGTCAGGTCTATAACTATCCCAACCCCTATTTTGAATGGGAGGAAGCGACAATCCACGAGCCGGGTGCCAAAATTGTTGGTTATCTCGTCAGTTTTAGAACCAGTGATGATACCTCCGAGCCTTTAATGATTAAAACCAACCATTTTTCTCCCCAAGAACATTCCTTGGTTTTAGAATCCGGTCAAATTTATATTTTAGAAGTTCAAAGTGTCAGCAATGGTCAGGCTTCACTGGGTTTTGATAAAGAAAAAAAAGTGCCGGCTAGTCAACTTTTTGAGTATTTCTATCAATGAAAAATCAACTCGTTTCCCTGCTGGTTTTTGTCTTTTGTCTTTCTTTGGGCAGCGCTTCGCTGTTTCTTTCATCCCGTTTACTAGAGCAAAAAACCGGCCAGCCGGCCGCCAAACCTGAAATTTATTCACAATTGGGCTGTGGAGATCCGGGTGAACCCGCTTGTACTACCGATTATCTTTGTAATAAGAATCCTTTTGATCCCTGGTGCTGTCGGCACGCCCACCCCCCCAGAGGCGATGTTGACTGTAATCTTATCAACGTGGAGGGTAATTTTCAACCTGGAGGCACTCTCCGCCTCATGTGTTTAGGTTCGGTTAAAAAACAAGGTGATATTTGTCTTACTCCTGACAACCTTGGCAATGGCTGGGTTTATTTTGAAGCCTCTTTTGATCAAGGTAGTTCTTGGGAACCAATCATCAAACCTTTTAGTCCTTACCTTGACGAAAATCCGGTTGCCAATCGCCTGGTCACCAATCAGTTTTATGAATATAAACTGCCCCTTAACCGCAACCTGCCGGTTTTGCGCTGTACTGTTTATGCGCAAACTTTAAAAACCAAAGATGGCCGCAAGGTTTGTAGTTGGGAAGAGTTTGGTCGGCAAAAATTTGCACCCCATACGGCTACCTCCGAAGCTTGTGTTTTTTATCCACCCTCTCCTAGTCCTTCGTCCTCACCTTCACCTTCACCTTCACCTTCTCCCAGTCCCTCACCCTCACCTTCTCCCAGTCCCTCGCCTTCGGCTACACCTTCAATCTCTTATCGTTGTACCGGCCTGACTTTACAAGGAAGTCCGGCTCCGGGCAGAACGGTAACCTTCACTTGTAAGGCTACCAGCCAAAATACCACTGTCCACCATTTCAATTTCAGGGTCAATCATGGCCCTTTGGTAAGTAAAAATGCAATTTTAGAATCAGCCAATACTTACTTGGCAAATTATAGTTATGTGATACCGGCAGAAGGTGGTAATTTTACTGTCCAGTGTCAAGCTTGCCGCAGTACCGATCAAAGCGCTTGTACCGCTTGGGGGCAAGCTAATTAAATACTTAAGTAAAAATGACACGTAAAAAAACTTTAATCATCTTAAGCCTAATCACCACGCTTTTTTTAGCGGCAGTTGCTCTCTTTACGGTTTTAAAACTGCCCCAGGAGCAACCATTCCCCGCTGCTTCACCTTCACCCTTGGCTAGTCCTCAAATAACTTTAACCTCACCACAGGCTTCTGCCGAGTTACCCCTTCAAGCACCAGTTGGCGGTGGCGGTATTTGTGAACTTACTTTTATTGTTTCACCTTCACCCTCGCCTTCGCCTTCGCCTTCGCGTTCTCCCAGTCCCTCACCTTCAAGATCTCCCA
>Ga0185342_1000218_pt1 | contig 31597 bp, 24 predicted proteins | sample ConPoolayeEmetaG_FD_128045 | JGI IMG/M metagenome (GOLD analysis project Ga0185342, IMG submission 128045) | Hot spring microbial mat communities from California, USA to study Microbial Dark Matter (Phase II) - Cone Pool mat layer E metaG... ... | reverse complement strand
TAAACTGCAGAATTCTCAGAGTAGGGGAAACAGTCGATATTTAAATAGCCATAAAAAACATGTGAGCCAAAAAAACTTTTAACTATATAAAAAAGGTTGAATCCTGCTTTTGTGCAGGATTTGATGGTTGTTCGTCTCTAACCTTTTTCGCGTATTAGTCTGCGGAACCAGTTTGGCAAAACGTATCCCACGTATGCAGATATGCCTGCTAGTAGTCCCATGGTGTATCCTATGGGTACGAATATGCTCCATCCCTCTGTTAAGGCTCCCTCTATGAATAGAAAAACAAAGAACAACGATAGGAATACAGAGGTAAAAGAAATCATAATGAACCCATAGCGGAAAAGCCTTTTTTCAGTTATCTTGGCTGCCTTTAACGCTAAGTATATCAATGGTATATAGGTGACGAGTCCAATTATCATTGCCAGCATAAAGTTTAATGTAACATTGAATGAAACGAGTATAATAATGAATAGCGGCGTGAAAATTATGGAATAGAGGATCATCCACTTTTTCTTTTTCTGTAAGAACGCTTCCAGAGTGAAGGCGAAAAGGAAGAGGTTTCCAACAGCAGCCAGCGCGATGGAGAATGAGAAAATGTATATGGAGCCCTTCAGCCAGCCTTGAAAAATTATTATGACCCAATCGGTAAGAACCGAGTAAAAGTGGCCTTGAATTCTGAAAGGTAACACGTAACTATCAATCATGTAGTCTCTGAGAAGAATGGGATAAATAGCGAAGTGGTCGATGTGACTCAAAGCAACGAAAAATACTCCCAAGGCGAAGAGAATGAATGTGAGGGCGAGATAAATCAAGGGAACCTTTCTTAATTTCCAAAATCGCCAGATGAAATTAGCACTAACGAAGAGCACCAGTATGGTCAACAGGAATTCATAATTAATTAAAAAAGTGAGATAGTCGGGTGTCAACAACTAACTTAACCCCACACTTGCCTTTTTTAACTCTACACAAGTATACTTGCTAATTAAAATTTCCCAAACAAAATATATAAAATTTTAGTGAAAAATTTAAAAAACCGCACAAAAAATTGTTTTTACCCACGATTACTTATCTTTTTCGAAACTATCTTTGGATATATGGTTGGTTGTTTAGGGTAGTTATCCGATACTCCTTCCGGAATTCTTGGAAAACTAGGTTATTATGGTTTTTTAGGGCGTCTCATTTTTAATCCCTTTATCATTTGAACCGCCTCTTCTAGGGTGTGGGCTACTGGTACATTGTTTATTTCGAATCCTTCAATTATTATGTCATACTTTAAAAGCCAGGGTACGTATGCTACTACTGGCTTACCGTATCTTCCAGCAATATTGGATAACCTGCGGCCTATCTGCATACTTATTGTGGGAGGATAGGGGAAGTTTAATATTAGAACTGCCTCAACCCTGTCTATTTGAAGAATGTACTCTAATACTCTTTCCATATCTATGTCCTCTGCGCTTCCTGTGAGGTCTATAGGATTCGACAAAGATGCTATACGCGCTGCTGCAGGACTTATCAACTGCTTCATTTCCTTCATTTCTTCTTGAGTGAACTCTACAAGATTTAAGCCATATTTAACTGCTAAATCTGCGCAGACCACGCCATGTCCTCCCGAAACTGTTAGTATGGCTATGTCTCCGTTCTTTATGGGCTTGTTCTTGAATGAAAGTACCTTGGCGAAACTAACTATTTCCTGCTCATTTTCCGCCTCCACTATTCCATACTGCCTAAAGACATCAGAGGCTAATCGGGGTGAAGCAGCAATTGAGCTCGTGTGGGACATAGCCGCTTTCCGCCCAACATCAGTTTTTCCCGCTCTAAAAACTATGATGTTCTTGTTGTCCCCGAATTCGGCAGCAACATCCAAGAATCTCCTGCCCTCTCCCTCCCTAAATCCTTCAATATACATTGCCACAGTTTTGGTCCTCTTGTCTTTGAGGAAATACTCCATAAGAATTGTTTCATCCACCACCGCCTTGTTTCCTATGCTAACTGCGGCTGAAACGCCAATTTTTCTCTCCGCATATTTGCTTAGAAACTGGTCAACAATAAAGCCCCCACTTTGGCTCAAGATAGCCACATTTCCAGGTGGGGGCTTAAGCATTCTCTCACTAGGTATAAAAAAGGTGTCAACATAAGGTGGACTATATACCCCCATACAGTTTGGGCCTATAAGGGCAATGTCATACTCGTTTGCTATCTTGACCAGTTGATTTTGGAGTTCAACTCCCCCATTTCCCATCTCGGCAAAACCTCCCGATATAACAATTGCGCCCCCGATGCCCGCTTTTCCACAGTCCTCCAAAACGGAGTTTACCAGGTCCGCCCGCACTACTATGACCGCTAAATCCACTTCCTCGGGTATATCTAGAACTGTGGGGTAGATTTGTGTCCCCTCAATGCTTCCTCCTCTAAGGTTAATCGGAAAGGTTTTTACTTGCATTTCGTGATGATTTTTGTTAAAAATAACAGTACCAGGGTTTAACGGGTTGGTAACCGAAACTCCCACGACAGCCATACTTTTGGGCTCGAAAACTTTTTTGAGATCCATAAAACCCGCTCCTCAAAACTTAAGCTCGGAACCAAATTTGTGCAAAATCTTAAAACCTGCATTTGTTTCATCAACGCGTAACTTTAATGCTGCGCATCCATTATTTTTATTGTTAGAATCATATCCTAGTATGTTTATAATAATTATCGTTTTTTCCTTCTATGAAAATTTGGAGTTGTCCAGTTTCACATCTGAAAGAAGCTTCAATAGCGCTTATTTTTCTATTTGAGCCTAAAAGTAAAGGGTTAGAATCAAGCATTCCCACATTGCCTTCTATTATTTGAAAATTGTGGGGCGCACTCAAAAAATAGAAAAGCTTCATGTACTCAATTCTCTTGGGAGTAGAATATGATTAAGATAGGCTGTTGTGGTTTTCCGGAAAGCATTGAACAGTATTTTAAAAAATTTAAATTAACAGAGGTTCAAAGGACCTTCTATAAACCCCCCAGCGAGGAAACCTTGAAAAATTGGCGCAGCAGGGCCCCCAAAGATTTCGAGTTCGCAGTAAAGGCTTGGCAACTCATAACCCATGACCCAAACTCTCCCACCTACAAAAAGGCCGGAATTAAAATTCCAGAGGAAAAAAAGAAGCTTTACGGCCACTTTAAACCCACACCTGAGGTTTCAGAGGCCTGGGAAACCATAAGCACAATCTGCAAGATTCTAGAGGCCAAGGTATGCCTCTTCCAGTGCCCAGCCAGCTTCACACCATCCGAAGAGAACATCAAAAACATGAAGGAATTCTTCTCAACAATAAACCGTGAAGGACTAATATTTGCTTGGGAACCCCGCGGGAAAAACTGGACCGCCCCACTTGTTAAAAGCCTCTGCGAAGAACTCGACATAACCCACACGGTTGACCCCTTTGCATCAAACCCCGCCTACCTGGCTAAAGACACAGCCTACCTAAGGCTGCACGGCGCTCCCCCAGGCAAAAAAATGTACAAATACACATACACGGACAACGACCTCTACAGACTAAAGGACATCATTAAGTCAATAAATGTTAAACAGTGCTACCTACTTTTTAACAATATCACAATGAAGGAAGACGCACTAAGATTCCAGAACTACTACAACCTGCCCACAACTTAATCAAATCGCAGCACATTTCCTTGAAGGAAACAGTATAATATTGGAACCTTATCGTATTCTTCCTCCGCATCTGGGACAGTATATTGCGTCAGGAGTTATTCGACGTCCACAGTACATACAGTAATGGTCTGAGCTGGGTTCATACTTGGCTATTTTCTCTTCCCTTTGAGGGGTTGAAATGGTTGGCTGTGGTGAAAACCTGTTTATTGCACGTTGTAACGCGTCTTCAACCTCGTATTCCAAGCGGTCGACATCACCCAACGCCAGGAAAATGAATAGGAAAAAGAATGTGAAGAAAATTCCAAGAAAGATGAAAAACAGGGAGACAATTAGGAGCGCAAGTGTTAAGATTAGAGAAAGAACTAGGGGAATATAGTTATGTCCAACTCTCCCCTCATAAACAATGTTTGAGCCACTCCTATAGATTCTCAGTTTCCCCTTCGTATTAATGCCCCTTCTCACCTTCCATTCAAACTGGCTTTTCCTCTTAACTCGGATGTTTGAAGACATCAACTCCTCATTCAAAATCTCGGCAAAATCACCAATTCTGTTCGCCTCTCCAGGAATAGAACCGAAAATTTCTCGCGACACCAACAAACCCTCCAAACCATTCTAAGTAAACTCTAAAAAAAGATAATTTATTCTTTTTGGACTAAAAATTTCACATCAAACATATTGCCGTAAAATGCATGTTTTGAAGGAGACGCATAAGGAATAAAAAAATTCTTTAATGTGACATCTGGTTGAGTAGCCCTAACACTTATTCCCCACCTGTCTAATTAGGGCTCCAGACACCAAAAAAAGCCCAGACATCTGCAGCTCACGTTCTCAAATCTTTCTTTTTTTCTGGAATTTTTGGCTCGAACTGTTTAAATATAATACCTCCATATTTTACAGTATACCAGATTAAATTTCTGGAAATTTTTAGGGGTGTAATGTTTTGAGCGTTAAATTGGCAGAAGGGGTGTACTGGGTAGGTGCCATAGACTGGAACCTACGATACTGCGGTTCCTATCAAACACCACTCGGTACCACTTACAACGCATATCTAATTGTTGACAAAAAAATTGCCCTAGTTGATGGCGTAAAGCACACGCACAGCCTTGAAATGATAAAAAGAGTGAGAGAAATAGTCGACCCAAAAGACATCAACTATTTGGTCGTGAACCATGCAGAACCAGACCACGCTGGAAACATAGAAGACATGCTTAAACTTGCACCTAAGGCGGAAATAATCTGCTCCAAGAGAGCCGAAGACTCACTCACAGGCTACTATAAAATAGACCGACCATTAAAAATAGTAAAAACAGGCGACACACTAAACATTGGGGAGAGGAACCTAGTCTTCATTGAAGCCCAAATGTTGCACTGGCCAGACAACATGATGACCTACCTTAAAGAAAACCACATACTATTCTCCAACGATCCCTTCGGACAACACATAGCATCACCTGAAAGATTCGTGGACGACTTGGGAGAACAAATAGTAATGGACCACGCGGCCAGATACTACGCCCAAATAGTCCTGCCCTACTCCCAACTAGTCCTCAAAAAACTGGAGGAAGTAAAAAACCTAAAAGTCCCCATAGACATGATATGCCCAGCTCACGGATTAATCTGGAACAAGAAACCCGAGAGAATAATAAACGCCTACGCCAAATGGGCCAGCGGCGAAGCCGAAAACAGAGCAGTAATAATATTCGACACCATGTGGGGAAGCACCGACATGATGGCCAGAGAAATAAGCCGAGGACTAATGGACAACGGAGTACAAACAACAATGTACCCAGTACGCTTCTCAGACTGGGGACTCATAATCAGGGACGTCATGCTGTCCAAAATCATCCTAATAGGATCCGCAACCCTAAACATGACCATGATGCCCGCAATAAGAGGAATACTAGAATTCATAAAAGGACTCAGACCACCAGGAAAAAAAATAGCAGCAGCCTTCGAATCCTACGGATGGGGAGGCGGAGCATACAAAAACATCATCCCAGTCCTCCAAGAAATGAAATTCGAAGTAGTAGAACCCGGACCCAGATCAAAATGGGTGCCCAAAGAAGAACAACTAAAAGAATGCTATGAATTCGGAAAACAACTAGCACAAAAAATAAAGTAAAAACAAAAATCTATCCTATTAGCCAAATATTCTCCTACCTTCTCAACTTTTTCATTTTTGTTTTTTTCCTTAAATGCTACCTTGACAATGTTAAATTTGTTTTCGGTGCTACATTTTCCCTTGATTTTTTTGTCTAATGCTTTAGAGAAGGTGGATTTTTTACTGCTTCATTAATGCTTGAAGGGGGTAAACGACCAAATTTAACATTGTCAAGCTACTCTCAAAAATAAAAAAAATAAAACAAATATGAAGAATACAAAAAACTATTTAAAAAAGGGGGAGGAATGGTTATGCCTGTTTTGTCATATCCAATAGCTTCACGACTTTATGGCCCACGAAAGGCAAGTCAGATACTGATTCGACAATCTCAATTTCTGATTCCACATCCAGCTTCTCTTTAAGCCTCCTCTTAACCTCTCTCTTGTACTCCTCAGGATCCTTAACCTTATCCTTATCGGTGGCCATCTTCAACTTCAAGGTGTCCATGGGGCCCTTAGAATATTTGAGCATAGTGAACCACTCAGTAAACCCCGGTATATCCCCCAAAATGTTCTCTATATCCGCTGGGAAAACCCTCATACCCTTAATGTTAGCAGCAAAAGCCTCTCTACCCAGTATGATAGATCTAACGTGAGTTCTTCCGCAACCACACTTCTCAGTAAACACGGCGCCCGTATCTTCAGTTCCCCACTTCAACATGGGCGTGGCTTCAGCAAAAAGATTAGTAACCACAATCTCACCCCTCTCACCACTGGCCAACGGTTCATGAGTCTCCAGATCAAAAGCTTTAGTGTAGAATAAATCATCACACTGATGATTACCCTCATGCTCCTCGCAATCCCCAAAATACCACAGTGGATCCGCCACACCCCCAAAGTCAAAAATTCTCTCTGGCGGAACACCAGTCTCCGCCTCAATTCTCCTCTTAACAGTCTTAGTGACAATTTCTCCGTAGCCCGTATCGATGAGTCTGACGCTTGAGAAGAGTTTCTTTATGTCTTCTCCCATTTTTTTGGCGGCTTCAAATATTGCGGACATGGTTAGCATGGGGCCGGCGAATATTTGTGGCTTCATGTATTTCATTTCTATTACGTGTCTTTTTGCAATGTGGGGCAGGGGATACATGCAGTCGCTTATTCCGGTGATATTAACTATGTCTAGTCCGGTTGCGGAAATCACTACGTATCCGTGCCATCTTATGCCTGTGGCGAAGACTATGTCTTTTGGTCGCCATCCTCTCATCCATTTTAGTCTTGTTTCCTGCTCTGCAGCCATCATCCAGTCATCATTTGTGTAGGCAAAAACGCTTGGAACTCCTGTGGTTCCCGTAGAGGCATTTATCACTTTTACCCTCTCGTTTAAGGGTACACTTAGGAGGCCTCCGAAGGGGTCTCCTGTTCGGCTTCTCTCCGCTCTCAAATCGTCTTTATAAAGAATTGGGACTTTGGTGTCAAAGTCGCTTATTGTTTTTATGTCTTCTGGTGTTACTCCTGCTTCTTTGAAGCTCTTCTTGTAAAATGGAGTGTTATGATAGGCATAGTTGATTTCAGCCTTTATCTTCTTTAGTTGAAGTTCTTCTATTTCCTCTCTCGGCATGGTTTCAATTTTCTTATTCCAAAACTTATCAAGCTCACTTTCAACCAATGAGTCTCCCTCCAAAATTCAATTTTTATTTATTCAAGAAATATTCTAACATGGGTTCTTCCGCAGCCACAAGGTTCGGTGTCCAGCCTAGCGTTATGCCCTGTCACAAATCTTACCAGTGGTGTTCCCTCTGCGTAAAGGTTTGTGAATACAAGCATTCCTTTCTCTCCGGGGCCTACTGGTTGTCCCGTGTTGGGGTCTACTGTTTCGACAACAAAGCCATCCTCCCAGGCGTGGTGCCCATTACACTGTAGACATTCCATAGCGTAGAAGCCACCGTATCCCAAATCAATCATGCTAAGATGTGTTCCACCCCATGTTTTCTTGAACTCCTCTCTAGTTTTCTCATCCAGAAGCGGGCTGCCAGGGCGGAATCTATGAACGACAATTTTGGGTCTAAAGGCTGTTTTAGGATCGCCTTTTTCCTTCTCCAGTTCTTGGGTCATTAATTTTGCATAATCTACTGTGGTAATTATTACATCGGGTTTGAAGAACTTTGTTAGGTAGGTTGCCCTTGGAGCATCTAAGAGAAAGAGGGTGTTTTCAATGGGAATCGAGGTGAAGGGAATCAGACTCTGCACTGTTCTCCTCACCCGGAAGTGTCCCTCAATGAGACTAGCTATGCTTTCCCATTGGGAGGCTTGTAGTTCTAAAATGTCGCCACTTGAAAATCCAATCATCACCAGATGTCTGGTGAGATGGTCGACAAGTACTTCTCTTTCATACTCTGTTGATATGGACATAATGGGTGGCTCCTCAATCTCCGGTTCGGGGGGTGGGGTTATGCCCCAAATTTTGTCTCTGGGAATGGCGCATCTTCCGCCGAAGGGGTCATCAAGTGTGACCTCTTTTTTTATGTCCTGTTTTGTGGTTAGGGGAAACCTTTCTAGATCCTTTAGGCTTTTGAAGTCTTCGGGTTTTACTCCTGCTTCTTTGAACTTTTTATTGTAGAACCTTGTGTTGTCGTACACGTATTTGAGCTGTCTTTTGAGGCTGTCTTCTTGCAGTTTTTCGAGTTCCTTCCTTGGCATCGTTTCAATGTTTCTCCTCCACATAAGAAAACCTCTCTATATAAGCAGTTTATAGAAAATATATATTTGATACTATTTATACATTTTGTTTTTTCCGAGCTGGCCCAAAAAAATGTCAAAAACAATGCTCATTTACAAGCCCAAAAATACTACACACTAAACCCCTTTGAAAGCAAAAATAATTAGAAAATAGATATTTGGAACCTTTTTGAAGTACATTTATATAAAGATGCTTGAAAGTTACCATAAATGCTTGGTTTTGTTCATAATTTTATTTTCCTTGGAAAAATGGGATATGATTGGCATGGTGAAAACGAGTATAGATATTGAGCTTAAATGGAAGGGCAAACTGAAATATGAAGTCCAGATACGTGGGAGGCACAACTTGGTGGTCGATGCCTCATCAGAGACGCAGGGTGATGATGAAGGTCCAGCTCCGGATGATTTGCTCGCAGCAGCGGTAGGAGCTTGTCTTTCCTCATCTTTCACTTTTTGTGCATCCAAAGCGAAAGCCGAATTAGTTGAGCTAACTAGTGTGGTCAGGGCCCAGATTTCGCGTGTGGAAGGATATTTAAGAGTTACAGGCATGGACGTAATTTTGAATCCCAAGTTTAAAGATGAGGAATCCGCAAAGAAAAAGGAGCGTTGCATAGCAATCTTCAGAAATTACTGCACTGTCACCGAATCGGTGTCTAGGGGAATTCCGGTAAACGTGGAAGTAAAGACCTGACTTGTTTTCAGTAATTATTTTTAATTATTTTTTTAATTATTTTTTTATTTTTTAATTATTTTTTTAGGCTTTTTTTTGGATTTCTTTAGAAAAACTTATAGTTTTTATATTTGCTATCCAACTTTGGAGGATAATTTGATTCCTGTTGGGGGTACTGGTAATTTGGGTGAGACACTTTACAGGTATTTGGCTGAGCTATGTGAGGGAATTGAATCAACAACCAAGAGGCTTGTAATCGTGGATCTGGTGGCTCAGTTCCTAAAAAAATTGTCAATAGAGGAGGTTGCTCCCTCAATTAGGATGATTGTGGGTGAAGCTTTTCCCGAGTGGAGTGGTCAGACTTTGGATGTGTCTTGGAGGACTATTCAAAAGGTGATAAGAAGCATTACCAAGGCTTCAGACGAAGAGATGCTGAGTGCATTCAGCGAGAAGGGTGATCTTGGTGACATGGCTAAAATTTTGATGTTGAGAAAAGATGTGTCAAAGCAGGCAACATTGTTGCCGAAGCCTCTCACAATACTTGAAGTTTATAGAAGTTTTCAATCCATCTCCGAAGCTAAAGGAAGTGGTTCAAAAAAGAAGAAGGAAAACCTTGTTCTCAGTCTGCTGAGCAGATCAGAACCTTTGGAAGCAAAGTATATTGTAAAAAACCTGATAGGTGAGATGAGGCATGGTGCTTCCTCGGGTTTAATGGAGGAGGCTGTGGCGAAGGCTTCAGGAGCACCCTTGGAAATGATAAAGAGGGCTTACATGCTTATGGGAGATTTGGGAGAGGTGGCGGAAAAAGCAATGCGGGGAGGGCCTCAAGCTCTAGATGATGTTAAACCCACGCCTTTTCACCCCATAAAGCCTATGCTCGCCCAAGCTGTAGAGAGTGTAGCTGAGGCTCTAAGAGAGCATGGAGGAATAACTAGTCTGGAATACAAGCTGGATGGTGCTCGGCTTCAGATACACATCCGTGGGGGAGAGGTTAAAATTTTTAGTAGAAGGCTGACTGAAGTAACCACCAGTTTGCCAGACGTGGTGGAGCAGGTTAGAAACAACATTCAGCCTGGTGAGGCTATAATAGAAGGGGAAGCGGTAGCAGTAGGCAAGGATGCCCGTCCACTCACTTTTCAAAATCTTATGAAGAGGTTTCGCAGAGTTAAGGGAATAGAAGAAATGGTTAGAGAAATTCCAGTGAAGCTCTACCTTTTTGACATAATTTACCTAGACGGTAAACTGTTAATAGACCTTCCCTACAGCGAGAGGAGAAAGGCGCTTTCCCAAGTAGCGGGTGAGATAGAGCTTGTTCCCCAATTGATAACCTGTGATGTTGATAAGGCTCAGGAATTTTTTGAAGAGGCTAAAAACAAGGGCCACGAGGGACTGATGGCTAAAAAAATTGAGAGCACATATACTCCGGGAAGAAGAGGAAAAAAGTGGCTAAAAATAAAAGAAACCGAAGCCCTCGATTTGGTGATTGTGGGGGCGGACTGGGGATATGGGCGAAGAGTGAATTGGCTCAGCGATTACTATCTCGCAGCAAGAAACGAAGAAACGGGAGAACTTCAAATAATAGGTAAAACTTTCAAAGGACTCACAGACGAAGAATTTGAAGAAATCACGGAGAAACTATTAAAGCTAAAGACCATAGAGTATGGAAGGACAGTTAGGGTAAAACCCGAAATAGTTGTGGAAACAATTTTCGAAGAAATACAGAAATCTCCAAAGTACGAGTCCGGCTACGCTCTCAGATTTGCAAGGATAAAAAGAATAAGAGAGGATAAGAATGTGGAGGATATAGATACCATGGAGAAGGTGAAACGGCTCTACGAGAACCAGTTCAAAGCCAAATCAAAAACGTTATGAGTATTGACGAGCGTGTGCTTGGGGCTTCCCCATGGGTGGTCTACAGATGCACACGCTCGTCGTGGGAAAGGCTCCTCCCGTTCTGAAAAGTTTGGAACAACTATGCCTTCCTTCGAACTCTAGTTGGACCAGGCTTTTCGTGACTTCCCCTTTTGTGAGAAGCTTATTTTCGGCGTGTTTTTCTTGGATATCTTTTTGTGGATTTATGTTTTAATAATTTTTGTTACGAATAAATTTCTAATATTTTTCAATAATCAGTATTATTTAAATTTTTCCTCCCCTTATAACATAACGCTCCGATCCCTTCTAATCCACTGTATTTATTTTATGAATGGCATCCAAAACCTTAAATTCAGAATCTTATAACAGTTTAATAGAAATTAAACTTTTAAAATAGGAACTTATCAATTTTAGCAGCCGGTAAAAGACCATGGACGACAGCATAGAAAAATTCATTGAAGTTCTGAGAAAGAAGGGGCACAAGGTCACACCACAAAGGATTGAGCTATTTAGAGTAATTAAAAGTAGTAAACACCCCACTGCTGAGGAAATTTACCAACTAGTGAAAAAGGACTATCCTACAGTAAGCCCCGCTACCGTCTACAAAACAATAGAACTATTGCGAGGAATGGGCGAAATCCAAGAAATTAGTGTAGTGGATGGAAAAATTAGATACGAAACAAACATGACCCCCCACGTTAACATTCACTGTTTGGAGTGTGGAAGGGTCGAAGACATCTACCTAGAAAAAATTAAGGAATTGGATGACGAATTAAGGGATAAGTCTAAATATGAGATAGTGAGCCGGAGTCATGACTACTTCGGATACTGCCCGGAATGTAAAAAGAAGAAAACTTCTGAATAGGTTTAGCCAAACGTTCAATATTAATAAATATAACATTTATAAAAATAAAAAAAGGTATGGTTTTTGTCCTGTTTTGGCTTATAATTTTTTCATGCAGAGGTACCAGTCTATACACTCGTATCCTTCAGTTAGCCTTTTTTCGGCCTCAGCTTGTGTTCTGGGCGGTGGAACAATGACCTTATCGCCTGGTCTCCAGTTGGCTGGCGTGGCTACCTTGGCTCTGTCCACAGTTTGTAGGGAGTCCAGAAGTCTCAGAATTTCATCCATGTTTCTTCCAGAAGTTAGGGGGTAATATAGCATAGCTCTTAGGATGCCTTCAGGATCAATGTAGAATACTGTTCTTACGGCTGATGTTTCACTTGTGGCTTTATGAATCATGTTGTATAATTTTGCCACCTTCATGTCTAAGTCTGCAATAACTGGGAATGGTATTTTTATCTTTTGTTTCTCTTCAATGTTTCTCACCCAGGCTATGTGGGAAAAGACACTGTCGATACTTAATCCTATTAGTTGGGTGTTTCTTTTTTGTAGTTCTGGCCATATTTTGGCGAATGCCACGAATTCTGTGGTGCATACGGGTGTGAAGTCTGCGGGGTGGGAGAATAGAATTACCCACTTGCCTCTATAATTAGATAGTTTTATTGGTCCGTGTGTTGTTATTGCTTCAAAATCGGGTGCTGGTTTTCCTATTTCTAAAAAAGTTGTTTGTTCTTCTGCTGTTTTTTCCATAATTTTTGTGCCTCCTCCATGTTTGAGTCTAAATTATGTTCTTTAGGCTTTTAGGGGAATTAAATCATAAAAAATATTAATTAATTTTTGTTTTTAATTAAGAACAGGTATTATTTAAATTTTTTGTTTCTTTGCTGTAGATAAACGAAACTCCAACACTACAATTTACGTTTTATCATCGGCAAAGCTTTTTATAATTGAAAAATATGTTTACTTTAATATAGTAATGAATATTAACTAAAATTTAATTTAAAGTGTAATATTCTTAGGACTCATGGGAAGGGTGAGATAATCATTATGTCTCAAAATTTGCAGGAATTCATAAGCTATCTCAGAAGTAAGGGATACAAGGTAACACCTCAGAGGCTAGAAGTATTCAAAATAATAAAATCTATGAAAAACCATCCTACCGTTTATATGATTTACCAGGAAGTAAAAAAGAAGAATCCCGCCATAAGCCCGGCCACAGTTTACAAAACATTAGAACTATTAGAGAAAGTAGGGGAGATTCAGGCAGTCTGTCAAATAGACGGCAAAACAGTATATGACACCACACTAAGTCCTCATATTAACATCCACTGCCTAAATTGCCGCAGGATAGAAGACGTAGAATCAGATCTAGTCGAAAGATTGGTAAATGAAATTCAAGAGAAAAGGCGTGTCAAAATCATTAGTCAAAGCATAAACTTTTTTGGATACTGCTCCAAGTGTGCAAACAAAAAATAGTAATCAGAAAAAATTTTTGGGAGCTTTCTCCAGATAGTGTTTTGAAATTCAAGTTTAGGATTTTTTCATTTTCTTTTCGGATTCTTCAATGAAGTAGAGTAGTGCGTCTATGAAAAAGTCTTTTCTTTCTAGAACTACTGCGTGGCCGCCGAATGGGATGATTGCGATTTGTGAGTTTGGGATTTGCTTGTGCATAAATTCTGCTTCTTCAACAGGTACCACCTCATCCTCTCTGCCATGAATGATTAGTGTTGGTGCCTTGATTTTCTTTATGTCTTTTTCCAATGTTAGTGGGCTCTTCGCATAACCTTGCTGGATTCTGACTACTGTTGTAGGGTCTCGGGTCCTCATAGAATCCGCGAATTTTTTCACTTCATCCTTGTGTCTGCGTACGAACATGGGGTGGAATATGTCTTTTATCTCGGCTTCAATGTATGCTTCCAATCCTTTTTCGGTGAGTGCCTTGGCCCACCTTGCGCCCACTTCGATGGATTTGGCTGGTATTCGCGCTGCAGTATCTATCAGGATTAGTCCCTTCACTTTTTCTGGATGGCTTAATGCCATTTTTAGAGCCACAAAGCCTCCCATGCTTACTCCGCATATGTATGCCTTATCTATTTTTAAGGTGTCCAAGAGGGCTGCAACATCATCTGCAAACATCTCTTGAGTGTAAGGTTGATTTGGTTTCTCCGATTTTCCATGTCCTCTCAAATCTACAGCTATACACCTAACTTCCCGAGAGAGTTCAGGTATCAGAGGTGCCCATTCAGTTGAGTCTCCTCCCATTCCATGAATTAAAACTAGTGCGGGTCCTTTTCCCACATCCTCATAATACATTTCAAAATCATTTATTCTGGTTTTCAAATTTCCAACCCTCTTCTACATTTTGTGGGTTACCGTTTTTGAGAATATGACTTTTTAAAGATATTAAGAAATGCTTATTTAAATGTTTCCTCGATTTTTTTTGCTCTCCCATAGATTTCTGTCATTTCGCGTAGTTTTGCAGCTATTTTTGGGGTTATCAGTTCCGGTGATAGACGCCACTTATAGTTGCCTTCCGTAGTTGCCGGTTTATTCATCCGCGCCTCTTGACCCAAACCTAAGATGTCCTGAATAGGTATTATGGCTGTGTTAGCAACTGACATCATTGCAAGTCGCACAAACTCCCAGTGGACATTCAGGGAAGATACTTTACGCCCAATGTACTTGGAGATTCTTTCTTTTTCCTGTGGCGTTGCTTCGTTTTCAAACCATCCTCTCACCGTATTGTTATCATGGGTTCCGGTGTAAACTATACATTCTTTAATGTGGTTGTGTGGAGCGTAGGGATTTGTGGGGAGGTCTTCGCTGAATGCAAATAAGAGTACACGCATTCCTGGTAGGTTGAAGTGGCGCATGAGTTCCCTTACATCGTCAGTGATGACCCCCAAGTCTTCTGCTATGATGGGCAGATTAGAGAAGTGCCTAAGAAGTGTGGAGAAGAAATCTTCACCTGGTCCCGGCACCCATCTACCATTGACGGCTGTTTTTTCACCTGCAGGAACTTCCCAGTATCCTGCGAAGCCTCGAAAGTGGTCAATGCGCACCCAGTCGTAAAGCTTTAAGGTGTGTTCCATTCTTCGAATCCACCAGGCGTAGTTGTCCTGTTTTAACATATCCCATCGATAGACGGGGTTCCCCCAGAGTTGCCCCGTGCTACTAAAGTAGTCTGGGGGGACGCCGGAAACATACAGTGGCCTTTTTTCTTGGTCTAGCTTGAAAAATTGGGGGTTCTTCCACACGTCTACACTGTCGTAATGAACGTAGATGGGTATGTCGCCTATGATTTGGATGCCTTTTTGGTTGCAATATTTTTTGAGGGAGAACCACTGTTTAAAGAAGAGGTACTGGAGGAACTTTTCTTTCTCAACCTTATCGTGTAGTTCTTCCTTAAGTCTTTGAAGGGCTTCTGGTTGACTGTCTCTTATTTCCGGTGGCCATTCACTCCAGACTTTTCCTTGAAAGCGCGCCTTTGCAGCCATAAAAAGTGAGTAGTCTTCAACCCAGTTTGAGTTTTCCGCACAGAACTTTTCATACTCATACATGTTTCTCCTATCCACTTTGAAGTGTTCGTAGGCTCTGTCGAAGATACGGTTCTTGTAGCGAATAACTTCTGGATAGTCAATGATATTTTTTCGAAAGGAGGGGATAGGTTCAACATCCTCCTTTTTAATTAGACCATCACTGAGAAGTAGGTCTGGGCTTATAAAGAGAGTATTTCCCGCGAAAGCTGAGAAACTGTTATAGGGAGTGTTGCCAAAGGAGGGATCTGTGGGAGTTAAGGGGAGAATCTGCCAGTAACTCTGCCTGGTTTCGACTAAGAAATCCACAAATTTGTAGGCCCATGGACCGAAGTCGCCGATTCCATAGGGTGAAGGTATTGACAGAATGGGGAGAAGAATCCCGCAGGCTCTTATGTTCAAATTGGCATCCTCCTTCTACATGAAAAATGGCTACTCTCTTTAGGCCTTAAATTGGTGTTGGGCTTTTCTATACACATTTCACTCCTAAAAATTCTCCTAGTTCATTGAAATAGTCTAACCACATTTTTGCGTGGGGGTCGGTTTCTGCTTTTTTCTGCATCGGGCCGCAGAACTTTTTTCCTACGGAGAAATATATGTTTTGAGCCTTCCAGAGGTTCAGTTCTAGAGGAAATACGCTTAGAATATTAAGAGTTTTCACTATGTTTTCCAGAAGAGAGCTATCCTGAGGTGCCTGTGCGAGTCTATCCATGAGTTTATTAATTTTCTGGCTCGCTACAAATCCCATGTCGGTTTTGTCCGGTTCTATTGACCTTTTCTTCATTTCTGAAACCAATTTTTTTAGCTCCTCAATGTTGGAGTCTTCATCCTCCAGCGATTTACGCAGAGCGTTATTTAATGTAAACTCAATGACAGAAGCCAGAGTTTGTGGCAGGGAAATTCCCATTTCATTTAGGGTTTGGATAATGGGGTAATTGTTTCTGTATATTTGCAGAAATAGGTTTTCTATCTTTTTTTGTGTGGGTTCAAGTATCCTGCTTAAAATTTTTATCTGTTCGTCTCTGAAAAGTTGAGATAAGGAATAAACTTGTTTTTCAAAATATTTATTTATCAAGTCGGCGACCTTGGAGAAGTCTCCCTTTAGGAAGGCCTTTTTGGTCTCTTTACACATTTGGGAAAAAGATTTGCGATCCATGAATTCACGGACTCCCACTATCAGGTTTTGATCCCCGAAATGTAAAACTGCAAAGCTTACCACACTCTCTTCCCAAGTAATATCTGAACGTAAACGTACTCTTCCCACGGCGAATTTTTTATTTTCCGCCTCCAGATTCTCATATGCCTCATTCTTGGCAGTGTAACAGTATATCTTCTGGGTTTCCTTATACTCTCCAAAAATAGAGGAAATGGCGTAGTGTGCCCCCACTCTAAGTAAATCGGTAATGGAGGGTCTCACCAATAAGTCGTATACTCGGGCCCCGTTTTGATACTCTGGTATGTTACTCGGAGCCTTTTCAAGTATTTTGAGGTAGTCGGGTTCTAGATCCACACCGCATATTTCCCTGGCAAGCTGCATGGCGCGAGCAGCATACTTCATCACTTGGGTAGATTCAATGCCGGAGATTTCGTCAAAGAACCAACCGCAGCTCGTATACATAAGCAGGGCGTTTCGCTGCATCTCCAAAAGCTTAAGTACCCTTACCTTTTCTTCCTTGGATAGTTGCTTTTTGCTATGCTTGGAAAGGAATCGCTCCACGTTCTCAATGGATCTGTCAAGAATAACTTCAATGTAATCATCCCTCGCCTTCCAAGGGTCTTGAATGTATTGAGCCATTTCCCTTTCGTAGATGAGGTTGACTCTGTCGCCTAGCCAGTCCATTGCTTCGCGTAGGTGAGTTCTCCATTCTTGTTTGAACTCTGGTTCAGCTCCCATTCTGCATCCGCAATCGCTTCTCCACCTCTCAATACCATGAAAGCAGCTCCAGGAAGTGTTCTCAATAATTTCCACTTCATATGTGGGGGGATTCTTTTCCAGATACTCTCCATATATTGTGATTTGAGCAAGATTTCTTGATTCTATGTAGTGAAGGCAATAGGAGAGAGCCATATCGCCAAATTTCAGGTGGTGACCATAAGTTTCTCCATCAGTGGCAATGTGTACAATCTGGGGTTGTCTCTGAGCTTGGGAAAAGCTCCTAACAATTTTTAACGCGAAATTCTCTCCATTTTTCAAAAGGTCGCCGAAAGCAACATCTAGAGACACAGACTGGTCGTAGAAAAAGATACTAATCGATCTTCCCGAGGGAAGCCTACACAGGTAAGGCATCTTAGGATTAATATTTCCGCCCAAAACATTATTCCATTTCTCCTCTCCTATTTTTCTAATCCGACTGGCTTGGTGAGGAGCTAATATAGTGAATTTTATGCCGTACTCCGCCATTATGTCTAGTGTTTCAAGATCCACAGCAGTTTCAGGGAGCCACATGCCTTCGGGTTTCCTACCGAACCGGTGCTCAAAATCCCTTATTCCCCAAACCACTTGAGTACGCTTATCTCTGCTATTGGCAAGGGGCATTATCATGTGATTATAAACCTGAGCGATGGCGGGTCCGTGTCCCGAATATTTCTTCTGGCATTCCTTATCAGTTTCAATAATTACTTGGTACACTTCGGGTGCGTGTCTCTCCAGCCATAAAAGTAGTGTTGGACCAAAGTCAAAACTGATTTTTGAATAATTGTTCACAATTTCAATAATCTTTCTTTCGCTGTTAAGGATGCGGGAAGCCGTATTGGGAGCATAACACTCGGCCGTTATTTTTTCGTTCCAATCATGGTAAGGATGAGCTCCCTCTTGGAGTTCAACCTCTTCCAGCCAAGGATTTTCCCTAGGCGGCTGATAAAAGTGACCATGAATACAAACATAATAACTCATACAACTGCCTCCACACTAAATGCCCGACTTTTCCCAAATACCAGTTTTTATTCTTCATCGCCGAAACCTTCAGTTTCTTCCACAAATAAAGTGTTACCACACCCCTAACTATTTGGCTTTCAATTCCCATTCTTAGGGCTTCCATTTAAGGAAGAGGACTCCTAGGGGCGGAAGGGTAACAGATATGGAATAGGGTCTATCGTTGTAAGGAATCTTTTTGGCCTTGACTTTAACGATTTTGACCAGCCCGCTTCCTCCATATTTTTTGTCATCACTGTTTAAAACTAATCTCCAAGCGCCGTCTACTGGAACCCCAACCATATATTTGTATCGTGGAACTGGGGTGAAGTTACAAATCACCAGCAAGATGTCCTTTGTGGTTCTGCCCTTTCTTATGAAACTGATTACACTCTGCTCCCAGTCAGCGAGATTTATCCACTCAAAACCTTCCCTTTCAAAATCAACTTCATAAAGCACTGGTTCACTAATGTAAAACGCGTTTAAATCCTTCACCCATTGCTGGAGGCCCCTGTGTGGTGGATACTGAAGAAGATGCCAATCAAGGCTTGAATCATGATTCCATTCCCTCCACTGCCCAAATTCTCCCCCCATGAATAGAAGCTTTTTGCCTGGATGAGCATACATGTAACCAAATAGTAGGCGGAGATTTGCAAATTTCTGCCATTCATCTCCAGGCATCTTGCCCAGAAGAGAGCCTTTGCCATAAACCACCTCATCATGAGAGAGGGGGAGTATAAAGTTTTCAGAGAACGCATACCATATGCTAAAAGTTATCGTATTGTGGTAATGTTTACGATAAATGGGATCCTTAGACATATATTCAAGGGTGTCATGCATCCAACCCATATTCCACTTCATACCGAAGCCTAAGCCTCCTAGGTAAGTGGGCCTTGAAACTTGGGGCCAAGCGGTGGACTCCTCGGCTATGGTTTGAACATCGGGAAAATTTCCGTAAACCACCTCATTCATTCTGCGTATGAAACTAATCGCTTCAAGGTTTTCTTTGCCACCGAACTGGTTAGGGATCCACTCACCATTCTTTCGGGAGTAGTCGAGGTAAAGCATTGATGCTACAGCATCTACCCTTACGCCGTCAGCATGATACTTTGATAGCCAGAATAGAATGCTGCTAATGAGAAAGGCGGGCACTTCGTTCCGAGCATAGTTAAAAATGAAGCTGTTCCAGTCAGGGTGAAACCCCCTCCTTGGATCATCATATTCGTAGAGGTGGGTGCCATCAAAAAAGCCTAGGCCATGCTCATCGGTTGGGAAGTGTGAGGGAACCCAATCTAAGATTACTCCTATATCATTCTGATGAAGACAGTCAATAAGATACATAAAATCCTGAGGTGTGCCATATCTGCTTGTAGGAGCAAAGTACCCAGTTATCTGGTATCCCCAAGAACCATAGAAGGGATGCTCCATTACTGGCAGGAATTCTACATGTGTGAACCCCATATCCTTCACGTAGTCCACTAGGTACTCGGCCATTTCCCTGTATGTGAGGAACCTGCTGTTTTCCTCAGGAACCCTTCGCCAAGAGCCTAAGTGAACCTCATAAATGGCCATTGGTGCATTAAGTGAATTATGCTTGTAACGTTTGCTCATCCACTCCGCATCCTTCCACTCATAATCCAAGTCCCAAACAATGGAAGCTGTCTTGGGGGGAACCTCCCAGTAAAAGGAAAATGGGTCTCCCTTATCCACTTTGTATTTGTTGAACTTAGATTCTATATGGTACTTGTATCGAGTCCCCTTGCCGACACCGGGTATGAATCCCTCAAAGATACCTGAGCCATCCCATCTTACCCCCAAAGGGGAATCCTCTGGATCCCATCCATTAAAGTCACCAATTACAGAAACACGTTCCGCGTTGGGGGCCCAGACTGCGAAGTAGGTGCCAGTAACCTCATTCGACTTTATGATGTGGGAGCCCAGCTTCTCGTAGAGTCGGTAGTGAGTTCCCTCCTTAAAGAAGTAGGTGTCATGGTCTGTGATGAGTCCCACATCGTACCTTACCCTTTCTGGTTTTCGTCTTCGTTTACGCTTTGGAATTTTGAAGCCTCCTTTCTAACTTGTTGCTGGCATGCTTTGTAAGATGTTTTTTATTCCTTTGATGGGGATAATTGCCCAATCGGGTCGATTTTCGAGTTCATAGCTCAGTTCGTAAAATGCTTTTTCTAGGAGGAAGGCTTCGAGCAATACCTGGAACTCCTCCTTATCCGTCGGTACAATGGGAGCCTTCCCCACAGTATTGAGGTAGGAATGCAGAAAAACGCCACTTACGTAATAGCACCATAGTTTAATCCATGATTCCAGTAGAATAGTGTCCTCAGCTCTGAGGGATGCATGCTGCTGAAGAGCTCTAAAAGCCACATATTCAAATGAACGCAATATTGCTGCAACGTCCCTGAGGGGGGAGCGTTTCAATCTTCTTTCGCTAAGTGCACGTGCAGATTCACCCTCAAAATCAATAATTACAAAGTCCTTTCCCGTATATAGAATATGTTCCAGGTGGTAATTGCCATGGATGCGTATTTTCATTGTTGATATTTTTTTCCGTAAAATTTTTTGCATATGGTTCAAAACTTCATTCTCAGAAGCTATTATTCCAAGGGCTTCTTCTTGCACTTTTTCTGGGAGTTTCTCAAGATTTCTCGACAACGATAGCGTTACCCTTCGCACTAGGCTCCTCATAGATTGATAAACCGCTCTCTGGTAAAGGGTGGAAAAGGGTTCCGGAGTGAATTCTGGATTTTCTGTTTCTTGGCTAAGTGCCAAGTGTAGCTCTCCCGTTCTTTTTCCCAGCAGGCTAACCATTTCTAGGTAAACTCCACCTATTAGCTCCTGGAACAATGGGGGGATCTCTGAAAAACGTAATACTGGAAAAAGATTTTGAGGAATTCTCGGTGTCTCCATCTTTTTAGACAATACTCTTTCAGAATATTGGCCGACAGCGTCAAAACTGTATTTCCAAGCGTTACCTTGGTTGAGAACATATCCCTCAAGAACCCCAATTATGAAGGGCGCTCCGTCCTGTGGTAGGTACTGGATTACGCCTGCAAATGGGGGAATTTGGGAAAAGCTACCTTGACTGGATAAGTATTTTATGATTTCGTGGTCTGGATTTTCCCCTTCGTCCAGCTTACGATACAGTTTTAGGAAGAACACATTTTCATATGTGATGCACGTGTTATCATGCTCGCCTTTGACAATCTGAGAATTTAAGGAAATCCCTCTACTACCAAGTAGCTTCCAAAATTTTGGACTCCTAGGGGCTAAGAGCTCACCCCAATTTCCCTTTATTTTTCTTTTATGTGAGAACATTGAGAGCAGATATTGACGGAAGCCCTCATCATAATATGCGTCATAAAGGATCCCCTCCTCCTCGTCTACGCGAATATTTGCTATTACACACTGTGGGGATTCCTCCACCATTTTTTTGGCTTTTTCCTTTGAGGCGAAGGTTACTGGTAGCTGATACTTTTCTGATAATCCCTCCGAATATTTTACTTCAAAGAGGAGTAGGTGTGCAAGAACTGATTTATCAGTAATGGGGATGTCGCTGATAACAGAAATTTCTTGTATAGTCAGAGATTTTCCAATAAACCAGCGGCAGCCCCTCAAATAGTTGGGCAAAACTTCTTCTTCCAGCCTCTCCCTCATTCTGCCCTCCAGCACATTTTCCCAACTTGTTTTCACAACTAGGCGGGGTAAAACTTTTTCCCTAACGACACTCTTAAGCTTCTCCTCCTCTTGCAACAAAAACCAGTAATAAGCATATGGCCCCAGTGTCAGTACATATCGAGAATCCTTGATGGTGGGGAACTTATTTTTGCTAAAAACTTCTTCTGGAACAAATCCCACATATTTTGAGAGGTCCAACTCAACCACTTGTGAAAATCTTGAAAGATTCACGACTACCAGAATAGTTTCATCCTGATACTTGCGAATGAAGGCTAGAATTTTTGAATTTTCGGGATAGAGGAATTCGATGCTTCCCCTACCAAAGGCCTTGAAGCGTTTACGCGTCGCAATTAGGCGTTTCATCCACCAGAGAAGTGAGTTAAAATTTTTCTCCTGATTTTCCACATTTACTGCTTCATAGTGATATTCGGGATCAATAATTACTGGGAGATATAGCTTTTGAGGATTGGCTTTGGAAAAGCCTGCGTTTCTGTCTGGGCTCCACTGCATTGGGGTGCGAACCCCGTTTCGGTCGCCGAGATAATAATTGTCTCCCATACCAATTTCGTCACCATAGTAGATAACCGGTGTACCTGGAAAGGAGAGGAGTAGTATGTTCATTAGTTCTATTTTTCTTCGGTCATTTTCAAGTAGCGGTGCCAAGCGGCGGCGGATCCCCAAGTTTATCCTTGCTTTAGGATCCCTAGCGTAGATGCGGTACATGTAGTCACGCTCTTCGTCTGTAACCATTTCAAGGGTCAATTCGTCGTGGTTTCGCAGGAACAATGCCCATTGGCAAGACTCGGGTATAGTTGGGGTCTGCTCCATAATATCAATTATTGGGAAGCGATCCTCCATTTGAACCGCCATAAAGATTCTGGGCATTAGTGGGAAATGGAAAGCCATGTGGCACCTGTTACCCTTGCCAAAATAGGCTACTGCGTCCTCCGGCCACTGGTTAGCCTCCGCCAGCAACATACGGTTCCTAAACTTGCTATCCACATGAGCCCTTAACTTTTCCAAGAATTCGTAAGTTTCTGGGAGATTCTCACAATTGGTGCCGTCGCGTTCATACAGGTATGGAACAGCGTCTAACCTTAGGCCATCTACACCCATTTCCAACCAATAGTCAATTACACGAAATATTGCTTCATGTACCATGGGGTTATCATAGTTTAGGTCTGGTTGATGGGAGTAGAAGCGGTGCCAGTAATAAGCCTTAGCTACGGGGTCCCATGCCCAGTTGGAAGTTTCAAAATCCTTAAAGATTATCCTTGCCTCCTTGTACTTTTCCGGCGTATCACTCCATACGTAGAATTCCCTCCATTTGGAGCCTGGCTTAGCTCTTCTTGCTCTCTGAAACCACAGGTTCTGGTCCGATGTATGGTTTAAAACAAGTTCTATAATGACGCGAAGGCCGCGTTTATGAGCCTCCCTTAGGAACTCCCTAAAATCGTTTAGTGTACCATAATAGGGGTGGACTCCAAAATAATCTGCAATATCGTATCCGTCATCCTTTAGAGGTGAGGGGAAAAATGGTAATAGCCAAATGGCGGTAACTCCCAAGCCTTGAAGATAGTCAAGCTTTTCTATGAGCCCACGAAAGTCCCCTACACCATCATTGCTACTATCATAAAACGCCTTAACATGAACCTCATAAATAACAGCATCCTTATACCACAGAGGCTCATCTTCCAAATATGCTTCACAACCACTCATAAGTAACCTTCCCAACCACCATAGAAACGCTAAAAACAATCAATTTTTGGAATTTTTTGAATCCTTAAAAATTTTATCAACACTCAAAGAAGCTTCACCAAATTCCAAAGTGTACAAATTAATGCTCCTATAAAAAGGGTATCCTACGAAAAATATTTAGAGATGTGCTAATAAAAGCATTGGCCTTTAAATACTATCCCACAGCATAAACTTTAAAATAGAAGAGAGCACAATTTATACCTTTAAAGCCAAAATTTCAAAGGAGTTAACATACTAAATTATACAAAAAGCCTTAACTGTAAGCAAGTACAATTATTTATCAATAGTAGTGATGGGGTTATAGCACTATTATAGAAATATTCTGCTAACTGTTTATATAAATGTTTGAGTAAAAAGACTCGTGAACCTAAAAAATATCAAAAAAGAAAAGAGGCCTGACTGGAAAATTGGGTGAATGCCTACCGTACACCATTGGAAAGCAAAGTATTGCTTTTTTCAGTATGGAAATAGGGCTAGATGGCGGAATTCCCACATATAGTGGGGGGTTGGGAATACTAGCCGGCGACACTGTAAGGTCGAGTGCAGATTTAAAGCTCCCACTGGTTGCAGTGACACTGGTTAGTAGAAAAGGCTACTTCAGACAAGAATTAACCAGCGATGGGTGGCAGATAGAATATCCCGACGAGTGGGACCCATCCAAATTTATGAAACTTCTCCCAGCAGAAGTTAAGGTGCAGATTCAAAGAAGGGACGTGAAAGTTAGAGCCTGGCTTTATGAGGTGAAAAGTCTTGTGGGGGGAGCTATCCCAGTTCTTTTTCTGGATACCGATGTGGAGGGAAACACTCCAGAAGATAGAGCAATAACCAACAACCTCTATGGAGACGATGGAATATACCGCCTCAAACAAGAGGTCGTTCTAGGAGTGGGTGGTGTAAGAATTCTTGATGCTTTGGGCTTCCAAATCAGGAGGTACCATATGAATGAGGGACACTCCAGCCTCCTAGCTTTGGAGTTATTGCGAAAATTTGGAATGGACATAGAGAGGGTCAGAAACCTGTGTATATTTACCACCCACACTCCCGTTGACGCTGCACACGACAAATTCAGCTACGACCTAGTCAGAGAGGTTCTTGATGATTTTATTCCCTTGGACACACTGAAGAAATTGGGCGGCCATGACCTGTTAAACATGACCCGCCTAGCCTTAAACCTGAGCGAGTACATTAATGGTGTGTCCAAAAAGTATCAGCTAACCTCAAGTCAACTATTTCCCGGTTACCAGATTAATGCAATAACCAACGGGGTTCATTCCTACACGTGGACCAGTGACCCCTTCAAAAAACTGTTTGATAAATATATTCCGGGGTGGGCTAACGAGCCGGAGTTACTTGTAAGGGTTGACACGATTCCTAACGAAGAAGTGTGGGAGGCTCACCAGGACGCCAAAAAGACGCTAATAGATTTTGTAAACGAAACAACCAAGGTAGGCATGGACTACAACACTCTAACAATTGGATTTGCGCGGAGGGCTACTGGATACAAAAGGGCGACTCTAATATTCTCAGACTTGGATAAGCTAAGGAAAATTAATAGGAAGGGCAGAATCCAACTCATATTCGCAGGTAAAGCCCATCCCCGAGACGAATCGGGAAAAAGGCTAATTAAGGAAATCTTCGGTTACATTGAAACACTAAAGGACAGAATAAAGATAGCCTACCTACCAAACTACAACATGAGCACAGCTTTCAAGCTCATTCCAGGATCAGATGTTTGGCTAAATACTCCTATGCCGCCGCTAGAAGCTTCAGGCACAAGTGGAATGAAGGCAGCACACAATGGAGTGTTAAACTTCAGCGTTCTTGATGGTTGGTGGATTGAAGGCTGGATTGAGGGAGTAACCGGCTGGGCAATAGGGCCCCTTCCAGAGGAAGAGGTCTCAGAGCCGGAGCGCAGAGCTAGAGAACTAGAAGACCTGTACAACAAGTTGGAATACGTAATTGTCCCCATGTATTATCAGAGAAGAGACGAATGGATAGAAATGATGAAGAACTCCATTGGAAAAATCGCTTACTACTTTAACAGCCACAGAATGATGCGCAGATACATAACCGAAGCATACTTCTAACCTATTCACCTACAGAATATTATCCTTCATCCTTCCTTTTCCAATTTTTCTAAAACTGATTCCCCCCTTTTGACAGAAGTTTCACACAAGATTGCATGGACTTAAGCCTAATGCACAAATTTTTTTAGGGGGCTCAGTGCTTGACTGGGAAGCCGACTCATATAATAACAGGTTTTAATTCTGTCCTCCAAATTCTCCATAGTAAAAGGCCGCGGATAAACGTGTCATTTACCTTTATGCATCTTGATTTGACTCTCACAAAAATATATCTTATGAAAAGGAATTAAATATTCACACAATAAAATATGTTGGAAAAGTGGTGGATATGTCTAATTTTGTAGAAATGGAAGATGGGGTAAAATTAAGGTATGAACTCAAAGGAAAAGGTAAGCCGGTGATTCTAATACATGGTTGGACTGGTGGAAGGGCAAATTGGATGCGTCAAGTGCCGGAACTCTCTAAACATTTCCAAGTAGTCACCTATGACCACCGGGGGCACGGGGAATCTGATAAGCCCGAGAAACACCTTAATCTAAACTGGCTGGCAAGAGACCTAAAGACCATTATGAAGAAGTTGAAACTCGAAAAGCCAGTGGCTGTGGGGCACTCTATGGGTGCGGCCACCCTCTTTGAATATTTGAAATTATATGGAGACGAAGATTTCAGTGGTATGTGCTTTATAGATATGACCCCAAAGTTTATGTGTAGTGACGATTGGAAAATGGGGATAGGTGGCGCCTTGAATTGCGAGCTAAGCCTTTTGCTACTGGGACAGTTGTTCGAAGATGCCCGTGGAAATGTGGAAGCCTCAGTAATCATGGGCTACCACAGAGATAAAAAGCTGGAAGACCTGCCCAGAGAAGAAATTGAGACACTTGTCAAAATGAGTCTCAACACCTCACTCCTAGCAACCACAGGACTATTTGTTAGTTTATGCTTAAACGACTACAGAGATATTCTACCGAAAATTAAGGTGCCAGTACTCCTAGCATACGGAGGTGGGAGCCAACTCTTTCCACCAGAAGTCAGTAAATACATGAAACAACACATTAAAAACTCGAAATTGGTAATTTTCGAAAAAAGCGGACACAACATACTCTACGAAGAACCCGAAAAGCTCAACAAAGAATTAACCGAGTTCATCAAATCAGTTTAACAAAAATTTTCCACACCCCTTTTATTCAAAATTTCGGCGAATAAGTGATTGGTCACCACTACGATAAAATCCAAAATCGCTGTGAAAATTAAATAAATTGAAGGGGAAGTGTGAAGCTCTACTTTCCTTGATTTAGATTTCAAAGATTCTTCCTTGGCAGTTTGGCTGGTTGAATTTGTCCAATTTGTAGTCGACAAGTTTTCCTGAGATCAAACTTACCGCGGCACTATTAGTAATCAGTACTACGCATTCCGGTCCTCCTGTCATTCGTGTAATTCCCTCTTTTTCCATGGCTTTGCAGCTGTCTTTCCAAGGGCATTCCCCTATTTCTTGGAATATTACTTTTTCGGACTGGTTTACTATGCGTTGGGGGGTTGTAGCTCTAACGATATCGACTATCTCTATGTATCGTAGAAGGGCTTCGTAAATGTTTAAGATTTTGCCCTTTACTTCGTTCAACAGTCCTGAACTATCTATTATTTTTCTGATTGCGGTTTGAGCTAGATTTTTTGCACCCGATGCTGTTGACCCCTCGAACATTTTCTCAGCCTTTGCAATACCGTAAATAAAGCAGTTAAAGAAGTTAGGATACTTATCCCTGTGCTCTTTAAAGTATTCAAAAGCCTCATCAATGTTATTGATGTTCTCTGGTTTTTTCTCGCCGATTTTTTCGGATTCCATCTCTAGCGCATAATTTATAATACTTTTAACGAATGCTGAACCAAAGAGGTCTCCAATTACTCGAACAGCTTCTTTAATAAACATTGCCACTATTTCTGGGTCGAAATTTTCTTTAACCACCTTTTCTACGCTTTCCAACAACTTAAACCCTCACTATAATCGTCGGTAGCAAGTAGAATTATTATAACCTACTTATATAAATAACCCATTTTAGTTTAGATAGTTTCGACAAAAATAGCATATTACAAAAATTATTCTAAATATGCCGTACATCTTTTACTCAATTATCCTTCAAAATAAAAAGTCAAGAATCATTATCTACGTTTGTATGCTTATAAGTCTCTACCGCTTCTCTAAGAAGGCTAATGAAAAATTTTTTCTCCAAAATATTTCCCTGTCCTATTCCGGGGCAGTCCGAGGAAGCTTTAAACTCAAACATGTTACCCTGCCTCTCAATCCAAAATGGGAAGCATCTGCATATAAGCGGTCTAAACTCATAAACTTTGCATGTGTTATTTTCATCCAGAAAAATACATTTCTCATCAACCATCTTCATCAAAAAAGTGAAAGGGTGGGGTCCTTGAACATTCTCTGCGAAGTTCTCCCTATTCAAACCAAGGTTTTTTTCTATCCTTAACAAATCCAAAACACTTAATAAGATTCTCCTAGGCCCCTTCTCTGTATTCCTACAACACCTTGAACATCTCAGACACTGGAACCTAATACCCTTAGGAAACCTCAACTTATTCAAGTAACCTACTCCACCAAGAAAATGTTTAGAAGTTTCCTTCGATTTTCATAAATGATTCCCGCAATTAAAAATATTTCACAAAACCAACTCTCCAAAAGTTAGTTCCAGAAACATAATTTAGAACCATAGTTTAGGGAAGCTTCCTTCAATTTATTTTTTGGCTCTTTTCCAAATACTTTTAAGTAATTTCGTGCAAATATCTTTCAAATGTTCTAAATACTCTTCTCGATATGAAGATTTTTTGTAGGAAAGGAGCCTTTTAACATTTTTGAAGGGTCAAAAAATGTCTAATGGGGAGCAATTCAGAGACCTCAGCCCAATATTCGAGCCAAAGTCAGTTGTTCTAATTGGAGCGTCAAATAATCCCCTTAAGTGGGGCTGGGTTATCCTCTCAAACATTTTGTCCCACGGTTACATTGGAAGTGTTTACCCCATCAATCCCAAGGAAGATAACATCCTGGGTTTGAAAACTTACAAAACAGTTTTCCAAGTTCCAGAAGAAGTGGACTTGGCAATAGTGGTGAGGCCGGCTGAGGCTGTCCCTAAACACATAGAGGAGTGTGTGGAAAAAGGAGTAAAATCCGCAATAGTTCTGGCCGGAGGATTCCGCGAAACAGGCAAAGAAGGAGAACAGTTGGAAAGAGAAGTGGTGGAGATAGCCCGCAGGGGAAAACTGCTCATTGTGGGACCAAACACCATGGGAGTCTACAGCGCAAAAGTGAACCTCCTAGCAATAATGAGCCCCATAACAGTTATGAAGGGTGAAGTTTCCTTCATCTCCATGAGCGGAAATATCGGGGTCAACCTGCTTTCTATGGGAAGCACGGAAAACGTGGGCTTCAACAAGTTTGTCAGCGTAGGCAACCAGGCAGATGTCACCCTCGAAGAATACCTCAACTACTTCGGAGACGATCCAGAAACAAAAATCATACTCATATACATAGAGGGTCTACGCAAGGGAAAGACATTCATGGAAGTAGCGGAAAAAATTACAGAAAGAAAGCCTATAATAGTTCTGAAGGCTGGAAAATCCGCTGCGGGAGCTAAAGCTGCAAGATCACATAGTGGGGCCCTAGCTGGCTCCAATATGATTTATGATGCCGTCTTCAAACAAGCAGGCATCATTAAGGCGCAAACAATTAACGGAATGCTTGACTTGGCAAAAGCCTTCCTTCATCTACCACTACCTAGGGGTAACAGGGTGGGAATAGTGAGCTGGGGAGGAGGGTACGGTGTAGTCGCTGCAGACGCATGTGAAGAGGCCGGACTGGTAATACCTAATATTCAAGAAAAAACAATACAAGAACTAGACAAAATACTCCCCCCATACTGGAGCAAGGGGAACCCAGTGGATCTTGTGGGAACCCTTGACCGAAGCATCCAACCAAAAAGTTTAGAAGTGCTAGTTAAAGACGAGAACATTGACGCCATCATTGCCTCAGGATTCCTAGTAGGGGGGAGTGGCATCAAATTTGTCTCCCCAGAATCCCTCAAAAAGGGCGTAACCGTAACTGGAAAAGGCGTAATACTAGACGAAAAAGGCATATCAATGGAAGCACTGGCACAGAAATGGATACGCAGCTCAGACGAACAAAACATAAACAAAATAAACGAGCTAGTAGAAAAGTACCAGAAACCAATAATAGCAGTAACCCTCACATCAGACACCAAAGCCATACCCAAAGCTTGGGAGAAAAACACCGTAGTATACCCAACACTAGAAACAGCAGCCGAAGTCCTAGCCAAAATGTACGAATATAAACAATACCTAGAAAAAAGGAAACAAAATAAATAAAAGACAAAAAAGAATACCCACAATTGCTTAACCATATTTTTTGTGCAACACTACTATTTGTGATATTTGTTTTTGTGATTGGCTTTTTGAGAGGACATGTTTCTCCCATTTTTTTAACATTTTTGCGTATAGAATTGAGGACAGGAGGATTGTTGAGGCAGGCTAGAGCAAAGCACAAAAACAACGAGCAGGTCTTCTTGAACCCGCCGCTAAATCAATTGCTACAAAATGGGTTTTTCATAATTATAAATGTTTAATTAAAAAATAAATAATTTTACTTAAAACAAAAAATTATCTTTATTTTGAAGTTTCAAATAAAATCAGAAGAAATGAAATATCATTTTCTATTTGGTTCCTGAATACGAATCTTAAACTATTTAACTCATATATAAAGGAGTCCTTCAAACCCAATACAACATTTATAACATCCTGAATCCTACTATCAATTTTAATTGTATCCGGCTTTCGAATATAGATCACCTTGTCTTCGGATCCATGGATTCTAAATAAAATATTAACCAGATTTTCAACATTTTGTTTATATTCATTAGGAGTAATAGCATAGACAAAACTCTTTATAATATCCTTAGCGAAGGGATTCAGATTTTTATAATCTCCCACCCATAAACGTTTCAATTTTAGAATAGCTCTAAAAATCTCATCAGATTTATTTACATAAAATTCAATATCAATATACTCCTGAAAACCGCCCGTCTTAATCATTTTTACAGAAAGTCCATTATCAGTTTCCCTAGATTCTAGTTCATTTAGACCGAAAAATTCCCAGAAATCAGACTCTTTTAATTCAGAATACTTTATGTATTTATATAAGGGAACCAACTTTATTAATCCCCTTTATTTTCATGTAAGAAGTTAGGAACACTTTTCAGCCTTAATCCTAATCTGTAGGATACCCTATAATTTAAATGCTTCCACAAACCCCTCAAGCCAAGAAGGTTTTTTGGAACACCGAACCGCCCAATGGGGCGGCTGGCAAGTTACCCGATTCACACACTCATCCTAACAAGCGTGGGTCTTCCACTCCAGATCTTCGCAGGGACAATCCGACAACTCTAATTAAGCACCCTTAGGTTTCTGCAGGCATACAGTTCGCTTTGAACCTGTATTTGTTTACTTGATACGGTTGGACTCCGCTTCCTTGTTTTGCCATATGATGTATGTAAAATAGAAGGAGCCTAAAATCCCAAAAAATTACAAAACCTTGGTGAGAAAGCCCCCGACTTTAGTCGTGGGGATGAATCGCCAAAAAGTTTATTTGAAAGTAGGGTATATAAATAGTTGTTGGTAGCTGAAGGGTTTGGCTTGGGCTCAAGGAGGCTAAACAAGACGCAGCCCCCATGAGG
>Ga0185342_1000217_pt1 | contig 31704 bp, 23 predicted proteins | sample ConPoolayeEmetaG_FD_128045 | JGI IMG/M metagenome (GOLD analysis project Ga0185342, IMG submission 128045) | Hot spring microbial mat communities from California, USA to study Microbial Dark Matter (Phase II) - Cone Pool mat layer E metaG... ... | reverse complement strand
GTGTTGGCCGGGCAAGCCGGTGCCGGCGGCGGAGTGCAGGGCACGCAGGTCAGCTCTGCGCAATACTGCACGCCGCAAGGGACGCCACTGAACACGGTCGGACCGACCCAGAACCAGTAAGTGCCCGGACGGCAGCACTTGGTGATGGTTGCGGTCTGGCCGATAGGGGCGGTCGCAGAACGCAGGATCTGAAGGCCCTCGCACGGATCCTCTCCCTCTCCGGCGCGAATCAGGAAGATCAGAACTTCGAATTCCGCGGTAACGCTGAAGGTGAACTCGGTTCCGGTCGTAATGGTCAGTTGATACCAATCCGTGTCGCGATAACGCCCGCTGTCGAACAGGAACGTACCGGAAGTGCCCAGGATTCTGGCACCGCAGGAGATGGGGCTGAACGGATACGGAGGGGCGTCAGCGTTGCAACCGGTGTTGAACTGATCGTCGTACCCATCGCTGCAAATCGGCTCACCTTCCGGCGTCGAGTTGGGGCAGTCGATACGCAGGCCGGCAAGCTGAACTTCCTTGGGGCCGACGTAGCCATCGGGGGCCCGGTTGCTGAGCGACCACCCAAAGTCCTCACCTTCCAGGACTGGTTGAGCCTGGCCCATCGTGGGCCCAATCTCCTCTTGCGGTCGCTGGAAAGCCGGATTGGAGACTTTGGTCGGCAACGGTGCCGCGCTTTCCGGCTGCTTCAATGGTGACGGCTGATCCGCTGTCACCAAGGCCGTACACAGCAGTACGGCCGCCATGCAACATAGGACTCTCTTCATTCGGTTCTCTCCTTTCGCTGTTCCTACCCTTACTCCATGACCATGCCGGAGTGGATTCGCGGCAACTGGCTACGCGTCAGAGACAGTTTTCGTCCGCGAGAACCTCCGGCGACCGTTAAACGCAGATTGAGAGACTTTGAAACGCCTGATGGAGCTGGCGCCATCGCTTTACCTCAGGCACATGTTGCGCGTTCTGCGGGGCTGCTTCAGACCCATCCAGCCCATAAGCCCAGCGCAAACCAGCCTGATAAAATATACCCGTGTGCAGGGGGCCGTGCAAGCATTTCTGGACGTTCTCACTCGTTGCACCGCGATTTTCCATCGGCTTTATTCGGACGGTCAGATTCCCCCTGCCCCGCGATATCTGCCGACCGCCTCGGCAGTCAGGCGGGATACCGGTGGCCCACGGGGCCGCCGCCGAACGCTCCGCACACGACCGGAAGCGCTTTGCATGAACTCCGTTACCTCTGCTACGTAAGTCCGTGTCCTAGCGGCGCTTAAACTGACGCTCCAGGTCTCGCAGCGTCAGCCGAAGGGATGCCGGCCGCCCGTGCGGACAATGGCTGGCTTGCTCGGCCAGCTCACGGCGGGCAAGCAGCGCCGCAATCTCTTCGGGCGTAAGCGGATCACCCGCCTTTACCGCCGCCCTGCATGCCAACATGTCTAGAACATCGTGAATTAACGCATCCAGGTTTGGTCGGCGGCCTTGGTCGCTGAGCAAATCCAAGAGGTCGCGGACGAAAGCCGTGGCGTCCGTCCGCTCCAGAAGCACGGGAAACGCGTGCAGCGCCACACTCTGGGGCCCGACCGGCGTCAGAGCCAGTCCGAGTCGCGAAAGCAGCTCGGCATGAACCTCAAGGACCTCAACCCGATCAGGCGGGACCTGCACAACGACCGGTAATAACAGCGTCTGGGATTCAAGAGGCCGCTCCGCGAGCCGCCGCCGGAGGTCTTCGTAAAGAATCCGCTCATGCAGCGCGTGCTGATCGACGATCAGCAGGCCGTCCTCGACCTCTGCCACGAGGTACGCGTTGTGGGCTTGAATCGCCCGAGGGGCGACTGCCGAAACCGCTTGCGCCGGAGGAGGCTTTTCATCCAAGACAGCACGCGCAGGCTCCGCGCCGCCTAAACCTGCGATTGGCAATTTCTGCGCGGCGGCAGACAGGTCGCGCGCCGGGGCCCCGTGGAGCGACCGAACCGCAGCACTCTGCTGGTCCAAGATTGCTAGGCGGTCCGATAACGGCGAGGGCGTTTGGTGCACCCCGCAGGTATCAGGTCGCGCTGGCGCGTGGCGCTGCTCGGCCGTGCGGCGTGTCTCGGAGCGGGTGAAAAACTCGACCATCGCGGACCGGACGCTTTCCCGGTAGGCCTCTTGGTCCGCGGGCAACCTCAGGTGGCGGTCCAAGTCGGTTGACAGGAATTTGTCGCGCAGTGCCGCCAGTACCTGGCCATGCACATAGTTTGAATCGCGCCAGCGCACCTCGATTTTCGTCGGGTGCACGTTCACATCGACCAGCGTCGGTTCAATGGTGACAAAAAGGAACACCACCGGGTATTCGTCCGGTCTTATGAGGCTGCGATAGGCAGCCGCGACCGCGTGGGAGACGAACCGGTCGCGGATGTATCTGCCGTTGACGAATACGTATTCCCATTTGCCGGAGTGCCGACAATGCGCCGGGGGAGCGACGTAGCCCTCGATGAGTATTCCGCTGCCTTGTTGACGGACCGGCAGCAGTACGTCGGCCAGCTCGCGTCCGTAAAAGTCTGCGATACGCTGTAGTCGCTGACCGGTGGCTTCGAGCTGATAGACCGGCCGGTCCTGGTGGGTGAGCGACATCGCGACCTCGGGATGTGCTAGGCTGATACGTGCGAACTGCTCACTGATATGCCCCATTTCTGTCTGGGCGGTTCGCAGGAACTTTCGTCGGGCCGGCACACAGTAGAAAAGGTCGCGGGCCTCGACCGTCGTCCCAGGTGGTGCAGCGCAGGGCGTAGGCCCGCTGGCCTGCCCGTCGTTGAGACGGATTGTGTAGCCTACGTCACTGTCGTGGCGGCGTGAGGTGATACGCATGCGCGCCACCGAGGCGATGCTCGCGAGAGCCTCGCCGCGGAACCCCAGCGTGTGAATGTTGAAAAGGTCTTCGTCGGCGCAGAGCTTGCTGGTCGCATGCGGCGCAACACTCAGGCGCAAATCGTCCGCGTCCATGCCGATGCCGTCATCGCTGACGCGGATCAGTTCCCGTCCGCCGTCGACGATGGTCACGTCGATCCGGGTAGCGCCGGCGTCCAGCGAGTTTTCCATCAACTCCTTTACGACCGAGGCGGGGCGCTCGACGCATTCGCCGGCTGCGATGCGGTTGACCAGTGTTGGGGGCAGTATGCGGATCTGGCCCATGGTTCTTCGCCTGACCAGCAGGAGTATACCCGCGGGTGCAAGCTTGGGAGGGTCAAATAGCAGCCGCAGCCTGATATGCGGGGCAGAATTGAATGCTGGGCAGCGGCGCGACGTTCGAAATGGGCTCGCCGGAGCCGGCCGCACCCCGATTTGCAGTCCGGCAGCGGGCAGTCTCTTGCCCGGTTAGCTAGGATATGCCGGATGCTACCGCAGCGACTCAGCCGGGCAGGCACCGGGGCGGCACTGCTTGCCGGCTGCCTCAGTGTTGTGGCCTGGCTGTGGCTTTTGACGTACTTCAAGCCGGGCTGGATCGCTGACGAGCAGCGCCATTTTCTGGTGATACTCTCGCTTTCCCGCGGGGAGGAATTGCCGCCGGGATTTCTCCCGATGTTGCCCACCTTTCACCTGATTGCCTCGCATGCGGCGTGCGTCTTCGGCCGCTCGCTGCTGACCGTACGGGTCTTCAGCGCGGTCTGCTTTCTGGTTGGGCTAGTGCTGGTGGCGGCCACTTGTCGGCGTCAGGGCGAAGCCTTCTGTGCCGGCAGGGTGCTGCTGTTTGCCTGGAATCCACTGCTTCTTCCCTACGCCGGCTTGGCATATACCGAGATGGCAACGGTCGCAGCGCTGCTTGCCGCGGCGTATCTGCACGAGAGGGGCCGGCCGCGCTGGTCTGGTCTGGCGCTGGCGCTAGCCTGTCTGCTTCGGCAGTCCAGCGTCATATGGGTTGCGTTTTTCGCCTTGCGGGAGCTGCAACGCTTACGCGCGCAGACGGATGCCACAGCGTGTGCTGAACATATTGCCGGCACCAATCAGAACCTCATTGCACTCCTGAGGGGCGCCACGTCCCGCCTTTGCGTTCACATGGCGGTGCTGCTGGTCGCGGGAATGGTGCTGGTGCTGAACCCGTCATTTACGCGCGGGCTGGTCCATGCTAACCGCATCGGGCTGAACCCGGCGCAGTTCTACCTTTTCGGTCTGGTCCTGGCCTTGTGCTGGGCACCCGTGTGGATCAGCCGACTACGGCTGGCCGAGGTTGGCGCCAAATTGCGGCAGGGGTGGTTCTGTGCGTTGGTGCTGGCCGGAATTGGAATTGCCGAGCTGGCCTACGCCAACCCGCATCCCTGGAATGCGGATCTGAACTACATGCGTAACCGGCTGCTCGTATGGTTGTCGCTTTCGCGCGCGGGGCGCCTGGCAGTCGGCGGGTTGCTGGCGCTGCTGGGGCTAGCGCTTGCCGAGTTTTGGCGCGCACAGCCCAGGCGCGCTGAGCTTGCTCTGGTGGGCCTTTTTGCGATGCTGTACGTAGTGCCTCACTATCTGGTCGACCCGCGTTATTACATCGTGCCTGCGGTCATGGTGAATCTCTGCGCTTCCTACCGGGAGGCGGAGCTGCGACGGCTGGCAGCCTGGTACTTGCTGCTCAGCGCCGCAGTGTGCTCGTACATTCTGCTTTGCGGTGGGCCAGATGGAGGCGTTCCTTAAGGCCGCAGCTTGACGCTCGCTGGCTGCGGCGCTTGAATGCGCCCTCTTGGCCGCGGGCGCTACCGGCGGTTGCGCGCAGGCTTAATTGGGGCGCAGGATGCAAGCATCAGCCGGCCGGCAGGCAGCCGACGTCGGTTCCGGGGCGGCTCCCGCAGGTATTTCCGGGATTGCTCGGCATCCGCCGGGATACCGGAGGCGGCGCTTTCGGAACTGGTTTTTCATCGGCCTGCTTTACGCGGGGTACTACCTGTGCCGTTACAACCTCAGCACCGTTACCGTTGAACTCAGCCGGGATCTGGGGCTGTCGCGGCAGCAAGTTGGAGCGATCAGCAGCGGCCGCGATTTGGGCTACGCCATCGGACAGGTCATTAACGGCCTTTTTGCCGACGCTCTGGGCGGCAAGCAGGCCATGGCGCTGGGGGCCCTGGGAACAGTGCTGTGCAACCTGCTGTTCGGCGCGGTTTCCGCGAGCACGATCACCTGGCTGCTGGGTGCGCTTATCGTGATTCGGGTCGCCGACGGCTACGTTCAGTCCTTCGGCGCACCGGGCATGGTCAAGATCAACACCTCGTGGTTCCAGCGACGCGAGCGCGGGAAGTTCGCCGGCATTTTCGGCTTCATGATCCAGCTCGGGCAACTGGGCGTGAACCAGCTCAGCGGGCTGCTGGTGGGCGGCGTGACCATCTCGGCACTGGGTATCAGCATCGCCCGGCAAGACTGGCGCATCATGTTCTATGTTCCGCCTGCGATCCTGCTGGGCATTTTGATTCTGACGTGGTTGAACGTGAAGAACCACCCGGAGGAGGCTGGTTTTCATATTGAGCATCCGGAAGATGAGCACGCGGCTGACCCGCAGCGTCGCCTGCCGCTTTCTGTCGTCTTTCGCACGGTGGTAAGCAATCCTCTGGCCTGGGCAGCCGGCGGAGCGTACTTCTGTACCGGCTTTGTCCGCCGGGCATATGACTACTGGTGGGCCAAGTATCTGTACGACGTATGGCAGGTTGACAAGAGCTCGCACTGGTTCTACCTGCTCGGAGCCCTGCTTCCAATGGCCGCGGTCGGCGGATCCTTACTGGCCGGCCTGGTTTCCGACACGCTCTTTCGCGGCCGGCGTTCGCCCGTCGCGGCGATGCTTTACGGCCTTGAGTCGCTGGTCATCGCCGCTGCAATTCTGGTGCTCGGGCATAGCCGACTGGGATCCGCTCTCAGCGCCTGCGTCTTTCTCACGTTAATTTCGTTTACCTGCAATTCGAGCCACTCGATCATCGGGACCGCTGTGGCCATGGACATCGGCGGGCGCAAGATGTCCGGCTTCGCACTGGGGATCGTCAATGCGTTTCAATACTATGGGGCGATCCTGGCGGGATTCGTCCTGGGTCGGCTGATGGACCGTTACGGCTGGAACGCCTTTTTTGTGTCGATGCTGCCGTTCAGCTTGTTGGGCCTGACGCTGATGGCGTCGGTCTGGCGCCTGACGCGCGGCAGGGACGTCAAGGGGGCCTGAAGACCGATTTGAGGGGCTTGCGGTGCAGGACTACAAGGTTCAGCCCGGCTTTTACCAGGTTGAGGAGCGCCTGGGCGAATACTTCGATCGGGTTCGCGGCCGCACGGTGCCGTGGCGGCTTTACCGGGCGGCGGATGGGCCGGTGCCTTCGCCTTTAGTGGTTTTTTCCCATGGGCTTGGTGGCTCGCGCGACCGCTACAGTTACCTCGGTCGACACTGGGCCAGCTATGGCTACGCCGTTTTGCACCTTACCCACGCCGGCAGCGATGCCGAAGCCCTCCGCGGGCCCGGGGGCCTGCCCGCCAGAAGCCTTGCGGACTTTCTGTCGGATCCGGCGGTGCGCCGAGAACGCCCGTTGGACGTGTCGTTTGCCCTAGACCGGCTTCGTGATGACCCCGAGCTTTCCACGTTGCTGGATCTCAGTCGCGTGGCAGTTGCCGGGCACTCGGCCGGCGCGCATACGGCTTTGGCGTTGGTGGGTATGACGTTCGACCTGCCGGGCCAGCCGGCGGCCTGCTTTCTCGACCAACGTGTCCGCGCAGCAATCGCGATGTCGCCGCAGGCGGCAGGCAGGCTCGGCCTCACCGAAGATTCGTGGCGCCAGATTGATCGGCCCGTGCTTTCAATTACCGGCACGAAAGATTACGAGCTCGGGCTGGGCACCGCCGCACGGCGGCGGATGGGGTTTGACCGCAGCAACGGGCCGGATCAGTATCTGCTGGTTATCGACGGGGCCACGCATGCGACTTTTGATGATCCCCGGCACCTGCGGATCCCGGTCCAGCCGGCCGATCCGGCCCATCACGATTACGTCCGGATGGTCACGACAGCATTTCTGGATGCGTATGTGGCAGGCCAGGCGCCGGCCCGAGCCTGGCTGACCAGCGGCGCAATCGAGCGCCTTTCGCGGGGAGCGGCCCGCTTGGAATTCAAGAACGTGGGGGAAATCCGCCGCTGAGGTCGTGCCCTCTCACTCATTTGATCCCGTGCATCAGGCGTTTGAGTAGTGGCGTAAGCGCCAGCAGCACGAGCGCCGCCCCGCCTACTATCGCCGCTATGGTCAGAAACACCGGCGCAAAGCCGTACCTTTCGGTTTGCGGCCCGACGACGCCGCCGGTTACGACGTTGGCCAGTGCTGATGAAAGGAACCACATTCCCATGAAGACGCCCACGAGCCGTGCCGGGGCAAGCTTGGTAACCATCGACAGGCCCACAGGTGAAACGCACAGTTCCCCGGTGGTAAACAGCAGAATCCCCACGAGCAGGAACGCCAGGTGTGCTTTGCCGGAATGCTGGGCCTGGAGTGCACCCAGCCAGAAGATCAGAAAGCCGGCGGCCAGTTGAAGCAGACCCAGGCCGAACTTGACCGGCGTCGATGGCTCGCAGTTGTGCCGGTCCAGCCACACCCACAGCCACGAGAAGGGCAGTGCCAGTGCGATGATCAGGAACGGGTTTATGAAGTTGGCTACCCACGCAGTCGGCATTTCCCAGCCCAAAACAAACATGTTCACCTGAAGGTCCGCAAAGCGGATGATCGTGCTGCCCTGAAGCTCAAAGAAGCCCCAGAAGATCATCGAGAAGACGCACAGAATGATGATCACCACCATGCGGCCAGCTTCTTGGCGGCTGGCGCGCCAGCACTCAAAGAGCAGGTACGCCAGCGCCACGATCCCGATGATCTTGGCCAGGTTCTGTACGTATTCCGGCTGCGAAATTAGCCATCCGGCCAGCGGGATGAAGACGAGGATCCCGGCCAGCAGCAGTACGACGTTCGGCACGATCAGCCGGCCGCGGCCCAGCAGGCGCGCTCCGGCGGGCGGCAGCCCGCGGCCGGCGATCCAGTTCCGTCCGGCAAAGAAGATCGCCAGCGATACGATCATCCCGATCCCGGCCAGCAGATATGCCAGATACCAGCCCCACTTCTGGGCAGCGCCGCTGGAAAAGCTCGAGACCATCGCCCCGATGTTGATTCCCATGTAAAAGATCGTGAACGCCGCGTCGCGCCGGGCATCCTCCGGGCGGTAAAGCGTTCCTACGATCGTCGAGATGTTCGGCTTGAAAAATCCGTTGCCGCAGGCCAAAAACCCCAGGCCGACAAAGAACAGCGCGTTGAGCTCGCCGGGCTGGTAAAGGTGCTGTCCGATCAGCATCGCGTGCGTGGTCAGGCAGAAGTGCGCCAGGGCCATGAGTACTCCGCCGATGTAGATTGCCCGGCGCTGGCCCAGCAGCCGGTCCGCCAGCATTCCGCCGAGGAAGGTAGCCGAATAGACAAAGCCCAGATAAGCGCCGTAGATCTGGTCGGCTCGGCCGCCGGCGGCCTCGGTACCCCTTTCCGCGGCGAGCTTGGCCAGCACGATGCTGACCATGTAGAGCGTGAGAATTCCCCGCATGCTGTAGAAGCTGAAGCGCTCCCACAGCTCGGTGCTGAACAGCACGAACAGGCCCTTTGGATGCCCGAAAAGCTCGCCGGGGGGCAGCTCTACCACCTGGCTCTCGGGCACAATTTCAGCGCGATTGCTTGACACGGGGTAACCTCCGGACTGAGCAGCCTTCGGCGGCTGCTTCCTGCACGACTGAGCCGGCAACATAAGCCAAAACCGCCCGGTGGAAAAGAACGCACCCGGCACTTTGCCACGTTTTGTGGCCCGGAATGCTGGCAGAGCGTCAGGGTTGCGGTATACGTACGGCTTCACCGGCCGGACCGGCCGGGCTCAGGGAGCAAACCAATGTCGCAGGCACCTTCGACCTCGCTCTGGAAGCAAGTGGTCGGCTTCCCGGCCAATTTCTGGTACGCAAACCTGATGGAGATTCTGGAGCGCCTGGCATTCTTCGGCGTAAGAGCGATCGCCCCTTTATACCTGGTCCGCCAAAGCGCGCACACCCTCGGCCTTAGTTACGAGCAGAAAGGCTCGATCTATATGTGGTGGGCCTTTTTTCAGTGCATCGTCCCGATGGTCTCCGGCGGGTACACCGAGCGCTACGGCTACCGCAAGAGCCTGATGGTCGCATTCTGCCTCAACATCCTGGGCTACCTGGGAATGGCCTATTCGCTGCCGTTAAGCGGTTTTCTGGCGGCGCGCGGCCTGCCGGACGCGGGGTTCTGGGTTTTTCTGACGGCTTCGCTGTTTGTCGCCTTTGGAACCGCCATCTTCAAACCGCCGGTCCACGGCACCGTCGCGCGCACCACCGACGAGCGCACCAGCTCGATGGGATTCGGCATCTTCTACTGGGTGGTGAACATCGGCGGGGCGCTCGCGCCGATGCTCGCGGCCGAGCTGCGCGGCGAATGGGACTTTAACCGCGTTTTCTTTGCCGCGGCCATCGTGACGGCATGCAACTTCCTTCCGGCCTTGCTGCTTTACCGCGAGCCGGAAAAGCCCGCCGCCGCAGCCGGCGCTTCCCAGCAGGGCCCGATCGGCGTTTTCATTTCGTCGATCGCCACCATCTTCAAAGACCTGCGCCTGGTCGCATTCCTGCTGATCTCCTCGTGCTTTTGGCTGATGTTCATGCAGCTTTTCGACCTGCTGCCCAACTTCATCGACGAGTGGGTGGATTCCTCGGACATAGCGCCAGTGTTCGGTCGTGTCGGAGCCTTTCTGGGCCTCCAGTGGGTCCAGGAAAACGGTCAGACCAAACCCGAAATCCTGATCAACATCGACGCCTGGTCGATCATCGCGTTCGTGCTGATCATCTCCTGGATGATCCGGCGCATGAACAAGGTGGTGGCCATGGTTTTGGGCATGGCGATTTCGGTGATCGGTCTGATCGGGGCCGGTGCGACCCAACTCGGGCTGCTTTGCGCCCTCATGATCTTCGTTTTTGCAATCGGCGAGATGATCTGTAGCCCGACCTTCAGCGCCTACGTTGCGCTGATTGCTTCGCCGGATAAAAAGGCCCTTTACATGGGTTATTCGAACATTCCCTTCGCAATTGGCTGGGCAGTTGGCAACCGCGTTGGGGCCAAGCTCTACTCCGGACTGGCCGACAAATACGCACTGGCGCGGCAGTACCTGCGTGATCACCTCGGCTATAGCGCCGAGAGTCTCAAGGAGCTTTCTAACGAGGACGTCCTGCAACGTATTGCCGACTCGCTACACGGGGGCCTCGGCGGGACCGTCCAGGAAGCAACGCGACTGCTGTGGGAGCTGCATCATCCGTGGCTGGTCTGGGTGTGGCTGGGGGCCATTGGTCTGGCAGGAACCGTTGGAATGGTGGTCTTTTACCTGGCTACGCGCACGGCGCGCAGCAGTAAGGTCCAAGTTACAGCATGAATCAATTGTCGCCAGAGCCGCCGACTCGATCGGCACCGACTATTTGATTCCCAGCAGCTCAATCTCGAATACGAGCGTGGCGTCGCCCGGAATGGTCGGCGGGAAGCCTCGACTCCCGTAGCCAAGTGCAGGCGGGATAATGAACTTATAGCGGCTGCCGACCTTCATGAGCGGCACGCCTTCCAGCCAGCCGCGGATCACGCCGCCGGTCAGTGAGAAGGTAAACGGCGTCCCGCGGTCGAGCGAGCTGTCGAACTTGGTACCGTCGAGCAGCCAGCCCGTATAGTGCACTGAAACTGTGTCGGTTGATTTCGGTTGCGGGCCATCGCCTTCCTTAAGTACAATATACATCAGGCCCGAGGGGGTCTTCTGGACCTTCTGCCCGGTTTCGGCTTCCAGCTTCGCGACATAATCTTTGAGCTGCTTTTCCTGAGCCGCTTTCTGCTCTGCTTCGCTTTCGATCGCCAGAAGCTCCACGTCGAACACCAGGGTTGCCATCGGCGGGATGCCTTTCTCAAGCCGGCCGCGACTGCCGTAGGCAAGCTGTGGCGGCACAATGAACTTGTAGTGTCCGCCGACCTTCATCAGTTGCAGTCCCTCGGCCAGGCCGGGCAGCGTTTCTTTGACCCGACGCCGATGGGGCTTTTCCTTGTCCTGCACCGCTTCCCACTGCGTACCGTCAAGCAGAGCCGCAGTGAACGTGATCGAGACAATGTCGTTGGGCCTGGGCGAGGGGCCGTCACCTTCCTTCACTGTCGCGTACATCAGGCCGGAGGCGGTTTTCTGAATCTTGTTGCCGGTCTGGGCCTCGATCTTTGCGATAGCCTCGTCGAGCTGTCGCTGCTTTTCGCGCTCGGCACGCTCTTTTTCCTCGGCGTCGCGGCGCAGGGCCTCTTCAACCAGGCGGTCTACCGCGGCGCGGTCGTAATCGCTGATCAGCCGCGCGGATTTGATGATGACCGGTTCAACAGGGGTTACCGGTTGGGGGTCCGGCGTCGGGAGCTTGGGATGCCGTGTGGTCTTGACTTCGCGGATCCGGTCGACGACGTCCATTCCTTCCACGACGTGGCCGAAGACCGCATAGGCGGCCGGGTCGTGTCGCGGCGTGTCGAGGAACGGGTTATCCGCAACGTTGATGAAGAATTGCGAGGTCGCCGAGTCCGGCGCGCTGCGGGCCATCGCGATGGTCCCGCGAGTGTTTTTGAGGCCGTTTTGCCACTCATTCTTGATCGGCGGGTGCAGGCCCTGCTTCTTTTCTTCCAGTTCCGGCGTGAAACCGCCGCCCTGGATCATGAAATCCTTGATGACACGGTGAAAAATCAGCCCGTCGTAAAAACCCTCTTCCACATACCGGATGAAGTTCTGCGTAGAGATCGGAGCTTTTTCGCCGTCGAGTTCGACAATGATGTCGCCCATCGTCGTTTCGAGGCGGACCAGCGGATGGAGCGGATCCCGTGCCGGTCGCGACTGCGCGGGGGCAGGTGTGGTCGCCGGGGTAGTGGTCGGGCCGGCTTCCTGGGCCAAAGCCTGTGATACAACGTACCAGAGGACAAGCAGCGCCAATCTGCGATGCATGGGCGGGTTCCTTTCTTCGTGGGCTACCAGGTCGGCCACGGTCGTCCTGCCGGACCGGCCGCAATACATTGAGCTTAGGATAGCGTCGGCGGCACAGTAGCAAAACCGTCCTTGGCGTTTGTCGCCGCCCGCTGCCGCCGATCCGCCAGCCAGAAGGGTGCGTACAGCAGCAGCAGGATTGCGGCCGCCAGAACTGCGATGGATACCAGCACCCACGGCCAGGGACCGAGGTGATCGTAGAGTGAGGGTTGTTTTGGCGGCCCCAGCAAGAACATGTAGTTGGCACCCAGTGCCCAGTCGATCGGCAGCACTACCGCCGCCGCGGCCGCACTGCGCAGCCAGGTTCGCGCGACCGCTCCAGGCCGCGGGCGCAGCCGCAGTCCGATGGTCATTACCAGCGCCGAGATAACTGCCGCTCCGTGTGTTCCGAAGAAGCGCAAACATGACACGCTGGGGAAAGTCTCGGCAATATCCGGCGTAAGCAGCGCCTGGGTGCTGCCGCCAAGGCTCCAGAAATATGCCAGTTCGTAGCAATCCTGGATGAACCCGCGCGGCGAAGCGCCGCCGAGCGCCGCGGACGGCGCGGTTCGGACCGCCTGCCCGGCAAGTGCGACGATGCAGGCCAGTGCGCCCAAGTCGCAAAGATGCAGCGGCAGATCCTCGCGCACACTCCAAGGCCGACCATGCGGGCCGAAAACGTGATCCGACAGCCACGTCAGGCTCAGAAACACTGCCAGAATAGCGCAACTGACGCGTGCCGCTGTCGCACTTGCGCTTTTTCGCAGCGTCAGCCCCCACAAAATCCCGGTTATCGGGATTGCAAGCAGGGTCGTCACGTGCGCGGCGTCAAAAAGCGGAAACGTGGCGCGGGGCGGGGACATCTTGCGGGTCGGGGCAGGTAGCGGTGCCGTCTGGTGGACAGCGTGCCGGCCGGCTACTTGCGGAGCTCCTCCTCGTAGCGTTTGAGCGTCTTTTCCAGCTCTGCCTTCCAGTCTTCGTCGCCGTCGGCCAGCGCTACTGCCTTTTTCTGCATTTGCACCGCTTCTTCCTTGCGACCGGTTTCCCACAGAATGCGCGCCAGAAGCTCCGGTGCCGCGGGGTTCTTCGTGTCCAGCTCGTGCGCCCGGCGGACGGCCTGTTCCGCAAGACCCAGATCGCGCTGCACCAGGTCGCGGCTCAGCACGATGGTGCGGGCCACTACGTAAAGAAGCAGCGGGTCATTTGCGATCACTGACATGAACTCTTTAGCCGCCGCTTCGGCCTTGGCACGGTCCCGGCTGGTACCCGCGATCTGAAAATACCTGCCGATAAGGGGCATAGCCCGGCTGCGAGCCTGCTCAAGCTGCCGGAGCTGGATCGCCTGCCGGCGGGCCTTTTCAAGGTCGTATTTCCCCTCGACCAGCTCCTGAACGACCCGTTCCAGCTCTCCGGTCAAGGGGTGCCCGTGCCAGGCAATGCGCCCTTTCTGATCGACCACGAACGTATGCGGGATACCGCTGAGGCCGAAGGCGCGCATATAAGCGGCGTCGGTCTGCTGGCCGTCGTCCTGGGCGACCGCGTAATCCATCTTGTCGCCCATATTGGACACGAACTTGGCGACCGCCTCCGCGCTGGGCTCGGAGGTTATCCCGATAACTACGACGCCCTTGTCCTTGAACTTGCGCTGTAATTCGGTCAGGTGCGGGATGCTTTGTCGGCAGGGGGCGCACCAGGTGGCCCAGAACTCGATCACGTAGATGTTCTTGCCCCGGCCGGCTTGCAGGTCGACCGGTCCGCCCCGGACCCATCTCTTAATCTTCAGCGGCGGCGCGGGATCACCCACCTCAATAGCGCCCGCGGCCACGATCGGAGCCCAGATTCCTGTAACAATCGCAAACCGGATCAGTTTCCTGAGCATCTTTCCCGCCTGCGCGGCACAAACCCTTCAGTACCGCAATGTTTGATGTTAGTGCTCGGACGGCGGAGGCGGCAAGCCGGTTTGGCACCCTCTGCGGGCAGTGTGGTCGTATCTGTTCCGGGGCTGCGGCTGCCGCGGTTTGCGTACCGCCGGCTGTGTATTGACGGGCCGGCGCGCGGAAGTAAAGTTGTGGCTTGGTTACTGGGGATTGGCGCGGCGCATCGGGGGCGTGCGGGAAGGACAGTGCCAGCGCTTAGGTTGCTGCGGCTTCTTGTGGTGTGTGGGGCTGCACTTGCAGTCTGGTCCGGCTGCGCAGCTCCGGCAAAGCTCGGGCCGCCGCCGGAACCGGTGCTGGCAACGGTTCCGCCGCGGGTAGTCCCGGCAGTGCCAGCGGCGCCGCCGGCGCCTGCGGTGCCCCGACCCTCGGGATTAGCGGGCGCCACCGTCGTGGTTGACGCCGGACACGGTGGACACGATCCGGGCGCACTGGGCCGGGGGCCGGTTCCCGAGAAAGTGGTGAACCTGGATATCGCGCGGCGGCTTGCTGAGCGTTTGGAGGAAGGCGGGGCGAACGTGATCATGACCCGCAGCAGCGACCGCTTCATTTCGCTGGACGAGCGGGCAGCGATTGCGGACCGCAGTCGGGCAGATCTGTTCGTTTCGATTCACGCGGACTCTTCGCCCCGTTCGAGCGTGACCGGAATGACGATCTACGTGCCGCGCGGGCCAGGCCGCGACAGCCGACGGGCCGCCGAAGCAATCGCCGCAGCCCTGACACGCGCGGGGCTGGAGCTTCGCGGAGTCCAGACCGCCGGCTACCGCGTGCTGGTGGGCCATTCGCGACCCGGAGTGCTTATAGAGTGCGGGTTCCTTTCCAACCGCAGGGAGGCTGCGCGGCTGGCCAGTGCCGGCTACCGCGATCAGATCGCGGCGGCTATTGCTGAGGGAATCGAGGATTACTTCAGCCGCTGATGGCCGTGGCCCCACGCGTGATCTGCCGATGAAAGCGTGTCTACCGGTTACTGGATTGATCGTGGCGGGGCTGGCGGCTGCCGCGGCCGCCGTGGCCCAAGCCCCGTCGAGCCAGCCCAGCGCTTTTGATGCCTGCGGCTACCTGGTAGCCGGGCCAGGCTGCATACTGTTTGAAGGCGGCGGCGGAACTTACGTGCTGCCCCAGGCGGAGGGCTTCCAGTTCGGGGATTTCGTCCGCGTGGTCGGAACGCTCGATCCGGAATGCGTCACGATCTGCCCCCAGGCCGATGGTTGCATCCGTGGCGCCAGGGTTTACAGCGCCCGGCAGTTTCCCTGCGGCACTCACCTACCAAACTTCCCGGAAGACATCGTGATCAACGTCTGTAGCTCGCTCAGCGGTCTTTTTGTCGCCGGGCCACTAATCGCGGTCTTTATTGCAAGACGTTATCGCAATTTGCCGGGCAAAATCACGGGGAAGCAGCGGTCGCAGTAGTGCTGCTTGGCTGACGCGGCTCGGCGCGAATTCGCGTCTCAACCCGCGCCAGCCACTTCCTTGCGACCTCCAGATCCGGGTCCAGAGCCAGAGCCTGTCGGTAGTAGTCGCGCGCCTGTTCAAACTCCTGCAGGTGCCAGCAGGCCATGCCCAAATTGCACAAAAGCCTCTCGTCCAGCCCGCGGACACGGTCCTTATTGCGGTTGAGCTCTAATGCCAGGCGAAAGTGCTCGCGCGCTTCGGCGTACTGTCGCCGCTGCACGGCCAGCTCGCCCAGCCGGAATCGGTTGTAGCTGCTGTCGCCGGCTCGGACCGCCTGCCAAAGCAGCCTCTCGGCTCGCGCGAGCTCTCCTTCGCGCAGATAGGCATCTCCCAGCGCGCTGTAGGCGGTCTCGTGAGGGTTTCGGGCGACGATGTAGCCCCAGAAGCTTTCGGGATCGGCGTAAATCCGCGACAGTGCCCGGGTCTGCAGCCCCAGACCGACAGCCACCGCCGCAGTCGCCATCGTGCGCACCAAATTGGCGTACGTCGCAAGCGGACGCGTCAGTTGAACGGCGGCGCTGACCAGGGCAGCGACGCCAGCCATGCTGGCGGCATAGGCGAAATGGTCGGAAACGTAGGAGTGGCCCAGGTATCCGAAGTCGACGAATCCAAGCACCGGTGCCAGCATCGTCACGAAGACGACAGCAGCAACGACGGGCCCCTTGCCTAGACGTGGGCGCAGGTGCCACAGCAGCACCAGCGCCGCGACCGCGACTGCCGGCCAGAGGTAGGCGGTTGGATCGCGCGGGTCGATCGTCCATTTGGGATAGATGGGGACCAGCCCGGCGGGGGCCGCCAGTTTTTCCGCGTAAAACCATAGCGCCCGGCCGGCAACCAGGGTTTTCTCCAGCACGCTACGCGGGCGGTGAATTGTCTGCCCGAAATAGTAGGACTGCTCGTGCGCGACCGTGATCAGCCCGAGAATAGTGCTCAAGAGCAACAGCGGGACCAGCCGGACAGCCGCTTGCTTCCATTTCTGCGGCCAACGCCACCAGGTGATCGCCAAGAGTGCCAGAGGAAGCGTGCAAACCGCCGTTTTGCTCAGTAGTGCCAGGGCAAACAGCACCAGGGCTGCCAGATAGTCTCTGCTGCGGCTGCCATGCAGGTAGCGCACAAACGCCAGCGTCGTCAGCAGGCAGAAGAACACCGACAGAAGGTTCTTGCGCTCAACGATCCAGGCGACCGACTGCACGCACACAGGATGCAGAGCGAACAGAAGTGCCGCCGCGAATGCCCCGCCGACGCGCAGCCGGCGCAGCAGCAGCAGCAAGAGCAGGGCGTTAGCGGCGTGCAGGCCGATGTTGGTTGCGTGGTAGCCGTGCGGCCGGTCCTTCCAAAGAAGGTGCTCAAGATAGAAAGTGGTGAAAGTGAGCGGGTAGTACTGCAAAGCCGGCGGGTAGCCCAGCGGATCGAGCCAGATACGGCGCAGCCCGTCGCCGGATTTGAGCAGCGGATTCTCGGCGACGTAGCTGACGTCGTCGAATTTGATGAATCCTGCGTGCAAGGCCGGGCAGTACGCCCAGATTACTGCCGCACAAAGGAGCGGTGCCGCCAGCTTGCGCCCCCACGACCACAGGTAGCTTGCCCCCGCGCGCGGTTGGGAGGAAACCGCCGGCGGCTGACGGCTGGATCGCAACGGGCCAGAAGCGATCGGCATGTGGGTGCTGTCTGTTGACCTGCCCGGATTGTGCCATGCAGCCGCTGTCGGTCCAAGCCCCCGAAACGGTGCTATGCTCTGCGGCTGACAAAGGGGCTGTCGGACAGGTAGAAGCGCAACGGCAGGTCCGCGGCGGCAGTTACCCCAACGCGGGTCGTCACGACGACCGACGAATTGTGCCGCGCCGCTGCGTCAGACCGACCCTCGATCCACGAAACCCGCCCGCTGGTAAGATCCCAGCCGTCCAGCGCCCGGTCGATTGCGAAAGCCTCGCAAACGCGGGCCGGACCGCGCGCCAGATCAAGGTCAGCAACTTCCTGCGAACCGGACCGGGCTTTGCGTCGGCGGCGCATGAGCTCGATCCCTTCCGTCGGCTCGATTGCCCGTATCAGTACCGCGCTGGGCACACCCTCGGGCTCGGTGACCACGTTCAGGCAGAAGCGCGAGTGAATCGGATAGACGTAGGCGTGGCCCGGCGGGCCGAACATCGAGGCGTTCTTGCGGGTCGGGCCGCGAAACGCGTGGTTGGCCGGGTCGCCCTGCGCCAGGTAGGCCTCGACCTCCACGATGATTCCTGCTGTCAGGCCTTCCCGGCTGTCGCGCACCAGCAGGCAGCCGAGCAGGTCGCGGGCTACCTGCACAACGTCCCGATTGTAGAAAGCGCGGCCTAGCAAAATGCCTGCGGCGTAAAAAGGACTCATCCGCCGGTCAGCAGCTCCACGAACGGGTCGATGTCGAACGCGTTGACCTGTCCGTCAGCGTTTATGTCGCCCAACAGGAGGTTGCAGGCTGGATGCGCGTTCTGGTACCCGACCGGGTCAGTCAGAGCCAGCACGAACGGGTCGATGTCGAACGCGTTGACGAAACCGTCGCAATTCAGGTCGCCTGGCTGGTATGGGGCCGCCACCACGCGGAACGTCCCGTCGCTTTCGTCCCAGCTCCCGTAGCCGCCGGCAAGATAAGAGCGCATTCGAACCTTGCAGTTGTCTGAAATCGTGCTGGGAGTCCACGAGCAGGAGGTGGCTCCAGGCGGCGTCAGGGCGACGATGTCGGTCCAGGCGGTCTGGTCTGCCATGATGCTCAGATCGTCGAGCCAGGCGGTGTCGCTGCCGTAGCTGAGGCTGCCGTCTTTGACGTACTCCCATTTGAGCGTGTGCGTGCCGGGTGATAGCGCGGTCGTGTATAGCGTCCAGTTACGCTCGCCGGACACGTGCAGTTGGCGGTTTCCGTCGACGTAGAAGTTGAAGAAGTCGTAGTTGGCCTCGGAACTGACGCGGTACCAGAAGCTCACCGTCCCGCCGGAAACGGTGCGCGTCATCCAGCTCTGCTGGTTGTGGGAGATGGCGCCGGCGCGCGCGGAGCGCGTGCCGGAATGGGCAGCGCTCATGGTGATCAGCCAGGGCAGGTTGCCGCCGGTCTGATAATCCGGCCCCAGTTCGGTGCGTTCGAAACCGTCGTCTATTTGCGCTGTTTGGCCGTAGTTGTAGGTTTGCTGAACGTGGAACTGGGCGGCCGGGTTGCCCGTCCACGAGATCACCGCCGGCAGGCCGGCCGGAAGCTCCTCGCCGCCATTGGGATGAACAAGCTGCGGGGCCGTGAACATCGGGACGTCGAGCCGCGTGGCCGGTCCGGCTGAGACAACCACGTTCGGAACGGTGATCGTATCGTATCCGGCGGCTTCAAAACGCAGCTCGTAAGTTCCCGGCAGCAGCATGCGGTGGTAGTCGCCAACATCGGGGTCGGTGTAGACAGGATGGTTTCGCCCGGTCACCCATATCGTCGCCGAAAGCGGTGCCCCGGTCGCAGCATCGGTTACAACGCCCCGCACGCCGATTAGGCAGGTTTCCATGTATGCAAGCATTGACTCGCGGTTATCGTTCCAGAAGCTCGGCATCTGTGAGAATGGCGGGGCTTTGTTGGCGCTCACCTCGATGGTGACGTCGTTGTCGCTCATGTAGCGGTAGCTCCAGTCCTGAAGTCCGCCGCTGATGGCATACCAAGCCGCCCCGTTGGTGATCCCGTGATAAAAGGTGCTACTGTTCCACATCGGGAGGTTGTGTCGCGAGTACTCCTCGCTGATATAAATGAACAGGTCGTCATCCGGCGTCGGCGAATAGACCGAGCCCATCCCGTCATTGTCATAGGGGTAATTTACGACCAGCGCGCCGCCGTGATAGTTCGCCGAGAGCGTGAACGACCGGCCGAAGCACCAGTTCATGATCACCGCGGTTTCCGGTTCGCGTCCGGCCGGGCTGTTCGGTTCGCCATTGGTGCCCTCGGGGAAGTTGCGGTTCAGGTCGACGCCGCGCGCGTTTGACCGTGTATTGTTGGTGTAACCGTCGGGATTCATGCTGGGAACGATCCAGATATCGACGGAGTTGACCAGACTGGTAACGCGCGGGTCGGTGCCGTAGTTTTGCAGTAAATAGTCGATCATATACATGAGCAGCATCAGGCCGGTGACTTCATCGCCGTGCATGTTGGCGATCCAGCGGAACTCGGGCTCATCCTCTTCCGTCCCGGCGTCGTCGCTGATGTTGAGGGCCCAGATGTGCCGGCCCTGAACGCTCACGCCCAGGTCATAGAGCCGGCAGAGCCGCGGGTACTGGCTGGCGCGCTGCTGGAGTGTTTGCTCGACCTGTGCCCAGGTCGGATATCCCGATGGGGGACGCCCGGGCTCCTCGAGCTTCGGATGCGGCCAGGCGCGCAGCCCGTCTTGGTCGAGAATTTGCGGCTCGGCTCCGGAAGCGATCAAAACTCCTGCTAACGCCTCAACCAGCTCGTGCACTTCCTCGGGTTCGCGCACGGCAAAACCCAGCACGTGCAGCGGCGTCTGGCCCCGGGCATTGCGCGCGTTCGGCTCCGCCCCGGCCTCAAGCAAGGCGGACATGCTCTGCGCGTCTGCACGCCGCGCCGCGACATGCAGCGGCGTTTCACCGTTCTCGTCCGCGGCATTTGCATTCGCTCCCGCCTCAAGCAACCGCCGAACGAACTTGGCGTCCGTCATCGCGGCAACGTGCAGCGGCGTCCGTCCGGCCGCGTCCGGCGCATTCGGATCAGCCCCGGCCGAAAGCAGTAGCTCGACCAGCTCCGCCTGACGCAAACCTACCGCGGCGTGGAGTGCCGTCTCACCGTCAGGCGTGCGCAGCCGTGCCAGGGCAGGCTCAGCGGTCAGCAGGGCCGCAGCTCGTTGGACGTCGCCGGTTCGAGCGGCGTGAAAGAGTTCGAGAACAGGATCAGGCGCGGCGAAGGCGGAAAGCGGGATTAACAGTACGATGAGGAGAGCGAGCACTGTTTTTCTCATGATGGTTCCATCCCAGGGCGGGTAAGCAGCGCCGGTTCGCCGGCGCGCGAGCTTCAAGCGCATTATATCTGAAACCGACGCCGACAGATATAAAAGCCCGAGGGTGGACCGATAACACCAGCTCAGAATTAGGCCGTCCCGGCATCGCCCGCGCACGATGGCAACGGTGGCAGCGCGAACGTGACGTGCTCATCGGGCGCGTCCATTTCTTCGGTGGAAGCTGCCCCCAGCTCGTGCAGTCGTGAGATTACCGCTTGGACTATCTCTTCCGGCGCGCTGGCCCCGGAGGTGATGCCGATGCACTGGCGGCCGCGGAGCCAGTCGGGCCGCAGGTCCTCCGGGCCGTCGATAAGCTGGGCTTCGACGCCGCCGGCCCGTGCTACCTCCACAAGCCGGCGCGAATTAGATGACGTCACCGACCCGACCACCAGCAGCAAATCAATGCGTGAGCAGAGATTTCTCACTGCGTTCTGGCGGTTCTGCGTCGCGTAGCAGATGTCATCGCTGGGGGGAAGCTCCAGATGCGGATAGCGCCGGCGCAACACCTCGATGATCTGGCGCGCATCGTCCTGGCTGAGCGTGGTCTGCGTCAGGATGATACCTTTCTGGTCCGAAGGTAGGTCAATCCGCCGGGCGTCGGCGACATTCTCGACCAGCACCGTCTGCTGCGGCGCCTGCCCCATTGTTCCCACGATCTCGTCATGACCGGCATGGCCTATCAGGACGATGCAATATCCGCGGGCGGCGTACCGGTGCACCTCGCGGTGAACCTTGGTTACCAGCGGGCAGGTCGCATCAATCAGCCGCAGACGCAGCCGGTGTGCCTGTGCGTAGACTTCCGGCGGGCTGCCGTGGGCTGAGAGAATCGCCACGGAGCCCGGCGAGATCTGGTCCAGCTCGTCGACGAAGATGGCGCCGCGCTGGCGCAGTTGTTGCACTACCTGGCGGTTGTGCACGATTTCGCGTCGCACGTAGACCGGCGGCCCGTAACGCTCTAGCGCCAGCTCCACCACGCGGATGGCGCGCTGCACGCCGGCACAGAAGCCGCGCGGCTTGGCGACGATCAGGTGCATGAAGCTGTCGTCTCCGGCTCGCTTCCGCTCCGCTCACCAGGCGCGTGATTATACGTCACTCTACCGAGGCGAACTTGCGGATGTTGCTTTCGAGCTGCTCGATGGTGTAACGCCGGTGCAGGTCGATCGGCAGAAACGTCCCATGCTGGTGGTCGCTGGCCAGAATGATCATGCGGCCGATGACGGCATAGCCCTCATCCTGCGGGGTATGACCGACCACGAAGAGATCGGCGCCCAGCATTTCGGCCAGCAGGTCGAGGCTCTCGGGCGTGTGGAACCGGCCCCACAGCAGCGCATAGGCCGATCCGCCGGGCTCCAGATCTTGCTCCGTCGGCTCGCGCAGCAGGAAGGACGGGTCGAAGGTGCTGATCGAGTACGGATCGGGCAGGCTGTGTGAGAGGAAGATGCCGTTTGCTGCCCGAGCCGCCAGCGGCAGCGAGCGCATGTATTCATCGGCAGCTTCCAGCACCAGATCCGCGCCGCGCCCGAAGCAGTATCGTGCGCCGCGCTCGAAGTCCTGGACCACCGGCCGGCCGCCCTTGGTGATTTCCTGCCGGCGGAGCTGTGAGAGCTCGTGGTTTGACTGAAGGAAGTAGACGTTGTCCGGATACTCGCACTTCCACGCCGCCGCCCGGACCAAAAGGTCGATGGAAAGGTCATAACCCCCGAATTCGGGGTCCTCGTGGATCAGCTCATGCAGGATGACCCGTCGGCCGGGACAGCGCCACAGGCAGCAGAAGCGCTGGAGCTTCTCGAAATTGGGGGCGTTTCCATGCAGGTCGCCGGTCATAACAAGCTGTCCGGCGGCAGGAAAGTTCAGCAGCGCGCCTCGGCGAATCGGGTCCTCGCGGATCAGTTGGGCCGCGCGACGCAGGTACTCGCTGGCTGCCTTGGCGTCCGTCAACTCGACCACAGACTACCTGCCTTCTGCCTCCGCAACTCCGCCCAGCGTTGCTGGCCGAATTATTGCCGGACCGTCGGACCGCTCCAACAGGTGCTGCACGACCTCCAGCCGTAAGATCACCTTCCGCATATCCTGCGGACGCAGTTCGGGGCTCTCCTGGCAGCATTCCATGATTAGCCGCGAAAGTGCCAGCGGAACCAGTGGATTGAGCACGTGCGGCGGCTCAGCGGCGCGGCGTGACTCGATCTGGATCTTTCGCGTGGCCGCGGGGACCGCCGGCATCATGGTTCGATACCAGCGTCCGGTTACCACCCAGTACATGGTGGCCCCTAGGTTGAAAACGTCGGTGCGGTGGTCCAGCCGGCGGCGCAGTACCTGCTCCGGGGCCATGAAGTCCGGGGTGCCTTGCAGCCGCGTCTTGCGATAACCCAGCGGGCAGCTTTGGCCGAAGTCGATGATTTTAAGGCCGCCGTCCCTGGTAAGCAGAACGTTATTCGGCTTGACGTCGGTGTGGGCATAGCCCGCAAGGTGCATCGCGTGCAGCCCCTCGGCGATCTTGATGAAGATGGGGATGATCTGGTCCAGGCGCGACGGGCAGCTTTCTTCAAGCCGTTCGCCGTCCACATACTCCATGACGAGGAACAGCTCGCGGGTGGTCAGCCACCGGCGGATGCGGATCAGCTCGTAGCATTTGCGCAGATGGGGGTGGTCCAGATGCCGGCCGACGCGATACTCGTTCTCGGCCTGCGCGATGAAGCGGTGATCCTCCGGGACGCGCCGGCTTACGTGCTTGATCGTCACCAGTTGGCGCGTCTGCCGATGCTGGGCCAGACTGATCACTGCCCCGGCGCCGCGTCCGATCCGCTCAAGGATCTCATAATCCGGCAACTGTGGGATGCTGCTCATGCAACCCGGTCGGCCCCGCAAACTCCTCAACCCCGCTGCGGGATTATCGTCACATTCTAGCCGGCAGTTGCGCTATCTTCGCGATCGTTGGACTTCGCCAAGCGCAGCAGCTTGTCGGAAAGCGTCAAGCTACTGGAGGAATTGCTTTGCGGCGAGCATCTGGAAAAGATCGTGAGCCTGTGGAGCGAGCGTGGCGGTCAGCCGCGGGTCGGACTGCTCCGCCAGCCGAACAGGTACCACATACTGCCCCCCGGCGCCACGCCCCCAGCTCATGCCCTGCAAAAGCGCCAAAAGCGCCGCTTTCTGGCGCATCGGCAGCCGGGACTCCTCCGACCCGATAACTGCAAGCTGAACTTGCGGCCCGAGCCGATCCCAGTGGTACCGCCCATCCGGCAGCAGAATAACGCTGGCGGAAGCAGGCGGCAGCGCGTCCGGCGGCACATACTCAATCAGCACGCTTTCAATTGGCTGACCTCCGACGGCGGTCAGCGGTCGCATCGCGTTCGCATAAGTCGGACGCGGTTCGAGCCACAGTAAAAGCCGGGCACCTGCCGTCATCGCCAGTATCAGGCACACCACCACCCGCGTGTTACGCGCATCGCTACTCACCAGCCGTCCCTCGCTCGAAAATACCAGCCTCCTTGCAAGTTTTCTTATATCCGGGCAGCCCTTCACCTGCAACCGCCCCGCCCCAAATCCAGGCCGAAATCGTGATACCTCTCAAGGCTTCTATCGGTGCAGCTTCAGCACAAACGACTAGCGCTCGGGGTTTTTCTGCACGCGCGCCTGGCGCTCGCTAGAGCCGATATAGGTTGCGGCGCGTGCCGGTCAAACCACAGCAAATACCGGCCCGCAGGCTACCGCCACGGCGCGTTCCGCATGCTGCCAGCGCGCCGAGTGCCGTGTATACTCAGGGTCGGCCGAGCACAGGCGGCAACTGGCCGGACGGGTGTCGTGCCGGCCTGGCCGTCGACAAGAAGTAAGAGCCGGTGAAAGGTGCCAAGTACTACCTGGAGACCTTCGGCTGCCAGATGAACGTGCTGGACAGCCAGCTTGTCGAAGGCCAGCTCCGTGGGCTGGGGCTGGAGCGGGTAACCGACCACCGCCAGGCCGATATCATTCTTTTCAACACATGCAGCGTCCGTAAGCACGCCGAGGATAAGGTTCTGTCGCGCCTCGGCGGTCTGAAGGCCCGCAAGCTGCGGCGGCCGGAGACGATTATCGGGCTCATCGGCTGTATGGCCGAACTGGAGGGGAAGGGATTGTTCGCGAAGGTGCCGCACCTCGATCTTCTGTGTGGTCCAGGCAACCTCGATCGACTCCCAGCTTTGCTTGCCGAGGTCTGGGATCGGCACGAAAAGATCGCGGCGCTTTCCGGCAGTAAGTCCCGCCGCTCCAAAGCCTTACGGAGCGCAGCCGACGATCCCCTGGAAGCTCTCGACCAGTCCCGGTGCATCGGCGACGGAAGTGGCCCTTTCCAAGCTTACGTGCGGGTCCAGCGCGGCTGCGACAAGTTCTGCACTTACTGCGTGGTCCCATTTACTCGGGGGCCGGAACGCAGCCGCCCCCCAGAGAACATTATCGAGGAGGTCCGGCGACTAGCGCAGGCTGGCTGCCGCGAGGTGACGCTGCTGGGCCAGACCGTCAATTCCTACGAAAGCGAGGAAAGCGGTCGACCGGTCCGGTTTGCCGAGCTGCTTCGCCGTGTTCAGGCGGTCGACGGCATTGACCGGGTCCGGTTTGTCACCAACTTTCCAGCGGACTGGGACGATGACATCTTCCGCGTAATGCGCGACTATCCGAAGATCATGCCATACCTGCACATACCGGCGCAGAGCGGCTCAGACGGCATTTTGCGGAAGATGCGCCGCGGGTATACCGTCGCCCAGTACCTCGATTTGACGGACACTGCCCGCAAGTACGTGGCCGACATCGCGCTGGCAGGCGACTTTATCGTGGGTTTCTGCGGCGAGACCGAAGAAGATTTCCGGGCCTCAGTCGACCTCCTGCGCCGGGTAGAGTACGACCGGGTTTTTGTCTTCAAGTACTCTCGGCGGCCGGGGACGGTGGCAGAACGCAGGTTCGCTGACGATGTGCCCTTCGATGTTAAGGCCCGGCGCAACAACGACTTGCTTGCGTTGCAGGCAGAGATTTCGTGTCGGCGTAACCAGCGATTCCTGGGCCGGACGGTCGAGGTGCTCGTCGAGGGACGGTCGAAGCTGGCAAGCACACCGCGCGGTACCGGAGCGCTGCGCGCTGAGGCTGGCCGCTGCGGACCGCCCGCTGATGAGCAAAACCGCAGTCAGGAGCGGACTGCCGAACCGGCCTTGCAGCTCGTCGGGCGCACTCCGACCGACCACATAGTCGTGTTCAACGGGTCGGCCGATCTGATCGGAGCGCTGGTGAGCGTACAGATCGAGTCAGCCTCGGCGCTGACGCTGTTCGGCCGCGTCGACTCCGTAGTTTCGCCTTCGCGTCAGTCCTCATGGCGTGGTGTCCGCCCATTACCCGTTCTACAGTCCCCGGGTGCATAGCGCGCGGCCCGGCGCGAGCAGACGGTGCGCTTTGCACCGCCGGGCGGACGAGTAACAATGCGATTCGATGAGTTCTGACGCATCCGGCAGTAAGCCGCTGTTGCAGGTGCAAGAGCTGCGGAAATACTTTCCCGTACGCACAGCTCGTAAGTTATTGCGAATAAACGGGCTTAGCCCAGAAAGCCCGAACCTGATCCGCGCCGTTGACGGGGTGTCCTTCACCTTGAATCGCCGGCAAACCCTAGGCTTGGTGGGCGAAAGCGGATCGGGCAAGACGACGCTGGCCCGCGCAATTCTGCGGCTCGTCCCGCCCACCAGCGGGAGGGTGCTGTTCGACGGTTCCGACGTGTTTGCCATGCCGGCTCGCGAGCTTCGGCGGCTGCGGCGACGAATGCAGATCATATTTCAGGACCCTGCCGGCAGCCTCAATCCGCGGTTGACCGTTGAGCAGGCGATCGGCGAGGCGCTGCAGGTCTATGGTCTGGTTGAAAACCGCCGTCAGCGGACCGAGCGGGTGGTGGAACTGCTGCGGCTGGTGGGGTTGCCGCCGGAGGCGTGTCGGCGCTACCCGCATGAGTTTTCGGGTGGCCAGAGGCAGCGGATCGTAATTGCCCGAGCAATGGCGGTTGGTCCGGAGCTGATCATTTGCGATGAGCCGGTCTCTGCCTTGGACGTTTCTGTGCAGGCGCAGATTCTCAACTTGCTGAATGATCTCCAGGCGGAACTGGGGCTGTCGTACCTGCTGATTGCTCACAATCTGGCGGTGATCCGCCACTGTAGCGACTGCATTGCGGTCATGTACCGCGGGCGGATCGTTGAGTACGGGCCGGCAGAAGCGGTCTACGAGCAGCCGCAGCATCCCTACACGCGTGTGCTGCTGGCAGCGGCGCCGCGAATGGATGGGCTTGACCTGGCGACGGCTGCGTTAGTACCGGTAGAAGCTTTGGATCTGGAAGAGCCTGCCGAGGGTTGCAACTTCGCCGCACGCTGCCCCAGCGCGGAGCGGATCTGCTGGGCCGAGGCTCCGCCGCTGACAGGGCGCCGCGACCTGGCCCGTGGGCACCTTGTTGCTTGTCATCTGGTAGCGCGGCTGAGCAAACCCCAAGCAAGATAAGCGCCGCGCGCGATGGAACATGGATGGACCGGCTCGGCGTGGGCCGAAGGGCTACAGTTCCAGGAGCTCTTTGGTTTTCTCTTCCGTAAGGTTGTCGACCTTTCTTATGAACTCGTCGGTGAGCTCCTGGATCTTTTTTTCGCCGCGCTCGGCATCATCTTCGCTCAATGTCTTGGCCTTCTTGGCCGCATCCAGAGCTTTATTGGCATCGCGCCGGACGTTGCGAATCGCCACCCGCTGCTGTTCTGCGAGCTGACGGATGTGGTTGGCGAGCTGATTGCGCCTTTCGGTTGAAAGCGGTGGGACCGGTAGCCGGAGCATTTTGCCGTCGTTCTGCGGATTGATTCCCAGGCCGCTTTTTTCGATGCCCCGCTCAATGTCCTTGAGCGTTGCCGGGTCGTAGGGCTTGATAACGATGACGTTTCCCGCGGTGACGGTGATGTTGGCCAGCTCTTTGACCGTCATGGTCGAACCGTAGGCTTCGACTTGCACGCGGATGGAGTCGACGAGTGCCGGCGTTGCGCGGCCCGTGCGAACGGAACGGAATTCCTGTTTTAAGAACTCGACGGCCTGGTTCATGTCCTCTTCGGCCTTTTTGAGGATGGCGCTTATCGGCATCGACGGACCTCCTGACCGGCGGGGTTATCGCCCCGCAGACCGGATGAAGATATCGGCTGGCCGAAGGGGTCTCAAGTTTCAGGACGTGCGGCAACCGCTGGCCTGCCAGTTATGCAACTGGCGCTGCGGATACGCCGATAGCACCGGTGAGTTCCGGAGCGAGGGTCAAAAGCCTCGTCCGCCTGCATTAGATCGCCGACGGACAACCGGGTTACGCTTCAAAGGAGGAACGCCGTGCAAACGATCTTCGTGACCGGTGCCGAAGGCTTCGCCGGTTCGCTGCTTGCTCGACAGCTCTGTGAGCGCGGCTATCAGGTGGTGGCAGGGGTCCGCAATCGTGCGCGCAAGCTGGCGTACGAGCGACGGCAGGGAAAGGCCATCGTTTGCGACGTGGCTGACGCGATCAATGTGGCCCGGGCCGTAGCCGCCCTCAAGCCCGATGGAATTGTACATCTGGCCGGGCCCTCGGATCCGCGTGCGGCAGTCGGCGAGCCCCTGGAAGCCTACCAGTCGATCGTCAGCGGCTGGGCGAACCTGCTCGACGCGGTGCGCCGGATCGTCCCGCGCGCCCGGGTGCTGCTGGTGAGCGCTTGCGACGTTTACGGTGCGGCGGGCGCGGACGGAAAGAACCTGCGGGAAGACACGCCGCCACAACCGGTGAGCACCTTCGGGGCGCTCAAGCTGACTGCCGAGTCGATCGCGCACACTTTCTTCAAGAAGTACCATTTGAACCTGACGATTGCGCGGCCGTTCCACTATGTCGGTCCGGGTCAGCCGGAAAACTCCTTCTACGCGTCGGCGGCCCGACGGCTGGCAAGCTGGGAGCCGGCGACCGGGGAGCAGGAGTGGGCGCTGCCCGAGCTCGGCTGTCGGCGTGATCTGCTCCACGTCCAGGATGTGATCGACGCCTACGAGCGGCTGCTGCTCGACGGCAAGCCGGACGAGGTCTACAACGTCTGCTCGGGAGAAGGCCGTACGCTTGCCGAGATCATCCAGGTAATGGCCCAGGCGGCCCGGGTGCCGATCCGGCTGACCGAGAGCGGCACACCGACTAACGGCGAGTTCGTGTCGGCCTACGTCGGCGATTCAACCAAGCTGCGCGCCGAACTTTCGTGGCAGCCGACCCGGACGGTGGACGGCGCTCTTCAGGAGCTGGTTCGCAGCTACTGCCAGCGGCCGGCTGCACAGGCGGCCGTGGCTAAGGTCTGAAGGGCAAGCGCTGTACCGGTCGCTGCCGGCGGTTCGAAGGCGCGCGCCGGTGCAAACTGAACGGCAGTATCTGCGGCGCGACTGATGGTTTCGGTCGCGCCGCCGCTATTTTCGGCACCAGCGGTCAAGCCAGCTCAGCACCGTTTCGTGCCACTGGATACTGTTGGCTGGCTTTAAGACCCAGTGGTTTTCGTCGGGGAAGTAAAGCAGTTGGCTGGGGATGCCGCGGCGTTGCAGCGCGGTGAACGTTGCCAGCCCCTGCGTATCGACCACGCGAAAGTCGCGTCCGCCGTGTATGACAAGCGTCGGGGTCTGCCAGCGGTGGACGTGCTCGATGGGGTTGTGCCGGGTGTAGGCGCCGGGTTTTTCCCAGGGGGTTCCGCCACGCTCCCACTCGGGGAACCACAGCTCTTCAGTTTCGTAGTAGGCCATTCGCTCGTCGAGGTTGCCGTCGTGGCAGACCAGGCAGCGGAACCGGCCCGGCCATACCCCGTGGATCCAGTTGACCAGATACGCACCGTAAGAAGCCCCCAGACCCGCGACGCGCCGACCGTCTGTCCAGGGGTAGCGGCGCAGCGCCGCAGCCAAACCCTTCTTCAAGTCTTCCAGAGGGCGGTCGCCCCAGTGCCCGTTAATTGAATCCGTGAAGCGCTGTCCGTAGCCGGTCGAACCGTGAAAGTCGATCATGAGAGCGGCGTAGCCCGCCCCGGCATAGATCTGCGGGTTCCAGCGGTAGTGAAAGTCGTTGCCGAAAGAGCTCTGCGGGCCGCCATGGATCAGCAGTGCGACCGGGTACTTTTTTCTTGGGTCGAAGTCCGCGGGCTTGACGATGTACGCGTAAACCTGCTCCCCGTTCCAGCCGCGGAAGGTGAACTGCTCCGGCTCTCCAAACCGTATGGTCGCCAGCCTTCGGGCGTTGATGCGCGTCAGTTGACGCGGCACACTTTGATCGGGCCGGCTGCGACGGGCCGAGCCGGCAATCTCCAGAGTGTGCAGTTCGACCGGGCTGCACAGATGTCGCAACCCGAATACCAGTCGGTCGGCGATAGCGGCGACGTCGCTGACGCGCCCTTGGTGCAGCAGCTCGCGCACCTGCCCAGTTTGGACGTCCACCGCAAAGAGCGAGTGCTGGCCCAGGTTGTCTGCGGTGGTGTAGATGGTTCGCCCGTCCGGTGACCACACGATAGTTGCCGCCGAGCGGTCCCAGTCTTCGGTCAGAACGCGCGGTTTTCCGGCAGGCCAGCGCCGGACCACGATGCGGAAGCGGTCCGATTCGTAGCCGGGCCGGACCATCGCCCGGTAGGCCAGGTACTGCCCGTCGGGGCTGAAGACGGGCTGCGTGATCGTTGCGCGGTTTCCGGGGGTCAGCAGCCGCGGTGCGGCCGACCCATCCCGCGGGACGTAGTACAAATCGAATTGTGTCGACCAGGCTTCCTGACGGCCTACGTTGCGGGCCGCGAATACCAGGCCTTTCGAATCGGGTGTGAAAGTGAATTCCTCGGGTCCGCCGAAGGGTTTGGACGGTACGTCGGCGTCCATTCCGGCCGTGAGGTCAGCGGCGTTTTCCACCGGCAGGGCGGCGCCGAGCCGGAGACTGAAAAGATGCGCGCGCCGACCGTCTTTCCAAGCGTCCCAATGCCGCACGAAGAGGCGGTCATAGATTCGCCCGGTCGCCTGACGCTTGCTGATTTGTTCGAGGCGCTTTGCAGTTTCCGCCAGCGAGCGTGCCTGGGGAAAAACTTCGAGACTTACCGCCAGGTGTCGGCCATCGGGTGCTATGGCAAAGCACCGGACATCCACTGGCAACCTGGTGACCTGATGGGCTTCGCCCCCATCGGCGGAGATGCGGAAAATCTGGGTGGAGCTATCGCGGGCGGACAGAAAGTAGATCCACTTGCCGTCGGGCGACCAGCGTGGCTGCCGGCTGCCGGAAGGGTGCGTCGTGAGTTGACGCAGACCGCTGCCGTCGAGGTTGATGAGCCACAGATCGTCGCGGCCGCAGTTTGCCTGGAAGTCGGTCTGCCGGACGACAAAAACGATTTTTTGGCCGTCCGGCGATACCTGCGGCTCGCTGATGCGCTGCATTGCCCACAGGTCGTGCACATTGAACGGGTGAGTACGCCGGCGCGAACCTTGTTGCTTGATGGGTCTGCGTCGCGATCGCTCGACGCCGGGTGCAACTGGCAGCGACGAACCGGCAAAGCTCCAGGTGCAGCTTGCCAGTGCCGCGGCGGCTAGAATTACGGCAGCAATGAGCATGCGTAAAAGACCTCCGGCAACAGGCGCTGCGCTTACGTTTTGATTCCCTCGTCCGGCTGGTGCCCGGCGTGTGATAAGTTAGCGGCGTTCGGGCCGGAACGCGACGCGACGCGGCCAGCCGTGAATTTTTCTGGTGTCATTTATGCACAAGCCCGATCAGCCGCAGGGTCAGTCATCACCGGGTGCGGAAGCCGATCCTCCGGCGGCCGGCTCGCTGCAGGCCAGTCAAACTCGGGACGTTTCAGCCGGCAGCACCGCGCCAGCTCGTGGCGGCTGGCGTCAGGAGCAGCGCACGCCGTCGCTGCCCGAAGCCTATGCGACGGTCCGGATGCCCTACACGCGCAGCTTCTGGCGGAAGCTGTTTGCTTTTGTCGGCCCCGGGCTGATGGTGGCCGTCGGCTATATGGACCCGGGCAACTGGGCTACTGATCTCGCTGCCGGCGCGCGCTACGGCTACACGCTGCTTTCGGTCATCTTGATTTCCAATCTAATGGCAATTCTGCTCCAGTACCTGGCATTGAAGTTGGGGATCGTGGCAGGGCGCGACCTGGCCCAGGCCTGCCGCGACCACTATTCAAGGCCGGTGGCGCTGAGTTTATGGGTCCTTTGCGAGATCGCTATCGCCGCAACCGACCTTGCCGAGGTCATTGGGTCGGCGGTTGCCCTGAATCTGCTTTTTGGCTTACCGCTGGCTCTGGGCGTTGTGCTCACGGGGCTGGACGTAATGG
>Ga0185342_1000214_pt1 | contig 31804 bp, 31 predicted proteins | sample ConPoolayeEmetaG_FD_128045 | JGI IMG/M metagenome (GOLD analysis project Ga0185342, IMG submission 128045) | Hot spring microbial mat communities from California, USA to study Microbial Dark Matter (Phase II) - Cone Pool mat layer E metaG... ... | reverse complement strand
CCTGCGCGCCGCCTGCCAGACGTTCCAGCAGCTCCGCGGCCCGTCGATGTTCCTCCGAAGACGAACTGCCCGCCAGACGCCCCTGCCACCGCTCGATGTCCTCCACCGCACTCTTGGAGAGCACCTCCACCAGGCCGCGCCAGGCCGCTTGACGGATGCCCTCCTCGCTTTCCGCCGATGATGACCGGTCCCACAGCGCGCCGATCGCACGCTCGTTTCCCAGTGGAGCCAGGCCGGCCAGCGCTTCCACCGCTGCCTTGCGCACCCCGGGATCCGGATCGGTGGTGGCGGCGGCCAGCGCCTCGGCTAACTCCGGGTTTTTCAAGGTTGCGATGCCGCGGACGGCGGCCAAGCGGACTGCGACGGCTTCCGGCCGCTCCAGACCCGCCATCAGCGCCGGTCCGAAGCGCGGGTCGGCCAGATTGCCCATCGCCCACAGCAGCCGCTCCCGGAGGGTCACTGCCCCGGGCTGGCTCCGATCGAAGACCGCCAGCAGTCCGGTCACGACCGCGTCGCGCAGCTCTGCGGGCAGAACCCCGCGCTCGGCCAGCCTTCCCAGGGCCCCCACCGCTTCGGTGACCGCTTGTTCATCCGGGTCGTTGAGGGCCTCCAGCAGGATCGGCGCCGCCTCGGCCTCACCCACGTATCCCAGCCCGTTCAGCAGGGCCAGCCGAACCTGACGGCTCTGCGCCGTGCCCAGCATCTCAATGAACCGCTGCGTGTCCCGCGGCTGCCGGAAGCTGGCCACAGTCTGCACCGCCGCAGCCCGTTCCACCGGCTCCCCCGTGCTCATTAATTCTCGAATCCGGTCCTGTAACTCGGCCGGTACCGACTTGCCCTCCGACAGGTGCACTTGGGTCAGCCGCAGTCCCAGCAGACGTATGGCCCGGCTCGGATCGGCCAGGTACCCGGCCAGCAGTGTGCCCCGCTCCGAGTCCGCGGCCCGGAGGAACGTCGCTTCCAGAGCTTTGGCCAGTCGAGCCTCGATCGCTTCCAGACGCCGCCGGGTCTCGCGGTCCTTGCGGACCAGCCGCTCGATCTGTCTCCGCTGCCAGGCTTCCGAGGAAAGCGAACTGGTTTCCTGCCACCAAGTCAGAGCCGCGCCCGAATCCTCGAACTCAATGGCGGTGGCTTCCGACAGGCTTGAGAGTGCGGCCTCGGCCAGCCCAGGGTCCGGGTCGCTCAAAGCCGCCACCAGCACTTCGATCGCCTCTCGTTCGGTCATCAGACCCAGGGCGGCGATGGCCGCCAGCCGTGCGGTTCGCGGCCGGTTTCCATCCAGCACCAGGTTCCGCAGCCGTTCGGTCACGCCATTGTCGGGGTATGCCGCCAGGGCTACTCCGGCCACCTGTCGCACCGCTGCATCCCCGTCCGAGAGCATGCCGATCAGCGGTTCGATGTAGGCCGGGTCCAAGTGCTCCGGCAGTTCCGCCAGAGCGGCCGCCACCGCGGACTTGGCGGCGCTGTTAGAGCCGCCCAGCAAGCTGACCAGCCGGGGCGGGGTTTCCGGCCACCCCTGGAGCAGCAGCTCGCGGGCGATCGCCCGGCGGACTTCCGGCGGGTTGGGCCCCTCGATCAGCGCCAGCAGGTCGGCCAGTCGCTGCTGATTGCTCGGTGCTGCCCGGGTGGACGGCTTGCTGCTGGTCTCCTGGCCGCTGGCGACAGACCCGACCAGGGCCAGACCCAGCCCGATTATCGCCAGCCTGCGCAGCTCGCTGATTATCAGCCTACTCATATCAACCTGGCAGACCCGACCGGTTTGCCGCGGTTAGGCATTCGTGACCCATAAAACTTGCTCCCGGCCCGCGTAAGAACCCGAGCCGGCTAACATTATAGGCGTATTGGCTTCGCCATGCCCGGCTTTGGACCCCAGGGATGGTTTCTCCGATAAGAAGATACCAGCCGGTCTCGTCCGGGTTGCGTAGCCGCCCGCGGCCGCGTATGGTTATGGCTCGTGGGGCCCGGCCGGGCGCGGGCCCCGTGGGAGCCGGAGGAGCACGCCATGAAACGCGGGATTCTGACCACTTTGCTGGCGGCGATCGCGGCGGTCGCCGTCGCCAACGCTGATCTGTGGGAGAATGTCTTCTATGGCCTGGACCTGCTGGCTACCCCCCTGGGCAGCCCGCTCTCTACCAACGCCGACGGAACGCGGGTTAACGGCTCCCGCTCCGGTCGGTTGCGGATCGTTCCCAATGGCGTGCTGGGCGGGGGCTACCGGCTGGAGTTCGACCGCACCTTCGGCCCCGACTCGCGCGGGCGCACCGAGGTGCTTCATCTGGGTTCGATTGGCGACCTGGCCTTGCAGGGCGGCGTCCAGGCCACCGCCGGTTACACCAACACGGCCGGTCTTTGGTCGGCCAGCATCAACTTTGTCGCCGCCAACCTGGGGTACAACATGCGGACCAAGCTGGGGGCCCAGGACGCGGAGTTTCGCGGCGTGCTGACCATGGCCAACTCGCTGGAGATCAACCGGGCCGGCTTCTACGACCTGACCATAAACGTCGGCAACACCGACTCGGAGTTCCTCATCGACGGGGTGGTGGTCCGCGACCAGGACGAAACCAACTTCGATATCGGACCGATCCGGGTGAGCGGGAATATCTATTACGATGCGACTCTGGCCCTGCTCAATGCCCTGGGGGTGGACACCTCCGACCTGGAAAGCGTGTTCCCGCGCTCCCCCATTGATCGCATCAACGACGCGGTGAGCGAGGCCCTGGCGGGCCTTCAGGCCCAGATAAACTCGGCCGCCAAGCCCGAGTTGGCCTCCTTGCTGCTGCAAACCGTGCTGGACGGAGACCAGCAGGCCGCCGCCCAACTGATTGACGGCCTGGCCAGCGACAGCCTGTCCAATCCCGCCGCGTCCGGCACCTCTACCCTCACGGTCCCCGAGCCGGCAACCCTGTTGCTGATGCTGGCTGGCGGGGCGACTATCCGGTACTGGCGACGCCGTCGCTGATACTCGCCGCCTTGCCCCGGTCGAACGGCGGCATTTGCCGCCCCCCGGTCGTCCACCGGCTGCTAATCCCGCGTGCCATGCGTAGAATGCAGGGTCGGCCCGGCGGCCGAAGTCGCGGCCGCCCCGACCATCGCAGGAACCTCAATCGTGACTCGCACTGCCGCTCAGATTCGTAGGGAGTTTATGGAGTTCTTCGGCCAGCGCGGCCATGCGCTGGTGCCCAGCTCCCCGGTGGTCCCGCTGGACGATCCGACGTTGCTCTTCACCAACGCCGGCATGAACCAGTTCAAACCCTACTTCCTGGGCCTGGCCGCCCCCAAGCACCTGCGGGTCGCCAACACGCAGAAGTGCATCCGGGCCGGCGGAAAACACAACGATCTCGACGACGTCGGCCACGACACCTACCACCACACCTTCTTCGAGATGCTCGGGAACTGGTCCTTCGGCGAGTACTTCAAGAAGGAGGCGATCGAGTGGGCCTGGGAGCTGCTCACCAGCGCCTGGGGGATCGACCCCGCTCGGTTGCACGCGACCTACTTCGGCGGCGATCAGGCCGAGAATCTCCAGCCGGATCTTCAGGCCCGCGACCTGTGGGCGTCGGTCACCGACATCGACCCCAGCCATATTCACGCCGGCGGTAAGAAGGACAATTTCTGGGAAATGGGTGAGACCGGGCCCTGCGGCCCGTGCAGCGAGATCCACGTCGATCTGACTCCCGACCGGAGCGGCGGCCCCCTGGTCAATGCCGGCGACCCGCGGGTGATCGAAATCTGGAACCTGGTGTTCATCCAGTTCAACCGCGGCCCGGACGGCCGGCTGACCCCTCTGCCGGCCCGCCACGTCGACACCGGCATGGGCCTGGAACGCGTCACCGCCGTCCTCCAGGGCCACAACAACAACTACGCGACCGACCTGTTCGTCCCGATAATCCAGGCGATCGAGAGGATCAGTGGGCATACTTACGGCCAGAGCCACGAAGCCACGACGCCACGAAGCCGCGAGGGGGAGCCTCACCGTCTCGCCAGCGGCAAGGGAAGCGAAGAAGGCAGACTGCCGATTCGGGCGGGTGGTGTGGGCGTCTCGCCCGCCAACCGTTACGCCCGCTTCATCCCCGGTGACCTGCGGGACGAGGCCTGCCGGGTGATCGCCGACCACATCCGCTGCCTCACTTTCGCGATCACGGACGGAGCCGTCCCGGACAAGGAAGGCCGCGGCTACGTCCTCCGCCGGATTCTGCGCCGGGCGGTCCGCTTCGGCTGGCAGTACCTCGACTTGCGCAAACCGTTCCTGTGCCACCTCGTGCCGGTAGTGGTCGATGTGATGGGCGCGGCCTTTCCAGAACTGAAGCAGAATCCCCACGCGGTGCAGAACATCATCCGCGAGGAAGAGGAGTGTTTCGAACGCACACTCGACCGCGGAATCGCGCTGTTCCAGGAAGCTGCGGACTTCGCCCGCCGGCGCCACCACGGTCAGATCCGCGGCGAAGATGCCTTCAAGCTCCATGACACCTACGGCTTCCCGATTGACCTGACCCAGATCATGGCTCGCGAGACGGGACTGACGGTCGACATCGCCGGGTACGAGCGGTTGATGGAGGACGCGCGCCAGCGGGCCCGGGTCTGTGGCGAGTGTCTGTCGGAAAGTTGTCTGCAACAGGAGAAGCTCGCCGCCGATCGGGCCTCGGAACCCACGGACGACTCTCTCAAGTACGCTGATCCACCGGAATGCCAGACATACTTCACATCTTTCGCCACCAGCTCCGGGCGCCAGGCCCCCGACCCCGCCAAGCCGGGCGAGCAGATCGCTTTCACCGTCCGGCAGACCTGTTTCTATGCCGAGGCCGGCGGCCAGGTCGGCGATGTCGGCGAGCTGATCACCGACACCGGCCGAGCCTGCATCGGCCGCGTGGCCCGGTATGTCGCCCGCCCCTGCGACCAGGCACCTTTCGAAGTCATCGTTCACGCCGGCACGGTGGTGGAGGGCCAGATCACCGGCGTCGGACCCTGCCGGCTGCGGGTCTCCGACCTCCGCCGGGCCACGATGAAAAACCATACCGCCACGCACGTGATGAACTGGGCCTTGCGCGAAGTGCTCGGCGACCATGTCCAGCAGAAAGGCTCACTGGTCGATCCGGACAAGACCCGCTTCGACTTCTCGCATTCCAAGCCGCTGTCGCCGGACGAGCTTCGACGCGTCGAGGAGCTGGCCAACCGCCGCATCGCGGAGAAACTGCCGGTCCACGCCCGGGAAGTCCCCCAGGAGCAGGCCCTGAAGATCAACGGCCTTCGGGCGGTCTTCGGCGAGAAATACCCGGACCTGGTCCGCGTCGTGGCCTGCGGCGTGAAGATCGAAGACCTCGTCGCCGATCCGGACAACCCACGCTGGCGAAACTTCCCGATCGAGCTGTGCGGTGGCACGCACGTGCGGAACACCGGAGACATCGAACACTTTGTTCTGGTGAGCGAAGAGGCCGTCGCGAAGGGCATTCGACGGATCGTCGCGGTCACCGGCTCGACCGCCAGGGCCGTGGACCAGTGCGGACTGGAATTGATCGCGCGGGCCCAGCGGCTTCTTCAGGCTCCGCCTGAGATGGTGGCTGCGGCCTTGGCCGGGCTTCAGCGCGAGATGGCCGAGAAAACCATCGGCATCTGTCACCGGGCCCGGCTACGCGATCTGGTCGCCCAGCTTCAGGAGCTGGTCAAGCGGCAACAAAAAGCCGAGGCGGCGGACGCGGCCGAGCTGGTTAAACGCCACGTGGCCGCACTATTGGAGCCCACCGCCACGTCCGAGCCACCTGCCGGCGGCAAAACGGTCCAAACCATCGGTCCGACCACGGTCGTGGTCACGGAAATGCCTGACGTCCCGATCGACCAGCTCAAGATGGCCGCCGACCTGATCAAGCAGAAGTGCGGCTCGGCCGCTGTGCTCTTGGGCGTTCGCGTCGCGCCGGAGGCGGGGGAGGTGGCGGCCGGGCTCGGTACCGGACGTGAGGCCGCGCCGGCGGCAGTCACCGAGCCTCAGCCCCGGCGAGCCGGGACGGTCCCCGAGCGCCAGCGGGGGCCCGTGCGCAGCGAGCCCGATTTGCCGCCAAGCCCCGGCGGCGACCATGATGCGACCTCCGGTACGAGCCGCGATCGCAAGGGAGCGGATACCGGCGGCAAAGCCCTCCTCTTGGCCGCCATGACCCCCGATTTGGTCAGACGCGGCCTCAAGGCCGGCGAGCTGATAAAAACTATCGCCCCCATCATCGACGGTGCCGGCGGCGGCCCGCCCACCATGGCCCAGGCCGGCGGCAAACGGCCCGATAAACTGCCCGAAGCCCTTCAGGCCGCCCGAAACTGGATCCAGCGCCGCCTGGTCGGCTCAACCGGTCCCTAGCGGGAAGCCCGGCCCGAGCGGTCGCGCTGACCTGCGGCCGCGGCTGATGTGCCAAGCCGCCTTCCGGGCCTCCACCTTCCCAAAAGCACGTCCAGACCGCCACTTGTGACTGCCTTATTGCCGACTGTGCCGGGTTTTCCACGCGTAATTTTTGCGCCCAGCTCAAGAACGGGCGCCGACTTGCCCGATGCACCCATATCCAGACTTCAAGTGTTGACGGGACCTATGACCGGTGTGCGGGCAGGTCTGACGTTCGCTCACCAGGGCCAACGGATGCAGCTTTCTAGGAGGCAGTCTTTATGACCACCACACCCACCATGAATCCGCAAACCCAACCGTATCGGTACGGCAACTGCGGTACCGTGTATCCTTTTGAGAACATCAACGAGCCGGGGGCCTACATCTGCCAGTGGAACGGGCATTTGCTGCGGGTTCCGGAAGACGGCATCGCGGAAGGCCGCTCCCCGACCCTCAACATCGTCGGCAATGAGCCGCTCTACGTGACCAAGATCAGCGATAACCCCTGGATCACGCTCAGCAAGGCCCGCATGCTGGCCGCCAACTACGACCTGCATGTGAATTTCTAGTCGCCAGGCGAGCTCGGAGGGATTCGAAGCGCCAAACTGTATTGACCGCCCGGACATCGCGAGCCGGGAGCGCGGCCCTCGCTCCCGGCTTTTTCATGCGCCCCTGCCTGCCAGCCAGTCCATGATCTGCGGGTACACCTTCTGGCTGGCTACCGGGGCGGCTTCCAATTCGCCGTGCGCGATTTCCTCGTAGAAGAGGAACTGCTTGTCCGTACTGGCAATCCGTTGAAAGAAAACCGACCGCGTGACCTCGACGTTGGCGATGCGGTCCCGCCCGCCGTGGACCACCAGGGTCGGAACCGTGATCAGGTCGTAATGGTCCGAGTAGACGTGGTCGGGCCTCCCCAGGTCGCTGATGAAGGCCCGGTACCGGACGCACTTGGCCAGTTGTCGCAGCACGCCGGCCTTGATGTTATCCAACACGAACCTTCGGCCGCTGAGCATCACCTCCGCCCGGTGGTTGGTGGCGCCGGTGAAAGTGCCCGCGACCTGCAACATCTTCTGCACCGCGGCGCGTTCCAACTGCTCGATTCCGTCCGCGACGGGCTTGGGCAGCTTGCGATACCAGGGTTCGCCCTGGCTGTCGCCGGCCAGCCAGCGCACGGGGACCTCTCCGGCGACTTGCAGAAGTGCTTGCAGCCAGCCCCAGCGGGCCAGCATCTCGAACGGGTAGTTCACGTCCCCGTCGGTCCGCCACCAGTCGCGCAGCAGGGCCCGCCACTGGAGGCGCCCCTCCCGGTCATAAAGTGAATCTGGCCAGCGGAGGGCGGCCGGAAACTCCGCGAAGACGCAGCCGGCCAAATGCTGTTGTCGGACGGCCGCCAGGTTCGGGTCGGCGACCATGTACTGCCCGTTCCCCTCCTCCACTAGGCTGGTTCCCTGGAGGTAGCCGGCCAGGGCCATGGCTCCCATGCTGGCCGCGATCACAAACGGCCGACGACCGGTCTCGGCCACCACATGGGTCACCACCGCTGGCAGGTCGTACAGCACGAAATGGTCCAGGCACCAGTCGTTTTGCCCCGGCGGCGGAGTACTCAGCATCCGGGGGGCCCCGTGCCCACGCAGGTTCACCAGCCACACATCGTAGCCCGCCTGGCGCGCCAGACTGGCCAGGCTGCGATAATGGAAGTCGCGGCCCTGAATCTCCGGCAGGTCCCACAGGTCGGCGTTTACCGCCAGCCCGTGTATGAAGACGATCGGCTGGTCCCCTTTGCTCACCCGGCGTTTGATCGCGATCTGGGCCCCGTCCAGAGTCGGAACATGCACAATCCAGCCTTGGTCGGGGCCGGATTCGCTATCTCTGGCTGCGCCCATCTTCCACCCGCTGCCGAACGCCCGACCGGACTGGCCGGCCGGCCTTAGGCCGCCGCCGTGGCGTGCGCCTTGGCCAGTTCAACCAGTTTGTCGAACGCCGCCGGGTCCCCGATGGCCACCTCGCTGAGCATCTTGCGATTGAGGAATGCGCCGGCTTTCTTCAGCCCCCGGATAAACCGGCAGTAAGAGATTCCCCGCGCCTCGCAGGCGGCGCTGATCCGAATGATCCACAGGGCCCGGAACTGCCGTTTGCGTGCCCGTCGATCTCGAAAAGCGTAGGTCCGGGCTTTCAGCAGGGTCTGCTTGGCCGGACGGAACAGAGTGCTCCGGGTCCCGCGGGCCCCCTTGGTGGCTCGGAGCACTCTCTTGTGTCGCCGGCGGGTGGCCGGACCGGGTCGAACACGTGGCATACCGTTTACTCCTCTGGCAGGTGGACAGCTCTAGCCGGCTCCCAGGGCCCGGCGGGCCTTGTCCGCAAGCGCTCCCGTCAAAATCCCCTTCCGACGCAGACGCTGACGGCGTCGCCCCGATTTCGTGCTCATCAGGTGCCCGGCAAACGATTTCTTATAGCAAAGCTTGCCGGTCGCCGTTATGGTCAGCCGCTTGCGCAGGCCCTTGTGAGGTTTCTGCTTCACCTTGCCGGTCATCAGCATCCTCCATTCCGGACTGCGAGTATATTGTGTCCGGTGCGCTGGAGCAACAGGCCAACCGGCCCGGAGGCCGACCACGGACCGCGGCTCGCGGCCCGTGGCCAAGAACCACCGACGGCCTTGGCCGATAATATGGAAAGCGTCGTCCGGACGCTTACCATACTAACTGAGTCCGATTTAGTCGAATAGCGGTGAACGACCATGCGACCACGAAGACTGGGAATCATTGTCGGCGGCGGACCGGCACCCGGCATCAACGCGGTGATCGGGGCCGCCACCATCCAGGCCATCAACTGCGGCTTCGAGGTGGTCGGCTTCTACGACGGGTTCCGCCACCTCTGCTCCGAGGACTTCGACCCGCCGACCCATTCGGTCCGCCTGGAGATCTCGCGGGTAGCCCGCATCCACTTCGACGGCGGGTCCATCCTTCGCACCGCCCGTACCAACCTCCTCGACGAGGCGGCCCTCAAGACCACCAAGCGGGCGGTGGCCAATCCTGAGAAGGTGTCGCTGGCCCTGGGCCGACTGCGGGAACTGGGGATCGACTGCCTGCTGACCATCGGGGGCGACGATACCGCCCTTAGCGCCCGGTTCCTGGCCGAGGCCGGGGCGGGCCGGCTCCGGGTGGTCCATGTGCCCAAGACCATCGACAACGACCTGCCGCTGCCGCAGAACCAGCCCACCTTCGGCTTCTCGACCGCCCGTTTCGTGGGCGCCCAGCTCCTCAAAAACCTGATGACCGACTCGCAGACTACCGGCCGCTGGTATCTGGTCAGCGCCATGGGACGCGGTGCCGGGTGGCTGGCCATGTCCATCGGACAAGCCGCTGGGGCCACCATCACCCTCATCCCCGAGGAATTCGAGCAGCATAGCACCGTTCAGGCCATCGTGGACGTGTTGGAAGGGGCCATCCTCAAGCGGGCCGTCCTGGGCCGCTGCGATGGCGTGGCCGTCTTGGCCGAGGGCCTGGCTTACCGGCTCGGCGATCAGGCCGAACTCGAACGCCTGCTGGGTCGCGAGGTCCCGCTCGACGCCGCCGGCCACCTCCGACTCTCCGAAGTGCCGCTGTTGGAGCTGTTGAAGCGCGAGTTGCAGGCCCGCTTCAAGGCCCGCGGGGAGTCGCTTCCCCTGGTCACCCACAATATCGGCTACGAGCTCCGCTCGGCGGATCCAACCCCCTACGATATGGCCTACGGCCGGGCGCTGGGCTATCACAGCATCCGGCTCTTCTCCGAGTCGGCGGTGCAGAAGTCGGGCGTGATGGTGGCCCTGGTGAACGGCAACCTGGAAGCGGTCGACCTCAACGACCTGGTCGACCCGGAAACCAACCGCACCCGCACCCGCTTTGTGGACATCAATTCCGATGAATACATGGTGGGGCGGGCTTACCAGATCCGCCTGGAGCGAAGCGATCTGGAGAACCCGGTAATGCTGGCCAAGCTGGCGGCTGCCGCCCGCCTGGAGCCGGCCGAGTTCCGTAAACGCTACGAGCGGGCGGCGACCCGGTTGCCCGAGATGCAGGCCGCGGCCGCCGCCAAGTAGCCGCCGGAGCCGCCTTCCGAGCCCGGCGCCCCAAGCCCGATGCTCTTACAGGTCGAAGACCTCAGGACTTACTTTTACGCCTGCGGCGGCCTGCTCCGCCGCCAGGTCGTAAGAGCCGTAGACGGGGTCAGCTTCGAGCTGGATCGCGGCCAGACCTTCGGGCTGGTGGGCGAAAGCGGCTGCGGCAAATCCACGCTCGCCCGGACCATCCTACGTCTGGTCCCAGCTACCGCCGGCCGGGTGATCTTCAATGGCCAGGACGTGCTCAGCGCCCGGCCCCAGCCCCTCCGCCGCCTCCGCCGCCACATGCAGATCATCTTCCAGGACCCGATCAGCAGCCTCAACCCGCGGCTGACCGTGGAAATCATCATCGGCGAAGCCCTGACTGTGCACGGCCTGGTGCGAGGTCGGCGGCAGCGCCGCCAACGCGTCGCCCAGCTCCTGGAGCGAGTCGGCCTCCGGCCAGACGACCTGGATCGCTACCCGCATGAATTCTCCGGGGGGCAGCGCCAGCGGATCGGCATCGCCCGGGCCCTGGCCCTGGAGCCCAGCCTGATCATCTGTGACGAGCCGGTCTCGGCGCTCGATCTGTCGACCGCGGCCCAGATCCTGAACCTGCTGGTCGACTTGCAGCGCGAGCTGGGCCTTAGCTACCTGTTGATCGCCCACGACCTGGGAGTGGTCCGGCACATTTGCGACCGGGTGGCGGTCATGCATCGCGGCAAGCTGGTCGAACAGGCCCCCACTACTGAGCTGTTCAGCAGTCCCCATCACCCATATACGCGGACTCTGCTGGCGGCTAGCCGCAGGTTCGAGCTGCCGGGGCGGGCCGCCGCCACCTGATGCCCAGCGGGCATGCTGGCCGCACCCTACGGCCGCCCCCCCTCAGCCCGCGCACTCTTCGCCCCGTGGTCGGCACCCGTCTGGTACCGGCACAGACACTCGGGCTTGAACCGCTGCCGTTCGAAACCGAGCTGCTCGTACGGCACGCCCTGGGCAAAGGCCAGGAGCTGGAAATAGTAGATCGGCGGCGTGTGGAAGTCCTCGCCGAACTCCTTGGCCACCTTCATCTGCCCGTGGTCGAACTGACCAAAACAGGTCGGACAAATCATGCACAGGATATCCGCTTGCTCCTGAGCGATCGTGCCCAGCAGATCGCGCATCATGTTGGCCGGAATCTGGTCGGTCTGGCAAGCCTTCCCGCAACACAAATACCAGTTCCGGTGCCGGACCGGCGTCGCGCCCAACGCCGCCACCAGGTTTTCCAGCAGCGTCGGGTCGTTCGGATCGTCCACCTGCATGATTCGGCTGGGCTTGAGCAGGTGGCAACCGTAGTGAATGGCCACCTTCAGACCGGTCAGCGGCCGCACCACGGACTGGCGGACCGCATCATACCCGGCCTCGGCGCGAACCAGGGTCGCGATATGCCGCACCCGACTGGTGCCGCGATACTGCCGTCCGATCCGCTCCAGCCGCTTGTTGATGGCCGCCCGCAGGTCCGGGTCCTGAAGCAGGTGATAGGTTTCCGACAGGGTGGCGGTGCAACCCGAACAATTGGTGAAGACGTCCAGGCCCAGGTCCTCGGCCAGCGACAGGTTCCGGGCCGCCACTGCCAGCCAGGCCAGCTTGTCCTTGGACTTGAAATAGATCGGGTCCGGGCAGCAGGACGCTCCCTCCAGGTCGACGATCTCGATGCCCAGCTTGGGCAGCGTCTGACGAATGGCGAACTCCATCGCCGGATGCCGGGCCGGGATCAGACAGCCGGGGAAGAACGCAAAGCGTTTCACGTGAAACCCCCCTGGTCGGCGTCGGGTTCGAGCAGCTTGCGGATTTCGTCCATCGGCACGGGCGAGAGCGGCGGCAGGCCGAAACGCTCGCGTTGCCGGTCGATTACCGGGCCCAGCGGGGTGGTGCGACCGGTCTGCTCGAAGGTCTCGATAATCTTCCGAACCGCCTCGGGGTAGATGCCCCGGTCGGCCAGCATGTTCTTGAGCGAGATGATCACTTCGACCGGCTTGACCTCCTGCGGGCAGCGCTCATGGCAGTTGTAGCAGTTCACGCACTGCCACAGCACCGAATTCTCGCGCAGCAGCTCCTCCCCCAGCCCGTACAAGACCTTCAGCATGATCTCACGCGGGTTGAAGGTGCTGCTGTAGGTCGCGGCCGGGCAGTCGCCGACGCAGGCCCCGCACTGATAGCAGTAGCTGGCCAGATTCCCCTCGACTTTCCGGGCCAGCTCGCGGCGGAAGTCGAAGTTCACCCGCACGACCGGTTCGGGCTGGTCCGAGGGGATAGACACGTGACCTTACTCCTTGCTCTTTTGGCACGCCGCGCCAGGGGCGCCATGGCTCGGTTCCGGAGGTTTCTTTTTCAGATGCCGGATGCTGTTGGAGCGGCACTTGGGGCAGGAGCGCTCCTTGTCCTCGCCCGGCTCGACCGGCTCCTGGTATTCATGCCCGCACATCATGCAGCGGAAAGTCTCCAGTGTTTTGGCGGCCATGGGTCGGTTCTCCCGCGTCACCGGCCACTGCTCCCAGAGCAGTGACATACCTCCAAGTCAGCGTGGCACACGTCTACGTTGCCGCGACGGCTGCGGCTTCGGCCGGGGCGGCCTTCTTCGGCTTAATCTGCAACGCCTGCCGTGTGTGCTCGATCTCCTCCAGCGTCACGGTCTTACGCAGTTCCTCAAGTTGATGCATGACCTTGGCGAACTTCTGGCCTTCGGCGGCGCTGATCCACTCCAGTTGCAGCCGCTCGGGGCGGACGCCAGCCTTTTCCAGCCGGTCCCAAAGACGCTGCACGCGTTTGACGGTTTGCCGGTTGGCATTGATGTAATGGCAGTCTGCATAATGGCAGCCGGAGACCAGCACGACCGGTGCCCCGCAGCGGAAGGCTTCCAGCACCATTTCCTCGGAAACGCGGGCTGAGCACATGGTTCGCACCACCCGGTTGCTGGCCGGATACTGCATGCGGGAGATGCCGGCCATGTCGCCGCCGGCGTATGAACACCAGTTGCATGCGAACACGAAGACCTTCTCTTGCGGGTTGTCGGCCAGGATCGCCCGGACCTGGGCCAGAAGCTGGTCGTCGGTGAAGTGGCGCATGCTGATGGCGCCGAACTGGCAGGTGGCACCGCAGGAGCCGCAGCCGGCACACGCCGCCTCGATCACCGTCGCCACCTCCCCCTTGCGCCACACGATGGCCCCATACGGGCAGACCGCCGCACACTGGCCGCACTTCTTACAGGCCGCCTCGTCGATCCGGCTGGTGACGGCCTCGATCTGGATTCGGCCGGCATTGAGCAGGGCTCCAGCCCGCGAGGCCGCCGCTCCGGCCTGGCAAACCGAGTCCTTGATGTCTTTGGGGGCTTCGCAGAAGCCGGCGAAAAACACCCCGCGGGTCGGCGCGTCCACGGGCTTGAGCTTGGGATGCGACTCCATGAAGAAGCCGTCCGAGGTGCGCGAGAGCGTCAGCAGGCTGCAAATCTTCCGCAGGTCTTTGGCCGGCTGGACGCCGACCGAGAGCACCACCATGTCGAACTCGTGCCGCTCCAGCTTGCCGGTAGTGGTGTTTTCGACCGTGAGGGCCAGGTTACGAGTGGCCGGGTCCTCCTCGATCTCGGCCGGCAATCCGCGAATGTAGCGCGTGCCGGCTTCCTTGGAGCGCTGGAACATGTCCTCGAAGGATTTGCCGAAGGCCCGGATGTCCTGATAGAAGACGGTGTTCTCGACGTCCGGATAGTGGTCGGCCAGCAGCAGCGTGTCCTTGATGGTGTTCATGCAGCAGATGTTGGAGCAGTACGGCCGGCCGATCCGCGGATTGCGCGATCCGACGCACTGGATGAACCCGATCCGCTTGGGGCGTTGCTGGTCGCTGGGGCGGACGAAGTGCCCGCCGGTGGGACCGCCCGCGCAGATCAGGCGTTCGAACTCCATCGAGGTGATCACGTTTTCGAAGCGGGTGTAGCCGTAATCGTCCAGCTCGGTCGGATCGTAGACGTCCAATCCGATCGCGACGATGATGGCCCCGACCTGGCGGGTGACGATCTGGTCGTTGTCGTCGTAATTGATGGCCTTCTTCTCGCAGACATCCGCGCACTTGCCGCAGGCGATCGGGTTGTTGCCCAGGCAGTCCTCCATGTTCAGGATGTAGGAGCAGGGCACCGCCTGCGGGAACGGGATGTAGATCGCCTTGCGGCTGGACAGCCCCATCTGGTACTCGTCCGGCCGCACCACCGGGCAGACCTTGGCGCACTCGCCGCAGGCGTTGCAGAGCTTCGGATCGACGTAGCGGGCCTTGCGGCGGATCTTGACCGTGAAGTTGCCCACGTAGCCCGAGACCTCCTCGACTTCACTGAAGGTCATCAGCTCGATGCTGGGATGCCGACCGGCATCGATGGCCTTTGGCCCGAGAATTCATATCGAACAGTCCATGGTCGGGAAGGTCTTGTCGAGCTGGGCCATGATCCCGCCGATGGAGGGCTGCTTCTCGACCAGCACCACCGGATGGCCGGCGTCGGCCAGCTCCAGGGCGGCTTCGATCCCCGCCACGCCGCCGCCGATCACCAGGGCACGCCTGGTCACCGGCACGGTCATCTCTTCCTGCGGCTGGAGGAATCTGGCCCGGGCCACCGCGCTGGCCACCAGGTCCATCGCCTTGCGGGTGGCTCCGGCCCGGTCGCCGGTGTGTACCCAGGAGCAGTGCTCGCGCAGATTGGCCATCTCCATCAGGTATGGGTTCAGCCCGGCGTCGTGCACGCATTTGCGGAAGGTGGGCTCGTGCTGCCGCGGCGTACACGAGGCCACCACCACCCGGTTCAGCCTGTGCTGCGCAATGGCGTTCTTGATCTCGTTCTGCCCGGGATCGGCGCAGGTGTACTTGTTGCGAACCACACACACGACGTCCGGCAGCGTCCGGGCATATTCGGCCACCGCGGCACAATCCACCGAGCCCGCGATATTCAGTCCGCAGTCACACACGAACACGCCGATGCGTAGTTCACCATCTGAGGGCGTTGCAATCATTTTCTGCCCTGCCTGTTCTGCTGAGGCCCCGTTGCCAGCGCGGCCCCCGGCTGGCGATCTGCCTCTTCATTCCAGCGCGTCGGCCACCAACTCCGCCACATCACGCATCTCCATCTCGATTTCCCCCCCGCACTTGGGGTCTTTCATCGCGCAACGCAGGTGCACCTGGCACTTGGGACAGGCGGTCACCAATGTACTCGCCCCGGTCCCCCGGGCCTCGCGCAGTCGCTCGATCTGAAGCTGTTTGGCGAATCGGTCGCAGTTCGACCAGGTACCCCCCGCGCAACACAAGGCCCGCGGGCCCGATCGCCGCATCTCCACCAGGTCCAGCCCGGGCACCGCCGCCAGGGCCTGCCGCGGCGGATCGTAAATCCCCAGATGCCGCCCCAGCCGGCAGGGGTCCTGAAAAGTAACGCGGCGCGGTCCGTTGGGCTTGAGCTTCAGATTCGCCTTCTTTTCGACCAGCAGTTCGCTGATATGCAGGATGCGTGGCGGCGGGCCATTGAAGAACGGCGCGTAGTCCAGCTTCCAGGTCCGCAGACACTCGGCACAGGAAACCACCAGCGTCGTCGCTCCGCTTTCGGCCACGAGCTGAACGTTATGCCGGGCCAACTGCTCGAAGCTGGCCCGGTCGCCATTCCAGAGCAGGTCATGTCCGCAGCAGCGCTCCTGCGGGCAGACCACCGGCACGATGTCCAGCCGGTTCAGCAGGCGGATCGCGGCCCGGGTCCCGCCGAGCGTATTGATCCCCCAATCCGAACGTGAAGCCCCAGCCAGCGCCCCGGCATCGGAACGCGAAGCGCCCGGGAGCCCGCCAGCGGCAGAGCGCGAAGCGCTGGCGAGCGCCCCTTTATCGCCAAAAAACGCGTCGTAATACATCGTGCAGCCGGTCCAGTAGAAGACTTCGCCCTTGTGCGGGTCGGTCTTCAAGTCGGGCGTGAGCCATTCCAGGCGTTTCTGTTGGGTGCCGCCCCGGGCCATCATTCGCATCACGGATTGCAGCGCTCCGCCATGGGGGCATTCCGGCTCGACGCCCTGGCGATAGCAAAGCTCGCGCAGCTTCTGGACGAGCTGGGTGTACTCGACCTGGGCCGGGCAGCGCCCGTCACACAACCCGCAGGTCAGGCAGACAAACAGCGACCCGTTCTCGATCAGCTCTTTCCGCTGGCCCAGGTTGGTCGCCAGCACGTGCCGCCGCGGGCTGTATGCGGCACCGGCCCGCACGATGGGACAGCTCGCCGTGCACTTGCCGCAGTCGTAGCAGGCCCAGGCTCGCGTCTTCTTGGCCAGCTCTGCCATTTCCGCCATCGGCGTCGCTCCGCTTGCCTCCACTCTCAGGGACCGCTGGCGGCCGCCGTCCGGGGCGACGCGGCCAGTGGGCTGGGTCCCAGAGCGCGAATCTGCTCGGTGAACTCGGTGATTATCTGCGCGAATCGGGCCCCTTCGGCGGCACTGATCCACTCCAGTCGCAGCCGACCGTCCTCCAACCCCAGCAATCGCACGAGGTTTTTGGTTTTCTCGAACTGCTCGACCGCCCGGTGGTTGCCGAAGATGTAATGGCAATCGCCGAAGTGGCAGCCCGAGACCAGCACGCCGTCGGCCCCCTTCTCGAAGGCCCGCAACACGAACCCGGGCTGAATCCGACCGGAGCACATCACCCGGATCATGCGGAAGTGCGGCGGATGAGCGATCCGCGACACGCCGGCGGTGTCCGCCCCGGCATACGAGCACCAGTTGCAGGCGAACACCACGATGTTGGGATGCCACCCGTCGGGGCTGCCGACGGCGGACTGCATGGCCGCTGCTCGCTCGCCCGCCGCGGTCACGACACCACCTCCTCGGCCAGCAGCGCGTCAATCATGGCGTGCACCTGGCGATCGGTGAAATGCCGGGCGGTGATCGCTCCCGACGGGCACCAGCTCGCGCAGGTGCCGCAACCCTTGCACAAGGACGCGTTGATCCGGGCCGCATAGATGCCCGGGGCTGTCTCGACCAGTTGCGGGGCCTGGAACTGGCAGATCTCCACGCACTGCCCGCAGGCTCGACACTTCCGCTCATCCACCACCGCCACCGCCGGATCGAGCTTCACCCGGTCATGTGCCAGGAAGACCGCGGCCTTGGCGGCCGCCGCCGAAGCCTGAGCCACCGTGTCAACAATGTCCTTCGGCCCCTGAACGGTGCCGGCCAGCAGCACGCCCTCGACCGCGGTCTCGACCGGGGCCAGCTCGGGATGCCGCTCCAGGAAGAAGCCATCCAGCCCCAGGCTGGCCTTGAGCAATTCGTGGAAGTGGGCGGTCTCCGGCTGGCGCGGCCGCATGCCCACGCTGAGGACCACCAGATCGGTCGGCACCTCCAGCGGTCGGCCCAGCAGGTCGTCAAAGCAGCGGATGGCCTCGGCCCGGTCACGGCCGATGATCTCGGGCTTGGTGCCGGGCGGGATGCGGACAAACAGCACGCCCATCCCGCGGGCCTGGCGGTACATCTCCTCGGCCCCAGTCGAGATGGTGCGGATGTCGCGGAAGAAGACAGTCGTGTCGATGCCTTGCCGGCACAGGTGGATGGCCTGCTTGATCGCCGTCGGGCAACAGTAACGCGAGCAGCCGGTGAAGCCCTCCGGATCGCGCGAGCCGACGCACAGAATGAACGAGACGCTCCGCGGCTTGCGGCCGTCGATCCGCAGTTCGTCGCCCTCCTGGCAGAATCGCCGCTCCAGTTCGGCGCTGGTCATCACGTTGGGCAGCCGCCCATATCCGAACTGGCCGCTCGGCTGGTATAGATCGGCCCCGAAGGCCAGAATGATCGCCCCGACCTTCCGTGGAGCCTCGTCGTTGGGTTGCCCTACGGCGGTGCCCGCCTCCGCGGGTTTGAGCCGGACTTCGAAATTACCGACAAAGCCGGTGATCTTCTCGACCTCGGTGCCCAGCAGCACCCGCGCCCCGCTGTTCCAGAGGCGCTGGACCTTCTCGTTCAGCACCTCGGCCGCGGTTCGCAGGTTCGGATACAGGTACTTGAGATTCGGTTCGGCCAGCCGGCCGCCGAGTCGATCGGTCTTCTCCACCAGGGTGACCGGGAAGCCGGCTTCGGCCAGATCGGTTGCGGCCTGGATGCCGGCGATTCCGCCGCCGACGACCAGGGCGGCGTGGGTCATCGGGACCTCGCCTTCCTGCAAAGGCTCGAGGTGTCGCGCGCGGGCCACGCCCATGCGGAGCAGGGCCCGGGCTTTTTCCTGGGCCGCGACCGGCTCGTCCGCGTGCACCCACGAGCACTGATCCCGGATGTTGACCATCTCCAGCAGATAGGGGTTGAACCCGATCCGGGCGCAGGTCTGACGGAAGATGGGCTCGTGCGTCCGAGGGGTGCAGGCCGCGACCACCACCCGGTTGAGCCGGTGCTCGCGGATCAGCTCCACGAGCATCTCCTGTCCGGTCGAAGAGCAGGCGAACATGTTGTCCCGGGCCACCACGACGTCAGGGATCGTGGCGGCGTGCCGCACCAGGTCTTCGATATCCAGAACGCCCGCGATGTTGATCCCGCAGTGGCAGATCAGGACGCCGACCCGGGGCGGCCCAGATAAATCCATGGGGCTTGCTGCCGGCTGCCCCTGGCTGGCACCCGGGCTCGCTTCCGGCTCACGGGCGCTGGGGCTCTGGGGTCGATTCCGGACCCCGGTTTCTGTCGCCGCGGTAGATTCGGCCGGCTCGACGCGTTGCCCGGTCAGAAAAAGCTGCGCCCGGGCCGCAGTCGCCGACGCCTGGGCTACACAGTCTGGAATCACCTGCGGGCCGACCGCGCTGCCGCAAACGAAAATCCCCTCCCGGGTGGACTCGACCGCGGAGATAGCCGGATCGGCCCGCCGTATGAAGCCGTACTGGTCGGTCTGGATGCCGAGAATCTCGGCCAGCTTGATGGCGCCCTCATTGGGCGCCGCCGCGACGGACAATACCACCAGATCGGCCGGGATTCGCCGCTGACGGTGGTCCAGCGTGTCTTCGACAAAGACCTCGAGCGTGTCGTCTTCGGGGATGCGTTCGATCTTTGCCGGGCGGCCGCGGATGTAGGTCGCGCTGTTCAGGTCGCGTGAGCGTTGCACGAAGTCGTCGAAGCCTTTGCCGAAGGCCCGCAGGTCGGTGTAGAGGATGGTGACTTCCTCGACCGCCGGATCATGCTGCCGCACCAGCATCGAATCCTTGACCGCGTTCATGCAGCAGAAGCGGCTACAGTAAGGGCGGCCGCCTTCGCCCCGGGCTCCGACGCATTGCACGAAAACGATCCGCCGGGGGGTCTTGAGGTCGGAGGGGCGGACCACGTGCCCCTGGGTGACGCCGGAGGCGTTCAGCATCCGCTCCAGCTCCAGGCTGGTAACCACGTTGGGGAAGCGGCCGTAGCCGTAGTTTCCGAGCTTGCGGGCGTCGAACTCCTGAAAGCCGACCGCCACCAGGATGGCCCCCACGTCCAGCTCGAACTCTTCCGGCGTCATGTCAAAATCTATCGCGTCGACCTTGCAGGCCCGCGTGCAGTGACCGCAGACCAGCAGGTGGGGTAGATAGTCGGCTCGTTTGCGGTGCTTGGCTTTCTGGACCCGTTCCAGTCGCTGCCGCTGCTTCTCGCTCATGCAGCCGCCCAGATTCAGGCAGGCTTCGGGGTCGATCACGTAGGCGGCCGGCACCGATTGGGGGAACGGCCGATAAATCGCCTTGCGGGCCTTCAGTCCGACGTCGAACTCGTTGCCGGCGACTTGCGGACAGGCGTCCACGCACAGTCCGCAGGCGACGCAGCGGTCTTCGCGGACATACCGTGGGCTCTTTCGCACGCGGACCGTGAAACTGCCAGGCTCGCCGGCGCAGCTCACCACTTCGGCGTTCGTGATCACCTGGATCAGGGGATGCCGACCGGCATCCATGGCCTTTGGCCCGAGGATTCATATCGCGCAATCCATGGTGGGGAAGGTCTTGTCGAGCTGGGCCATTCGCCCACCCAGGCTCGGGGATTTTTCGACCAGTGTGACCGGGATGCGGGCATTGGCCAGGTCGAGGGCCGCCTGAATCCCGGCGATGCCCCCGCCGATCACCAGAGCGCGTTTGCGGTCGCCGGCGGCGGGCGGATTCTCGTTACCCGGCGCGGTCATGGCCTGCTACCTCGTGGCTGTGGGGGCGTCGGATCATGAAGAGTGTGTGGCGGGCGCGGCCGCCGCCACCCGGGCCTGCCCGTAGTGCTCGTCGAAATAGGCACAACCGGCGTCAAAAGCCTTCAAATTGAGATCTTCGGTACCGGGCGGCACGGAAGCCTTCACCGCCTCCCGAAACTGCTCGCGGGTCGCAAGTTTGGTGGCCGCCGCGAAGAAGCCCAACATGACGATATTCTGGACGATGGCCCGTCCCAGCGACTCGGCCACCCGGGTGGAGGGAATCCCATAAGCCGGCTGTCCTTCTTTCAGCACCGGCTGCACCAGGTCCTTCTCATAGATCAGCACGCCGTCGTCTTTCAGCTCCTGCCCGTACTTCTCATAGCCCTCCGCCGACATCACCACGAAGATGTCCGGCCTCTGGATGTACGGATAAAGCACTGGCTCGTCTGAGACCACCAGGGTCGCGCTGCACGCCGAACCCCGGGCCTCCGGTCCGAAGCTCTGGATCATGGTGGCGTGTTTGCCGGCGTGGATGGCGCAGGCCCGGCCGGTGATATACCCGGAAAGCACGACGCCCTGACCCCCGAAGCCGGTAATGCGTATCTCGGTCCTACTCATGAATCCAACCTCCCTCCGGCGGCATGGGCACGTACTTATCGCCGAGCGTCTTTCGATAATGGGCGTCCATCATTTCGGTGAAGGTGGGTTGCTCCCGGTCGACGAATTTGCCGCAGATGATCTTGCCCTGGAAGTCGATGTCCAGTTCGCGGGTGTCGGCCCCATGCCGGATTTCAGCGTTATCGTGGTAGTACTGCATCAGGTGGAAGCCGGTGCCCAGCTTGTTCAAGCGGGCATAAAGCGTGGAGCAGGGGGTAATCACCTCGATGAAGCGGAAGCCCTTGCGGCCGATGGCCTCCTTGAAGGTTCGGGTCATCCGCCGGGTTTGCAGGCTGGTCCAGCGGGCGACGTAGGTGGCTCCGCAGCTTGCGGCCAGATGGGGCAGGTTGAACGGCCGCTCAAAATTGCCGAAGGGCATGGTCGAAGAGCGGGCCTGCACCGGGGTGGTGGGTGCGTTCTGCCCGCCGGTCATCCCGTAGATGAAGTTGTTCACCAGAATGACCAGCAGATCCATGTTGCGCCGAGCGGCGTGGATGAAGTGGTTGCCGCCGATGCCCACCAGGTCCCCGTCGCCGGAGAAAACCGTAACCAGCAGTTCCGGCCGTCCCAGCTTCAGCCCGGTGGCGAAGGGTATGGCCCGGCCGTGGGTGCTGTGGAAGGAGTCCAGCTTCAGGTAGCCGGCCACCCGCCCGGTACACCCGATTCCAGAGACCACCGCGACCTTGTCCAGGTCCACTTCCGCCTCCCTTAGGGCCTGGACGTAGCATTTCATCACCGTGCCGATTCCGCAGGTGGGGCACCAGATATGCGGCATCCGGTCCATGCGGAGAAAGGGTGCCATCGGATGAGCTCGGGCCGCGATTTCGGTCTGGTCCGTGATGCTGGTCATTTGGCTGCCCTCAAAATCGCCTCGCAGATATCGCGCGGGTCGTGCACGCTGCCACCGGCATGCGGCACCGGAACGGTCGCCGCCTTCCCCGCCGCGCAGCGCTCCACTTCCAAAACCATCTGGCCCAAATTGATCTCCGGCACCACGAAGGCTCCGATCTTCCCGGCCAGCTCCCGCACCCGGCGCTCTGGAAAGGGCCAGACCACTATCAGCCGCAGCACCCCCACCTTCACGCCCTGCTTGCGAGCCAGCTCGATGCCCATTCGGGCGACCCGGGCCGTGATCCCGTAGGTGACAACCACCACGTCGGCCCCGTCGGTCTGCTCCTCCTCGAAGCGGACGATCTGGTCGGCATTGTCCCGGATCTTGCTTACCAGCCGGCGGACGCACTGGTCCTGACAGGCGGCGCTCATGACCGGGTAGCCGCGTTCGTCATGGGTCAGTCCGGTGCTGTGGAAGCGGTAGCCGTCGCCGGCCCGGGCGAATTCTGGAATGCACTGTCCATTCAAGCGATAGGGCCAGTAGTCCTCCGGTGGCCGACTGGTCAGGCGGCGGGGGACCACCTCGATCTGCTCGGCCGGCGGAATCACGACCTTCTCGGTCATGTGCCCCACGCATTCGTCCATCATCAGCAGGACCGGCACCCGGTACAGCTCCGAGAGGTTGAAGGCCTGGATCGTCAGGTCGAAGGCCTCCTGCGGCGATTGCGGGCTCAGAGCGATGATCTCGTAATCGCCGTGCGAGCCCCAGCGGGCCTGCATCATGTCGGCCTGGCCGGTCATCGTCGGCAGCCCGGTGGAGGGGCCCCCGCGCTGCACGTTGACCACCACGCAGGGCGTTTCCATCATCGCGGCCAGCCCGATGTTCTCCATCATCAGGCTGAAGCCCGGCCCGCTGGTGACGGTCATCGACTTGGTTCCCGTCCAGGAGGCCCCCACCACTGCCGCCATGCTGGCCAACTCGTCCTCCATCTGGATGAACACCCCGCCCATGTAGGGGAACCGCCGGGCGATCCGCTCGACCACCTCGGTCGACGGGGTGATCGGGTAGCCGGCCACAAACCGGCAGCCGGCCGCCATGGCCCCCTCGCCGCAGGCGAAATCACCGTCCAGATAATGGGCACCGGTCAGGACGCCGGCCGGGTCTGCTTTCACTTGTCGTCCTCCCTCATGCCCCCGTCCTGGCTGCCGCTGGCCGGCTTTTCGGTCGAGCCGGACGCGGCGGCGGGCTGACCATCGGTCACCGGGACGCTGTAGATGGCGAAATCCGGACAGATCATCTCGCACAGGTTGCAATTCACGCACTCTTCCGGCTTGACCACCTTTGGCGGATGGTAGCCCTTCCGGTTGAACTCCTCGGACATCGCCAGGACTTCCTTGGGGCAGTATTCCACACAGAAGCCGCAGCCCTTGCAGCGCTCGACGACGATGTGCACCTGCCCCCGGGGCACCTTGACCCGCTCGAAATCCAGTGGTTTACGCCAGTACTTCATTGAACGGTCCCCATGGCCTTTCGCCGTCGGGTGGCTCCCGACCGGCCGCCTGCCGGACTCGGTCGCCCTTGGGTGGGGCTCGCCTGGCAAGGTCAGCCGCCCAGCTTCCGGGCCACCGGACAGTCGCTTTCAATATAACCGCCGCAGCGGAGACAGTACCCAGGCTTGACCGGGGACCGGTTCCACCAGCGACAGGATGAACTCTTCCAGCAGGGCCGCAGGTTGCCGAGTCGGCCGCGGCCCCAGCTCCCGGCACACCGACGACAAACAGGCCGCTTGGCGGGCCTCGAATCGCCCAACCAGCCGCCGCCCCTTCGGGCTGATCGACAGCCGCCGCGCCCAACGGTCCTTTCGCCAGTGGCCGCGAGCGATCAGCCCCAGCCGCTGGAGCTTGTGGGCGCTCTTGGTGGCGGCCGGTGCGGAAATGCCCAGGAATTCGGCAAGCTGCTCGACCGAATGCCGACCGTTTCGCGTCATCAGCGTGCGCAGAAGAATCTGACACCGGCTCAGCCCGTCCCGATACAGGCCGCGCCAGGCTCCTGCCTGGAACAGCTCATGGACGGCGGCGGCGAAGATGTAGCTCAGCCGCGGCAGTTTCCGTTTGCCATCTGGGCAGTCGACCGTCCGCGTGCCCCCCCTGCCCGGATCGGAACTCGATGGGGCACCATCGGCACCCATTTGCTTAACCGCGTCCGTGTCTAACCCGCTTACACAAGGTTAGCGGCCCACACGAGCAAGTGTCAATCTGGCCCACGCCGGCCACCCGCGCCCCCGGCCGCGAGGTCCGCGCCTCCCGGGCCGTCAGGCCTGGCGGTTCCCGGCCCTTTTTTCGGACGTCGTTTTAGCCGGGCGGAGAATTTCGTTGTTGGCGCCGCCCCGGTTGTCTATATTCGGGGTAGTCTGCCCACGTGGGCGGCCGCGAGGCAATTCATGGTCGGGCTGGTTCATAGGTCGATCCTCGTGCTGGCGGCCACGTTGATCCCCCGGGCGGCCCTTGCCCAGGACGGTCAGGGCTCGGTGGTCGGCTGGGGCGACCAGGTCGTCGGGGTCGACCTGCGGTCCGGCTTCCTGGCCGCGGTCGGCGGCCAGAGTCACAGCCTCGGTCTGAAGGCCGATGGCTCGATCGTTGCCTGGGGCGACGGCGAATTCGGCCAGTGCACCGTCCCCGCCCCCAATTCGGATTTTATCGCCCTCGCCGCCGGCGGCGACCACAGTTTGGGCCTGAGAGCCAACGGTTCGATCGCCGCCTGGGGCGCGAATCAACTGGGTCAGTGCAATGTCCCGAGCCCGAATGCCGGCTTCATCGCGGTCGCCGCCGGCGGCTGGCACAGCCTGGGCTTGAAGTCCGATGGCTCGATCGTCGCCTGGGGGGATAACCAGTCTGGCCAGTGCAACGTCCCGCCGCCGAACAACGGCTTCATCGCCATTGCTGCTGGTGACTACCACAGCCTGGGCCTGAGGTCCGACGGCTCAATCGTCGCCTGGGGCGGTAATCAGTACGGTCAGTGCAGCGTTCCGTCACCTAACGGCGATTTCATAGGGATTGCGGCCGGCGGCTCGCACAGCTTGGGCCTCAAAGCCGACGGTTCCATCGTGGCCTGGGGTGATAATCGGTTTGGGCAATGCGACCTGCCTGAGCCGAACACCGAGTTCGTCGCTCTGGCCGCGGGAGCCAGCCATAGCCTGGGGCTGAAGTCCGGCGGCTTGATCGTGGCCTGGGGCAGCAATGCTTTCGGACAGTGCGACACACCCGAGCCGAATATGGACTTTGTTGGCATCGCCGCCGGCGGCTGGCACAGCCTGGGCGTCAGAGCCGACGGCTCAATCCTGGCCTGGGGGCGGAACAACTGGGGCCAGTGTAATGTGCCGCCGCCGAATACGAGCTTCGTAGCGGTAGCAGCCGGCTACCATCACGCCCTGGGTTTGAAGGCCGACGGCGCGGTCGCCGCCTGGGGCGATAACCGGGCCGGCGAATGCAACGTGCCCGCCCCCAATACCGGCTTCGCCGCGGTCTGCGCCGGCTCGCATCACAGTTTGGGGCTCAAGCGGGGCGGCTGGATCGTAGCCTGGGGTCGAAACGACCACGGCCAATGCGAAGTGCCGCTTCCGAACGCCGACTTCATCGCGATTGCCGCCGGCGGTGACCACAGCTACGGCCTCAAGGCGGACAGCACAATTGTAGCTTGGGGTTCGAACGTATACGGGCAATGCGATGTGCCCGCGCCTAACGCCGACTTCGTGGCTGTGGCCGCCGGCTACTACCATGGGTTGGGTCTGAAGAGCGACGGCTCGGTGGTCGCGTGGGGCAGGAACAACTGCGGTCAATGCAACGTCCCCTACCCCAACGCCGACTTCGTCGCCATCGCGGCCGGCAGCCTCCACAGCGTGGGCCTGAAGGCCGACGGCTCGATCATAGCCTGGGGCGACAACACCTACGGACAGTGCAACGTGCCCCCGCCCAACACTCAGTTTGCGGCGATCGCAGCCGGCGGCCTGCACACGCTGGGCCTCAAGGCCGACCGCTCCATCGTGGCCTGGGGACGCAACGACTACGGCCAATGCAATGTCCCGCTGCCCAACGCCGACTTCACCGACCTGGCTGCCGGTCGGGGACACAGCCTGGGCCTCAAGGGCTACCCCCGCGGCGACCTGAACTGCGACCGGCAGGTAGGCTTCGCCGACATCAACCCCTTTGTGCTGCTTCTGACCAATCCCGCCGCGTGGCAAGCCGCCTACCCGGATTGCCCCTTCTCCAACGGCGACATCAACGCCGACGGCACGGTGGGCTTTGCCGACATAAACCCGTTCGTGGCCCTGCTGGTCGGCGGGGCCGCCCAGTAGAGTCGTTCCGCCCGCAGGATTTCAGGTAGGCTTATCGCCTGGCGGCGGCAAACAGCTCCGCCACCCGGTCCCAGTTCACCAGATTCCACCAGGCGGCGATCCAGTCCGCCCGGCGGTTCTGGTACTGGAGATAGTACGCGTGCTCCCACACGTCGACGGTCAGGATCGGAGTGTGGCCCTTGGACAGCGGGGAGTCTTGGTTGAGCGTGTCGCAGATCGCCAGCTTCCCGCCCGGCTCGACGCACAGCCAGGCCCAGCCGCTGCCGAACCGACCCATCGCGACCTTGGTGAACTGATCCTTGAACGCCTCGAAGCCGCCGAAAGTCTTCGCAATCTCGTCGGCCAGCGGTCCCTTCGGCTGCCCTCCCTTGCCGGGCCCCATGATCTCCCAGAAGAAGCTGTGGTGGTAATGTCCTCCGCCGTGGTTGATCACCGCCTGGCGGATCTCGGCCGGCACGCTGTTAATCTCGCGCAGCACTTGCTCGATGGGCCGGGCCGCGATGGCCGGGTGCCCCTCCAGGGCCTTGTTGAGATTGGTGGTGTAGGCCACATGGTGCTTGTCGTGATGAAACTCCAGCGTACGCGCGTCCAGGTAAGGTTGCAGGGCGTCATAGGAATACGGCAGCGGCGGAGTCTGGTAGGCCATCGTTGTTCTCCTCGAAACCTCAGGACTCGACCCGCTGTCGATACAGCGACGGCTCCACTACCTTGCACATCGCCTCGGTGTCCAGGCCGCCGCCCAGAAACTGGTTGACCGCCTGCACCGCCGGTCGCGGGTCACGAACCATCTCATTATAGTCCACCTGGAGAACTCGGAAGTTCGGCTGTTTTTTCACCCACTGGTCGAACTCGGCGAGCTGCTTCTTGAACAGGGCCAGCAGCTTGTCCGGGCTCAGGTTCCCCGAGTCCTTGCCTCGTCGACTCAGCATCACGTCCTGCGACTTGATCACCTCTTGCAGCCGGCGCTGCATGAAGATGATCCGATATTCCCACCCCGGCGGCAGATCGTACAACAGACGATAGATCATCTTCACGGCTTTGCCCCCCGCCTGCTGTAGCCAGGAAGGATCCTCTTTGGTCTTCTTGACCGGCTCGAACTCGTAGTAACCCAGCGGATTGTCCTCGTCCGCGGCACGAATGTTGTCCACCAACACCGGCACACCGCCCTGGTCCAACATCCGCATCATCATCGAGGTGCCCGAGCGCGGCAGACCGGAAACAATCACCACCCACTTCGGATCGATCTGGACCATATCCTGTTAACACTCCAGCCGATTGGCCATCCTCGGCTCTGGAATCCGGCCACGCTTCCCGACTCCGCGGGCGGCAGCCGCGCCCGCTGCGGTGGGCGGCTCTGGCCGAGATACTGTCACATTCTTCCGGGCCGCATTCTAGGCCGCCACCGTAGGTCTGCAAGCTGTTGACGCCTGATCGACGCCCTCTCAAAATGATTTGCGGCAGCAAGGGCGTCACTTTTCCGCCCGGTTTGCTGTGGCCGGTCAGAGGTGCGGCGTGAAATCCTGGCAAGTCTTGCAGGCCGCCACCGAGCGGGTGGGCGTGAAGGCCGTGGCCGCCAAACTCGGCCTGAGCGCTGCCCTCGTTTACAAGTGGTGCCAGCAGCCCCCCGCCGAGAATCCCGACGGTTCTGGAGCCCATAACCCCCTGGATCGCATCAAGATACTTTACGAACTGACTCGCGACCAACGCGTGATAAACTGGCTGTGTAACGTCGCCGACGGCTTCTTTGTGCCCAATCCGAAACCCCCGGTCGGCACGAAGGAAGAGGAGCTGCTGGGCATCACCCAGCAGGTGGTCGGTGATTTCGGCGACCTGCTGGCGGACATCAGCGGCAGCATCGAAAATGACGGAGTGATCGCCCCCGAGGAAGCCGAAGTCATCCGTCAGGCCTGGGAGCGACTCAAAGCCCACGCGGAGTGCTTCGTGGTGGCCTGCGAACGCGGCATCTATGCCCGGCCGCGTCCAAGCTGACGCTCAGCCTCACCTGGCCGATACCTCCCGGGCAATCGAAAACCCGACTGGAGGCCGTCAATGCGACTGATCGACATGACTCTGCTAGGCGCCGTCCTTCTCGCCGGGCCGCGGCTTGAGGCACAGAGCCAGGCCCCCGAGTTGTACGAGATCGACGAGTGTGGAACCTTGTCGCGCGGGTCCGGCTGTATCTTGTTCGAGGCCGCGGGCGGCAAATATGTCATTCCCGAGGCCGCCGGCTTCCACGTAGGCGACGCGGTCCGGGTGGTCGGCACTCTCGACCCCGGTTGCGTCACCATCTGTCCTGAAGCCGACGGCTGCATCCGCGGAGCCACCCTTTACGACCCCGCGGTCTGGCCCTGCGGCACCGAGCTGCCCAACTTCCCGGCCGACATCCTCAGCGGAATCTGCGAGGCGACCAGCGCCGTCCTGCTGGGGGCGGTGGCCGCCGGCTTATGGTGGAGCCGGCGGCGCTGAGCCGGCTGCTTCTGCATCGCCGATCATTCAGGCTGCGGCCCGCAGTGTGGTCGGGCGGCCCTCTGCTCGCCTCACCCCGGCGGAGTGATCAAGGGGTTGACGTAATCGTGCAGCACGCAGTCGAAGTATGAGTACCAGCGCAGAGCCACGTAGACTTTGGATACCAGCAGAAACCAGCAGGCCAGCTCGGCCAGCCCGTGCCGCCTCAGGGCCAGCAAGATCACCGTCCCGATCCCCAGCAGCCCGAACTTGAAGGCCACCACCAGGTGAGCCGAGCCGGCCAGCAACCGGGCGGCCAGCGGGTTCATCTCCACGAAGTCCGCCGTCCCCCATTCAGCCAGGGTGAAACCCAGGTCGAAAATCGCCGCCACCCACACCAGCCCGAGCGTCAGCAGTATTCGCCGCGGCCGATTCAGCCAGTGCCCGAACCGCCGACCTGCCCACGGACGACGTGGACTCCCGCCCCGCTCGGCCGGCTGCTGTGCGTCGAATGACATCAGGGCGGTCCGCCGCAACGCCCCCAGCGCCGTCCGGGCCGCGTCGCTGCACACGGTAGCTACCGGCCGGTTGCGGCGTGGCGGCCCAGCCGGTACCGGTGCCTGGCGGGCCTTTTCAGCGGGCGCCGGCGGCAAGATGACCTGAGACTGGCGCACGTCCGCCAGATCGGCTGTCAGGCGTGGGAATTCCAATTGGCCGGGATAACTGCCCGCCGCCGGCCAATACGGGGTCCGATAACCTGACGGGTTTCACTGGTCCGCATAAGGCGCCGGGTCGACCAGCCCAAGCTGCCGGAACGCCCGCCGCCGCACCAGACAACTGTCGCAGTGCCCGCATCCCCGCCCGGCCTGGTCGGGGTCATAGCAACTGCGGGTCAAACCATAGTCCACGCCCAGCTCCAGCCCGCGTTGAATGATCTTGACCTTGCTCAAGTTGATCAGTGGGGCGTGGATCCGGGCGGGTCTTCCCTCCACCCCCGCCCGAGTCCCCAGGGCCGACAGTTGCTGGAACGCGGCCAGGTACTCCGGCCGACAATCCGGGTATCCACTGCCGTCGATCGCGTTGATCCCGATGTATATGTCACCTATCCCGCGGGCTTCGGCCAACGCCAGGGCGTAGGCCAGGAAGATCGTGTTGCGAGCCGGGACGTAGGTTACAGGAACCTCTGCGGCTTGCAGATCGCGGTCCTTGGGCACCGGCAGGTCCGCGGTCAGCGCCGAACCGCCAATCGACCTCAGATCCAGTTCGACGACCAGGTGCTCGTGCACCCCGGCTGCGGCCGCAACCTGCCGGGCCGCTTCGAGCTCTATCAGGTGGCGTTGCCCGTAGCGGAAGCTCAGCGCCAGCGGCTCCAGCCCCTCAGCCTTGGCGATCGCCAGCACCGTGGCGCTGTCCAGACCGCCGGAAAGCAGCACAATCGCCCGTTGCCGACTGCCCGGACTGCCTGCCTGCGTCGACTCATCATTCATGGCTTCAGTGTACCGGAACTGGCCCCTGACTATGAGTGTGCGCGATGTTCGGACGCTAGCTGCACCGGCAGGACTCTGCCGGCCATCAGGGCGGAGCGGGCGTCAGGATGGGGTGGGCGTCTTGGTCGCCAGGCCACGCGGAGGGGCCGCTACCGCAGGCGGCCGGGTCGCCCGGCCTGATTTACTGAGCGGCCTAGGTTCTGGCCTGCACCCCGCTCCTGCGCTTATACTCCGGGCATGCGTGCCGCACATGCGAGCGTGGGAAATCGACTCGGAGGCCGCCTGGCCTGGAGTTGGGCCATCTCTGCCCTGGCTTTGCAGCTTTTCAGTGTCGCCGGCTGTACCACGCCCGGGGCAGGCACTGTCGCCAACCCCGACGCCGCGGCGTATCTGGACCTGATCCTGCCCGCCCGGGTCGAGATTCAGCGGTATCTCACGCGCCCGGTCAGCTTCGCCGGGGACGGGGAGGCCGACGGCCTGGAGGTGGTCTTGGCGGCCTATGACGGGGCGGACGACCTGACCAAGGCGGTCGGGACCTTCCGCTTCGAGTTGCAGGCCCGCCGCCCGGGCGAGCAGATCGGAACCCAGGTGGCCTCCTGGACCATCGGGGTCGATTCGCAGAAGGCTTTGCGGACTTATCGCGACCGACTGTCCCGGTTCTTCACTTTTCCCCTTCAACTGGATCAGAAGCCGCTTCCGGCCGGGCGCTACCTGCTTGCGGTCTGGTTGCACCTGCCGGACCAGCGGCGACTGTACGATGAATACGAGTTCGATTACGACGGCCGTGGAGCTCCCCCGTATCAGCTCCGGTGAGCCGACCCCGCGCGGCAAGCCGGTGCCGCTCGCAGTTCCCGGCGACCGCCTTGACATGCCGGCCGGGCCGCGTAACGTACAGCCCTTGCTTGAAACTGACCTGGACAGATTGGCCGCAGGACCGACCTGCCGGAGAGGAATCATGAGTCGCAGGCAAATCAAGTTGAAGAAATGGTGCGTAATCGTGTCCCGCGGTGGGTTGACCCTGGGCCTCCTCCAGGGCCTGGGCATGGTCAATTTCGCCAGCCTGTTCACCAATGTCCTGATCACCGTGTTGCAGATTCTGGTGACCCTGCTGCTGGGCGGCGATGTGAGCCAGTTGCTGGGGACCTGAGCTAACCGGCCCCGGCAGCCGCGGGAGTGCATCATGGACCTACCCGGCTCCCCCGACAAAGTCGACCGTCAGGCCCTCCAGAAAGTGGAGGAGGAATCGGCCCGCCTGCTGGACGAGCTGAAAAAGGAGGTCCAGGTCCAGCTCAAGGACATCGGCGTCCTGCGCAAAGAGCTGCGCGTCACCGTGCCGGGCCGGGTCATCGCCGACCACCTGGAGCACAACTACGCCGAGCTGATGCATGATGCCTTCGTGCCCGGCTTCCGCAGGGGGCGGGCTCCTCGCCGACTGATCGAGAAACGCTTCGGA
>Ga0185342_1000212_pt1 | contig 31997 bp, 30 predicted proteins | sample ConPoolayeEmetaG_FD_128045 | JGI IMG/M metagenome (GOLD analysis project Ga0185342, IMG submission 128045) | Hot spring microbial mat communities from California, USA to study Microbial Dark Matter (Phase II) - Cone Pool mat layer E metaG... ... | reverse complement strand
CCTCCAGGCTGATCGTCAAACAGCCGGTGGACCGGTTTTCCCAGAGATGGAAGAAAACTCGAGAGAGAGGCGTCTCTGCCAGGTTACCTCGATCAAAAGATTCATTCATAAGAATAATTTATGTGGGCAAAGGCTTGCTGTCAAATGGAATGGAGAAAAAAGAACTTAGCGGAAAACCTTCATTTGAACGATGGAGAAGAGAAATGACAGCGTGCTCTTGAGAAGCCAAAAGCCGAAGGAAATGACCATCGCCTTTCGGGTTTTTATTCGAAAAGTCTTAGCCAGCCCGAGCCCGAAGATGCCGAAAAGCCAGAGCTGGAAGAAATCCATCTGATTGAGGATGGCATAAGTCGTCGAAGTGACTTCCAGTCCGGGAAAAAATACGGCCGCTCCCGTCGTCGTCTGGAAGACCGATCCTCGGCTCGAAGCGAGGAAAAGCCGGACGGCATTTCCCAGAAGTTTGTCGACGAAATTCGCATGGACCAGCAGCGCGAAGACCTGCCGATAGTTTCCCTGGGTGGATCCGGTTCGACCCAGCCCGAAGATGATCAGGGCGGAAAAAAGAAAGCCGATGAGATAGGTCAGGGGAGCCATGAGAAAAGAGGTCAGCTCGCGGCTCCTGTTTTTGACTCGCTCCACCGCCGTCTGGAATCCCTTTTCACCCCACTTCTCCTTAAGCTTGGCCGCGCTGTCGTTCATCATCTGGAGACTTTCTTGGGTAGTCAGAGGAAAGATCATGTAGCTATAAACGGAAATCAAAATGAGGACAATAATCAGAGCGTCGATCCAAACCGGATGATCGGTAATCCGGCGAAAGGTGTTTCCCGGGTCGAAGAAGGTGCCGACAAGGCGCTGGAAAATGTTCAAAGGTCCTCTCCTTTTCGTCTGTCCCATTCGATTCGCCCGTCGCGTAAGAAGATGATCCGCTGAGTCTGTTCGGCGATATCGCGGTCATGGGTGACGACGATGATCGTATTGCCCTGGCTGTGCAGTCGATGAAAAAGGTTCATGATCTCGGACCCGGTTCGAGAGTCCAGGTTTCCGGTCGGCTCATCGGCCAGCAGGATGGAGGGCTCGTTCACCAGGGCGCGGGCGATGGCCACTCTTTGCCTTTCACCGCCGGAGAGCTCCGAGGGACGGTGGTTCATCCGCGGGGCCATTTCCACCATTTCGAGAGCCCATCGGACGCGCTCTTCCCGGTCTTTTTTTTTCATTCCCTTATAAATCAGCGGCAATTCGACGTTACGGAAGGCGGTCGCCCGCGGCAGGAGGTTGAAGACCTGGAAGACGAACCCGATCTCGCGGTTGCGGATCTGGGCCAGCTCGTTTTCGCTCATGGCGCTGACGAGTTTGCCGCCCAGGAAATACTTGCCGTCGGTTGGGGTGTCCAGGCAACCGAGAAGGTTCATCAGGGTCGATTTTCCGGATCCGGAAGGCCCCATAATGGCCAGAAACTCATTCCTTTCGACAAGGAAGGAGACCCCCCGCAGAGCTTTGACTTCCTGTTTTTCCAGGCGGTAGGTTTTAGTCAGGTTTTCGGCCCTGATCAAGGCGGCGTCGGACTCGTTCATTTTCAGGCTTTTTTCTTTTCTTCCGGCCTGACCAGAACGCCGTCCTTGAGTTCCCGCAGGGCCGAGTACGGGCCGACGGCGATCTCCTGATTTTCCATAAGCCCCGATTGAATCTCGATGTGCAGTCCACCCATGATCCCTTTAGCGACCGCACAGAATTTGGCTCGGCCGTTCTCGATGACATAGACGCCTTCGTCTTCTTTCTTACTCTCCGCCGGGTTCCCTGTTTCTTTCTCCCTAATAACAAGGGCGGCGATCGGGACGGCGAGAACGCCCTTTTTTTCTGCGGTGATGATATCCGCCGAGGCAGAAAGACCGGGTTTCAGCGTCTTCGGCGGGTTATCCAGAGTGATCGTGACCAGGAAATCTCGCGATTCCCGCTGGGCGGTCGCCAGCTTGGAAATCGCCGAGCTGCCGATCTCCGTGACCGAGCCGGTGAGGACCTGATCGGGAAGAGCATCGACCTTCACCTTCGCCTTCTGCCCGAGATGAATGCCGACGACGTCTGTTTCATCGACCTCAACTTCGACCTCCATCTCTGAAAGATCGGCAATCGTCATCAGGATCGTTCCTGGGTTGTTCATCGTTCCGATGACCGCCACCTCGCCCTCTTCGACGCGCAGGCTGGTGATGATGCCGTCGATCGGCGAGCTATAGACGGTCTTGCTAAGGCTGTCGAGCGTGCTTTTCAGGGAGGCCTCGGCCTGTTCGATTTGATGGCGGTAGGCCAGGACCTCGGCTCGAGTGATTTCATACTGGACTTTGGCCGTTTCGAGTTGTTCCTGGGAAATGAGCTGGCTGTCATAGAGCTGTTTCTGTCGTTGATAGTTATTTTCCTCTCGCTTCATCCGGGCTTCGGCCTGAATGAGCTGGGCGCGAATGGCCTGGATCGTGGCCCGATCTCGCTCGGCATTGGCCTCGTATTGGGTCGAATCAAGCTTGAGCAGGAAATCCCCGGCTCGAACTTCCTGGCCTTCGACGACGCCGATTTTGATGATCCGGCCGGGGACATGAGCGCTGATGTTGATGTTCTTTTTCGGTTTGACCTCCCCCGAGGCGGAAACAATCGAAGTCAAATCGCGCTTGGTCACGAGCTCGGTCGTGACCTTGACGGTTTTTTCTCTTTTTGAACGGAGGTTTAACCCGATTACCAGAGCGATGAGGACGACAACGCCGACGATGAAGATGACTTTTTTCTTCCTCGAGCGAGGCCTGGAATTCGACTGATTCTCCTGGGGTTCTTTTTCCATTTTTTTCTTCCAGATGATTCGATACTTCATACTCCAGCCCATCGAACGACGGCGATCGGCTGAGCCATCATTCTTCCCCTGGCTCTCGCCCAAGGAAAAAGGTCGGCCGAAAGCCTCGCTCTTCTCTCCATAGGAGTTGAGGCCTAATTTTTTTATATCATATAATAATACGCAAAGAAGGGCAAAGGGTTTGTCTCGAACTCCGATAGCTGTTAAGATACAGGGACGATGAACAGGTGGTCGGAATTTCTCTCCCCTGCCCGGGAAGCCGCGTTTCGGGCGGGCCGGATGCTGAAAAGGGGAATGTATGAAAGGAAGGAGGTCTCGTTTAAAGGCGCGGTGGATCTGGTGACCGATTTTGACCGTCGCTCACAGGCGATGATCGTCGATCGACTTTCTTCGGCTTTCCCGGGACACGGTTTCCTGGCGGAAGAGGGTTTGAGCCTCGTCTCGGATTCCGAATTCCGCTGGATCATCGATCCTTTGGACGGGACGACGAATTTTGCCCACCGGCTGCCGATCTTCACTGTCTCGATCGGCCTGGAGCATCAGGGGCGGCTCGTCCTCGGCGTCGTTTATGACCCGATGAGGGAGGAAATGTTTCAGGCAGCCCGAGGCGAGGGGGCATTTCTCGGCCGCCGGAGAATTCATGTCTCGGGAATCCGCAAGCTAAATGAAAGCCTCCTGGCCACGGGCTTTCCCTACGATATCCGCCAGAGCCGGGTCAATAATGTCGTCCATTTCAACCATTTCATCATCAGGGCTCAGGCTGTTCGTCGCTGCGGCTCGGCGGCGATGGATCTTTGCCACCTCGCCTGCGGCCGGTTCGACGGTTTTTGGGAATTGAAGCTCAAGCCCTGGGACATGGCCGCGGGAGCGGTCATTGTCGAGGAAGCCGGAGGGCGGCTTTCGGATTTCGACGGACAGGAATTCAGCCATTTCGGCTCGGAAATGCTGGCTTCCAACGGTCTGATCCATGAGGAGATGATCGAAGTCCTTCGACTCGGGAAGCAGGAAAATCCTGACGCAGATAGAGAGTTCAGATGAGGAGCGCCAGTTTCAAAGCCCGCGGGAGCTCATTTTTCGTGGTTCTTTTTTTGGACGCCATAATCATTGCCTCCCCCGCCAGGGCCTTCTGTTTCGGCCGACAGGTGGCGCGCGGGACGGAGGCGACGCGGCTGGAAGAGGGAAAACCAGCGGTTGTCTTCGTTTCTGGCCGGGTTCCCTGGACGGATGCGGAGATTGAAGTCCTGGCCGGAGAAGAACTCTTTTTTTCGGCCGAAGGGAAGATCTCCTTGCAGAAAGGGAATCCGGAAGCTGAGTGCGGCCCGGAAGGCTGCGATCTCCAGACAGCCAGGCAACCGCTTCCGGATAAGAATCTCGGAGCTCTCATCGGCAAGGTCTTGGTCACGGTGATTGAAACGTTCGATGACAAGACAAAAGAAGAGAAACGCGACGAAGTCGCCTTCGTTTTTTTCATCGGTCAGGAAGGCCGAGTGGAAATGCCGGCCAGAGGGCGCCTCTTTCTCGGGATTAACGACAATGTCATCGGAGACAATGACGGCGAGTTTAAGGTGCTGATCAAGCTGGCCGGGCAAAAGAACGTTCCAGGCTTATGGTCAACCCAATATTGAGGCTTGCCCGGCGGAGTTGTTTTTCCCCAAAAAGCGGTCCATGAAGCGGAGGTTGTACCGGCCGGCGAGGAAATCCGAATCGGAAAGCATGGAAAGATGGAGGGGGAGGTTGGTTTTGATGCCCACGATCGTCGTCATCTCGAGAGCAGCGTGGAGCTTCTGGATGGCCCACGGACGGGAAGGCGCCAGCGAAATGATTTTGGCGATCAGCGAATCATAGTCGGGGGGAATCCTCCAGCCCTGGTAGGCGGCCGAGTCGACGCGGATTCCCTGCCCTCCAGGGAACATGAGAAAATCAATCATCCCGGGAGAGGGGACGAATGTCGTCGGGTCCTCAGCGTTGATCCGGCATTCGATCGCGTGGCCTCTCATCTCCAGATCGTCGGGAAGAGCAAGCCTTTCTCCGGCGGCGGTGCAGATCTGTTCCCTGACCAGGTCGATATTATAGACCATTTCAGTGATCGGGTGCTCGACCTGGATCCGCGTATTCGCTTCCATGAAGAAGAATCTCTCTTTCTCATCGACCAGGAATTCGAATGTCCCGAGGCTTTGGTAGTTAATGTGACGGGCGGCATCCTCGACGGCTTTGATCATTTTTCGGCGCAGTCTCTCATTGACGAACGGGGACGGGGTTTCTTCGATGAGCTTCTGATGCTTTCTCTGAATCGAGCACTCCCTTTCTCCGAGGGCGCGAATATTGCCTTTTTTATCGCCGATGACCTGAATCTCGATGTGCCGAGCCTGGGGCATGTATTTTTCGATATAGATCGAGGGATCTTGGAAGGCCGCCCGGGCCTCTGATTGAGCCAGGGGGAATTGTTCTTCGAGTTGGGCAGGGGAGCGGGCAATGCGCATCCCTTTTCCCCCTCCGCCAGCTGCCGCCTTGAGGATAACCGGATAATCCATTTTCTTGGCGATCTTCTTGGCTTCGGCAATGTCTTCAATGATTTTTTCGCTTCCCGGGATGACCGGCAAACCGGCTTTTTTCATCGCCTGCCGGGCTTCGCTTTTATTGCCCATGAGCTTGATCAAGGAGGAAGGCGGACCAATGAACGTAATTCCCGAGGATTCGCAGATTTCGACGAAGCGAGGGTTTTCCGCGAGGAACCCGTATCCCGGATGGATGGCGTCGGCATTGGTGATGTTTGCGGCACTCAAAATGTTCGGAATATTGAGATAACTGTCCGCGGCCTTTCCCGGGCCGATGCAGATTTTTTCGTCGGCCAGGAGGGTATGCAGAGCCGTGCGGTCGCTTTCCGAAAAGACGGCGACCGTCTTGATCCCTAGTTCCTTGGCCGTCCGGATGATCCTGAGGGCGATTTCTCCCCGGTTGGCGATCAGGATTTTGGAAAACATCAGTCTTCAGGAAACAGGCCGGATAGCGAAGAGCTTCTGGCCGTACTCCACAGGCTTCCCGTTTTCGGCAAAGATCTCTTCAACGACTCCATCGACTTCGGACTCGATCTCATTCATCAATTTCATGGCCTCGATGATGCACAACGTCTGGTTCTTTTTCACCTCGTCGCCGATATCGACAAACGGAGGAGACGTAGGGTCGGGAGCCCGGTAAAACGTCCCGACCATCGGCGAAGTGACATAATGAAGAGAATTGGAGGACGGTTCTCCATCCCCCGGGGCAACGGCCGCCGGTTTTTCCTCGGCTTCGGCCGGCAGTCCGGGGACAAAACTGGCCATTTTCAGGGAATCGGATTTGGTCTCTGCTTGTCGGCAGAGCTTGATCTTTAGGCCCTCGAATTCCAGCTCGAAATGGGTCAAATTCTTTTCTTCCATAAAACTGACAAGCCTGGAGATCTCGTCGTAATCGATCTTCTTGTCCATGATCATGTCCTTCTTAGAAATCAATCGGTCGAACTGTTATCTTCTATTAGCACAAGACTTGGCTTTCGAGGTGTCTATTACCTTACTTGGAACGGACTCGCTTGTCAAGAACCTCAGCAGCTCTGCGATGAAAAGTGTGGCGGATATCAAACGCCGGCAGGGAATCAGCCGGCGGCGGCTGATCATACTCTTTCCTTTTTTGTCGTGGCCACGCTTTTCGTTTTCAAGCCGTCCCTAAGGTTTGAAGCCAGTGTCGAGAAATCCGGAGTTGCTTCGGCAGAACAAATCGCATAAGATGAAGAATCAGCCCGAGAAGCGAGATCAAAATCGATGTTTGAGCAGTTGTCGGATCGCCTGGAAAAGGTGTTGAAATTTCTCCGCGGCGAGGGGAAAGTCACCGAAAAAAACATGGCCGAAGCTCTAAGGATGATTCGCCTGGCCCTTCTCGAGGCGGATGTCAACTACAAAGTCGTCAAGGAGATCATCGAGGCCATCCGGGCCAAAGCACTCAATCAGGAGGTAATGGAGAGTCTGACTCCGGGGCAGCAGGTCATCAAAATCGTCCGGGACGAGCTTGCGGCAATCTTGGGGTCCGAGGCCAAACCCCTCCAATTTTCGAGCCGACCGCCGTCTGTTTATATGCTGGTCGGGCTCCAGGGCTCAGGGAAGACGACGACCTGCGGAAAGCTGGCGAAATGGACCTTCGGCCGACAAAAAAATCCCCTGCTCGTGTCTTTTGACCTGAAAAGACCGGCGGCTCAGGACCAGCTGCGGATGATCTCCCGCCAGCTTCGGGTCCCTTTTTACGAGATGGGTGGGGAAAAGACAGCCGTCCCCAAGGAAGCTCTGAAAGAGCTTTTGGTCTATGCTCGAAGCCGGGGGCTTGACCCGGTGATCGTCGACACGGCCGGTCGTCTTCACATCGACGAGGACCTCATGAACGAGCTCAGGCTGGTTAAGGACAGCCTCGAGCCGGTCGAGGTCCTCTATGTCGGAGATGCCATGACCGGTCAGGACGCTGTCCGGTCGGCCCAAGCATTTGAGGAGAAAGTCGGCCTGACCGGCGTTATTCTGACCAAGCTCGACGGCGATTCCCGAGGCGGCGCGGCCCTGTCGATTGTTCGGGTGACGGGAAAACCGATCAAGTTTGTCGGCACGGGTGAAAAATTCGAAAAACTCGAGGCTTTTCATCCTGACAGGATGGCTTCCCGCATCCTGGGGATGGGAGACATCCTCAGTCTGATTGAGAAGGCTGAACAGGAGGCTGACGCCAAAGAGGCCGAGGAGCTGGTCCGTCGGGCCCGCCGGGATGAATTCAGCCTCGAGGATTTCCGCAAGCAATTGCAGCAGATTCGGAAGATGGGCTCGCTCTCCGGACTTCTGAAGTTGCTCCCGAGAGGCGGAATATTCAAAAACATCGCCGCCGCCGAGATGGATGACCGCCGGATGCTTCACTTCGAGGCGATCATCAACTCGATGACTCCGAAAGAAAGATCCGACCCCAAGATCATCGACGGCCGACGACGGCTGCGCATCGCCCGAGGAAGCGGGAGATCGGTCTTCGAAGTCAACCAGCTGATCAAACAGTTCTTCGAGATGAAGAAGATGATGAAGAAATCCGAGTTCAAGAAAATCATGACCACGATTCCCAGGTCGCGATGAAGCAGCCCGGAGTTCATGGCCCGCGCGGCCGTCTGCCGATGGACAGGGAGAAATGTCCGCCGGGTTGCGCTCGGCGTGAATATTCCCTCAGGAGATTCGCATGAAAAAGTTTTTGCTTTGCCTGGCGATTCTCTCGCTTGCCTCTTTATCCGGGTTCATTCTGTGCTGCCAAAGGGCGGGCCGGGGCCTGGGGCAAGGCCAGAAGCGACTTCAGGTCGAGGTCCGAGTCAATCCGCATCGGGCCAAGGTCGGAGAGACGGTGTCGGTCGAGGCCGTAGTGCAGTCGACGAAAACATCGGTCAGGCCCCATGTCGAAGCCAGTCTGCTTGTTCCTTCAAAAGGAGTGCGGGATCTGCTTCTTAAACCCGGCGGGCGAGAAGAAAAAGGCAAGAGCGCTTTTCTCGGCGAGATCCCGGTCGGAGCCGATTTTCCCGAAGGGCTTTATGTCATCACGGTTGTCGCCTCCGCCGGATCGCAAACCGCAGCCGGAAAGGGATCCTTTTTCCTCGGACGAATCGTCGGCGACTTCATGATCGTCAGCGCTTTTCCGGGACAGGATCTGGAAGAGGACCTCCGCCGCTATTACGAGGATTTTAAGAGCGTCGGCGGGAACATGGTGACGATCCATAATATCATTTCCGGGAAAGCCCTGTATCCCTCGCTTATCTGCGTCGAGGCCGCCGAGTCCGGCTCACAGGACGACAGAGTCGGCCCGGCCCTTCGTCTGGCCAAAGAATACGGACTGGCTTCGTTCATCTCCGTGAGCTGGGATATGACGAGGCCGATGCCCTATTCCGAGTGCCTGGCCAGCACAAAGGAGGTCATGGCCGACCTCTGGAAGCTTTATCAAACCGAGCCTGCTCTGGCAGGTTTTTACAGCTATCAGGAAGGGAGCGGCACCTATCTGGCTTCCCAATTGAGGGAGTTCTCCGCTGCGGCCAAGGCTTTGAACCGGGGACTCCTGACGAGCTGCGCGCCGTATCTCGACGATCCGCTTCTTGCCGGCTATCTGGCGGCGATCGACGACCTGGACATCGTCATCTATCAGGGCGCGGTCATGGCCTCTTACAGGAAGGATAACCGGAAGTGCTTCCCTCTGCGGCGAACAAAAGATTTCACCTCGCTCTCCGCCGGGGCCACAAGGCAAAGGAATAAAATCACGCTTTCCCACGTCGAACTTTTCGGCTATCTGGAAAAACAGTTCGCCGGAGCCTATTTGGCCAGCCGCGAAGATATCTACAGCCAGATTCTCAGCGCGGCGACCTCCAACGGACCGGACGGAATCGTCTTTTTTACCTATCATTACAACATCCACGAACTGGGGAAGAAAATTCCGGAGGTCAAAGAATCAAGGCGCGGGGTTGAAGAAGGCATGAGAGCCTATTCCTTGATTTCCGGAACAGCCGCCACCCGTTCGAGCCGCATGGGAGTGTACATTCCCTACAGCGACTGGTGGGTGGAACGCTGGACGAATTCGATCGTGCCTTCGCTGGATGCGTTCCGTCAGTTGGGGATCAGTCCGGAAATCCTTCCTTTTTTGCCGCCCAAAGGGGAAGACGTGCTTCCTTATTATCCCTATCATTTGAACCGGGAACAGCTCGACTTCCTGCTGCGGAATAAATATGTCCTTGTCCTCAACGATATCGCCGGAATGCAGGATACGGATAGCCTATTGTTGAAAAGCTTCATTGAAAAAGGCGGCGTGGTCCTTCTGTTCGGCCCGTCCATTCCTTACGGCGATCAATTCGATCGAGAAACGCTCTGCGGGGCACGGGAAAACCCGGCCGGATCGCACTCCAGGATGGCCGTTCAGGAGGCGATCGGACCGCGAACTGGAAAAGGATCGCCGATGGGATTTCGGTCCGTTAAAGTCGCTTCTTGGAGTCCGGGCTCAGCCAGGATCATCGCCTCGTTTGAAGACGGAAGCGGCGCCGTCTTGGCGAACGAACTCGGCAAGGGACTCTGCCTGACGGTTTCTCTCAGCCTCAAAGAGATGGTTGAATTCGCCCCCGATTTCCTCCGGGATGTTCTGGATTTTGCCCTGGCCCGACAAGGAGCGGAGAGAGCCTTTGATGTCCTTGGTTCAAGAGAGGAACTGGACCTGGCCGAATCGACTTCCTCCGGCCGCCGCCATCTGGCTGTGGTCAATCATCGGGACGAGCCCTGGGCGGTCACGATCCTGCCGCTTCATCTGCCGCCCGGGCTTCTTTTTGAGCTCCGGGAAGAGCGGACGGGGACCGTTCTCCGCCGAGGTCGAAAGGAGGATTTTTCCGGCTTGAAGCTCGTGATTCCCGGTCGGGATTATATTTTACTAAACTTATCGGAACAGTAATCTTTTAGAGCCGGGAGAGAAGTCTATTCCCGGCTTCGAGGAGGACCGATTCGACGGCCGGGGCGAACCCGAACGTGGCGTAAAATTTGGGAGCGCAGTAGCAAGCATAGTCGTTCGGCGTCCGGAAGGCCTCGCGCGTGGGCAGGTAACCGATGTTTCCGTTGGCGTAGCCGGCCGTCACGAGCGAGGGCCATCTCGCCCGCATTTTGAGACCAAGGCCGCAGAAGACCTCGCCCGGAAGCGCGAGAACTTTCATCCCGCCGATTCCCAGCGCCTGAACAGGGACATTTTTCATCCAGGGCGAGCGGAGAAATGTGGCGTGGTGTTTCTCGACCCTCTTCCGCCAGGCCCGGATGATTTCCGCCGCCCTGGGGAACTCCTTGTTCGCTTCCTTGGCCGTAGCGGTCTCCCGGTCGAGATCTTTCTTCGGAAAGACGTTGAGAGGAAGACGGATTCTCTCCTCCGCCGCTCCCAGCCGGATATCCTTTGAAAAGGCGGCGTATCTCATGGATTTCCGGGCCCGCTCGGCGAGAATCCGGCCGCAGAGGTCATAATCCTCCTTAGTCGCGCCCAGGCGGCGGTTGAGATAGGTGACCGGGTCGATATCGCCGCAGAAGCCTTGAAGAACGAGCGAGCGGTTTCCCGTCTTTTCGATTTCTGTCGCCGCCGCCCCGGGCCAGTCGGCGGAGATGTCTTTAGTGGGTCCGAGAGTCACGGCGTGGCAGGCATAGTTCAGGAGAAAGATGGTCTTTTTTTTCTGCCTGAACATTCCCACCCTGAGCCAGGGGTCGATTTCGGAAAAATCTCCCCGCCGACGGTTGTAGCCGATCGGCTCCACGGCTTCGATATGGAAGCCGAACTCCGCTTCTTCCGCCGTCGATGCAGCCATGGCCGCTGCTTCAAGGACGGCCTCGGGGAGCTTCCGGACATAGGAAAAATTCATCTTTCCCAATCCGGCAAGAGGCTGGGCGGCGGGTCCCGAATGGGTATGGGTACAGGCCAGGAGGACATTCTTCACCGGAGTCCCGTGTTGTCTTGCCGCCAGGCGCCGGATGCGGTCGGAAAAAGCGACCGTCAGGCCGAGAAGGTCGAGGCTGAGGAGAAGAAGGGAGGTTTCCGAATCTCGGAGAAAGAGGGCTCGAGCTTTGAGTTCGTCGCGCACGGCGCGAGCGCGGCGGTCAAGATAGAAGCCGAACCCCGTGAGGTCGGTTCCAAGAGGCGGAGTGATCGTTTTTTCACCGTAACCGGCGCGAAGTTGGCTCATCTTTTCCTCCTCAGACGAAACATCAGGCTGGAAGACCCCCATTTTTTCATTACGGCGGCTGTATTGCAAGATCGGGCAGTCTCAGATAGACTGATAAAGGGAAGGTTCGAAAAATGATTCATCAGCAGAGCGGCGAAGGGGCGATCTCGAGCCTCCGGCGGGCTTCGGTTTGCCCTCTTTTGACGTTCTTGCTGGCTCTTTCCGGTTGCTTCGAGATGAGAATCAAGCAAGACCCTTTCTATGAGTCCTTTTTTGAGAAAACGCAGTTGATTATGACCTCCGAAGAAATGAAGATTTACAAATCGCTGCCGGACGAGCAATCAAAGGCCGAATTCATCAAGGAATTCTGGGAGATCCGCGACCCTGACCCCGGCACCGAAGAAAACGAAGCCCGAATCGAGTTCGCCGAGCGGGTCCGCTATGCCAACCTCTGGTTCGGTTCTTACAACCCGCACCGCGGCCGGGATAGAGGCGAGGATCTTGAGGACCGGACGGGCTGGAGCGAGGATCGAGGCCGGATTTATATCATTCTCGGTCCGCCGGACGTCCTGTGGTATTTTGACGAGCAAGGAGAGTATCCCCGGTTCGACGGGACGAGGGATTTTGTCAGAGCCGAGGATTGGATCGCCGAACAGTGGATCTATGAACGATACCGTTGTTATGTCAATTTTGTCAGACAACCGGGGGGAAGCTGGCACCTGCAAACCCACGATGCCCGCCTGTTTGATGTTCTCGAATGGGCCAAGCTCAACTGGATTACCACGGACTTCAAGGAGGATATTCGGCGAAGATTTCGCTTCCGGGCGTATTTTGAGCCTGGAGGAATCGGCATCAAGGCCCCGCTCGGCCGGGTCAACTTCGACTCTGCTTTTCGGGCCGAGTTCGGTGTCCGGGTCGATATCTATCGCGACCACACCAAGGTGGACGAACTCCGGCGGACGGTGACGATCGAGGAGAGCGAAGAGGACATTGTCTCCGGCAAAAAAAAGAACTTGGAGTTCGTGATCCCTTATAAACCTGCGGGTCCGGGTCGCTATCTATTCGATATCGTCATTGAAGACCGGCTGGCCCCGGTCATCTCAAAATACCGGACTTTCCTCAAACGCCGGTTTTAAGCCGATGCCCCGAGCTCGGCAGAACCCGGAACGGATTGAGAGCCTCAACCCGCGGCCCGCTTCAATTGCTCTTTCATCCGGGCGATGTGGCGGCGAAGCGTTTCTCTTGTCTCGCGAAAGCGGCCGGGGAAGGCTTCGGCAAGCTGATTTTCGACGCTTTCGACCCGGGCGAGGTGGGCGGTCGCAAGACCGCGGGATGAGGGCTCTTCGAGCAGCCGCTCGAATTTTTCGAGCACGGGATTGAAGTCCGTGCCCGTGCGGTCGAAGATCAGCATTCCCGGATAGAGCTCAACGAGGTTCTTCAAGGCCCGCCTTTGAGGCGGCGTGGCGGCGAGCTCGGCGATAGCCTGTCCGATCGAGCGCAGCGGATCATAAGCCGCGGGCCGCAGGGCGTAGTCGGCGCAGGTGAAAAGAGGGATGCGGTTGGCCTCGTTCTGCGGGCAAAGGGGATTGCTCATATAGCCTTCAGCGACTCGAGGGAGATCGGGATCGCGTCCGATCACCGGTCCCAGATGAAGCGTCGGGTGGCGGTCGTTGACAGGATAGTTATCCCAGATGATCAGCCGGTGGCCGACAATCCGGCGGTAAGATTGAGCGCAGGCCGCCGTGATTCGGGGAGTTACGACCCCGTCTCCCGTCCAGAAGACATAGACCTCGGGATCGAGGGTCCTCCCTAAGGCGCCGAGATAGGCTCGGGATTCCGGGGTTTCGCCGCAACCCCAGTAATAAACCGGGCAAAAAACCATCTGAGCCAGCGGAGTTTTTTCGCGCAGCTTTGCCAGGAGCTTGTTGACCAACCGGGCATGGGCATCTCCCAAGACGGATTTATCCAGACCTTCGACGCCGATGTCGTCGTAGCTGACGCTGAACCAGGTCACTCCCAGGCTCTGCATCCAGGCAAAGTGCTGCCAGAGTTTGTCGAAATCCTCGCTGCTCGATAGATCCAGGGGTCGTTCCGAGAAGAGCTGAGGATGAAGAGCGAAACAGAAGGTGATTCCGTTTTCGCGGCAGGCCCGGACGACCATCTCGAATCCTCTTTTCTTGGCCTCGGGGAGCGGCTCCCACCAGGTATTGACAAAGGGATCGAGGCTCGAGAACAGAGAGGTATAGCAATTCATAAGAAAATTCATTTTTGCTTTGACGAGATAGGGGATTTCCGCCAGGTATTGCTCCGGAGTCCAGGCCCAGCCTTTTGTCCCCCTGATTTTGAAGCCGTTTTGATCTTTGTCCGGCTCGGCAGGGGTTTCTCTTGCCTCGGCCTCAAGTTCGACTTCAAATTCGGTGCGGAAATCATGAACTGGAACGAACCTGCGGCCGGCAAAAAAGGCTTCTTCGATTTCCAATCTTTTGCCCCGAATTTCAATCGTATTCAGGCCGCTCCGAACCGAGGCCGCGGGGACGGCCAGGCGCTTGAAGCGCCAGAAATCGGAAGCGAGCCCCAGTCGGCGCCGTAAAACAAGGGATGAATTCAGGCGAATCTCGACCATTGTGCCATTCTTAGGATTTCCGGCTTTTGCCCTGATAAACAGATAGATTGGCTCCTTCGGCCAGGCATCATGGGAGAAACGGGCCGTCCAGGCCTCAGGGTTTGGCTGAGTCCATGAGGTTCTGGGAATCCGGCAAAAAAATTCGGCCGGCGTTCCGGCGCTGGCGGCGCCGATAAAAACAAGCAAAGATAAGGGAAGATGAAATCTTCTCCGCATCGCGATCTCTCCGGACGAAGCTGAATTTCAGGCCTTGAAGTCAAAAACTAACAATTTTGGTCCTGATTGTCAAAAAATTGACGGCTTTTCCGCTGTGATTCCGCCCCCAAGTTGACTTCAGCAACGAAATTCGCTAAGATTGATAATCATTTTGACAAGGATTTGGTTAAAAAATGCTAAGTATTCGCCTCATGCGCTTCGGATCGAAGAAAAGGCCGTCCTATCGGATCGTAGTCATGGATTCGCGCTTACCCAGACAGGGCAAGGCCAAAGACGTGATCGGAACCTACAACCCCCTCCGCGATCCGGCGGCTTATGAAGTGGATGTCGATAAGGCCAAAGCCTGGCTGGCCAAGGGGGCCCGACCTTCGCAAACCGTTCAGTCTCTCTTAGATAAGGCGTTCAAATCGCGAAGCATATCTAACCCAACTTAGAAGCAAGGAGGTCACCGTGAAGGAACTCGTAGAATTGATCGCCAAATCCCTCGTTGACAACCCGGAAAAGGTGCAGGTTTCTCAGCTGGAAGGGGAGCAGACCACGATCCTGGAATTGAAGGTCGCTCCCGAGGATCTGGGAAAGGTGATCGGCAAGCAGGGGAGGACAGCGCGGGCGATTCGCATTATTCTGGGCGCTGCCGGAATGAAGCTCAAGCGGAGATTCAACCTCGAAATTATCGAAAAAGGGTAGTTGATAAAAGTTGGCCGGGTCCTGAGAAGTCAAGGAAAAAGCGGAGAGCTCAAACTCCGATTTGACGAGCCGGCGGGAATCGAGATTTCCCGGCTGAGCACCCTGTCCATCGGAAGAGAGGGGGACGTCAAGACATTCCGTGTGGAAGCGCTGATTTCCCGCGGTCGGGATTATCAGGTCAAGCTCGCCGGCGTGGATGATCTGGCCGCGGCCTCATCTCTCGCGGGACAGGAGATTTTCCTGGCCGAGGACGAGTTTCGGCCGCTCGAGGAGGGCCAATTCTACGTTTTTCAGTTGATGGGCTGCCTGGTCATGGATGCGAAAAGAGAAAAAATCGGCCCGGTCGTGGACATCATTCCCGCAGGAGGAACGGAGATCCTGGTTGTCGACCGACAGGGGAAAGAGATCCTCATCCCTTTTCACGCTTCGCTTTGTCCCCGGGTGGATATCGCAGCCAGGGAGATCACCGTCGATCTGCCGGACGGATTGCTGGATTTGAATGAGATTTGACATTATCACGATTTTCCCCCAGATGTTCAGGGGAGTATTCTCGGGCGGAATCATCAAAAAAGCGATGGAAAAAGGTCGGCTGGAGATCAAAATTCACGATCTTCGCAATTATACCAGGGATAAACACAGGCAGGTCGATGACCGTCCCTATGGGGGAGGCGAGGGAATGGTTTTCATGCCCGGCCCCCTGTTTGAGGCCGTTGAGGCGATCAAAGAGGGCGATAAAAGCCGCGTTTTTCTCCTTTCCCCGCAGGGTCGAAGGCTGAATTCTTCCCTGGCGGAAGAGCTCTCCCGCGTGGATCAGATCATTCTTATCTGCGGCCGCTACGAGGGGGTGGATGAGCGGGTCAGCCAGTATCTTGTCGACGGCGAGATCTCCATCGGCGATTATGTCCTCAGCGGCGGCGAGCCGGCGGCCTGGGTGATTGTCGATGCCGTCTCCCGGTTTATTCCGGGGGTCGTCGGCAAGGACGCCTCGGTGCGCAAAGATTCGTTTTTTTATGGCCTCCTGGATTATCCCCATTACACCCGGCCGCGGGATTATCGGGGGCTGAAAGTCCCCCGGGTGCTTTTCTCGGGCGATCATGCTAAAATTGAGGCCTGGCGTCGGAAAAAGGCTCTGGAGAAGACATCCGCTTTGAGGCCCGATCTTCTCCAGGCAAAAAAATTATCGATTGAGGATCGGATCCTCCTGGCGGCAATTTTGCGGAAAGGAAAAAACGATGAACCTGATGGAATTGGCGGAAGCCAAGGATCGTAAGACGGATCTCACTCCGTTTGATGTCGGGGACACGGTCAAAGTCCATGTCATCATCCGGGAAGGGGATAAAGAGCGAATCCAGGTGTTCAAGGGCGATGTCATCGCCAAACGAGGCAAGGGGCTTGGCGCAACCTTCACCGTTCGCAAAATCTCCTTCGGCGTCGGAGTGGAAAGAATCTTTCCTCTGCATTCCAAGTCGATCAAAAGCGTGGAAGTCGTCAAAAAAGGCCGAGTCCGGAGAGCCAAGCTTTATTACCTTCGCCAATTGAAAGGCAAAGCCGCCAAGCTGAAAGAAATTCGTTAGTCGGGAAATTGGCCAGTTTCGAGATCGAACGTCGGGTCTTGGAGCGCGGTTATTCGCGCCTGGCTGGCCTCGACGAGGCGGGACGGGGAGCCCTCTTCGGACCGGTCGTTGCCGCCGCCGTCATTTTGCCGATGAGCTGGATTCGACTTCCTGTTCGGGGATGGATGAGCGAGGTCAACGATTCCAAGCTCCTCGATCCAGCGAAACGGAAGAACCTGGCCCGAAGAATTGCGGCCGAAGCTGAGGCCGTAGCCGTGGGAATAGCCACCCATGTGGAGGTCGATCAGAAAAATGTCTATTGGGCCGCGCTCGAAGCCATGCAGAGAGCCGTCCATAACCTTGAACTCAAGCCCGATTTTCTGCTGGTCGACGGCTTCGCCTCAAAAGAGCCGCTCTTTCCCTTTCCGGCCTTGTGCCTTTGCGGGGGAGACCGGAGATGCTTATCCATCGCCGCGGCTTCGATCGTAGCCAAGGTCGTCCGGGATGAGATCGTCATCCAGATGGCGGACGTTTTCAGCGGCTACGAGCTGGCGAAAAATAAGGGATACGGAACCAGGGAGCACTATCGGGCGCTCCAGGAAATTGGCCCGACACGACTTCATCGCCGAAGCTTTTGTCTGAGCAAGGAGGGGGCAGCGGCATGAACGAGAGAATCGACCGGGCGCGGATTCTCGAGATGGCCGAACGGCAGGTCAAAGCCGGCCGGATTGAAGAGGCGATCTCCGAGTATAAGAAGCTTGCGTCCGGAGAGGGAGCCGATCCCGGAGTCAACAATATCATCGGAGATTTGTACGTTCAACTCGGCCGGAACGATGAGGCCATCAAAGCCTTTCAAGTCTTCGCCGCTCATCTTGAATCGAAGGGCTCCTATTCTCAGGCTCTGGCCATTTATAAGAAGATCACCAAGCTCGACCCGGAAAATGTCATTATCATCGTCCGGATGGCCGATTTGTTAAGTTCGCAAGGTTTTATTCCTGAGGCGAAGAGAGAATATCTCCGAGCGGAGCAAAGGCTGAGGCGCGAGAAGCGGACGAAGGAGCTGATTTTCCTGTACGATAAATTGATCAAGCTAGAGCGGGATAATGTCAATTTCAAGATCAACTTGGCCGAGCTGTTCCGTCAGGAAGGATTTATCGAAGAGGCGGTCGCTCAGCTGAATGAGGCCGCCGAAATCTATTTGAGGCAGAATGAACCGCATGAAGCCGAGAAGATCATCGAGCAAATCCGTTGGCTCAAGCCGGAGGACAAAAGGGCTCTTTCCAACCTCATCGATGTCCTCCGCAAGACCAACCGGAGGCCCTATGCGATCGAACTCGTCCGTGATGCTTTGGCTAAAGAGGAGGGGGATCTCCACTTTCGCACCCTGCTCGGGACCTTGTATTTCGAAGAGCAGGACCTCGATCGAGCAGAAGAAATTTTTACCGCCATCGTCACCGAGAATCCGTTCGAAGCGAGAGCGAGAATCAAACTGGGAAAAATTTATGTTCTCCAGAACCGCCAGGCCATGGCCTTTGAGCTTTTCAGCCCGCTCATCGCCAGTCTGATCAAAAAAGGGAAGGAGGACAAGGCCATCGGACTTTTGGGGATCGTCCTGAGCGCCGAGCCGCTCCACCTTCCGGCTCTGGAAAAGCTGGCCGGGATCTATCGATCCCGCAAGGAGCTCGATCATCTGGAAGTCACCATGCGGTTGATTCTCGAAGAGGCCAGAAAAAAGAATCTGACGGAAAAAATGTTCGTCGCTCTGGCCGAACTCCTTGAGCTCCGTCCCAAAGACGAAGAATTGGTCAGGGAATACAGGATCCTTCGCCGGGAGCTCGGATTCATCGACGAGAAGACGGGCGAAGAGGATATGCTGGCTGCCTTTGAGGCCGAGGAGGCGGATATCGATTTTCTCCTGACCAAGGCCGACCTTTACATCAGCCAGGGGTTGATCCGTAATGCCCGTCGGATCCTGGAGAATTTGAGCCTTCGCTTTCCGCACTCCTCCAAGATCGAAAAGAAAATATCCGCTCTGGATAGAGTCAAGGCCCGGATCGGACCTGAAGAAATCCGGGACCGCGTGGGCAAGGTTCAAGAAATCGAGACAAAGATCGAAGCGACGCCGGAACTGGCCAAAACATTTCTCTCCATGATGGAAGATGGGGAGAAAACGGAAACGAGGATCACCGCCGCCGAAATTTTCGCCGACACGGAAATTCTTCCTTTCCCCGGCGAAGAGACGGAGCAGAAAAGATATTATGACCTCGGTGGAAAGGTGGAGGAAGAGCTGGGACTGCTTCAGAAAATTTTCCTCCAGCAGATGCGGGGAGACGTATCCATCCTGGAAAAAGATCTGAGTGAGATTGTCCGGGAATTCCGCGATCAGGTGAAGCAAAAGATCGACGCCCGAGATTTTGAAACCCGCTTCCATCTTGGTTTGGCCTATCTCGAGCAGGGGCTTTTCGAAGAGGCGATCGAAGAGTTCCTGCTGGCTTCAGAAGATCCGGGCCGAACGCTGGAATGTTACAGCATTATCAGCAAAGCCTACCGGCAAAAAGGAGAATTCGACCAAGCTCTGAGATGGCTTGAGGAGTGTCTCAAGCTGGCGGCCGAGGGAACAGAAGAATATTTTGCCCTTTGCTATGAACAGGCGCTTCTTCTCGAGGAGCAGGGCGATCGGTCCGGAGCTTTGGGAATCTACCAGAAAATCCGGGATTGGAATCCCAAGTACAGGGAAGTCCGGCAAAAGGTTTCCAGCCTCAGCTGACGATTTTCCCGGAAATGATCAGGATCAGTCCCTTATCCCCGCCGTCGATTTTGGAAACGCCGACCACCGTCTTTTCCCCCGGCCTTAAGCTGAAGCTGCTTTCCAAGACCCTCGTCCAGGTCCATTGCACCGGTTCGACCGGCTTGAGCATCGGTTCTTTTTTATTCAGTCGGGCCTCCACTTGAATCAGGTCTCCCTTTTCGTCTTTGATGTGCTTCGGCCGGAGATCGAGCTTCAGGTCGGCGTTTCGGCCCATGATCAGCCCGGAGGTCTCCCGGTCGATCGCCCGGATAAAGGCCGTATCCAGCAGGTTGAACGATTTGTAGTTCAGGAGGCGTTTTAATTCCTTGACCACGGGGTCGTCTTTGATCGAGTCGTCCGCTTTCGTCTCGGCGGCGCTCGAGCCGAGGAGGAGCTGAACGGTGAACAAAACGTCGGCCGGCTTGACGTCGTATTCTCGGACGGCGGAAAGAATCTTTTCCACATTTTCCGGATAATCGCTGACGCCGATGAGCCCGGAAGACGGATTCGGAATCATCCGTCCCTCGCGGCTGAGAAAAGTGTAGAGGACATTGAGAATTTCGTTGTCCTTGATGTAATTGAGCTTGATGATTTCCTGCCGCATTTTGGGCGTCGCCCCCTCGGTTTCCGGCTTGACCTGAGCCGACCCGAGGTTGAAGATCAAGACCAAGCCGGCCACGAAGGCCGCATATCCCGTCCTCAGATTTTTCATTCCCCTTCCTCCCACTGAAAATTTTTCTTCAAGTACCAGTAGATCCGGAGTCCGGACTCCGGAGAAATGAGAGTCATGGAGATCATCTCCTGGTCTTCGTGAAATTCCTCTGCCAGAGGAACTTTGCTTCCCGCGAGAAACGGGATGGATTCCCGCCGTAGGCCCAAGAAGTGCGAGGCGGCAAGTCCGATCAAGAGAAGTCCTGCCCCGGCCGAAGCCCAGACGAGCCGCCTTTTCGGGAATGTCTTCGCGGGCTGAGTTTCTGGCTTCCCGGAGGTGGCGAGCCTGAGCGCCGCCCGCCATTCGGCGTCTTGCCAGTCGCGTTCTTCTTCCCGCGCCGCAGCCCTCAGCCTGGCCAGGGCAGCCTTGAAATCGCCGGACATTTTCTGTTTTTTCATCTTCGGCTCTCCAGAAGATGAGGATAGTCTTTTTCGATCTTGGCCCTGATTTTTTTTCGGGCGGAAGAGAGACGGACCCGGACCGAAAGGGAAGAAATGCCGAGCGCCCGGGCGGTTTCCCGGACATTTAACTCTTCGAGGTCGCGCAGCAGAAAAACTTCTTTCTCTCTCGGGCTCAGCTCCTCCAAGCAGGCTATGATCTGAGATCTTGTCTCGGTCTGGAGTCGGCTTTCCAGCGGATTGTCGGACGAGATCGGACTTGCGACCTGCTGCAACTTCTCCGCCGGAACCGAACGGGCAAGCGATCGACGCCAAACATTCATCAAGATTTGGAGCAGCCAGGTCTTGAAACTTCGCTCCGGATCGAACGATCGGAGATAGCGGAAGGCCCGAAGAAGAGTCTCCTGGGAGATCTCCTTGGCGTCTTCCCAATTTCGACTCAATTTGTAGGCCATGTTGAGGAGAAGCTTGCGGTAGGGAGTGACCAGAGGGTCGAACGCTTCGCTGTTTCCCCGGAGCACTTCTTCGACCAACCGGCTCTCCCTTTCATCCATCTCACAATTAAGTATATCGAGATTGGCCAAAAAATGTTAGGAGGTCGATTTTTGGGGGAGATGATCAAAAGGGAAATCCCCCTGTCTTAAAGGAACGGATAAGGAAGACAACCAGGAGCCAGGAAAACGATCGATCGCGGTCTCGAAAGGCGCAGGAGGAGGACGCCGAGGGCTCTTAGAAACCGGTCGTCAGCCCCAAAGCCAGACGTCCGTGGCTTCCGTAAGGGCTGTCGAAAACCCAGGTGAATTCCGCTCCAGCCCTGATGTTCCGGCGGAGAAGGCGGCCGAGATGGAAGGTGGCCGACGAGTAATCCAGCGTCTCGATTTCCGAATCCACCCAGTTGAGCAGGCCTGTCAGATACCAGCGGCTGTCATCCCCTTGAGGAAGATAAATGACTTCAGCAAAACCGCCCCGAGTTTTCACGGACTCGGGGGGAAGGAGTTCGGCGGCGAGGAAGTTCGGATTCCCGTCCCGGCGTTCGATATATTGCAGATTGACTTCCATTGGAGAGGCCGAGACAGTTGCATCCGCCCCCAGAAACCAGAGGGAATTGCCGACGGCGTTTTTGGCCTCTTTGCCCAAGTAGCCGAAACCTCCCAGCCGGAGATTCTCTCCCAGATCCTGGGAAAGGCGGATAACGAAATTTTTGTATTTATCCGAATCGAAATTCCGCAGAGGATTGGCCTCGCCGATACCCGTGCCGTTGAGGATTTCGACGGTGAAATCCGTGCCCGATGGGAGGCCATAGGTGAACATGACTCCGCGGTCATAGGTCAGGTTGATTCTGGAATCGCCGACCTTGGTTCGGTAGATCTGGTAATCCTCGAAGGTCAGGCGCAACTCTCTTTTAAACAAGGGATCCGAGACCTGAAACTGGCCGATGTAAAAATCGAGGTCCGAACCGAATAAATTATTGAACATCAAGAACGCATCCTCGATGCCGGCCACTTCTCCCCTCTCGGAGAAGAAAAAATAGAAATAATAGGCGATGTTCTTGGCGATTTCACCGCCGGAGAGAAGCTTGAGGAGGTAGGGAGAGGTGAAATCCAGCTGTTTGGAGTTTGAGTTGTTGGAAGTGAAGAAGCCTTCCAAGCGGAGGGCCAGGGGAATCTCCCGGAGAAGGGAAAGGAAGTTGTCTCCGGTATCGACATAGTAACGGGGCGCCTCCTTGTCCTTGATGACGAATCCGTTGCCGGCGAATTCTTCGCCGTAGTCTTTGAGCTTGGGAAAGGGTGCATGGCAGGTCTTGCAGGTCATCTGGTACTTGCGGGCGAAAGCGGGAATCGCCTGGAGTCGGACGACGGAGAGTTGACTGAGGACAGCCAAACAGGCCAGGAGGAGGATCGTTTTTTTCATTTTTAACCTCACTGAAGGACGGTGATCGTCGTCGAGTGCTCGTTGACCTTGATGATTTCGGCTTCCTCGGCCGGAACGCCCAGAAAGTCGGCCACGGGCTTGACGAGCTTTTGGTAATTCAGAACGGCCGTGACCTTGAGGGGGCCGGGCGCAATGTCGAAGGGGAGAATGAACGTGCACGTTTCGAGTTTGGTCTCGCGGGGGCCGATCCGGTAATCGGCGCCGAACGATTTGGTGTTCCATTGCTGGATGGTCATCCGACCCTGGGGGTCGAAATAAGCCATCCGGAAAATGCGGTCGCCGATGGGGATGCCGTCCCTCTGGACCCCGGGGAAATTCGCCTCGCCTAAAGCGATCCCCATGTCTTGGTAGGCCAGAACATCGGCGCCGATCGTGTATTCTTCGCCGGGGAATCCCTTTTTATCTACGAGAAGATGATAAGTCTTGCCTTTGGCGTCCACCGCTTCCACATGCATCCAGACGATTCGGTCCTCGACCGAACCCGTGGGGAACATATGGCCCGTCTTTTGGTTGAACAGGGCGATGGTGAATTTGACTTTTTCGCCAGGCTCAACCTCGCGGATATCGGGATGGATCCGCAGCTCAATCGTCCCTTTGACTTTGCCCGGATCGTGGGCGCCGTGGAAGAGATGCTGACGCGCGTCGGAGTAGATATTGCCCATAGACGCCGTCTTCCCTTGGGCGTAGGTCATATGGCAATCTTGGCATTTCACGCCTTGGGCAGCGTAGGGGCCCTCCTTCCATTCGAGCTGGGTGGCCTTGACCCAGGCCCCGTAGGGGCTTTTCTCGTTGTGACAGGTGCCGCAGAATTCGGCGCTGCCCAAGAATTCCGATTTCTTCAGGTTATGCTCCGGTGAGTTTTTCCCTTCCCGGGGACCGTATTTCGTTTTTCCCGGTTCGGAGATCCAGTTGAAGTTGAATGGAGTGTCGCCGGCGAAGCCGATCACCGTGTGGCACAGCTCGCAGGAGACGGATTCGTTGGCCCGGCTATTGGCGGAGGGCCGGGGAGGAGGGACATCGCCGGCCAGGAAGGCGATCGGGGCGTGGCAGCCGTTGCAGCCGGCCTTGACGCCGGCGACCATCGCGTCTTTCTCCGCATGCGGAACGGCCAGCTTGAAGTATTCGATTTCGTCCCAATGATGAGTGTACGCCTGGGACATCATGGCCTGTTTCCATTGTTGATAAAAATCCGTATGGCAGGAAGTGCCGCAGAACTGGGGAGTCTGGTAATCATCGTATTTCCGGCTGCCCAAGGCGTCGTCGCCGGCCTTGATGGCCTGCTGGGGGGAGAGGCCGAGAAAGAGTCCGGCCAGAAAAACAAACCCGATTATCGGAATCCATGATTTATTCATCGACCTTCCTTTCCTGGAGGAATGATCTTGGCGAGCCGACTTCTCTTGGCCCGCTAGCTCTCGCCCGGGACCGTTCCCGTTTGATCATTCATTATATCGTTTTTCGGGGAAATCTCGCAATCCGATCGGGCCAGAAGATGATGGGGCCTGGTTTTTCGGCGCCTTTTTTGTCATAATACAAAAAAAGGATGAAATGAAAAGATCTTCTTTTTTGGTTTGGCTTTTTACCGGATTCGTTGCGTCTTTCGCCTCGGCTCAGCCCATTCAGGAAGAAAGCCTGGTCGTCAACGTTGAAGTCCCGGTTCGAGTCTTCCGGGGCTCCGAATTTGTCGATCACCTGACGGCGGCCGATTTCGAAATTTTTGAGGACGGAGTCCGGCAAAAAATCGAGGCCGTTTACCTGATCAAGAAGAGAACGATCGAACGCCGTGAGGAAGAAAGGATGTTTCGGCCTGAGACCGCGAGGAATTTCTTCTTTCTTTTTGAGATTTCGGAATATGTCCCGAAGATCGACGAAGCGCTGGCTTATTTTATTAACGATGTCCTCGCTCCCGGCGACAATATCATTTTGGTTACGCCGCTGAAAACTTATCGGATGTTGAGCCAGGCCATCGCGGCGAAGCGAAAGGAGGATCTCCTGGCACAATTCCAGGGCATCCTGCGCCGAGATACCAGCCTGGGGAGATCCGAGTTCCGGAATATCGTCCAGGAGCTCGAGCGATTGGCCCGGGCCCTTTCCCAGATGATTGCCGGCAACCCGTCGGTTTCCACGCCTGAAACTCCCTTGCGCATGGATCGCCTGACAAGTCCGGAAAACGAGGGTCGGACGATCGATGATCTCCTTCAAAGATACTCAACGCTGTTAAGCCAACTCGATAGTCTCCGGGCGCTCGACCCGCAATCCGTCGTCGATTTTGCCTCGTACCTGAAGGGAGTCGAAGGCCAGAAAAACGTCTTTTTGTTCTATCAAAGGGAGTTTATCCCGAAAATCGACCCGAAAGTTCTCTATCAATACATGGAGCTTTATCAGGACCGTCCGGACCTTCAGCAGCGGATCCTGGATCTCTTCGAATTTTATAAGCGCGAACTGACCTTTGATCCCGAGATTATGAGAAAGGCCTTCGCCGACTCGGCGGTCTCGATTCATTTCCTCTTCTTGACGCTGCCGCCGGAGGACGTTCCGGGGATTCGCCTCGATGAAGAGTCGGACGATGTATACTCGGTTTTTCGCGAGATCTCACGGGCCTCGGGCGGGTTCATTGAGAGTTCGGCCAACCCGCTGCGGTTGATGAGAAGCGCCATCGAGGCCGCCGATAATTATTACCTGATCTATTATTCGCCGCAGAAATACGTCCGGGACGGCTCATTCAAAGAGATTCGGGTTCGAGTCCGTGATCCCGGCTTGAGGCTCGTCCATCGGCTCGGCTATTACGCCCGATAAAGACCCATTCGACGCCACCTCTGTCCGGCCTCTTCGGAGACATCATCGACCTTCCCCTTTGATTAGCTAAGGGGGTGAGGGGTTTCGATCTCATCCAATAAAATTTCCTCCCCAAATTGCCTTTCCTAAAATCGGGATCTTTGCAATAAGCATCCGCGGATGCTTCCCCCCGGGGGGGTTGAATTGGACGTTTTCGTTCAATCTGAGAAAAAGACTGCCGTCCGGTCGTTCAATTCGATGTGGACACTTCAGTCAAAAATCTCGAGCTGTTTTCGCTTCGATTTCTCAAAATGCTCAGCGAGGAACTTCCTTCGGACCGTGCCTCGATCGTTTATTTGGACGACCGAGGGAAGTCCTTGTTTGAAATCGTCTGGCCGCAACCGGCCGGTTCGGTCGAGGACGTTGCCAAGGATATCGTCCGCCAGGCAATCGAGGAACAGAGACCCCTTCTGGCCAGTCGGCAGTTGCGGTTTTCGGAGACAGGCGCTCAAAAGAGCGCTCTTGCCGAAGTCAGCTTGCTCTGCCTCCCCTTGGGCTCGCTCGAAGGACCGAGGGGAGCCATTTGTCTCTGTCGGGACGGGGAGCTCGAGCCCTATTCCTGCCAGGATCTGGAATTCCTCGTTTTCCTTTCTCCCGCCCTCCAGAGAGCTGTGGCCGGTTCCGGGGAGACAGATCCCTCCGACCGTTCGGATTCCGCGGAGGGAAAAGCCGTCGATCCCATTATCGGCACGAGCCCCGCTTCGGCTTCTATTCGGGAGTTGATCGAGCGTTTTAAGGACCTCTCCTCACCCGTTTTCATTTACGGAGAAAGCGGGACCGGGAAAGACGTCGTCGCCCGCGCCATCCATGAAAGAGGGGCGAGGCGAACCGGGCCTTTCATTGCCGTCAATTGTGTCGCCATTCCGGAACTTCTTCTGGAGAGCGAGCTTTTCGGCCATTCCCGAGGATCCTTTACGGGGGCGCTTCGCGACAAGCTCGGGCTGATCGAGGCCGCCGATCGAGGGACATTTTTTCTCGATGAAATCGGCGACCTGCCCTTGCCCTTGCAGGCGAAACTTCTCCGGCTGTTGGAAGAGCGGGAAATCCGGCGGATCGGTGAGACTCGAACCCGCCGAGTTGATGTCCGGTTCATCAGCGCGACGAATAAAAATTTGGAAAAAGAGATTGAGCAGGGGAAGTTTCGCCTGGATCTTTACTACCGCCTCCGCATTCTGACGATCGAAATTCCCCCTCTGCGGGAGAGAAAAGAAGACCTTCTTCTTCTGATCAACCATTTTGTTTCTCGCTACGCGAAAGAGATGGGAAAAGACCGGATCTATGTCACGCCTCAAACGACGGAGCTATTGATCAGCTACTCCTGGCCGGGAAACATCCGGGAATTGCAGAACGAGATTCAACGGGCTCTGGTCCTGGCAGGAGAGGAGAACTTGCTCCGGCCTGAACATCTCTCCTCCAAGCTCAATCCCGGGGCCGAGACGTCTTCGCCGCGCTCCTACAGCTATTTCCAGGCCAAAGCGGAGTTCGAAAAGCGATTCCTGCGGCAGGCTTTAGACCGCTTTGGGCATAACAAGGCCCGCACGGCAGCGGAGATCGGGCTGACCAGGCAAGGGCTTTTTAAGTTATTGAAAAAATATGAATTAGGGAATAAGAAGGGCCGCCTTTCGGGCTGAGAATCTGAGGCCTTCCGGCCTCTGTTGCCTTGGATCGGGATCCAATAAGGTCGAAGCGTCTTTTCCTCCGAGCGATTTTCTGCTACATTGAATCCATCATGAGCCAGAGCGAAAAGAAAGGCCGAATTTTTGATCTCGTCTGCCCTTGCTGCCATTCCCTTCTCTGGGTGGATGAGCTCAGTCGGGAGGTCGTCAAGTCGGAGAAGCAGGCGGCGAAGACAAAAGGAAGTCTGGACGAGCTGCTGGAAAAAGAAAAGAAACGACGGGAAGAATTCGAGCAAAAGTTTGAGGCCACGACCGAGCTGGAGAAGCGAAAGAAGGAAAAAGCCGCTGCCTTATTCGAGAAAGCGCTGGGGAAGACGGACCAAGACGATTAGCTGCCGATCTGGGTTTCATCTTCCCGGATTTTCGGGGCCATCGATAATCCCGCATAACCGTATGCTCCGAGGATCATAATCGCTGCCCAATTGGCGATGGCCCAGGGCAGATAGCTCAGCACGGGAACGCCGAGCGCGCCGGTGATATAGACTCCGGCCATACTCCAGGGAACAAGGGGGACGATGATTCCGCCGCACTCATCGATGATCCGGGAGAGATTCTTGGCGGCCAGGTTTTTCTTCTTGTAGGCCTCTTTAAGAAGGTCGCCGGGGATGATGACCGCGAGATAGGAACTGCCGGTGACGATCGCGGTGAGAACACAGGAGCCGATGGTTACGGCGACCAGGCTGCCGACTCTTTTGGCCACTTTCATAATCCGGTCAAGAATCACCGCCAGCATGCCGGTTTTTTGCATGATGCCGCCGAAGCTGAAAGCCGTGAAGGCGACAAGCTGGGTTTCCATCATGCTCATCAGGCCGCCTCGAGAGAGCAGATTGTCCACGACTCCGACTCCGGTCCGGGCCGGATAGCCCGAATTGACGGCTTGAGCGATCCGGACGATCGTCTCCTGCTGAAAAATGATCGCCAGGAGAGCGGCAAGGAGCGAGGAGAGGAGCATGCCGGGGATGGTCGGGCGCTTGGTATAAGCCATGTAGAAAACGACGAGCAATGGCAAGAGAAGAAGGACGTGGAAGCGGAAATTCTTTTCGAGCGTTTCCAGGATCAGAGTCAGATCGGGGGAGGAAATCGTCTGCCCCGAGAAGCGGAGCCCGAGAAAGAAATAAACCGTCAGACCGATCAGCCACCCCGGCGCCGCCGACCAGATCATATGCTTGATGTGGTCGAAAAGATTGGCCCCGGCGGTCACGGCGGCAAGGTTTGGGATGTCCGAGAAAGGGGACATCTTGTCGCCGAAGTAGGCCCCGGCCACGACGGCGCCGGCCGCCAGTCCAAGCGGGATACCCATCCCCATGGCGATTCCGATGAAGGCGACTCCCACCGTTCCGATGGTGCCCCAAGACGTGCCGGCCGCCAGAGCCGTGATGCTCGTTACAAGACAGGCGGTCACAAGGAAAAATTTCGGCGAGATGAGCTTGAGTCCGTAATAAATGATCATCGGAATCGTGCCGCTGGCCATCCAGGATCCGATGAGGATGCCGACGCAGAGCATGATCAGGATTGCCGGCATGGCTCGGTGGATGCTGTCGATGATTCCCTGCTGCATTTCTTCCCAGCGGAATCGCAGCCACATTCCCAGACACCCGGTCAGAAATGCGGCGGCCACGAGAAGGACCTGCGGCCGGATTTTATAGACGCCATAGCCGACGGCGAGGAGCAAGCCCATGGCGACGATCGGCAGCAGAGCCAGGCCGAAGGGAGGGACTCTTCTTTCGGGATTCCTGTCCTCTTTCGGGTTCATCTTGAGTCCCTGCTCCGGTCTCTTCGGGTTCGATCACTCAAGGCTCATTCCTCTTGATCTTGGTTGAACGTTCCTTTGGCCAGAAGTTTTCCTTCAGCCATCATCCACCGCCCGCGGGCCATGACATCCCTGAGCTCGAACCGGGAATCAAAAAAGATAAGGTCGGCATCGCCGCCGACCTTAATCCTGCCTTTTGCTGGCAACTGATAGAGCGTCGCGGCATTCGTCGAGAACAGCCGAGCGCCTTCTTCGACGGAGATGGCCCGGCGGCGCAGAAGACCCGTCAACGAGCGGAGAAGGCTTTTCTGACCGGCGATTGTCAGGCCGACTAAGTTGCCCTTGGAATCGAAAACCGGCAGGCTGCCGTTGCTGTCCGAGCTCACGGTGATCCGGTCGAGCGGGACTCTTCTTCGGCGCGAGATCCGGATCGCTTCTTCGATGCCGAGCTCAAGGCTATGGTTCTCCGGTTCCTCTCCGGCCGTGAGATCAAAGGCCCCTCCAGCCAGGGCGAACCGCACCGCTTCCGCAAACAGCTCCCGGTTTCTATTGACATGGGTGGGGATCACCTGGGAGGGCGGAATTTCCGTCTCCCGGATCAGCCGAAAGACCATATCGAGCCGGCCGACGCCGTCGCCCAGATGAAGGTGCAGGATTCCGGCTTTCCCTCCGAGCAGGCCGCCGACCCGGCATTCCGCGGCCAACCGGGCGAATTCGTCAAACGTCGGCTGCGAAGACCGGTGGTCGGAGATGGCGATTTCTCCAGCTCCGATGACCTTGTCGATGAGGACAAGGTCGGACCGGACACTTCCGGTGAGGGTCTGAGGCGGAATTTCATAAGACCCGGAGAAAATAAAGGCCGTAATGCCCTCGGTTTCAAGGCCGCGGGCCTTGGCCAGGAGCGATGTCATATGACGGGTGATTCCGTCCGTTCCCAGGCAGCCGATGACCGTCGTGACCCCGCTCCGAACGATATCCTCAATCCGGATTTCCGGCGCCCGGGTGGAAGGTCCGCCCTCGCCGCCTCCCCCGATGAGATGGACATGGGGATCGATGAGGCCGGGAAGAATCGTTTTCCCAGACGCATCCTGCGAATCATAAGGTATCCCTCTGATCTTGATCGCGCCCGGCTCGGCGACGGCGACGATCTTTTCTCCGGCGATAAGGAGATCTTTTTTCCCGGCGGGATCCGGCCCGTAAAGATTCCCGTTCTTGATCAGAGTGAGCATCGTCGCCTCCGGCGTTCCGAGGGAAGATTAGGTTATCACTTCTGGCGGCGGAAAGACAAGAAGAGGGATTCAGCGAGGCCTTTTCCAATTCGGGACCGTTGATTTGAGAGGCGGCGGCTGCTCCGAGATGAGTCGCAAAAACAGGACGCAGCCCAGCGGCAGCGATTCCGCAGGGCGTTTTACTTTTGCGGAGAATTTTGCTATAGAAAAAACGATCGAAAAGATGGAGTCCTTCGAACAGGAGTATCGGCGGGTCGAGCCGACCCTTCAGAAGTGGATCTCCTTTCTTCTCTTTAAAAAGAAAATCCGGGTTCTGGGACTTCAAAATTGGGTCAAAGAAGGCCCGAATATCGTCGTCGGGAATCACTGCGGTGCGTTCAAGGATGTGGCTATTCTTTTGCGCATCGCGCCGCGGATGATTTTCTTTACGGCGAACAAAGAAATCTTCACCCCCGAGAATTTCAACCGCTTGATCCTCAAACATTTCAAGCGGCACCTCAAAGATTTCGGCCCGATCCTCTACATGCTGCTCAGGCCGCTCCGGAATTCTCTCGTCCGATTTGTCTCGGGCCACATCACCCGAGTGGGCACGATTCCCGTCGACCTCAACGGCAGCCGGCGGGAGGCGCTGAGCCGCTGTCAGGAATACCTAAGAAAGGGGAGGGCAATCATTACTCTTCAGGGACGAGGCCGAGTCCGGCCGCACGATCCTCATCCTTATGTCAGCCCTTTCAAACGCGGGCCGGCCATTCTGGCCAATAACCTTTATCATGAAAACGGCATTTCCGTGCCCATCACCCCGCTGGCTCTCTTCGGCACCCAGCTGCCGTGGATTGTTCCGGCGACGATCGGAGTGAATATCGGCGAGCCGATGTTTATCCAGGATTACCTGAAGGACGATTTCAGTCAGACGATTGAAAATTTCAGAAACGCCCTGGAAGACCGGGTCAAAGCCTTGTTTCTCGAATTGATCCGGAAATAACGGGCAAATCGTCCTTTTTAGAGAATTGTTCTTCCTCGCGCCCGGCCATCGAATTTTCCTTTTCCCCGTCCGACCAAATTCTATGAAAACTATAAAATCGATAAAAATAATAGAGACTGAGCCGCCGGCAAGCCCTATTCCGTGCGCTCGAATCGGGAGAGGATGTCGGAGTTGACCTTCATGAACAGATCATAGTTCATGGTGACCTCTTCCTGTTCCCGGAGTCTATCAAGAAAGGCCTGGAGGAAACGGTTTTTCTTGGCCTCAAGAAACTTTTCTCGTTCGCTCTCGATCGTCTTGTCGAATTCCTCTCGGCTGGCGTCTTTTCTCTCCAGCACGCGGAGAAGGGCGTACCCTTCGGAATATTCGATCGGCGGGCTGATTTCATTGGGAGGCAAACGAAAGGCCAGATCGTCGATCGTCGGATTCTCTCCGATGACGGCCAGGTATTGCTCTCTTTTATGTTCTTTGATGATCTGGTATTCGAGCCCCAGCTTCGAAGCGGCCTCTTCCCAGTTTTTCCCTTGAAGCTCGGAGCGGGCCTGCTCGATCCTCGCTTTGGCACGCTCCTTTTTTCTGGCGAGCTCGAAATCTTTCTCGACCTCTTCTCTCACCTCCTCGAGCCTGGCCGGCCGGGGAGGTTCGATCTTCTGGAGCTCGACCAGGCCGGTGCCGGTGAAGGTGGCGATCGGCAGGGAGACTTCCTTCTCTTTCAGGCCGAAAAGAGCCTGGCTGATCGAGCCGGAAGGGTCGAAGTCCTCCAATGCTTGACCCGATTTGAGCAGGCCGGTGCTCTTGACCTTGAGGCCGGCTTTCTGGGCGGCGACATCGAGGCTTTTCTCCCGTCGGGCGGCTTTTTCCAGCCGGGAGATTCTTTCCCCGGCCAGGTCTCTGGCTTTCTGGTCCTCGATGATTCCTCGGATCCGTGGCTTGACCTCCTCGAGGGGTTGGATTTTTTCCGGCTCCTTGGCGGTGACTTTGAGAATCGCGTTTCCGTCCGGCCTTTCAATGCTTGCGGAGACTTCCCCCGGGTTCAAGTTTTCGATCGCTCCTTTTTCCCGGGCGGAAAGGGTTCGCCAGTCGTCGTA